>Ga0307419_10000747_pt1 | contig 16732 bp, 19 predicted proteins | sample SalMarWE160230MG_2_FD_202512 | JGI IMG/M metagenome (GOLD analysis project Ga0307419, IMG submission 202512) | Salt marsh sediment microbial communities from the Plum Island Ecosystem LTER, Massachusetts, United States - WE1602-30 | ecosystem: Environmental > Aquatic > Marine > Intertidal zone... | reverse complement strand
TTTTTCTAATGTATTGGGCAGCCATATAAGTAATTACGGTACATAACTGCTTTAATAATTACAGGTTTTCATCCTTTTCCAAGACCTGAACATTTCTCAGGATACTTTCAAAAATCTGTACCACATTATCATTAAACAGGGGGCCCTTATTATATTTAACTATATTATTAATCAGTTCCTCTTCCCTTTTTGCATCGTATAACGGCACATTGCGGTCCTCTTTTAACCTTTTTATTTTCATTACAATTTCTGCTCTTTTATTTAGCAGATCTACCAGATTTTTATCTATCTCATTAATTTCTTTTCTTGATTTATCCAGCTCCTCCTTGAAACTGTCTTTCATCTCCACTCCTTTAGCTGTTTTTATTATTTACACCTATTCCCATTCAATTGTGCTCGGGGGCTTTGAACTTATATCATATACCACTCTGTTTATACCTTCAACCTCATTTACAATTCTGGTGCTCATTCTTTCCAGTACTTTATGCGGAAGCCTTACCCAGTCGGCAGTCATAGCATCGGCACTGCTTACTGCCCTTATTATTATAGGATATGCATATGTTCTTTCATCACCCATAACTCCCACGCTCTTTATGGCAGGAAGTACCGCAAAAGACTGCCAGATACTCCTATACAGGCCCGCCCTTTTTATTTCCTCGGTCACTATGGCATCAGCGTTTTTGAGTATTTCAATTCTTTCTTCCGTAACATCTCCGATTATTCTGATAGCCAGGCCCGGACCGGGAAACGGCTGCCTCCATACTATTTCATCCGGAAGACCCAGTTCTATCCCTATCTTTCTTATCTCATCCTTGAACAATAGCCTTAAGGGCTCTATTAACTTAAGTTTCATATCATCCGGAAGGCCTCCCACATTGTGATGTGATTTTATTCTGGCGGCATCCCTGGTGCCGCTTTCTATGACATCAGAATACAGCGTACCCTGAACCAGGTAATTTGCATCCTTTATTTTTACTGCTTCTTCTTCAAATATTCTTATAAATTCGTTTCCGATTATTTTTCTTTTCCGTTCGGGATCTGAAATTCCCACAAGCTTTTTTAAAAATCTTTCCTTGGCATTTATATGAATCAGGTTAATTTTAAAATTTTCCCTAAACGTTTCTACTACCTTGTTTGCCTCGCCCTTCCTCAGCAGCCCATGGTCAACAAAAATGCAGGTAAGTTTATTGCCGACGGCTTTGTTTACCAGAACCGCCGCTACGGAAGAATCCACTCCGCCGCTAAGTCCGCATATGACTCTTCCACCCCTTGCTTTATTTTTAATTGCTTCTATCTGTTTTTCAATAATAGAAACCATGGTCCAGTTGGGAGAACAGCCGCAGATATCAAATAAAAAATTTTTAAGTATATCCATCCCGGATGGGGTATGTATCACTTCCGGATGAAATTGTATTCCGTATATATTGCTCCGGGGTCCCTCTATACCCGCGATAGGGATATTGGGAGTTGAAGCTATCACATTAAAACCGGAGGGAACCTCAACTACACTGTCCTTATGGCTCATCCAGCATGTTTCCGTTTGCTTAAGATTTTTAAAAAGATGCGATTTCTGGTCCAGCTTTACTTTCGTCTTTCCGTATTCATTACGTCCGCCGCTCGTGACCTTACCGCCGAGCAGCTGGGCAGCAAGCTGCATTCCAAAGCAAATTCCCAGCACTGGTATACCCATAGACAGAATTTTCTTATCGAATAAGGGGATCTGTTTCTCTTTTAATAAGATGCTGTAAGGAGAGCCCGAGAGTATCAATCCTTTTGGTTTCTTTTGCTCTATTTTATCAATTCCGGTGTCATAGGGAACAAGTTCGGAATAAACCCTGAGTTCCCGTACCCTCCTTGTAATTAATTGGCTGTATTGCCCGCCAAAATCAATAACCAGTACGCTGTCCATGTTATGACCCCATGCCTACTCCCTGTTGCCTCTGGTGAAGCTTGCCTTCCGTTTTTATGGAGGGAGCTACCATCACTTCGGCTTTTTGAAAGTCCTTGATATTTTCATAACCGCATGTAGCCATTGAAGTTCTCAGTGCCCCGCACAGATTTAGAGTCCCGTCATTTTCAAATGCAGGACCCACAAGTATTGTTTTCAGGTCAGCAACCACATCGGTTTTAATCCTGGTACCCCGGGGCAGATCAGGGTGAAATGTGGCCATACCCCAGTGGTATCCTCTCCCCGGAGCTTCTTTGGCTCTGGAAAGCGGGGAACCAATCATGACCAGATCTGCACCGCAGGCAATAGCTTTTGCAATATCACCGCCGGTACGCATTCCGCCGTCGGCAATCACCAATGAATACTGCCCTGTTTCTTCCAGGTGCCTTATCCTTGCTGCCGCAGCGTCCGAAATAGCAGTTGCCTGAGGCACTCCTATTCCCAGTACCTCCCTTGTGGTACACGCCGCCCCCGGACCAACACCTATAAGTACGCCGACTGCTCCCGTACGCATCAAGTGCAGTGAAGTTGAATATGATGCACATCCGCCAACTATTACCGGAATCGGACATTCCGGAATGAATTTTTTTAAATCCAGGGGTACCTTCGTCTTGCTCACATGCTCTGCACTTATCACAGTACCCTGGATCACCAGAATATCAAGACCGGCATCTATGGCTATTTTATAGTACTTTTCCACATTTTTAGGAGTTAGAGAGGCACAGGCTATATTACTTTCTTTCTTTATCTGTTTTACTCTTTTTTCAATTAATTGTTTTTTAATAGGCTCTCTATAAATTTTCTGCATCTTTTCGGTAGCTTCCTCTGCGGAAAATTTTGAAATCCTATCCAGAATTTCATCGGCATTCTCATATCTGCACTGCAAACCTTCCAGATTTAATACTGCAAGGCCCCCTATTTTTCTCATCTCTACAGCAAATTTTAAATCCACGACGCCATCCATTGCCGATGCCATTACAGGCAGCTCAAGCTTGTATTTCTCTATATTTACCGAAATATCAATGTCTTCCGGATCTCTGGTCCTTCTACTGGGAACTATCGATATTTCATCAAATCCATAGGACTTTCTACCGGTTTTTCCTTTACCAATTTCTATTTCCATCTGCTCCCCTTATTTTTTAATTTTTTTCTCTTCTTTTCTTATTAATCTTTTTATATTTTCTCTGTGGGTAATAAAAGTAAGGACACTCCAGAAAACTGCCGCAGTTACTATTACCCATGTATATCCGGTAAAATAAAATGAAATAGGAGTAGCAACAGCTGCACATAAAGATGCCAGGGATATAATCCTGAAAATTGCAAAGACTACGGCCCAGGTACCCAGGATGGTAAAGATAGGAAGTATTTCCATCCATACAGAGTTGTTCATAAATGGAAGACTTGAAATTCCGACTATTACTCCAAAAGAAACGGCAATCCCCTTTCCTCCCTTAAAATTAATAAAAACAGGAAAATCATGCCCCAGCACGACAGCAACTGATACAATGGAAAGAAGCACAAAATCCTGGGGATAAATTAGGTACAGCACCAATATTGGAATGAAACCTTTGATGATATCGGCAATTATAGTTGTAACACCGTAACCAACCCCGAGCGTACGCGTAACGTTGGTTCCTCCAACGTTTCCGCTTCCATAATTTCTGATATCATCGCCTCTTTTTATTTTATGAACCACGTATGCAGTGGGAAAAGAGCCAAAGAGATAGGCTGCAATTACAAATATAATTTTATATAGTAATTCGATGCCCATAATAGATATAATAATTCAGAAATTCTAGAAAAATTAAAAAGATAAAAATCTTTTTAAAACTTCTAATTACTGCATGGAAATCCAGAGAATAATATTAAAAGAAATATTACTATAAGTCATTGATTTATTCAATTTATTAAAAGCCGTTTGAGTAAATGGTCTATGGAGAGGGAAGGGGGTAAACCGTATTCTGAAGGCTGTAAGAGAAGAATTATACGAGATATATTATAATCCGGGAGAAAATTTATTTGTTTCAAATATAGAGAATAATATTGCCTGTCATGCGATAAAGCGATTAAACGGTGAATTTAAACTTTCAATAGTAAAAGCAGCTATCAATTTTGATAAATTATCAAAATTAACCTCAAATATTACAAATGTCTTTTTCCCAAAAGAGGGAACCTTTCACACATGTTAAGAAAATTGTACTTTCTGGTAAGAATTTGCGTGGTTCCAGTGATTTTAAAACTCATGCAAGTAAATTTGATATTAAGTCTATGAAAGCCAGTATTTTTCTTAATAATGTAGAACTAAAAGTTAACGTTTTTGAAAACGGCTGGATTTATTTTTCTAAGAATTACCCTCTCAATATTTGTCTTGGTCTTGCTATTTACCTTAAATAGCAAGGAATATTAAATTAAAACACCATATAATGACAAAAGTAAAGCTGGCCTTGAACCCAAAGCCAGCCTTATTATCTTTTGACCTCTGATTTTTATTATCAGATAACCTTACATCGGTGGCATTCCTCCGCCCGGATATCCTCCTCCAGGAGGCATCCCCATTCCTTTTTCTTTTTCGGGCTTCTCAGCAACAACAACCTCTGTTGTAAGGAGCAGTGCCGCTATAGATGCCGCATTCTGAAGCGCACTTCTTGTAACTTTAGCAGGATCTATGATCCCTGCATCTATCATATTCACATATACGCCATTTAAAGCATCCAGACCTTCGCCCTGGGGCAAGTTCTTTACTTTTTCTACCACAACCGAGCCTTCCATGCCGGCGTTGGCGGCAATCTGCTTCAGTGGTTCCTCTAAAGCTTTGGCCACAATAGCTGCACCGGTTTTTACATCTCCGTTAAACTTACTGAGATCAATCTTCGAAATCGTATTTACGAGCACCACGCCTCCGCCTGAAACTATTCCTTCTTCAACTGCAGCCTTGGTGGCGGAAAGGGCATCTTCTATCCTATGTTTTTTCTCCTTCAGCTCCACTTCGGTAGCTGCGCCGACTCTTATTACCGCTACGCCGCCTGACAGCTTTGCCAGTCTTTCCTGAAGTTTTTCTTTATCAAAATCTGAGTCACTCTGATCGATTTCGTTTTTGATTTGCTTTATTCTTCCCTTTATGGCTCCTATGGTGCCTTTTCCTTCTACTATGGTTGTATTTTCCTTATCTACCTTGACCTGTCTGGCCGAACCAAGCATGTCCAGGGTAACATTTTCCAGTTTTAATCCTATTTCTTCACTTATTACTTTTCCATCGGTTACTATGGCAATGTCTTCCATCATTGCTTTTCTTCTATCGCCAAATCCGGGAGCTTTTACTGCAACAGCGGTAAGTGTTCCTCTTAATTTATTAACAACAATAGTTGCCAGTGCTTCCCCTTCAACATCTTCTGCAATTATCAGAAGCGGCTTACCTGACTGCTGGATTTTTTCCAGAATGGGTACCAGGTCGCCTACTGCTGCTATTTTCTGATTTGCAATAAAAATATAAGGATCATTTAAAACTGCCTCCATTCTTTCGGCGTCGGTTACCATATAAGGAGAAAGATATCCCTTATCAAACTGCAGTCCTTCAACCAATTCTATCTCGATACCAAACTTATTTGATTCCTCAACAGTAATAACTCCATCCTTGCCTACCTTATCCATGGCATCGGCTATGGTATGGCCGATTGTGTCATCTGCTGCAGAAATAGCCGCAACCTCGGCTATCTTCTTCTTGTCCGTTGCAACATCCTGGCTCATCTGGCCAATTTGTTCCACTACTATTTTAACCGCTTCCTCTATTCCTTTTTTCAGCATTAGAGGATTAGCTCCTGCAGCCACATTTCTCAATCCTTCTTTTACCATTGCCTGTGCCAGCAGTGTTGCCGTGGTTGTTCCGTCTCCCGCAACATCATTTGTTTTGGTTGCAACTTCCTTTAAAAGCTGAACCCCCGCATTTTCAAAAGCATCCTCAACTTCAATTTCCCTGGCTATGGTCACGCCGTCATTGGTAATTGTAGGAGCGCCATACTTTTTATCCAGCACTACGTTCCTTCCTTTGGGCCCAAGTGTAACTTTAATTGCATTTGCAATTATATTAACGCCATTTTCCAGGGCTCTCCTTGAGGACTCGTCATATTTAAGCTCTTTAGCCATAATTTTAACCTCCTTTTAAAATAAACTTTTTACTTTACGATAGCCAGAACATCGCTTTCTTTTATAATAAGATGTTCTTCGCCGTCGATTTTTACTTCCGTTCCTGAATACTTGGAATAAAGAACTACATCGCCAACCTTTACTTCCATGGGAATCTTCTTCCCATTGTCATCTATTGCTCCTGCGCCAACTGCAATTACTTTTCCTTCCTGCGGCTTCTCTTTTGCAGAATCCGGAAGAACAATTCCGCTTTTGGTCTTTTCTTCACTGGGTTTTGGTTTTACTAACAATCTGTCACCAAGTGGCTTGTATCCCATTGCTTTTCCTCCTTTTAAAAAACATTGCACATTTATGCATAAACACATAATATAGTTAGCACTCTTATATATAGACTGCTAACACAGAGCAATAATAGTATAATGGAATTAAAAAATCAAGGATAAAAACAAGAAATTTATAATTTTTAAAAAATCAAGGATATACAACCGGCTTTTGAGCCAAGTACCATTAGATACCGCTTCTGGAATAAACATCTACATCCAGGTTATCAAACTTTTCATCCAGATATTTATAATAACCCAGACAGGCAACCATTGCTGCATTATCCATGCACAGATAAACAGGGGGGATAAAAATTTTAATGTTATTTTCTCTACCTTTTTTTTCAAACTCTTTTCTAAGCCTTCTGTTGGCAGCAACACCTCCGCTGATAAGGATTTTTTCTACTCCAAATTCCTTACCGGCTTTAATAGTTTTTTTGGTCAAAACCTCAACTATGGAATTTTGAAAACTGGCGGCAAGACTGGGGATATTTTCTTTTAACAAAAGCCTTTTATCCTTTTTTGTCCTGTAAATCAGAGATGTCTTTAGTCCACTGAAGCTAAAATTAAAATCTCCGCTATCTATCATTGGTTTTGGGAAATCTATAAAATAGGGATCCCCTTTCTCAGATATTCTATCTATTATAGGCCCTCCTGGATAGCCCAGACCCATATATCTTGCAATCTTATCATACGCTTCTCCTGCCGCATCATCTACGGTATGCCCTATTTCCTTTATGTTCCAGCTTTCATCAACAAAAAACAGGCTCGAATGCCCGCCGGAAACAATAAGGCCTATAAATCCCCCGCTGATATTCTGGTTTTCAAGAATATTGGAATAAATATGAGCCTCAAGATGATTTACAGCCACAAGCGGTATATTTTTAGAATAACTGATAGCTTTGGCTGCCCCTACTCCTACCAGCAGTGAACCGATAAGGCCGGGCCTGTTGGTAACACTAACAGCATTAATGCTGCCAAAATCAACGCCTGATTTTTCCATTGCTTCATTTATTACTATATCTATTACTTCTATATGCTTCCTTGATGCTATCTCAGGGACAACACCGCCATATTTCTTATGGATCTCATCCTGAGAGGAAACTACATTGGAAAGCACCGCAGTCCCGTTTTTTACAACTGCGGCACATGTATCATCACAAGAGGTCTCAATGCCAAGCATAAACACTTCTTTTTTATCTTTTCTCTTTCCGGTTTCCATTTTTTGTATATTAATTATCTTTCCGTTTCACATTTCCGGTACTGCCGGATATATTTTTATCCGTTTCCAAAAGGTATAAATTCTCTAACATAAACAGGAATAAGATTTACAGCTTTTACCATTCTTTTTGCATTGAAATAAGCACAGATATTTATATTCCTTGCCCTGGGAAAAATTGTTTTTTTATCAACCCTAAAAACACTATTCTGCCTGGTTATATCTGTTAATACCCTGCTATAAACCGGGTAACAGTTGCCACCGATTAATATTTTAAGATCTTTAAGTTCGCCACCGGCATCAGGCATCTTTAAAATCTCATTTTTGGTTAATCTGTTTATAAGGTCTTTAAGGCTATCATTGTGCGTTAAGAAATTTTTACCTGCTTTCTTTATAAAATAATGCCTGCCGGCAGCTTCGATGCTGGCCATAAATCCGTCTTTGGAACCGGATTCAGGGATCAGATCGTAGAAAGCAAAATAGACTTCTCCCCTCCTGACATCTAGACAGGGCATTACCATTACCGGTATATTCTTACTGAGGCAGCGTATAACAAACCCGCTGTTTCTTAAGCAAATTTCCAGGGCAAAAACATCCAGCGAATTTATACCAAAAGCAGGTTTTTTATCCAGCCAGGATAAAATCTTTACCACACTGATTCCTATCCTTGTGCCGGTAAAATCTCCTGGGCCTAAATTTACACCAAAAATATCCATATCTTTCAGGGTAAGATTCGCCTTTCGTAAAGCATGATCCATCAAGCCCATTATATTTACCATATGCTTTGCGCCGCTGCGGTCGGCTGTTTCCGATAATAGTGTCTCATCCCTGCTTACAGCAATGCTTAACCTTCCGGTGCTGCTTTCAATGCTTAAAATATTCATAACATTACTTACTTTTTTAAAATAACTTTTTGAACTTTGCCAGTTTTAGATCCCAATACCGGCTGGTACTTTTAAAAAGTATATTCCTTCTTGTGGCAACATTGCTCTTATCTATTAAATAACTTAAATCTATTTGAAGATAATCTTTTTCAATATAATCCTTTATCCTGTCCCCCCATTCCACACAGACAATCGAGGTGCCGTCATAAAAGTAGTCATCCAGCCCAATTCCGCTTATCCCTTCAGCGTCAACCAGTCTGTATAGATCAGCATGGATAAATTTTTTATGGTTATCAATTTTGTACTCATTTATTATGGTAAAACTTGGGCTTGAAAGATTTTCTTCCAGGCCTAACCCTTCGGCTATTCCAGAGATAAAAGTGGTTTTCCCCCCGCCCAGTTCTCCTGTAAAAAGAACGGTATTATCTTTTGACAGGATTACGGAAAATTTTTTTCCGAGGTTTTTGGTAAAAGAGGCAGAATCTGAAACAATCTCAATTTGCATATTAAAAGAGCCCTAACTGTTTTTCTTCTTTCTGTTCGTCATCCAAAGTCCCGGATTCCAAGTAAAAAACGTCTTGTTCGGCAGCCGAAATTTTGAAATCCGAATCAATTAACCTTTTTATTTTCTGGAAATCCTTCCTTAAAACTTCCATCTTTGACGGCATGTAAAGAGCAGCTGCCGGATGATTTATGGGCATAATAATACGGCCTTCGATTTTAAATATCTTACCCCTTAGATTGCTTATGCCTTTACTTGTATTTAAAAGAAGCTGGGTAGAGAATTTCCCCAGGGTGCAGATTATTTTAGGGTCAATTATTTTTATCTGCTCCATCAGATAACCCTTGCAGGTATCAATTTCCTCTAACCTTGGATCCCTGTTACCCGGCGGCCTGCATTTCAACACATTGGCAATAAAAACCTCACTCCTGTCAAACCCGATTGAATAAAGCAGCTCATCAAGCAGCTTTCCTGCCTGACCGACAAAAGGCAATCCCTGAAGGTCTTCGTTTTTACCCGGAGCCTCTCCCACAAACATGACCGGTGCGTTTGCGCTGCCGCCTCCAAAAACAAATTTGTTTCTGCCTTTAAAAAGCTCACACTGACGGCAGTCCCTGATCTTAAAATAAAACTCTTTTAATTTTTCTCTCTTGTCACCATTCTCCATAAAATCCCTTCCCATTTGTATCTATTTATAACCTATAACCATAGATACTTCAATATTATCACGCTTTTCATTTACAAAAACAAAAAATTCTTATATTATCTTATTCTAGGAACAACTCTTAAAAATTATATAAAAAGGATTTAAACATGAAAATCAAGACAATCATTTTTGCCACTGTCGCAGCATTTGTTATTGCATCACTTATAGGATGTGCGCCGGGCCCTGTTGAAATTGAAAGCATCACCACTTGTAAAAATGTTGACAGTGACTATAAGCCGGTAGATCCTACCACGGCTTTTCCATCCGGAACCTCGATTATTTATGCGTCAATTAAAGTTAAAAACATAACCACAGAAGATAAACTGACCGTTAAATGGAATTATCTGGAAACCGGAGAGGAAATAAACACTACTGATTTTATTACAGATGAAGACGGTTCAGGATATATAGGCTTTAGCATAATTGTTGATGAAGGTTTTCCATCCGGAAGATACAACGCCATAGTTTTTTTGAACAATGAGCTGTTTGAAACCGTGGAATTCTCGGTGGAATAAAAGGATTAAGTAATCACTAAAAAATAGCCCCTGCAAAACTGGGGCTATTTTTTATAGTGGATATAACGGGATCTGAACTCGCATAAATATAAAATCACACACTAAATCCCAGGTCATAAAAACATTTACTCCAATATAAGAAACCAAGGTTTCTTAATTATTATTTCTCTAATATAAGATATTGCCCAATTTTAAATATCAGCTTCTTGTAAATTTGTATTTTATATTTCTACATATATGTAATATAATAATTTTGCTGAAAATACCGTCTTATAATAATTTTTCCATACCGGGGTTATTCTTGGATACAGGATTAAAGTATTTTTTAAAAACTATATTTTGAAGCATGTTTAACCAAATTTATTCTAAGCTAATTTTCCAAAAGGGTCCTTTTTAAAAAATAAATTTTAGGAGTGCGGACATGGGTGAAGACATTACATCAAAGAAAAATACGGTGCAAAATAATGATGGACTTGCAAGCAAACCTACGGATGATGATAAAGACAAAACAGTAGATGAACCTAAAAATGTTGATATGGGTGGTGGTGGAACAGGGGCCGCAAATGATAAATCAGTAAAAGATAAGATGACAGTTGCTTCTGATTTCGGTTATATTGCTGATTTAACTGCCTATAATACTATGGTTCATTATGCAGATGCTATTGCTTTAAAAATTAATAATCTAAACTTGGGTAAGGATAATAAAATTCTAATAGTTGATTCAATCGATTTTTGCATTGGAGATGCTCAATTCCTTCAAGTTGAAAATCAGATTAAAATCTGGAAAGCTGAATTACAAAACCAAAAAAATTATATAGTTGATATTATTGATGACGTAAAAGATATAATTAGAGAAATCAGCTTTCTCAAAGAGTTACCAAAGATGGTAACTACAACTACAAAAGAAGAATTATTAACCTTAGTTACTACTAAATTAGCGGCTGGAAAAAGAGCAACAAAAGCAACATTTGCCGGAGCAGAAATACCTGAAGCATTACTTGAATTACTTTCCTCTAAAATGACACCTCTATCAACCGTTAAATCTGTAGGTGAGATTGTAAGTGCTACAGCTGAAATTCTGGGTTATTTCGCTATAGACTACGAATTAAAAAACCGGACTGTAAAACTATCGGATACCGCTCTGCAAGCTCTAGTAGTTGATCGCATTAGAAAAGATTTCAATATCTATCATCTGACTCTTCGCTTAATTAAAGACTCCCCTATAATAAAGAATTTTGAATCATTGATTCAAGATCTAAATGACCTAATCGGAAAAATATCACAGCTGAAAAGCGAAGTTATTGATAAAGAACCAGTAGAAATACAAAATCTGAAGGAAGAAATAAAAAAACTTGAAGAAAAATTAAATCCTCCTGCAGAAAAGCCGGCTTCTTCTTTAAATAATATAAAACTTAATGGAACAGAAGAAGAACTTAAAGCTAAAAAGAATACTCTTTACAAATATGAATCATTGAAGAATAGTGCAAATACAATTTATACGGAATCAGAAACCATTGTAAAAGCTTTCAGCGAGTTTACTAAATCTCTTACAACTGTGGCTGAAGGTAGTAGCTACTCACCCCTGGTTAATGCATCAATAAGAGATTATGTAGAAAGGGGTAAAATTTCTCATCTGTTATATCTTACGGTCACATCAAGCGGTGGACAAACTATTACAAGTACAGGAGTATTTAGAAGAGGAATGGTTGATTATATGGGTGGAGGCGTGTTTACTTGTATACTTACAGAATCGAATGGTAAAATTGTAGCTTCTGATACAATTTTTGGTGCATCTTCAGTTAAAGTTAGGCTAAGCTTTAATGATATACCGGCATTTAAAATTTGGAAAAGGTCTACAGATAAATAATTAAAAACTGATAATTAATAAAGTAGATTAAACTCCTACAGCTAAAAGCGCCATATTCTAAATCAATACATCAGATATTTATTTGAAATTAACAGTTTATTTTAAGTAATTATATCTCTATACCAGGTACACAATAATAGAATAAACAATTAAAAAATTTTTATCTATGAACAACCAATAAAAAAATGAGATTGTGATAGAATTGGTATACTTGATAAGTTTACACCCTATTAGCACTTCGATACATTATGGGTTCAAGTTCCGCCATCGCTACACAAAAAAGCCCCAGTAAAACAAGGGGCATATTTTTTATGATTTCCTCACCCATCAGTCTGCTAAGTCAGCAATTATAATTTAACAATTTTAAAATAAATTACCAATATTGGTTAGTTCATCTTATTAACAAATTTTATATCCAGTCTTTTATCCAGACAATCCGCTATTTTTTTTAATTTTTCTACAGTAGGATTATAATTTCCACTTTCAAGCCTGGAGACATTTGATTGTTTGTCACCAATTAATTCAGCAAATTCTTTTTGGGTCAGTTTTTTCTCTTTTCTTAAATTAATTAACTGATTAATAATTTCATACTCCGGTTCAAGAATTTTTAATTCTTCCAAGACTTCCGGGTCTCTATTTATTATTTTCTTAGCCTCTTTCCACTTCATCACTATTCTGCTCCTTATTTCTATCTAAATAATCAATCATTCGCTTTCTTGATATCTCTAATTCTCACATAGAAATTTTTTTTTGCTTTTTACAAAAAGCATGAACCAATACCAGTATATTCTTCATATATAGAAAATAAATTATTCTAAATTTACTCCTACCAGATATAATCCTTAACTCCCATAGCCCCTTATACTTATTACCCTTTATCTTTCGAGTATATGGGTATGGTAAATATATCCCATGAAGTTCTAATAAATCAATTTCCTTTTCAATTTTAGCTCTCTGTTTTGGTTGTAGAAATTGTATATAATTTAAAACAGAACACTTTTTATTTAATGTTTTATATAACTCTATCTTCCACTTCATTATATATATCATATATGATATAAAGTCAAGTATAGTTCATATGATACCATTAAAATCTCTGATTCTTTACTTTATTCTTCTTAATCTACCATTAGCCGTGGTATGGATGGTTATATTCTCAATAGAGATTATTTTTAAAAAGAAACATTTAATATCTGCTTCACAATATACCTCTATGTATTTGGGATTATCAATACTATCCATTACATTATAATTCAGATAGTTAACGGTACAGTTATCTGTGCCTTCATAATTCTTGTAAAAATACTCATGAAGTACGTCTGCATAATTTTCTGATAATTTATTAATACCAAGTTCTTGAGCCTCTTCAATATCAATACATTTTGAAGCCTCTTCTGCTGCTATCATACAAGCTTTATTTATTTCTTCTTTATATAAAAAAGCTCTACCTATGTCTATAACAAAACCCACCATCAAAATAAATATGGGTATTAGAATAACGATAATAACTAAAATCGAACCCCTGTTTGCATTAAGATTAGAATTCAATTTTTCCATAATTATTCCCACCTATCCAAGTATTTGCATCGGAATTACTGCCTTCTGAATCTAAATTAATCGACCTGAATCCATTTATAGGATTACTAAAATAAATATGGGCACTTTCTCCATTTTGAGTATAGAGATAAATATGTAGAATACTATCCTCACTGCCGCTATAATCAAACCTGGTAACGGTGTTTATATCTCCTTCAGCAGAAGGTGGTATATCTTCGTCAAATATAATAACTTTCTCCACTCCCTTGCCGTTAAATCTATGAACATCCTGGTAAATATATACCCGAACAATTTCTTTTACTTCTTCTTCAAGTAGTTCGCTATTATCTACTTTCCAATCTATATCAAGTTCCATATAACATTCCTCACCATTTTTATCTTTGTGCCATTTGGTAAAAATGTACTTAGGATTTTTTCTAACAATTATTTCACCATGAATAGGTGAAGTATAAAATCCAGCCTTAACCAATACTGACCTGTATTCGTAATGGCTTGTATCTACCCATTCCTTTTCCGTATAGGAATGCCAGTATCCTGATGATGGTACCGTATAGGAAGTATCTACCCATACTTTCCTGGTTCCAGTCTCCCAGTGAGATGTATCTTCTGTTCTATAAGCAGTATATGCCTGCTGATATCCGGAACTTACCCAGGCATTATAATATTCTTTAACCCTTACTTCTTTTCCATAACATCTATATCTTGTCGCATGAATATGCCCACCATAGGAAGGTCGATAGTCTATAATATCCTTATAAGCCTTATACCTTTCTCCGTTATATATAATTGTAGTCGTACCTTTTGGCTTTGATGCAAAGGAATAGACACCCCAGCCATATTTACTGGTGCCCACGTAAATAGTAAGATTTACGGAAATCCATTTTTCTGTATATCTGTAGCTCCTTTCCCAATGAGATGTGTCAACCCATCTGTAAGCTACATATGGCACCTGAGTCGATGAGTTGATCCATATACGATATTCTTCAGTTTTCCAATAACCTTGATTTACAGTATAATATTTATCATTTACCCATTCTTTTTTTAAAGTTTCTTTAAAATATCCGTCTGTAACCCAGACTCTTTCATTCTTCCAATATGAAGAATCAATCCATACCTGTTCTTCGCCAGAAATATCTACATGCAGCCAATTTTCGCCCAGTAGCTCCATAGGAAACAAGAATATTATAAAGATTAAAATAACTAGGAATAATCCACTTTTAAACCACTTCTTCAAAGCAAGCCTTTCTCTTAATGCAGTATATAATTAATATTACTACCTAATATAAAAATCTAAATTTTTAGTTAGGGCTTTTGAAATATTATCTATGAATTTACTATTTATCACTTTTATATATTTTCCAATAAATTTCTTTAAATCTTCTAAACTATTAATATCATTTGTATTAATGGTTATCCTATCTTTAACTCCAAATTCATTAGAAATTTTTAAATTATAATCATTGAAATTAAATTCTATTTCATAATCATCTACGTCTTTATAATCATAATAATAATCATTTAGGTCCGCATTTTTATATTCCTTATCTACTAAAAAAATTACCTTTCCTCTACTCACGCTTTGTATAACTCCTTGATAAAAATGACAATAAATAACCTCAGATTCGGATGTATCTTCATAAAATATAATACCTTGACCATCTATGGTTCCAGTTTTCTTTTCCATCTCAATTACAACTTCATTCTTGTCTTTATCCAGAAAAGTTTCATAAATGTATTCAGGAGAGTTGTCATCATTGCCTTTAATCTTATCTACAACTTTATTCTTATAATTAATTATTTCTCCCATATAATTAAACATAATACCAACCAGAATTAGAAAGATTATACCTGCAATTAAAAATATACTTACTTTTTTTTTATCCGACATATAAATAACTCCAGCTTATTCTTTTTCTTCCATTCTCATCACACTGCTTCCACAAACACTTACATAACCATCTTCAAATACTGAAAAAGGTAAAATTTTAGAGAAAAAAATCGGCACTTTATAAGTTACTTCTATATGCACTATATCATCTGGATTTATACCAGAAATATCAACTTTTATACTAAGTCTTTCATTAAAATCCCAACCGGGTAATGCAGATGACGCATAAGTTAATACAGAATTTATTGCGTCCGATTCCGGATTATCTGACAACGTAGCAGCTCTAGCAGCTTCATAAGAAGCAGAATTTACAGCAACTTTGGCATTCATTAAAAATCCAAACTGAACAATCCCTGCAATTAATATTATCAATATTGGCATTACTAGGGCTAATTCAATAAAAATACTACCTTTTTCTGAATGAGTTTTAGATTTAAACATTTATCAATATTTATAAATTATTAATCACTAATTTTTAAAAGAGTATATAACTACTTTATAATCCTAGATCTATAAGCTATTTACTATAGATTGGAAAACTGATTGAAGCTTCTCACCAAGTGTAGTTACAACTGTGATGCAAACAATTACAACTAGTGCTATATATAGGGCAATTTCTATCAATGTTGCTCCTTCTGATTTAAGAAATATTCTACTTAGAAATTTGTTAAATAAATTCAAAATTTACCTCCATTTATATTTTGTTGTTGATATATCTTAAATTAAAATTTTTAAATATAACTTATTGGTTCTGCTTGTGTTATTTCTTTATACAAATAGATATTATTTACTTCATTAAAAAAACATTTTTAACTGCGGCAATACCGGTAATAAAAATAAAAACACCATTGGAATAAACATAAAAACAAATATTACAAGAATTAGATTACCTTCTAATCTTTCAGAGTTTATCTTTAAAAGATCTCTTTGATTGTTCCTTATAACTCTAGATACATCTTTTAAAACCTTATTAATTGGATTTCCAATCGTTTCAGCCTGTAACAATATTTTAATTAAAGTTTTAAAATCGTTGCAGAATGAAAGTTTAGCAATCAGAGAATATGCTTTTTCTTTATTATAACCCTCAAAAATTCTCGCTCTTGCCAATTTAAAAAGCTTACTAATTTCTCCCCTGTAATTATCTGAAATATAGCTTAGTGCTTCATTCAAACTCAAACCCGCTTCA
>Ga0307419_10000745_pt1 | contig 16744 bp, 12 predicted proteins | sample SalMarWE160230MG_2_FD_202512 | JGI IMG/M metagenome (GOLD analysis project Ga0307419, IMG submission 202512) | Salt marsh sediment microbial communities from the Plum Island Ecosystem LTER, Massachusetts, United States - WE1602-30 | ecosystem: Environmental > Aquatic > Marine > Intertidal zone... | reverse complement strand
AGCAAGTGGGCTTTCCGGTGCGCGTGATGGCGGAGCTCGGCGCGCGCACCCTGGTGGTCTCCAACGCCTGCGGGGGGATGCACCCGTTGTGGAACCCCGGGGAGCTCATGCTCCTGGCGGACCACATCAACCTCCAGGGCGCCAATCCGCTCGTCGGTCCCAACATCGACCAGCAGGGTCCCCGGTTCCCGGACATGTCCGAGGTGTACGATGAGGAGCTTCGCTCGCTGGCGCGTGAGGAGGCGCTCCGACTCGGCATCATCCTGCGGGAGGGAGTGTACGTGGCCGTGACCGGTCCCAACCTCGAGACGGCCGCGGAGTACCGGATGCTCCGCGTCCTGGGCGCGGACGTGGTCGGCATGTCCACGGTGCCCGAGGTCATCGTGGCCCGGCATGTCGGTCTGCGGGTGCTGGGGATCTCCATCATCACCGACGCCTGCCTCCCCGATGCCCTCGAGCCCGCCAACGTCGCCACCATCATCGCGACCGCGAAGACGGCGGAGCCGGGCCTCACGCGGCTGGTGCGGGCCGTCCTCGCCCGGCTTTCATGAGCTACCCGGAGCTCCCGGATGGCGTAGCGGAGCTCGAGGAAGGCCTCCTGCGCGTCTGGCGCGACGAGGACCTCTACCATGGCAGTGTCGAGGCGCGCCGCGGCCGGCCCGAGTACGTCTTCTACGAGGGACCGCCCACCGCCAACGGCCGGCCCGGGGTGCACCACATCCTGGCCCGGACGATCAAGGACCTGGCCGCGCGCCATCGCACCATGACGGGCCACCACGTGCCCCGGAAGGCGGGGTGGGACACGCACGGCCTCCCGGTCGAGATCGAGGCCGAGCGTCAGCTCGGCATCTCGGGCAAGCCCGAGATCGAGGAGGTGGGGATCGCCGAGTTCAACCGCGTGTGTCGCGACAACATCTTCACCTACAAGGAGGAATGGGAGCGGCTCTCGCAGCGGATCGGCTACTGGCTGGACTATGACGATCCCTACATCACGTGCGAGCCCGAGTACATCGAATCAGCCTGGTGGGCCCTGTCGGAAATCGATCGCAAGGGCCTCCTGTACAAGGGCTACAAGGTCCTGCCGTATTGTCCCCGGTGCGGCACCGGCCTCTCGAGCCACGAGGTCGCGCTCGGGTACGAGGAGGTCGATGACACGGCGGTGTTCGTGGCCTTCCCGCTCGAGGAGGACCCCGACGGCGCGGCGATCCTGGGCTGGACCACGACCCCGTGGACGCTTCCCGGCAACATCGCGCTAGCCGTCCACCCGGAGATCGAGTACGTCCGCGTGAGGGTCACCGCGGACAGCGACGAGGCGGGGGCCGCCAAGGGTGACGTGCTGATCCTGGCCCGGGCGCGGATGGAAGCGGTGCTCCGCAACGAGGTGGAGGTGCTGGAGACCTTCCCCGGGAGCGAGCTGGTGGGCCAGCGCTACCGGCCGCCGTTCGAAGGCGCGGTCGACGCCGCCGGGAGCGCCGCGGCCTGGACCGTCCTCCCCGCCGACTTCGTCACGGTGGACGAGGGCACCGGGGTCGTGCACACGGCGGTGATGTACGGCGAGGACGACTTCGAGCTCGGTCGCCGCGCCGGTCTTCCCATGCAGCACACGGTCGGAGACGACGGTCGATTCGTGCATGACGTTCCCGCCGGGCTCGCGGGCCGACCCGTGAACGACCCGGACACCGAGGCACGCATCCTGGGACACCTGCGCGAGGAGGGGACCCTGTACCGGGCCGAGCGCTATCGGCACAGCTATCCCCACTGCTGGCGCTGCGACAGCAAGCTGCTCTACATGGCGCGCGACTCGTGGTACGTGCGTACCACGGCGGTCACCGATCGACTGCTCGAGCACAACGCCTCGGTGGATTGGCATCCGCCCGAGATCGGCACCGGACGCATGGGCGAATGGCTGCGCGGGAACGTGGACTGGGCGCTGTCACGGGACCGCTACTGGGGCACGCCGCTCCCGGTGTGGGAGTGCGATGCCGATGCGCGGCACCGGAGCGTGATCGGCTCCATCGCCGAGCTGAAGGAGCGGGCCGGCGGGCTCCCGTCCGACTTCGATCCCCATCGACCGCAGATCGACGAACCGGCGTGGGAGTGCACCGAGCCCGGCTGCCACGGCGTCATGCGCCGCGTGCCGCAGGTCCTGGACGCCTGGTTCGACTCCGGCTCGATGCCCTACGCGCAGTGGCACTGGCCGTTCGAGAACGACGAGGCTTTCCGGCGCCACTTCCCGGCCGACTTCATCGCCGAAGGCGTGGATCAGACGCGCGGCTGGTTCTACTCGATGCTGGCGCTGTCCACCATCCTCTTCGACCGACCGGCCTACCGGGCCGTGGTGGTGAACGACCTGGTGCTGGACGCCGAGGGACGGAAGATGTCCAAGTCCCGGGGTAACGCGGTCGACCCGTGGGATGCGCTCGAGCGCCATGGGGCCGATGCGATCCGCTGGTACCTCCTGTCCTCCAGCAACCCTTGGCTCCCCAAGCGTTGGGATCCCGAGGGGATCGACGAGGTGACCCGGAGGTTCTTCGATACGCTGCGAAACACGTACCGGTTCTTCTCTCTGTACGCGAACCTGGAGGACTGGAGCCACGCGAGCATGGACGCGAGGCCCGCGACCGAACGTCCCGTCATGGACCGGTGGCTCCTGTCCAGGCTGGATGGAGTCGTGGAGGTCGTCGGACGCTCGCTGGAGGACTACGACCCCACCCCAGGGGCACGGCGACTGTCGGAGTTCGTGGTCGGCGAGCTCTCGAACTGGTACGTCCGGCGCACGCGCCCGCGCTTCTGGGCCACCCGGAGCGACGGAGAGACGGGTCGCAGCGCGCGCGACGCCTTCGCGACCCTGCACGAGGCCCTGACCACGACGGCGCTCCTCCTGGCTCCCTTCTCGCCCTTTCTCTCGGACTGGCTCCACCGGGCCCTGGTGGGCGAGTCGGTCCACCTGGCCGACTTCCCTGTGGCGCGTGGCCGCAGGGACCTCGATCTCGAGCGCGGCATGGCGGACGTTCGGGAGCTCTCGGCCTTGGGCCGCGCGGCCCGCGAGAAGGCCGGCATTCGGGTGCGACAGCCGCTGCGTGGCGTCCGCGTCGTGGTGCCCGGCGCGAGGAGGATCCCCGCCGAGCTGCTGGCCATCTTCGAAGAGGAGCTCAACGTCAAAGCCGTTGACTTCGTGGACGATGAGCACGATATTTTAAGGCTAATCGCGAAACCGGATTATGCGGCGTTGGGTCCGCGCTTCGGTTCCGCGACGCCGGCGGTGGCCGCCGCGATCGGTCAGCTCGAAGCCGCCGCAGCGCGTCGGCTTCGCGGGGGCGAGAGCGTGAGCCTCGTGGTCGACGGTCGTGAGGTTGAGATCACGCCCTCCGAGGTCCGTATCCTCGAACAGACCGATGACGCACTGACCGTCGGGAACGCGGCGGGGTATTTCACGGCGCTCGACCCGACGCTGGACGAGGCGCTTCGGCGCGAGGGACTGGCCCGGGAGATCGTGAGCCGGGTGCAGCGACTCCGCCGCGATGCGGGACTGGCGGTGGAGGACAGGATCCGGCTGGGCGTGGCGGGCGATGCGGCCGTCGAGGCCGCGGCGGCCGAGCACGCCGCTGCCATCGCGGAAGAGACGCTCGCCACCCACTACGGGGTCGGCGAGGCGGCCCTGGATGGAGTGGACCACCGCCAGGAGCTGGAGGTGGACGGCTACCGGGTCCTCATCGGACTCGATCGGGCCATCGAAGACGGGCGCGAGACGCAAACGAGACATACTCGGAGCATGCGGGAGCCATGAAGAAGAAGGACATCAAGCACTTCGAGGAGCGCCTACTCCAGGAGAGGGCCCGGGTGCTCAAGCAGCTGGGCTTCTACGACAAGTCGTTCTCCGACACGCCCCAGGGCTCGGACGGAGACCTGTCGGCATACAGCTTCCACATGGCTGACCAGGGCACCGATGCCATGGAGCGCGAGAAGGCCTTCCTGTTTGCCAGCAAGGAAGGTCGCTTCCTGTATCACATCGACCAGGCGCTGCGCCGGCTCTACCAGGCTCCCGAGAAGTTCGGGATCTGCCAGGAGTGTGGCGAACCCATCTCCTTCGAGCGTCTCGACGCCCTGCCGCACACGCGCCTTTGCGTGCGATGCAAGGAGGAGGAAGAGAGCGGTGCCGCCCGCTGAGCGGGCCTCGTCCCTCGTCGTGCCCGTGGGAGAGAGTCGCGTCAACAAGCCCCTGCTCCTGGCGACGACCATCGGCCTGGTCGTCGCGACCGACCTGGTCACGAAGAGCTGGATCCGTGCCCACATGGCCCTGTATCAGTCGGTGCCGGTCCTGGGCGACTTCTTTCGCCTGACCTACACCCAGAACCCCGGCGCCGCGTTCGGCATCCACGTGGGTACCCACTCCAGGGTGCTGTTCCTGGCCCTCTCCCTCGGCGCGCTGGTCGTCCTGGGCTACCTGTACCGGGTCACGCCGGATGGGGACCGCCTGCGGCTGTTCGCGGTGGCCCTCGTCTCAGCGGGTGCGGTGGGGAACATCATCGACCGACTCCGCTTTCCGAGGGGAGTGGTCGACTTTCTGGACGTGGGCATCGGCGTGCACCGGTGGCCCGTGTTCAACGTGGCCGACATGGCGGTCTCCACCGGAGCGGTCCTTCTCCTCCTCTCCTTCTACATGGAGGAGCGACGTGAGTCCGACGACGGGGGCGACGGGGGAGCCTGATCGGCAGGGCGCCGATGGGTCCCGCCGCGAGCGCCTGGTCGTCCCGTCCGACTCGGAGGACCGGCTCGATCGCTGGCTGGCCGATCGGCTGGACCTGAGCCGAACCCGGACCGCGTCGCTCATCGCGGAAGGCGCCGTCCGGGTGAACGGCGCAGAAGTCTCGAAGAGCTACCGTCCCCGCCAGGGCGACGTGATCGAGGCCCGGATTCCCGCACCGGAGCCGGTCGGGCTGGAGCCCGAGGACCTGCCTCTCCGCATCGTCCACGAGGACGCCCACGTGCTGGTCGTGGACAAGCCGGCCGGCATGGTGGTCCACCCGGCGCCCGGACACCCGCGCGGCACGCTGGTGAACGCGCTGCTGGGGCGAGTGCACCACCTGTCCTCGATCGGCCTGCCGAACCGTCCCGGCATCGTGCACAGGCTGGACAAGGACACGAGCGGCCTCCTGGTGGTGGCGCGAACGGACGAGGCCCACCGGGCGCTGGCCCGGGACCTGGCCCGCCGCCGCATGGGGCGCGGCTACCTGGCCGGGGCCTGGGGTCACCTGGACCGGGAGCGGGTCGCGATCGACCTTCCGCTGGGCCGCGACCCGCGGGACCGTAAGCGCCGGGCGGTCGTGGAGGGCGGGCGGCGCGCCGTCACCCACGTGCGCCGCCTCGAACGGTGGGTCTCGGCGGACCTCCTGGCCCTCGAGCTCGAGACGGGCCGCACGCACCAGATCCGCGTGCACCTCGAGGCGGTCGGTCATCCGCTGGTCGGCGATCCGATGTACTCCCCCGGCTGGGAGCGCGGCTTCCTCGGGGCCGGCGGGAGGTGGGCCGAGGAGCTCGGCGCACGGGCCGGACGCCTGTTCCTGCATGCGGCGCGGCTCGCCTTCCGGCACCCGGTCACCGGCGAGGACCTGGCCTTCACCTCGCCCCTCCCGGATCCGCTCGCCAGTGCCGTCGCCTGGGCCAGGGAAACGAGCTGACGGCTCGAGCGGCTTGCATTCGCAGGCCATCCGGCGCACCGTGACGGGGGCGCGCGGGTGCCACGAGGTGCGCTCGATCGCCCGGCGCGGACGCGCGGCGCCGTCCGCGCCTCGGGCCGTGCGCCGGTTCCACTCCCCCATCCGATCGAGGTAGTCTTCCCGTGCCCGGTCTGTTCGGAATCCTGGCTCGACGAGATCTCGGCCCCGACCGTGTGTCTGCGCTCGGTGCGCGCATGGCAGCCGCGCTGCGTGTGCGCCCGTGGTTGCGGACCGAGATGTGGCGAGGCCGGGACTTCTGCGGGGGCCGCGTCCATCTGGGCGTCCTCGGATCCGGTCCGCAGCCTCTGGTCGACCCGGCGACGGGCGCGCGGGCATGGTTCGACGGGGAGGTCTACGCCGACGGGGAGGCCGAAGCCCTGGAACCGTCCGCCGCCCGAATCGGTCGCTGGGTGGCGGGGTCGGGCAGAGGACTGGCGCAGGTCGATGGCGTCTACGGGCTGGCACACTACGAGGAAGCGCGTGGCCGCCTGACGCTGGCGGTGGACCGCCTGGGCCACCGGCCCCTGTACGTGGCAGAGACGCCCGAGTGGTTCGGTTACGCCTCGGAAGTGAAGGCGCTCCTCGCGGCGCTGGACCGGCTGCCGCCCGTGGACGAGGTCGCCGTCGAGCAGTTCTTCGCCTACGAGCACCTGTGGGGAGGCCGGACCCTTTGGGAGGGGATCCGGCTCCTGCCTCCCGCCGGGCTCGTGCGCGCCGAAGGGACCGGTCACGAGGTCGGGCGATACTGGAGCTTCGACCAGCTGCCCGTCGAGCCGCTGCCGGTCGACGAGGTCCGGCGCCGCTTCGCGGGGCTGTGGCGGCGCTCGATCGCGCGCCGGGCCCGGCCCGGTCTCACGCCGCTGCTCCTCAGCGGGGGCCTGGACTCGCGGATGGTGCTGGCGGAGCTGCGCCGCCAGGGACGCGAGGTGGTGGCCATCACGTTCGGGGAACCGGGTTGCCCGGACATGCGGATCGCCGCCCGTTGCGCGCGCCTGGCCGAGGTCCCCCACCGCCGCCTCCCGCTGGACAAGGCCAACTGGTGGGCGGGCCGCGAGGAAGCGATCTGGCAGACCGACGGACACGTGAACGCGGTGCATCTCCACGTGGCCCGTGTGCGCGAGGAGCTTGCCGTCGGCAGCCGGGTGACGATCAAGAACAGCTTCGGCAACACGCTGTTCGGGGGCGAGCAGGTTCGCGAGCACCTCATGGGCCGCTGGCCCGGCTGCATCCGGGAGGAGCTCGAGTGGCGCGTGCACCCGAACCCGTTCGTGTCCTCGGAGCGGGCCGTCGACATCTCGCTGCCCGACGTGTCCACGGCGCTGGAGGGGCCTGGCTCGATCGTCTTCTGTCTCACGGAGTCGCAGCGCCGAAGGACCCTCACCGGCTGCTATGCCCTCATGGCTTATTGCGAGGTCCTCAATCCGGGGGTGGACCTTCCCCTCCTGGTTCTCTTGATCGGGAGCCTCGCCGAGGCCGACGTCAGCTGGGGGGGCTTCTACCAGCCGTTCCTGGCGTCCGAGTACCCGGAGTACTTCCGGGACATCCCGTGGCAGCACACCGGACGGGGCCTGGACGAAACGCCGGCGGTCCGGCTCCGGCGCGGCCTGCGGCGCCGGGCCCGGAACCGGCTCGGATTGAGGGTACGGCCCCACGATTTCGTGGACTATGACCGGCTGGTGGCCGGCTCCGACCCGCTGGAGCGCGTTCGATCCCGGGACCTGATCGTGGACGATGTGCTGGACGGAGCGGCCCGCCGCTTCCTCGACTCGGTCCCTGGGGATGCACGCTGGAGCACGCCGGCCCTGGGTGTGATCACGCTGGAGGTCTACCTGCGCCAGGCGGCCGGCCTGCTGCCGAGGGCGCGCGAAAGCCGCGTCCCGCAACCGCCGGACCACGGCGCGAGGACGGGATCGGGCGCGGACGGCCGGGCCGGCCCCGGCGCCGAGGTCTGACGGCATGCCGAGGCCCGGAGCCGTGCCGGACGGGCTGCTCGCGAACGGAGACGAGGGTCCCCCGGCAAGGTGAGACCGGCGCGAGCTTCCGGCGATGGGCGATGGGCCGCCGAAGACCGGGCGGCCCGTCGTGTGTCCTCCCCCCCGAAGCGCCCTTCGGTCTCCGGTCGTGGATGCGACGCGCTCTCTTCGCATTCCACGCGCTGGCGGGAACGCCACGCTCCCCTCGCCTGCTCGCGCTCACCGTTCCATGCTTTGCTCCTGACCCTGTGGGTGTGCGGGTCCGCCGCGGCCCAGGCCCCCTCGATGGCCTACAGGGCGGATCCCGGACTGGAGCGGATCGCCCGGCTTCTGGCGGCGGACTCGATGGTCCTGGCTCCCATGCCGGGAATCGGATCGCCGGTCGCGTCCCTCCCCTCGCCCCCAACGCTGTGGGTGGTGCGGGACCTCGCCGAGGTGCCCGGCTCCCCGAGCGGCGAACCCGATTGGGTCGCCGGGATCGCCCTGCCGGGACGCGAGGTGCTCGCGGTGCGGGCCACCGGGAGGGGAGGGGGGCAGATGGAGACTCTGCGGCGAACGGCCCGGCACGAGCTGGCCCACCTCGCGCTCGGGCGGGCCACCGGGGAAGCGGCTCCGCGCTGGCTCCAGGAGGGGTACGCCCAGCTCGCCGCAGGGGACTGGGACTGGGGAGAGGCCTGGCGGCTCCGCCTTGCCCTCCTGCGCAACGGCACGGGCGCCCTGGAGGACCTGGACGAGCATCTCCGGGGTGACGAGGTACAGGCGCGGCTCGCGTACCTCCTCTCGTACACGGCGGTGCACCGACTGTGGGAGATGGGAGGAGATGCCGGACTCCGGGCTCTCTTCGGTCGGCTGCGCGCCGGCGTCGACATGGACGCCGCGCTTCGCACCGTCTATGGTCTGACCGAGCAGCAATTCGTGGACCGTTGGGAGAAGGGGGTGCGAGATCGGTACGGCTGGCTCTTCTTCCTCTCGCGCGCTTCTCTGTTCTGGCTCGCGGTGACGCTGCTCCTCCTCCTCGTCGGATGGAGACGGCGGAGCTACGACCGGCGGCGGATGGAACGGCTGCGGGAAGAAGAGTCGACGGCCGGGGAAGAGCCTCCGCGGCCGGCGTGAGGGGCGGCGCGCGTTGACGGACCGGGGCGGGCAACCCAAGTTGGAGCCGCCATGGATACGGATGAGATCAGGGAAGGGGAGACCGGGAAGGGTCGGCGCCTTGGGCCGCTGGGTCTCGGCCTCGTGAACGCCCTCCTTCTGGCCGCGGCGGCGGTGGTCATCGTCATCGGCTACGTGCTGCTCGACCACGGCTCCATCACCGCCGCGCCCGTTCTCCTCTCCATCGGATACGTGGTCCTCATCCCGGCTGGCCTTCTGGTCGGCTACCGTCGGACGGGAGACCGGTAGCGCTCCGTCCCCGGCCCCCGACCCGCCGCGGGCGCTTAGCTCAGCCGGTTCAGAGCGCTGCCCTTACAAGGCAGAGGTCGGAGGTTCGAATCCTCCAGCGCCCATTCCGAGGTCCCGATCCACCCCCACCCGGCCGATGATCGTGACAGAGGAGCGCTGCGAGTCGTCTCTGGTATGGAGGCCGGAGAGCGAGAACACGTCGCGAGGCTGTCGGTCGATGCGGGACCGAACCGGGAGCCGGCTTGAGTGTAGGGAGGGGGCCGCATATGGTATACCTTCTTCGTTCGCCGCGGTCCGGGCCGCGGACCGCGATCTCCAGCCACCGGCGGAGAACGAAACCCGATCGGGCGGGTACGCAGACGAGTACGCCGTCCCGCGCCGGGAGCCGTCGGGGCGACCGGGTCAACTCGATCGCCGAGAGAGTGAGCACGATGGAAGAGAAGCACATTCGAAAGGTCGTCGCCGGACTGGCCGCACTGATGGCTCTAGTGGGAGTGCGCACCGGTCTCGTGGCCCAGGACAGCTCGGGCGGCGGGTCGGGACGCGCCCTGGTCCTAGTGGCGCCGCTGAAGACGTCGGGCGGCGTCGACCACAATTTCGGCAAGGACGTCGCCAAGAAGGTGCGCGAGCAGCTGAACCAGTTCGATATCCTGGCCCCGGTCAAGGACGACCAGGTCAAGAAGACGCTGGACCAGTTCAAGCTCGACGAGGACCAGATGGACCTGATCTCGTGGAGGCAGCTCGCCGGACGTCTCAACGCAGGTCTGATCATCTTCGGCACCGCGCAGCCGGCCGGATCGGACAGCACCAAGGTCGACGCCGCGTTCGTCGACCCCAAGCGCGGCGAGGAGACCAAGGTTCCGGAGTTCACGGTCAGGAACGGGGACAAGGACCAGGCGTCCCAGCGGATCATCACCGCGCTGGGCAACACGGTGAAGTTCCTTCGGGCGCTGGCCAACTGCAACGACTATCTGTCCGGAAACCAGTTCGAGGATGCAGCCCGCAACTGCGACGCCGCTCTCCAGATCAACCCGGAGAGCAGCCGGGCCAAGTACCTGCGGGGCCGCGTCGCCATGAAGCAGGAGAAGTGGGACGAGGCGCAGAAGTACCTGCAGCCGGTCGTCAAGGCGGAGCCTTCCAACGAGGACGCGCTCCAGTCGCTGGCCTACACCGAGGCGCAGCTCGGCAACCAGCAGGAGGCGCTCAAGCTCTACCAGCAGTACCTGCAGTTCAATCCGGACAACCCGCAGATCCGGCTCAGCGTGGCGTACAACCTGGCGAGCGCCGGGGCGTATGGGCAGGCCGAGAAGCTGATCCAGGCCGGCATCGAGCGCGACTCGACCAACGCGGCCCTGTGGAAGTACCTGGGTGACGTGTCGATGAAGGCCGGGACGACCTCGGACAGCTCGCAGGTGAACGCCAGCTCCGCGATCACCGACACGGCCTCGATCCAGACGGCGATCGATGCCTACCATCACTACCTGAAGTTGCAGCCCGACAGCGCGTCGGCCTCCATCTACCGGAACATCGTGGCAGCCGATCTGCAGCTCGGAAACGTGCAGACAGCGGACCAGGAGTCGTTGAACGCGATCCACCAGTTCCCGCAGGGGGATGCCGGGCTGTGGTCGCTGCGGGCCGACGTGCTGGCGCACGAGGACGACCTGAAGGGCGCCGTCCTGGCCATGGACTCGGCCCTGGCGGCCGACTCGACCCTGGCCAACGCCTTCTTCAAGCGCGGCCTGTACAAGCTGCGGAGCGGCGACCAGCAGGGAGCCATCGCCGACTTCCACACGGCGGTGAACCGCAACAACCAGAATCCGAACAACATCGCGACGGCGCTGTACGGCACCGGGTTCCAGGACTACTTCAAGAAGAACCGGTTCCAGGAGGCGGCGGACATGTTCACGGCTGCCGTCAATTTCACGAACGATCCGTCGCTGACGAACCAGCTCAACTTCTGGATCGGGTACTCCTACTACAAGGCGGGGGAGACGCTCGACCAGTCGAACCAGAAGGCCGAAGCCTGCCAGCCCGCCAGGAACGCGCTGTCCCTGTTCCAGAAGGTGGCGCCCTACATCAAGAAGGCCGGCGACTACCAGACCCCGAGCCAGAAGCAGATCCTGGACGGGACGGACACCTACCTCTACCGGCAGAACCAGCTCGTGAAGAAAGCCTGCAAGAGGCAGTGACGTTGCGTCGCTGAGCGGCACACGCGGCGGTCCCCCGCGAGGGGACCCCCGGCTCGAGTGAGCCGGGTCACACGGTGCTACGACGGCCCGGTCGGGGAGCTTCCTCGGCCGGGCCGTCGCGCATCCGGGAACCTGCGGGGCTATCCGCGGGAGTGGGGGTTGACGGGGGCGGAACTGTTCCAGTACAATGGGGCGGCGTGGGGAGAAGTGGGGAGGAGTGGGGAATACGGACACGGCTTCTGGCAGGGTGAGCGTTGGGCGGCTTCCTCGGCAGCTACCGTCATTCGCTGGACGCGAAGGGCCGCGTCAGCTTGCCCGCGCCCTTCCGCCACGACACGGATGCGGAGGCTTTCGTCCTCATCCGTGCCCACGAGGACTCCCTGACGTTGTACCCCGAGGATGCGTGGCGTGAGGTCGCCTCCGAGCTCCAGGAGATGCTCAGACGCCGGCCGGAGTACCGGCACCAGATCCTGAGGCTGACCGGCAACGCCCACCGGATCGTGCCGGATGGCCAGGGCCGAATTCTGATTCCCGATCGGCTTCGGCAGGAGGCGCAGCTCGAGGGCGAGGTGCTGATCGTCGGGGCGCTCGAGAAGATCGAGATCTGGAACCCGGAGTGGTTCGAGAAGCGAACGGCCGTCGGCGCGAAGGAGTTCGACGACCTGGTCGCCTCGATCTTCGCCTGACGCCCGGTGAGCGGGACCGGCGGGCGCGAGGTCGGCCCTCCATCGGCGCGTTACGAGCACGAGCCGGTCATGCTGTCGGAGGTGCTCGCCGCGCTCGAGCCCGAGCGGGGTGGGGCGTACCTGGACGGGACGGTGGGCGGCGGAGGGCACGCGGAGGCGATCCTGGACCGCGGGGAGATGGCCACGCTGTGGGGCGTGGACCGGGATCCCGATGCGGTGACCGCCGCGGCGGCGCGCCTGGCCCGGTTCGGCGATCGGGCGCGGGTGCGGCGAGCCGACTTCCGGGATCTGCCGGAAGCACTCGGTTCGGAGGCGACACAGCTGGAGGACCTGGCGGGAGTGCTGCTCGATCTGGGCATCTCCTCTCACCAGGTGGATACGACGGCGCGCGGGTTCTCCTTCCGTCCGGCCACACCGTTAGACATGCGGATGGGCGGGACAACGGGCGGAAGGAGGCCCGCCGCCGATCTCCTGAACGAGGCGACCGAAGAGGAGCTGGGGGAGATCTTCCGGGACTATGGCGAGATTCGAAGCTGGCGGCGCCTGGCCGGCGAGGTGGTGGGGCGGCGCCGAGAGCGTCCTTTCCGCTCCAGCGACGATCTCGCCGAGGCCAGTCGAAGAGCCTTCGGGTCGCAGGCCGGACCTGGCGCGCTCGCCCGGGTCTTCCAGGCCGTCAGGATCGCCGTGAACGACGAGCTCGAGGCGCTGGAGGCCGCTCTCCCGCGTCTTCGTGACCTGCTGGCGCCGGGAGGCCGGTACGTGGTGATCGCCTACCATTCCCTGGAGGATCGACGCGTGAAGCGGGCCTTCCACGACTGGAGCCGTGACTGCGTCTGCCCCCCGGAGCTGCCGGTGTGCCGGTGTCGGGGCGTGGCGCTGGGTCGCGAGCTCCACCGGCGTCCCCTTCGGCCATCCGCGGAGGAGGTGAGCCTCAACCCCCGGTCTCGAAGCGCCCGGCTCCGCGCGTGGGAGAAGCATGAGTCGGCGTAAGAGGCCGGCTCCGCGTCGCCTGGGCTTCCGGATGGGCCTGGCGGGCGGCCTGGTGGCGCTGGCGGCCGGGATGCTCCTCTCCGTGGAGCGTGGCTCCGAGGCCCGCAGGCTCTCCGGCCGGCTCTCCGCGCTGGACCGGCAGACGATCGATATGCGGGCTCGCCTCACGGACGGGATGCGCCGCCTGGACTCCCTCTCCTCCCGCGAACGCATGCTGGTCGCCGCCGGACGGATCGGGCTCCATCCCGCCGATGACTCGGACATCACCTTCCTGCGCGCGGACACCGCTCGCGTCGACTCGCCGGCCGCTCCCGGAGACGGCCGGTGAAGGGTCTGCCGCTCCGCCGTTCCACCGACGGCAGCGGTCATGCCGCGCACCCCGAGGAGCCTTCCCCCGCCGTCCACCGGCGGCGGACCCGCGTCCTGGCGGTGGTGTGGATCCTGTTCGGCCTGATCTGCGTCGCGCGTGCGGCCGATCTGCAGGTGGTGCAGGGGGACCGGTGGGAGAAGCTGGCCGAGGCGCAGAACGCCGAGAAGGTGCGGATCCCGGCCCAGCGCGGGTCGATCCTGGACCGTGACGGCCGTCCTCTCGTCCTCAGCTCACGGGAGTATCGAGCCTATCTGGCTCCTGCCGAAGCCTCCTCGCCACGCCGCGCGGCCGCCGGGATCGCACGAGTGCTCGGGCTGTCGCACGCCGATGAGCGCCGTCTGGCCACGGCCGATGGCGGCTGGGTGGCGGTGCCCCGAAAGGTGACCTCCGCGGAGAAGGAGCGTCTCCAGGCGGCCGTGCACGAGGGCCTCCACTTCGAGCCACTGGCGGCCAGGGTGTATCCCGAGGGCTCGCTGGCCCGGAGCCTCCTCGGCTCGGTGAGCCCGAACGGGAACGGACGCTCGGGACTGGAGCTGGTGCTCGACTCGCTGCTGCGGGGATCGGCCGGCGCCGCCCTTGCGAGGCGCGATGCCCGCGGCCGGACCTACCGGATCCCGGACGGGGAAGTGACCCAGCCGCGACCCGGGGACGACGTGGTGCTCACGATCGACGCCGAGTTGCAGCGCATCGCCGAGGACGCGCTGGACCGTGCCCTCAAGGAGACGGGCGCCTCGGGGGGCGACGTGATCATGGCCGATCCGACCACCGGCGAGATCCTGGCCGTGGCGAGCCGGCGGGCCGGCGATCCACTCAGCGTACCGGCCTTCACCGACCCCTACGAGCCCGGTTCGACCCTGAAGCCCTTCCTTCTCGCCAGCCTGCTTTCCGAGGGAAAGGTCCGGCTGGGTGAGAAGATCGACACCGAGAACGGCGTCTGGCACACCGATGGGCGCACGATTCGGGACGTGCACGGCGAGGACAGCCTCAGCGTGGCGGACGTCATCCGGTTCTCGAGCAACATCGGAGCCGCCAAGCTTTCCGCCCGGCTCTCCCCGGGCCTGCAGTACCACTTCCTGCGGGACTTCGGCTTCGGCGTTCCCACGGGAATCGAGTATCCGGCGGAGTCCTCCGGCCTCCTTCGCCGACCGGACGACTGGTCGGGCTTCAGTCAGGCGTCGCTGGCCATGGGCTACGAGATCTCGGTCACCTCGGTCCAGCTCGTGTCCGCCTATGCCGCCCTGGCCAACGGCGGCGTGCTGATGCGCCCCTACCTGGTAAGGGAGATCCGCGCCCCGGATGGCCAGGTGATCTATCGCCGCGACCCCCGGCCGGTGCGCCGCGTGATCGATCCACGAGTCGCGCACGCCGTGACCCGGGTGCTGGCCACGGTCGTCGAGAGCGGCACCGGGAGCCGGGCGCGCCTCGCCACGCTCCCGGTGGCCGGCAAGACCGGCACGGCCCGTGTGGCGTTGGGGCAGGGATACGAGCGCGGACGCTACTCCGCCTCGTTCGTGGGGTATACGCCCGTAGACGAGCCGAAGCTCGTCGTGCTCACGAAGCTGGACGATCCGCAGGGCTCCTACTTCGGCGGCTCCACGGCCGCGCCGGTCAGCCGCTCCATGCTGCAGGCGGCCCTGGCCACGCGCGGCGTGACCCTGCCCGACGGCGACCTGGCCCGGTCGGCGCCGGCGCCCGCGAGGCCCGTGTGGGGCGACGACCAGGCGGCGACCGCCGCGCCGGAGACGAAGGGGGCACAGGGTCCGTTCGTGTTCGCGGTCAATGCCGCGCCCGAGAACTGGTCGGCCGGTCACGACGAGACGACCGCGGACCGCGTGTTGCCCGACCTGCGGGGCCTCCCGGTGCGCTCGGCCGTGGCCCGCCTTCACGAGCTCGGTCTGCGCGTGGCGCTGGAAGCTACCGGCACGGTCCAGGCGGAGCTCCCGACGCCCGGGAGTCGGGTGTCGGCCGGCGCGACCGTACGGCTGCGCTGAGACGCCGGGGGACATGAACGGGCCGGCGGGGATCCGTGTCGTCCGGACCGCGGACCCGGCGGCAGAGCGTATGGGGGACGTGGAGTCCGCATCCGGATCGACCGGGCGGCGGTACACATCGCATCACGAGGACGCGCGAGCGGTGATCGGGAGAGAAGCCATCGAGCGCAGACTGACCCGGCGCGGTCTGGCCGGGCGCTGGGTCGGCTCCCCCCCCGAGGTGCTCGCGGGCATCGCCGATGACTCCCGCCGCGTGAGCCACGGCGAGCTGTTCTGCGCCATTCCGGGCACGCGGCTGGACGGCCGCGACTTCCTCGAGGCCGCCCACGGGTCGGGAGCCGCGGCCGCTGTGGTCGAGCGGCCGGACCCGAGCTGCTCCCTGCCGCAGCTGGTGGTACCGGATGTACGGGCCGCGGCGTCGCACCTGGCCTCGCTCTTCCATGGAGATCCCGGCGAGGCGCTCGACGCCGTGGGCGTGACCGGGACGAACGGCAAGACGACCACCGTGTGGCTCCTCCGGCACCTCCTCGGCGCCCGCCACCCGGCCGCCTCGATCGGCACGCTCGGGGTCATCCGGCCCGACGGACGTCGCGAGGCCGGCGCCCTGACCACCCCAGGGCCCGTGGAGCTCATGGAGCGCCTTGCGGACCTGCGGGATGGCGGGGCCGGCTACGTGGCGCTCGAGATCTCCTCGCATGCCCTGGACCAGCACCGGACCGATGGTCTGGCGCTCGCGGCGGGCGTGTTCACGAACCTGAGCCGGGAGCACCTGGACTACCACGTCGACATGGACAGCTACCGACGCGCCAAGCTTCGGATGGCGAGCCTCGTTCGGCCGGGAGGGGTGTGTGTGGTGAACGCGGACGAGCCGGCCTGGTCCGAGCTCGAGCCGGGCGAGGCTCGCCGTTTGACTTTCGGGGTGTCGGATGCCGCCGACGTGCGCGCCGTCGATATCGAGCACTCCCTCGGCGGGAGTCGATGGACAATGACGTACCAGGGTGGACGGGTGCCCGTGGAGCTTCCCCTTCCCGGCGGCTTCAACATCTACAACGCGCTCGGGGCGGCGGCCGCGGCCGTGGCGCTGGGTCTCGAGCCCGACGTCGTCGCGGCCCGGCTCTCTTCGGCTCCGCAGGTCCCCGGGCGCATGGAGGTCCTTCATCGTGGCCCGGCGCTGGTCCTGCGCGACTACGCTCATACGCCCGTCGCCTTCGAGCGCGTCCTGGACGCGCTGCGCCCCGAGGACGGGCGGCTCCTCCTCGTATTCGGATGCGGAGGCGACCGGGACGCGGGCAAGCGGCCGCTCATGGGCCACGTGGCTGCCGAGCGCGCCGATCTCGTGTTCCTGACCACGGACAATCCCCGCTCGGAGGATCCGGCCGAGATCGTGCGAGAGATCGAGCGCGGGATGAACAGCGCTCCCCACCGGG
>Ga0307419_10000744_pt1 | contig 16758 bp, 12 predicted proteins | sample SalMarWE160230MG_2_FD_202512 | JGI IMG/M metagenome (GOLD analysis project Ga0307419, IMG submission 202512) | Salt marsh sediment microbial communities from the Plum Island Ecosystem LTER, Massachusetts, United States - WE1602-30 | ecosystem: Environmental > Aquatic > Marine > Intertidal zone... | reverse complement strand
GATCGTCAGGAATTCCAATATTGAATTCTTTTTCAAACTCCATGATCAGCTCAACAGTATCAAGAGAGTCTGCACCCAGATCATTAGTAAAACTGGCTTCAGCAGTGACTTCTGATTCGTCAACTCCTAGCTTGTCAACAATAATCTCTTTTACTCTTGCGGCAATGTCTGACATAATGTTAAATTTTAATTAATAATACTTTTGAACCATGCAAAGAAATATATTTGTACCTTATTTTTCAAATGATTTCATGTTTTTTATTTATATGGCAAGTTAATATATTGATAAACAAAATGTTATGTTTATTTCTAATACTTTCGCCTTAGTTTAAGCAAAAAATGATAATTATCACAAAATGAGGAATATAGCAATAATGGCATCCGGCTCCGGTACAAATGCCGAAAATATAATAAAATATTTTTCGAACAAAAAAATAGCAAAAGTCTCTCTTGTTTTGTCAAACCGTCGTGAAGCCACTGTTTTAAAGAGGGCTGAGGCACTTGATGTAAAAACATGTTTTTTCGAATACGATGACTTATACAGCTCAGATAGAATACTGGAGCTATTGCTAAGGAGCAAAACAGATCTTGTGGTTTTGGCCGGATTTCTCTGGCTGGTTCCGGAAAATATTCTTGAAACATTTGAAAAGCGCATTATCAATATCCACCCGGCATTGCTGCCTCGTTACGGGGGTAAGGGGATGTATGGAGACAGAGTCCATAAAGCAGTACTGGCCAATGGTGACAGAGAATCCGGAATTACCATTCATTATGTAAATAAATACTATGATGAGGGAGATATTATTTTTCAGGCCAGATGTAAGGTAGCCCCTTCAGATACTCCCGAATCACTGGCCACAAGGGTACATGCTCTTGAATATGAGCATTACCCGGGGATAATAGAAAAACTTTTAAAAGAGCTTGCTGCCGGGGCTAAAAAGTAGAGAGCAGACTTAAGACCACAGCTTTATTTTTTTCAAATCTCTCCAGGTTCTCTTCTGACACAGGTTCAACTGGCGGGGCATCAACCTTCAGCGGATCCACAGGTGATCCGTTCTGATAAATTCTGAAGTCAAGATGCGGTCCTGTTGAAAGTCCTGAACTTCCTACAAACCCTATAATATCACCTTGCTTAACGAAAGCGCCCTTGTGTATTCCGGGTCCAAACCGGCTGAGATGCAGATAGGCAGTTGAATAAACACTGTTATGAACGATTCTGACCATTTTCCCGGCTCCGTTTTCTGTTCCGGCAGAAGTTACTCTGCCGTCACCAATGGCATGAACAGGTGTTCCCACAGGTGCAGCATAATCAACACCATAATGCGGCCGGCGTATCCTGAGGATCGGATGAAGCCTGCTGGATGAAAAACGGGATGAGATCCTTGAAAACCTCAATGGAGCTTTAAGAAAAGCTTTTCTGAGGCTGTTCCCCTCAACATCGAAAAAGGTCTCCTTACCATCCTGGATAAAAGGAATAGCAGTTATTGTCTTTCCGGCCCATATAAACTGTGCTCCATAGATTCTTCCTGCACCAAGAGATTCATCATCAATGAACATTTCCTCATAGATAACCTTGAAACTGTCTCCCTTCTGTAACCCGAAAAAATCAACGGTCCAGGCAAAAATGTCAGAGAGTTCATTGACGAGTGTGGGATGTAATCCTCCTTCGATTATTGATTCCCAGAGAGATGTTTCAATCGTTCCTGTAGAGTACCTTATTATTTTCCTTATCTCCTTTTTGTAGGGGGTTATGTTAAGCGAGTCATTGAAACTGAAAACGTAACAGGTTGTGAGGTCATGCTCATAGACAAGATACCTTAACCTGGCTGTTGAGTCGGTATCGCAGAAAAGAGTATAATTATTCCTCGCCCTTATGGTTTTAACATCAAAAACAGATTCGGAATTTCTGACAAGCTGATCGATCTCCTGCATGCTGATACCATGTTCAAGAAGAATATTCGACAGGAAACCATTTGGTCTGATATGTCCGGAAATAAGATTGAATGAGTCGGAAGGAATTCCGAAAAGGTAATTAGGTGTTTTTTCTTCCTGTGCAGGCAATGTATCTGAAACCAGACCCTGCAGTTCGGGGTTATCCTTTGAAAAATATCGGCAGGATGCTGGCAATATGATTAAAGATAAGAGGAATATGATTTTTATCCTGGTGATCATCAGCTCTTTATAACTACGTTTACAATTCGGTTTGGGACAATAATAATGTTTGTTACAGTTCCGGTTTCAAGCCATTTTTTTGCCCTTTCATCAGCCATGACATTTTTAATTATCTCCTCTTTTTCCATTTTTACAGGGAGTGAGATTTTGAACCTCAGCTTACCGTTGAATGAAACCGGGTATTCAAACACATCCTCCTTCAGGTATTCCTCATTCACCTCCGGCCATGGTTCGAAGGCAAGAGTTTTGTCTTTTCCCTCAAGGTTCCACAGCTCTTCAGCCAGGTGTGGTGCAAAAGGAGAGAGGATTTTTGCAAAGGTGCATGCAGTATCTTTTGTCACATGCCCCTTTTTGATCGCAATATTCAGGAATATCATCATTGCCGAGATTGCAGTATTGAAGCGCAGGTTTTCGATATCACCCTCAACTTTCCTGATAGCCTGATGGAGTCCCTTTAATACTTCTTCATCCTCTTTTCCTGAAGTGATATTCTCAGGATTTGAAAAGAACCGAAAGGTTCTTCCCAGGAAATTGAAAACTCCTTTAACGCCTTTGTCATCCCATGGTTTTATTATGTCGAGCGGTCCCATGAACATCTCGTAAAGTCTTAAAGAATCCGCTCCATATTTTGCTATTACATCATCGGGATTAATCACGTTTTTAAGCGATTTTGACATTTTTGCCACTATCTGCTTCAGTTCGGTCCCGGTTTCAGTATGGTAAAATTTCCCATCCCTCTCTTCCACCATGTCAGCCGGGATTTTTGCCCCTGCCTTATTCTCATAGGCAAATGCCAGTATCATTCCCTGGTTGAATAAGCGGAAATAAGGTTCATCAGTTGAGACAATACCGAGGTCATACAATACTTTATGCCAGAAACGACTGTAGAGAAGGTGAAGAACGGCATGCTCTGCACCGCCTATGTAAAGGTCAACAGGCATCCAGTATTTTTCCTTTTCGGGATCAAATATCCTTTCTTTATTTAATGGATCAATAAATCGGAGATAGTACCAGCATGATCCTGCCCACTGAGGCATTGTATTTGTTTCCCTTCTTCCTTTTCGTCCCGATTTATCGGTTACATTGAGCCATTCTGTCGCGTTTGCAAGAGGTGATTCACCGCTTTCACCGGGCAGATAATTCTCAAGTTCAGGAAGTTCAAGCGGCAGTTCTTTTTCATCAAGAACGGTTATTTCACCGTCCTCCCAGTGAATAACCGGGAAAGGCTCACCCCAGTACCTCTGTCTGCTGAAAAGCCAGTCGCGCAGCTTGTAATTGACTTTTGCCTTTCCGAGATTTTTTGATTCAAGCCATTTTATGATTTTTGCTATGCCTGCTTCCTTGTTAAGGCCGTTTATATCTATTCCTGTTATGTTATCGCCTGAATTGATATATTTTCCGTCTTCTGTCCAGCACTCTTTCCCTTCTATTATCTTCTTTTTCTGGTCATGGTTTGATACATCCGGATCTTGTATGCAGACTATCGGGAGGTCGAATTTTTCAGCAAATTCGAAGTCGCGCGTATCATGAGCAGGCACTGCCATTATTGCACCGGTACCATATCCTGTGAGGACATAATCAGCCACCCATACAGGTATTTTTTTGTTGTTTACCGGGTTGACAGCATATCTGCCGGTGAAGACGCCGGTTTTTTCCTTTGCCAGATCGGTACGATCGAGATCTGATTTTAGTGATGCTGCTTTTTTGTATTTGTTTACTTCTTCCCTGTTTTCATCCGTTGTTATAGAGTCGATAAGAGGGTATTCAGGAGCAATTACCATATATGTTGCACCGAACAATGTATCGGGACGGGTGGTGAAGACGGTCATTTTTTCATTCAGTCCATCGATGGTGAAATCGACTTCAGCACCTGTTGATCTTCCGATCCAGTTACGTTGCATTTCTTTGATTCCTTCGGGCCAGTCGAGTTTTCCAAATCCCGATAACAGTCTTTCAGCGTACAGGGGGATTCGGAGCAGCCATTGTTTAAGGTTTTTCTTTTCCACCCTGTTACCACATTTCTCATGTGAACCATCATAAAGGACCTCCTCATTTGCACATACGATCCTGCAATCAGGACACCACCATACCTGGGCATCTTCGTAATAAGCAATTCTTTTTGATGCGATATATTTCTGAACCTCCTTTTCACCGAGTTTATTAATCTCTTCAGGTATTGTCAATTCAGAAATTGGTCTTCCTTTCTGAAGTATCTCATCAAACCATGTATTGTACAATTGGATAAAAATCCATTGTGTCCACTTGAAATATTGAGGATCTGTAGTATTTATTTCTTTTTCCCAGTCATAGCTCAGGCCCAGCTCTTTTATCTGCCGTCTGAAAGTATCACAGTTGTTTTTTGTGGTGATTGAGGGATGTGTTCCTGTCTGGAAGGCATACTGTTCAGCAGGCAATCCGAAGGCATCCCAGCCCATTGGGTGAAGAACATTAAATCCCTTCATCCTTTTATACCTGCTGTATATGTCAGTAGCGGTGTAACCTTCAGGGTGTCCAACATGAAGACCTGCTCCTGACGGGTAAGGGAACATATCGAGTATATAGCATTTCTTTGGATTGGTTAAGTCTGCCGGAGTTTTGTAAGTCTTGTTTTCCTCCCAGTATTTCTGCCACTTTTTCTCAATCGCTGTGAAATCGTAATCCATATTAACAGTTTGTATTAAATCTTTCTTCCCCGGGATAAATTTCGGATTTCGGATTTCGAATTTTCGATTTCGGATTAATTTTTTACAATCCGCAATCTAAAATCCGCAATCTAAAATCCGCAATCCGCAATTATATAACCGGTTATTTGGTCTGCGAAAATAGGAAATAATTGGCAATTTGTTGTAAAACCCGCCTAATGGTTATAATTTTACAGCCACAATGGTCCCGTAGTTCAATGGATAGAATGACAGATTCCGGTTCTGTTGGTTGGGCGTTCGAATCGCCCCGGGATCACACGGTAGAAGCGGCATGTGTGCCGTTTTTACTGTTTTTGGCAGTTTACAAAGAATAGTTAAATCCGTAACATTTCAATCATCTCCGTAATAGCCTCAGCCTCAGAAGGATCCTTTACCGGCGATAATCCCAGTAACGATCTGGCATTGTTAAGATCCCTGCGGGAGATATAATCCTTTCCTATAAGGATATAATAAAGGATAGCCGATTTCAGGGTATTGGCTTTAACCCTGAATGTATGGGGACTTAATCTTGAAGGAAAAGTATGGACATATCTCGACTCATCATTGTGATATTTCAGCATCCATTGAGATTTATCTGACAGTGTAACCATCCGGAAGTCATTGAACCTCTTCCCTGTCCAGTCAGAAAAAACCCTTCTTCCCGTCAACTTTTCAGAGGCAAGAAATTCTGTAATCTCCCTGCAAATCCTTTTAATTGATAATCTACCCGAATAGACATCCATAACAGATGTTCCGATATGCCTGAGCTCCTTGATCAGGCTTTTAATATCGGATTTATTCTCTTCAGATATTTTATCGAATGTATATTCCCTGATGTATGCAAGATGATGTTTCAGGGGATTGAACTGAAACGGTTCCGGTATGTGAAATGCAATATTCATGATGTCAATATAGCTATAAGTTCGGAAAAAAGAATAATAAAACAATATTACAATATGCATCAAAATGATTCCAGGGAAAAATTAACTTTATGATACAAAAACAGAGCTATATGAAGGAATCATCAAGGCAGAACTTCCTTAAAACCATCAACCACAGGCAGCCCGACCGGGTGGTGATAGACTTCGGAGCAACACCGGTGACAGGTATCCATGTCCTTGTTGTTGAAAAGCTAAGGCAATACTACGGGTTGGAAAAGAGACCGGTTAAGGTTATCGAACCATACCAGATGTTGGGCGAAATTGATATGGAACTGGTCGATGCCATGGATATTGACGTTATCGGACTCTCAGGAGAGAATAATATGTTCAGCATCCCGAATAAAAACTGGAAAGTACACAGGACATTCTGGGGTCAGGAGGTTCTCCTGCCGGGCGAATTTAATTGCACATACAACAGCAATGGAGATATGCTTATTCATCCTGAGGGTGATACATCAGTTCCACCAAGCGCCATGATGCCTAAGACAGGGTACTTTTTTGATGCTCTTGACCGCCAACAACCGATTGATGATTCGATGCTTAGAGTGGAAGACAACCTTGAAGAGTTCGCCCCTGTAACAGAACATGATCTCAATTACTGGAAAACCCAGGTTGAAGAAATTCAATCCCTCTCAAAAGCAGTTATTGCAAACCTCGGTGGAACAGCCCTGGGAGATATTGCACTTGTGCCGGCTGTCGGATTAAAAAATCCCAGAGGTATCAGGGGTGTTGAAGAATGGTATATCTCAACTCTGGCCAGGGAAGATTTTATAAAGGAGATCTATGACAGGGAGACGGATATTGCCCTGGAAAATCTCAGTAAGATTTATAATGTAATAGGTAACAGGATTGATGTGGTCTATATCTGCGGTGCAGACTTTGGTACCCAGAATTCCACTTTTTGCTCTCCCGAAACTTTCAGCAGGGTATGGCAGCCTTATTATAAAAAAGTAAATGACTGGATCCATCAGAATACACAATGGAAAACATTCAAGCACTCATGCGGGGCAGTTGAGACATTAATGGATCTCTTCATCCAAGCAGGATTTGACATAATTAATCCTGTCCAGATAAATGCAGCGGGCATGGATCCACAATTATTGAAAAAGAAATATGGCGACCGGATAGTTTTTTGGGGAGGAGGAGCTGATACCCAGGGAGTTTTTGCTTTTGGAACACCGGAACAGGTCAGGGAACAGGTAAAGATTCAATGTGAAATCTTAAACAAAAACGGAGGATTTGTTTTCAACACGGTCCACAATATCCAGGCAAACGTGCCTTTTGAAAATGTTGTCACTATGCTGGAAGCCCTGAAGGAATTGTGATTTTAACGTTTAATTACAGTTAATCATGTAATATGGGATTATCTGCTGGTCTTCCAGAGATACGGTCAAGCGAATAATTATATGCATTTATAATACTTTTTCTTGTTAGAATACCTATTATTTTCTCACATTTTTCTTTCTCTACAACAGGTATCCGGCCTATATTTCTTCTTGCCATCCTATTAAGTGCAGTTTTAAGACTTTCATTAGGAAAGCACACAACAATATCTTTTGTCATCACCTTTTGAACAGCGGAATCAGCATCTTCGCTTTGAAGAGCTTTGTTAATATCCTGGCGTGTGACCATCCCGACTAATCTGCCATCCTTCGATATTACCGGGAAACCTCTGTGGTTTGTTTTCTTAATCTTTAATCCGACATCTCTGACTGTTTCAGATTCATTAACCGCAATTACATCTTTAATCATCGCTTCAGAAACGGTGATGCTGTCCATAAGATCAACCTCGGTGTACTTTTCAATATCTATACCTCTCCTTAGTAGTTTAAGGGTATAAATTGAAGGTTTTGATATCCATCTTACCAGTACGACAGTTATAACACAGGTTACCATTAGTGGCGGAAGTATCTGGTAGTTACCGGTCATTTCAAACAGAAGAAGGATAGCAGATATAGGAGCATGTGATGTGCCTGCAAAAACGGCAGCCATTCCAACCAGGGCAAATGCACCCGGAGGTATTACGGTTGAAGGCAGAATTAAAGTTGCTGTTCTGCCAAAAGCTTCTCCCAGCAAAGCGCCGATAAAGAGTGAAGGGGCAAAAATACCTCCTGACCCTCCTGAACCAAGTGTAATTGATGTAGCAAATATTTTCAGGAACACAAGGGCTAATACAATGCCAAGAACTATTTCACCATTTATTGTACTTTCAATAACATCGTAGCCAACACCAAAAACCTGTGGGAAGAAAAGTCCGGTCAAGCCTATCATCAGGCCGCCCAGTGCAGGTTTTAGATATACAGGCATACTAATGCTGTTAAAAATATCTTCACTCTTGTAAAGCACTTTAATAAATAACAGAGCAATAAGGGCGGTAAACAACCCGAACACAAGATAATACGGCATATCCATTATGCTGTATAACTGGAATGGAGGAGTGTTAAAAGTAGGATGATCACCCAGAAAAGACCTGGAAATTACCGTGGCAGTCACAGATGAAAGGACAACCGATGAAAAATTCTTTAAGCCGTATTCTCTCAGAATAACCTCGAGTGCAAAAAATATACCTCCCAGGGGGGCATTAAAGGTTGCAGCAATTCCTGCTCCGGCCCCGCAGGCTACCAGTGTTTTTGTCTTCTCTTCGGTCATGTTGAAAAGCTGTCCGATAGATGATCCAAGTGCAGAACCGATCTGTATTATCGGTCCTTCTCTTCCGGCTGAACCTCCTGAACCGATGCAGATCGATGACGCAAGTGTTTTGACAATAGCTACCCTTGGCCTTATTTTTCCTCCTTTGGTCACCATGGCATTTATAACCTCCGGAACACCATGTCCTTTGGCTTCCCTGGCAAAAAAATGAATAATGGGTCCAACCAATAATCCGCCAATAACCGGGATAATAATTATATAGTAGTGCCCCATGAATCCCAGAAGATGTTCACCCTTAACAAAGAAGAGAATATTAATCTGTAGTATCAGCCAGCGGAAAAAAATTGCTCCGAAAGCTGTCCCGGTACCTACAAGGATTGAAAATACAAGAAAATAACTGGCATCTGAAGTTCGCAGAAAATAGATTAGATCCTTTATCTGTTTCCTGAAATTTATTTCTGTCAGCTTTTTGAATTTAAACCATTTCATTCTTCCGGTAATCTTTCTTATTCTTATTAGTGTAATTTATTCACCCTTCTTTCAATTTTTTTCCTGATTTTCTTATAGGGTAGCGGAGGACCTACTCCCAGTTCTTTACCGTCGATATAAATAGAATCTGTTATTCCCCATTCCTCTACTATTTCTCTGTTTTCAACAGTGTCAAATTCTTTGAGGTTGATTTTATCAGGGAATTCCATACAGGCTCTTTTAACGCGTTCGCAGGTTATGTTCATTGTCTGGCACCAGCCGTTTCTGAACAGTGTTACATTTATTTTTTCTTCTCCCTTAGCAGGCTTTTTAAGGATTTTCATGAATTTCGGTGGTTCTGCTTTTTCGTTGAATGGTCTCCACAACATTCTCATGATACCGGTTTTATCTACAGTTTTGTATCCCTGTTTCCTAAACCAGGAGGCACGCATAAAAACGGGGATTATGAGTCCCCATACCACAAGTCCGTCTGCTCCAAGCTGTTTTACATCCTCTTCTGCAGTTTTTAAAAGTGCTTTACCCATCCCCTGTTTCCTGTAATCGCCACGTCCCTGTTTGTGACCATGTACCCATATGCAGAGAACAACATATAAGTTCTTCCCTGTAAAGGTAGAATATTCAATGGGGACATACTGGATCATACCTGCAATGATCCCATCATCATCCTGTACGAGTTTTACTCTCAATCCTTTCTCTTTCATTATGTTATACCATTTCTCCTTCTGTCCTCCGGCCTCTTTCATATCCTCAGACCATTCCTCCAGGCAGCAGAAATAGATATGTTCATGTTCAGGGGTGATTTCGATGATTTTCATGGCACTCATTTTATAAGAATACCAAAGGTATATTTTGTCAGGCTTAATGACAATTTTATTTTAAATTAGTAATATATTACTTAATACATTTATTAACCACTGAGTAACACTATGTAAGAAAGGAGTTTCACGGAGTGTAAAACACACTATTTTCAGCAGTGTGACTCCGTGTCTGTCTGAGTCCCGAATCCCCGGGATCGGGACGAAGACCCGTGATACTCAGTGGTTTAAAAATTATTTTTATATTTATTTAAATTTAAATGTTGACATGAAACCATATACATTAATGCAAATACAAATAATAGCTGTCGGGCTGCTATTATTGTCAATTGTAATCCTTAATGATAGTTGTTCGAGATCATCAAAAGAAGCCGGAGGAGATTTCGATGTAGTAATTCTCAATGGAAGGGTGATTAATCCAGAAACAAGCCTGGATGATATAAGAAATTTAGGGATCAAAGGTGGTAAAATACAATTAGTTACCGCGAAAAATATTTCGGGCAAAAAAGAAGTAAATGCTGAAGGTTTGGTTGTTTCTCCTGGATTTATCGACATGCATCAACATGGTCAGGATCAGGAAAACTACAGGTACAAGGTGATGGATGGAGTCACAACAGCGCTGGAGCTGGAGATGGGTACATCAGATATTGATGCATGGTACAGTGAACGGGAGGGTAAGACAATTATAAATCATGGTGTAAGCATTGGTCATGTTCCTTTACGTATTGAACTTATGGATGATCCCGGAGGTTTTGCACCTGTTGCCGATGCGGCCTATAAAGAGGCTTCGGATGAAGAAATTGAGCTTTTAAAGGAAGGGATTGAGACGGGACTTGAAAGGGGTGCCATCGGTGTCGGATTTGGACTTATGTATACTCCTGCAGCATCAAAATGGGAGATCCTTGAAATGTTCAGGGCAGCAGCGAAGTATAATGCACCATGTTATGTACATATCCGTTATGCCGGGTTGATAGAGCCCAACAGCTGCATTGCAGCACTCGAGGAAGTTATTTCAGCTTCTGCTATATCAGGAGCACCACTTCATGTAGTCCATGTTACAAGTATGGGATTCAGATTCACCCCTCAAATGTTGCAGATGATTGCTAAAGCACGTTCCCATGGAATGGATATTTCAGTTGAGTGCTATCCATATACTGCAACGCAGACCACTATTGAATCAGCCGTTTATGATGGCGACTGGAGGGGCTCCTGGGGGATTGATTATGGTGATCTTCAGTGGATTGCCACAGGTGAAAGACTTACTGCAGAAAGCTTTGCAAAGTACAGGAAGATGGGAGGGATGGTCATAGCACATTCTATTCCTGAAGAGATAGTCAAATTTACCATTGCCGACCCGTTAGTTATCATTGCCAGTGATGGGACGCTAACTGAAGGAAAGGGACATCCAAGAGGAGTTGGTTCGTTTGCCAGATTATTAGGTAAATACGTCAGGGAGGAGAAGATAATTTCTCTGATGGAAGGATTGCGAAAGATCACCATAATGCCTGCGCAGAGGCTTGAAACAATTGCTCCGGCGTTTAAAAACAAAGGCCGCATCTGTGTTGGTGCCGATGCCGACATCACGATTTTTGATCCTGACCAGATCATTGACCAGGCTACCTATGAAGAGCCGGCAAAGTATTCAAAGGGGATTCATTATGTACTTGTAAATGGAGTTGTTGTGGTTGATGAAGGTACGCTGGTTGAAAATCTGTTTCCGGGGAAAGGGGTGAGGGGGGAAGTCAGAGAGTAAAAATGTTGCAACCTGCAACCCACTTTCTCCGCCAACTGGCGGATTCAGCGGGCAATGCCTGCAACAATTTATTTAATTTATTTCTCGGTCCGGTCCCTTATAGTATTCCATGTTCCGCTTCTCACTTTGGCGAGCTCACAGATAATGCAGCTTCTTCCTCGTGGTATTTCTGCCCATTCAACTCCTCCGGTACCTTCGGTGTAATAAAAGACAATCGGGAGCTCGGCATTGCCGAAGTATTTCTTCCATAGATCGAGGAATTTCTCTTTCATGTGATTTAATTTTTCATTTCATTCCAAAAATAACCGGGAATCCAAATATCACTATTATTATCCATACCAGATAAATAGGCAGGAATTTTGCCACAGACGTTTCAACTATTCTGAAATCATTCTTTTTAAAGTTGATCCTGAAAAGGTCGGTCATTATTAAGACCAGGTTAATAAGAACAAGAATATTTGATACAAAAACTACCAGCCTGTTGGGGGTCAGACCATATTCTCCCAGCCTGTAAAAGATCGCAGACAGCGCAATCAAATCGAGTATTATGGTAATAATTGATAATACAAATAAGATTATTTCATTGAATTTCTGATTCTTTATTACAGATGTTTCAGAAACGGAGAAGACAATAATTCCTATAACACTAAGCAGCATTATATTGAAGATCAGCAGGAAATTGCGGTCATTGTAAGGATCTTTCCCCGTGATAACTATTGTGATCAGGAAGACTATTAATGTTATAAGTACCAGCGGACTAAAGATTCCGGCTATCAGTGGAGCAGTTTTATTGACCAGGGTTGAATAATTTTTAATTATAAATGCTGCGACAACAGGTGCAGCAACTGCACCAGTTATTACAATATTTTCCATATAAAAATTTTCAATTTGCAGGCCAATGGATTTGAACAGGCTAATGGTAATCGCTGTCAGCAGACCACCGGCTATCGCGATCAGGGCATAGATGATCGCCAGCTCACCATTATATCTTATAAAATCAATCCGTTTGTTTTTGTTTCTGAAGTCAAAACCTATAAAGACAATTCCGTATATGCACCACATCAGAAGGGGGAGATGGATATATGCCAGATTTACCGAAGCGCCCGGTTCATCTGCAGGCAGAAGGTTAATGTATATTACAGGAATCAGAAAAGCCAGGGCAGTTATAATTAATCTCTTAGACTCTGAAATTCTGTTAATCCAGATTGTGTAGAGTGTCAGTCCAAAAAAGATGATGGTTGCTGCATTTTTCTGATAAAAAATGGAGTCAGAAAATCTGATATGGAACAGGTTCGGGATCTTAATAAGGAATGCTGTGATCAGACACACAACAATCATTATGACTATCTCTGACAGTGCAAATGTCTTTAATATGTCAGGTTTATTGGCATATTCCAGCCTGGCTTTCCAGAATTTTGCAGGTTCTGTACTTTCTATTTCTGGATATATCTTCTCAAATGCAGCTTCAAAGACTTTTCGGTCATCGCGGTATAATTTTTCAAGCATTTCGGGATTGCTGATATTTGCTTTTATTTTATCAAGCATGGGCTTAGTATTATAAATTTTAAACCTCAAAAACCTTATAATATCAAAGGTATACTTTCAGGATATTTAAGTCAATAAAATTACAGTGAATTCATGATTTTTTGAGACATTATTTAAACAATTTAAGCCACAGATGTGGCATAATATGAATACCCCCGGCAACAGCCGGGGGTATGGGATTTATTTTCTCTCAACTCTTTATGAAAGCGAGCTTGATTAATCTAATACAAATAATTATATGTTAGATATTTAAGCCCCCTCTTTCCGCCGGCCGGCGGAGAGAGAGCCTGTCCCGCGTAGTGCTAGCGAAGCGGGAGGGTTGGGGATGAGTACATGGGACAAATAATGGGATTACCTCCTCATTTCATTCGTCGGTGATCCCCCCAGGGAGTACCTGCAAAGCTTAAATGAACCCTGTCGGGTTTTATTTATTTTACCTCAGTTCCTTAAAGTAAGTTAGAATATATCTAATGTCAATTATGTATAATTATTATCTGCTCCCCCTTCTTTGCGTCAGCAGAGAAGGGGGTTGGGGGGATGAGTACATGGGACAAATAATGGGATTACCTCCTCATTTCATTCGTCGGTGATCCCCCGAGGGAGTACCTGCAAAGCTTAAATGAACCCTGTCGGGTTTTATTTATTTTCTCTCAACCCCTTATGAAAGCATGCTAGATTTATCAAATTAACTTTTTTAATATATAATTTAAGCCCCCTCTTTCCGCCAGCCGGCGGAGAGAGAGCCTGTCCCGCGTAGTGCTAGCGAAGCGGGAGGGTTGGGGGTGAGTACATGAGAAACGCTAAGCAAGCTTTCAAAGGGCTCTCGATAAAATAAACGACCCCGCGTACCGCGGGGTTCATTTAAGCTTTGCGGAGAGAGGGGGATTCGAACCCCCGGTACCCTTTTGAGGCACACTCGCTTTCCAGGCGGGCCAGTTAAACCACTCCTGCATCTCTCCCGGAGACAGGCCTTAGTAATAAAAAGCGGCGCAAATTACAAAATATTTTTAAAACTGATAGTTATGAAATCTCACCTGCAAGAGAACTGCCCAAACATCTTATTACTTCCTCGCTTGAGGAACAGTTGCCCAGTAAAAACATGAGCTTGGTCACAGAGGCCTCCGAAGTGATATCCTTTCCTCCAACCACCCCTGCAGCCAGCATCTCACGGCTTGTCTCATAGAGACCCATTTCAACACTCCCGCCATGACACTGGGTCACATTGAAAATGATACCTCCCCTGGCGATAAATTGTCTGAGATCATCAATAAACCACTTATAGGTAGGAGCATTGCCTGAACCGAATGTCTCTACAATTAGACCTTTTAATCCTTTGGTATCGATAACAGCCTGAACAAAATTCCTGTTAATGCCCGGGAAAAGCTTGAGAATAGCTACATTGTTATCAAATGATTTATGGACTGTGAGTTTCTTGTTTTTGTCCGGATACCTGATATTCGCAAAGTTATATTTAAGATGTAATCCGACTTCTGCCAGCGGCGGATAGTTCGGAGAGTTAAAAGCATCGAAGTGCTCTGCGCTCAATTTGGTAGTACGGTTTCCGCGTGTAAGTTCATTATCGAAATAAATACAAACCTCAGATACCAGGGGAGAGCCGTCTTTATATGCAGCTGCAATCTCGATGGATGTTATCAGGTTTTCCCTGCCGTCGGTACGGGGAAGACCTATAGGCAGCTGCGAACCTGTAAATATCACAGGCTTTGAAAGATTCTCGAGCATATAGCTCAGCGCTGATGCTGAATAAGCCATCGTGTCGGTACCATGCAAAACAACAAAACCTTCAAAGTCATCATAATTTTCTTCAATGGTCTCAGCCATTTTAATCCACATACCGGGATCTATATTTGAAGAATCCCTTACCGGATCAAAAGAGACAGACTGAAGATCAAACCCGAAATTGCCTAATACAGGAACATGGTCGACAATATGCTTAAAGTCGATCGGAATAAGAGTTCCTGTTTTTGTATCGTGAACCATACCTATGGTACCACCGGTATATATCAGGAGGATAGAGATGTCTTTTTTATTAGTCATGTAGTAGTCAGATATTAAACAGGCGGCAGGAATTTTCAAATGTGACAGAGGCAGTCTCCTCCTCTGTCACATTTAAGATCTCTGCCAGTCTTTTGTTTATTATGCAAATATAAGAACTCTCATTCCTTTTTCCCCTGTAAGGAACCGGGGCAAGATACGGAGAGTCTGTTTCAAGTATAATATTCTCAATACCAATCTCTTCTGCTATTTTGCCAAGATCTGAATTTTTAAAAGTCAGAGGTCCTCCGATCCCAATTTTAAATCCCATGCCTACAGCTTTTTCTGCATCTTTTATCGTTCCTGAAAATGCATGAAAAACTCCCTTCAGTCCCGGACCATTAAAATCATCAAGAACGGAGAATATTTCAGGAAACGACTCTCTGGAATGGATTACCACAGGCAATGCTGATCGGATTGCAAAATTAACCTGTCTTCCGAATGCCTCCATCTGTTCCTTAATGTAAGTTTTATCCCGGTAAAGGTCGATGCCGATCTCGCCTACAGCTATGAATTTATGTTCCGTAGAGATACCTTCAAGTGTTTCGAGCTGAGAAAGATAATCTCCTTTAACAGAAGTAGGGTGAAGGCCGATCATCGGATAACAGGTCCCTTTATATTTAGAGGTGATATCCAGCATGGCATCTGTAGAATGTATATCGATATTGGGCATCAGGAGTTTAACCACACCACCGGCAAGAGCCCTCTGTATCATCTCATCCCTGTCGTTATCAAACTCCGGAAGGTAGAGGTGTGTATGTGTGTCAGCCAGTTGCATCAAACCACTCCCTGAGCGATCATGGCATCGGCAACTTTCACAAAGCCGCCGATATTTGCTCCGTCCACGTAGTTTATGAAGCCATCCTCTTTAGTGCCATATTTAACACAGGTACTGTGAATGCTCTTCATGATCATATGTAGTCTTTCATCAACCTCTTCGCGTGTCCATGGAAGCCTCATTGAATTTTGTGTCATTTCGAGCCCGGAAGTTGCCACACCTCCTGCGTTTGCAGCTTTCCCGGGACCATAAAGGATCTTTGCATTAAGAAATGCTTCGACAGCTCCCAGGGTTGAGGGCATATTTGCCCCTTCCGATACACAAATACAACCATTCTTAATCAGAAGTTTAGCTTCTTCCTCGTTAATTTCGTTCTGGGTTGCATTCGGCATGGCAATATCACATTTGATAATCCAGGGTCTTTTGTCTTCAAAATATTCAACGTTGTATTTATCAGCATATTCTTTTATTCTTCCGCGTTTTACATTCTTCAGGTCCATCACGTATTTCAGTTTTTCCTCATCAATACCTTTCGGATCATAGATGAATCCGTTCGAGTCGGATAGTGTGACCACCTTTCCTCCAAGCTGTGTAACCTTCTCGGTTGCATACTGTGCTACATTACCTGATCCCGAAATGCAGACAGTTTTTCCGTTGATACTTTCGCCGCGTGTTGCAAGCATCTCCTCTGCAAAATATGTAGCTCCATATCCTGTAGCTTCGGGACGTATCAATGATCCTCCCCATTCAATACCTTTTCCTGTCAGAACCCCTGTAAATTCATTCCGGAGCCTTTTATACTGACCAAAAAGAAAACCAATCTCCCTGCCGCCGACTCCGATATCACCCGCCGGCACATCAGTGTCAGCACCGATGTGGCGGA
>Ga0307419_10000742_pt1 | contig 16796 bp, 13 predicted proteins | sample SalMarWE160230MG_2_FD_202512 | JGI IMG/M metagenome (GOLD analysis project Ga0307419, IMG submission 202512) | Salt marsh sediment microbial communities from the Plum Island Ecosystem LTER, Massachusetts, United States - WE1602-30 | ecosystem: Environmental > Aquatic > Marine > Intertidal zone... | reverse complement strand
CTCATAGACCTCTTCTATCCGCTGCGTGTTCTTCTTTAGATCAAAAAACTCTTCGGCCCGGCGCCGCGCCCGGCTGCCCGCCTCCTTCAGGGCATCCGGCTGTCTCAGGATGCCGTCCAACAGACGGACCAGGTCCGCGTCATCGCCGTTGCGAAAGACGAACGCGCCCAGGTCCGCACCCACCAGCTCGGGATTGCTGGGGGTATCGCTGACGATGACCGGCCGCGCCAGGGCCATCGCCTCGATAAGGGCCCGTGACAACCCTTCTCCGAAACGCGACGGCAGGACCACCACATCCAACTGCCGCATGCGGCCGGCAGCGTCTTCCACAAACCCCTCGAAGACGATGCGCTCATCGCCTGACGCCAGACTTTTGAGACGGCGTTCATAGGCCTCCTCCCCCGCCCCGAATATCCGGACGGATAACGGCCTGCCCTCCAGACGCTTCACAGCCCTGATGAGAACGTCGATCCCCTTGCGCTCTTCCAGCCTGCCGAAATAACCTATGCGCAGCGTGCCGTCCGCTGGACGCGGCGGTGCGGGCAGAAGTCTATCCAGTTCCGCGCCGTTATAAACGACGGTTATCTTCTTTGCTTTGTCCATGCCCTTAAAACGGCCGGCCGACGCCTGCGAAACGGCGATCATGTGGTCTGTCAACGCGTACAACACGCCGTCGATCACCCGGTTGGCGTCCGTCACGCGCAGGTGCAGCAAAACCGGCGCGCCGCGGCCCAAGGCCCTGATGAGGCCGGCATATATCGTCTCGCGCACCGAATCGGTCGAGATGATATGAGCGCCTGTCTGCCGGATGACGCGGGACAACTCCCGGAAGCTGCGGATGGCCGAGGCGATGTTCAGGCTGCGCAGACGCGCCAGGCGCAAGACAAAGACCTCCACGCCCAGCTCTTCGATCGCCCGCTTCAGGTCCCCGTCCTCCGGCACGATGAGGAACGGCCTAAAGCGCCGCTTATCGAGGTGCTTGATGAGCAGATAGAGGCTCCGCTGTCCCCCGCCCTGCATCGTGCCGAAACAGGTGATGTAAAGTATGTTGATCTTATGCATATTTATGGAAACTCCCCGGCCAAGCCCAGGGTATTCTGCGAAGGCGGGATAAAGTGCCGTGCGACAAGAATATCCCTCCTATTTTTTCAACTGTCTCTCCAGCGCCTGCCATACCTCCTCCACCGTGATATCCCGCAGGCACGTGTGGGGGCCGCACGCGTCCTTATAGCAGGGCTGGCAGGAGACCCTTTTGCCGACGACGATGTGCTGAGGACCGCGCGGCCGCCACAAGACGGGGTCTGCCGGGCCCAGCCACGAGACCGTCGGCACGCCCATGCCGCAGGAGATGTGCAGGGCGCCTGAGTTATTGCAGACCGAGACCCTGCAGAACGATAACAATGCCATGAACTGCCTGATGCTCAGATCGGGCCAGACATGGACGCGCGGGTCGGGCAGGGCCTGGCGCGCCTGCTCAAGAAGGGGCCTGTCGTGCGGCCCGCCGAAGAACAACAGCCGTGCAGCCGGCTCGCGATCGAGCAGGCGCCTGCCCAACTCGATGAAACGCTCCAGGGGCCAGCACTGAGACGGATAATAGGCGCCCGGATGAAATGCTGCCTTGACGGTATCGCCGTCCATGCCCTCGCGGACCAACACCTCACGGGCCCATCGCCTCTCTTCATCGCTCAGATAGAGGACCGGTTCTTTCTCCTTCACCGCCACGCCCAAAGACCGCACCAGGTCCAAGAGCTGGTCCACCATGTGCTGCGGTTTGCCCTCCCTGGGCCCGCGCACGTTAAAGCAGACCTCGCGGCCCGCCCTCTCAAAACCCAGGCGGTAGCGCGCGGCCAAGAGGACCGTGTGCCACGCCGTCCGGAAAAGATACGTGTAATACGCGTCGATCGCCAGGTCGACATCAAGGAAACGGCCCAACCGGCGCAGCTGCGCCTCGTTTTCATAAACGACGATCTCATCCACGCACGGGTGCTGTTCGATGACAGGGGCGTTCAGGCGCGAGGCCAAGACCATGATCCGGGCCTGCGGAAAGACCCTGCGCAAGGCGGCAAAGAGCGGCGTCGTCAGCACCATGTCGCCGATGCGGTCGTGACGCACGACCAGGATGCGCCGGATGTCCGCGAGAGGGACCTTCCTGAGCCTCAGGCGCGTGAGAATCCACAGCGGCAAGAGGAGACAAAACCGCAGGACCAGATAGGCGTTTCTCAGGACGTTACGGCTGATGCTCACCTCTGCCGGGCCTCCTCTTTCGTCAGATCCCACAACTTCATGTGCGTCACCAAGACATTGAACGCCGTCATCCAGCTGATAAGCAGTCCCTCCCAGCCGTCGAGAAAGGCGCGTTGCAGGAGATACTTCCTCAGGAACGCGTGGGCCGGCCTCAATACAAAAGCCGCCAGGCACGCCTTGCCGCGCACGCGCCGCCCCTCCTGGAAAAAGGTGCGTGCGTCCAGGGTCGTGTAAAGGTCCAGCTTGGCCATGTGCTGTTCGACCGATTCATAGCTTCCGTGGACGAAAAAGTTCTCCAACTCTCCGACAGCCCCCTGCGCGTCCACGGCCTCATGGACGAGGCGATCGTTGAAGCGCGCCTTGTCCTTGCGCAAGAGCCGGATGACAGGGGTGCTCCAATTTCCGTACCGGATCCACTTACCCAGATAAAAGGTCCGTCGGGGAATACGGAAGGCCGCGAACGGCGTCGGCTGCGAAAGGACCCGGCGGATCTCCTCGGCGAGCTCCGGCGGCACGCGCTCATCCGCGTCCAGGGAAAGGACCCAGGGCCCCTGCGCCTGTTCCACGGCGAACTGCTTCTGGCGCCCGAAACTCTCCAGACGCCGCACCGTCACCTTGTCCGTGAAGCGCCGGGCGACCTCGAGCGTCCGGTCCGTGCTCTGGTCATCCACGACGATGATCTCATCGGCCCACGCCACGCTCTCAAGGCACGCGGCCAGACGCCGCTCTTCGTTCTTCGTGATGACGACGACGGACAATCCGCTCATCTTGCCTCCCGCGCCTTCGCCTGCACGATCAGGATATCCCCGAAAAAAAGCTCCGGTGTCTGCAGCCTCTCATGGAACGCCTTATTGAAATGCCTGTTGATGAAACGCGCCAGCGCCAAAAGCGGCCTGTCGCCGAAGGGCCGCATCAGGCGGTTCGTCGAAACGTCGCCGAGCTCGAAGCCGTTGCGGCCGAGGATCATCTCCAGCTCCGTAAAAGTGAGCGGATGGATGTGTCCGGCCAGGGACCGGTCCGCGATGTCGATCTGGGCGTTGAAATAACGGAAACTCCCGAAGAAAAGGAACTTCAAGCGGGAGACGAGACACTGGATGTTCGGCGTCGTCACGATAAGCCTGCCGCCGGGCCTGAGCACGCGCCGGAACTCCCGGACCAGGGCATGCGGGTCTTCGATGTGCTCGATCCCCTCGACGCAGACGATGGCGTCGAAGAAGGCGTCGGCAAAAGACAGCGCCTTGTTCAGGTCCGCCTCTTGGCAATGAACGCCCCACCCTTCCAGGTTCGGGGGCGCGATATCCAGCGCCCAAACGTCCAGCCCCTTGGCCTTGAGCGCCAGGGATAGACTGCCCCGGCCTGAAGGCGCATCCAGGGTCTTGGCGTCGTGCATGCCCCCCAGAAGCTCGAGCACTTTTTCGTGGACACCCGGCGCCGCGTTCGGCCCCCGATCCTCTGTCGGCATCGCGCTCACCCCTCCCTTTCCTTTCGAAGATCCAACACCAGCGTCTCTGACCAGAGCGCCGAACACCACAAAAGATCCAGGACCGCGTCCAGTAAGACGCTCAGGGCGAAGAGGACGCGGTGATGGTCCAGAGGTGCGCCGCCCCAGATGATCCCTCCGGTCCCGCGGACCGCGCGCACCCGGAAACCATGGCGGACCGAAAGGACGCGCCATGCGCGGGCGCCCTTGACCGACAGGTGCTTGTAGCGGGTGTTTTCGTCGCTCGGGTCAGTGACCTTCAGGATCTGCTTGTCCTGTTCATCGTCCCTTGTCCGCCTGTCAAGCCGGAAGGCCCTGCGCAAGACCCCGAAGGTCAATGCATTCAAAAAACGGAAGAGACGGACCGGCAGCCGGGTGCCGCCGTTAGGCGTGGTCAGGACCGCCGCCCCGCCGGGCTTGAGGACACGGCGTATCTCTTTTAAAAGATGGGCCGGCTCCGCCAGGTGCTCGATGATCTCCAACGCCGTCACCACGTCGAAAGAGGCGTCCGGAAACGGCAGCCGCTGCCCATCAGCCACCTCAAAACGGCAGTTGGCGACGCCGAAAAATGCCGCGCGCCGCCGGGCAAACGCGACGTCAAAGGCCGAGATGTCCACGCCCGTCCCCTCCAGGGCAAAACGCTCGCCGACGGTGTTGAGCAAGTGCAGGAGGAGGGAACCGTTGCTGCAGCCGATATCGAGGACCTGGAAGGGCCCGGCGTGCCCCCGCCTCTCCCGCAAAGACCGTGCCACGGCCTCTTCGGTCCTGTAGCGCCGCATCCAATACATGTAGCGGTTGGAGAAAGACGAATAGCCGGAAGAGTCCGCCTCCAGCAGCCGCAAAAAATACTGATCGTCAGAGTTCACCCTGCCCCCCGGACCTTTGACCCCTGCCGCTCCTTAACTCCTCGACGGCCCGGACAAGGGTCTGGATACGCTGCGCGTACGAATGCTGCCGCCGGGCCCTCTCCTGCGCGCGGCCGGCCAGCAGACGCCGCTCCTCTTCATGCTCCAGATAATACCGGACCTTTTCTTTGAGCTGCGCCGCATCACGAAAGACAGCGACCTCCTCACCCGGAACGTACAGACGTTCGAGCTGGGCAACGTAGCCCGATAAGAGAAAGCCGCCGCACGCCGGGACCTCGAAGACGCGCGGGGTCACGTTGTAGATCTTGTCCTGAACGCCGAACAAGACGTGGATGTCCAGGTTCACCTTTGAGGCGTTATATATCTTGACCGCGTCCTGGCCGCTGACGTTCTTTTCGCGGTAAGATGCCTCCAGGGCCGGATCGCGCTCCTGCCACGCGCCCCAGATGCCCAGCCCAAAACCGGTCAAAGACTTGAGGTACCGGACCCGCTCAGGCGTGAGGGTCCCGACAAAGGCCACCTCCGCGCCCCAGCGCCGGCGCTCGTCCTCAGACAGGTCCACCGGCCGGTGCACGTCAGGCGAAGAGGCCAGACACAGCGTCCGGGCGCGGACAAGGCGGGCGCCCGCCCCTTTTAAGACGTCCAGGTCATCGACGAGAAAGAGGATGTCGTACGCGGGCAGGACATCCCGCACGAGGTCGCGCCGTGACGGATAGACGAGCGAATCGTGGAACCAGTTCGCCGTGGTTACCCCCTGCTGCCTGACCGCCTCCAGTGTCCGGACCCCGATGTTCTCTCCGCAGAAGACCAGCAACAGCTCGGGAGCCGACGCCCGGCACCGCTCCAGCAGCCGCCGGTTGACGTCCCGGTCCACGGCGCCGCGCACCACCGCCGCGTCATAAGGCGACGGCGCCTGAGGCCAGACCTTTCTCAGGGCCCTCTTGAGCGGCTGGACGAAGGGCCATCGGGAGTACTTCCTTTGGCGAAAGTCAAAGACCTCGACCTGATGCCCCTGCCCGACAAGGGCCCCGTGCGCGTAACGCGTGATGCGGCCCAGGACCGTCTCATCCCAGGGAGCGCACAAAAGGATCTTCATCGCGACCTCCTCCTCGGGTCACTTGGTGGCGATGACCTCGAGCTCTTCGCCGACCGGGAAACCCAGGAGACACGCCAAGTTCTCCAACAAAACAAAAGCGCTGCGGCCCCGCTCGCGCCGCCGGACTTCCATTTCTATCTTACCGTGCCGGCGGATACGCGCGCTGACGTCATAGACCCTCCCCGCGACCCGGCACAGGCTCCTCATCCGGACGCGGGAAAAGGAAAAACGGGAAAACAATGACCCCACGCTCTTCGGCGAATAACCGAAGAGATGCCGCGGCGGGTCCAGATGATAACAATGCCGGCCGAACCACCGGTGCCCCAGGCTCGAGGCATTCGGAACGCGCACGGCGAGCGTACCTGCCGGTTTGAGCAGACGAAAGACCGCCCCTAAGGACGCCTGCGGATCCGGGACGTGCTCCAGGACATGGTTCAGGATGAGCCAATCAGCGCGCCCCTGCGGAAGATCCACCCTGTCCAGCGTCTTCTCCACGACCTCGATGCCGCGGCCCCGGGCTGTGGCGGCAGCCTGCGGCTGGGGCTCGATACCCAGGACACGCCACCCCAGAGACTTCAGGATGCCCAGAACGTCTCCCTCGCCGCACCCCACATCGATGACCAAAGCGTCCTGCGCCGGAGGCGCCGGCGGAAAGAGACGGCCGCACCCCCATGTCGCCTTTTCTCTGATCCAGGCGCTCAAACCAAGAAACCTTCCCAAAAAACGATGCCCGGCACCACAACCAGGCAAACGATAACCATAGTGACCGCAGAGGACAGCCCGCCGCATCCCGTCTCTCAAAAAAGCAAGGGGCCTTCCCGGGTCGCCCTTCGGAAGACCTTTTGCAGGCTCTGTCTCTTTATAGGGGAACTTCTGGCCATCCGACAAACAAGGTTGAGGATCCAGCCACAAGAGCCCGCACGCGCTGCAACGCCTCATGATGAAAGACCCTTGCAGGCCGCCGTGCGCGTCCCGCAACCCCCGATACAGGACCCCGCCGGACGCGCCGCAGAGACGGCAACACGGCATCTCCTGCCCCGCGTCGGGACCAGGCCTCGCGTCGGGACCAGGCTCCGGCATCCGTGTCATGGCTGCGGCCGTCCTATCTGCTTGACCACGCGCGCCGGAACCCCCAGGGCCAGAGAATCCGGCGGGATATCGCGGGAGACGACCGCGCCGGCGCCGATCACCGACCCGCGGCCTATGCGCACCCCGTCGAGGATGACGGCCCTGGCGCCGATCCAGACGCTGTCTTCGATGTGGATACCCCGGCCGCAGACGTCGCGGCTGAAGCGGTCCGTGCCCAACAAGCCGTAATCGTGCTCAGAGGCGACGATCACCGTGTGCGCGGCGATGTGGACGTCGTCGCCGATCGTGACGCCCCCGCACCCGTAGATGACCGTATAATCATGCACGGCGCAGAACCGGCCGATCCGGATCCGGCCGCCGTCCGTGTTCAAGAGGGCATAGGGGAATATCGTCGTCGCATCGCCGATCTCGATGGCCGCCTTGGCGCCGTTGGCGGTCAGGCGCGCATGGCGCTCCAGGACGACGTGATCACCGAGCCGGATCCGGGCCGGAAAACGCAGCCAGGCCCACGGAGAGACATAGGTGTTTTTTCCGAAGTGCCCCAACCCCCTCAGAGAGCACAGGCCGGCTTTTGCAACTGACTTAACGACATTCCGCTGGACAGGTAACGTGTAATCCATGGATCTGCCTCCGCTCCTTTTCCCGCATGGAACTCCTATCTCCACCTGTCTTTCAGTGATCGCAACGCGCCGATAAAGATCTCGCGCTCATAAGCGTCCACGAACCCAAGCCGAAGGACTCCCGCGATATAAGCGATGGCGAAGACCGCCAGGCGCATGAAGAGGTCTCCGATCAGGACGAGGCGGCCTGCGGCTGCCGGCGGGAACGCCGGCAAGAACCTCAAGAGGAGACCCACGAACGCGCTGACGGCCACGGGCCCCAGGACGCTCTTCGTCATCAAGCGCCGTATGGGAAAACCGAGGAATCGATGGAACCTCATCAGGAACCAGGCGCTGCCGGTCAGGGCCGCGACCGAGGTCCCCCAAAGGGCCCCCGCAAAACCGATCTTTTTTATAAGGACCACGGAGAGGACGATGTTCAGCGCCGTCAAGGCGGTGGAACCGGAGAGCTCAAAGCCGAGCGCGCCCATCCCCCGGGCCATGTAACGGCCGACAGAGCTCACCAGATAAGCGCCATAGGCGAGTGTCAGGAACTGGACGGCGAGGACCGATTCGGGGCGCGCCATGAACCCCATCCAGGCCCGGATGATGAGGCCCGCGTGGAGCACCGCAAAGACGCACACGGGCGCCAGGAGCATCATCAGATACTTCGTCCCCCGGACATACAGGTCTTGCAGGCGGCGCCGGTCCTGCACCACCTGGAGCTCCGAGGCCGCGGGTAGGACGGACGGCAAAAAGAGGGCCGGAAAAAGATTCGTGACATTGGCGACCTTGGCGCCGATCTCATACAACCCGCTGAAGGAGACGCCCGCCAGAACGCCAAGGAGGACCTTGTCCACCCCTTTGTTGATGAGCTCGGAAAAGGCGATCACCTGCATCTTGATGCCGTAGGCAAAGGCGGTCCGAAAGAGCCGCAGGTCCCAAAACCCGGCGCCACGCGGCAACGGCGGCAGCAGGCGCGCGACGCACACCACGCGCAGACAGGCGGCCAGACAGACCATGAGAAAACCGGCCAGGACGAGGCCCGGGAGGCCGTCGCCTCTCTCAAGGAAGAAGACGGTGAAACAGGCGTTCAGCGTGACGGCGGTGACCAGGACGATGTTCTCCACGTCCATGCGCTGCAGGCCGAAGAGGACGGTCTTGAAGACCCCGAAGACGCCCTTGATGAACATGATGGCGAGAAACCCCCCCAGCACCGCCTCTGCCGCCGGAAGGAAGGCCGCCTCGATATGCAAGAGCCCCAGAAAACGGCTGCGCAGCGACCAGATCGCGCAACCCGCCGCTCCATAGAACAGGAAGTCATAGACAAAACCCTGCCGAAGGAGACGATGGAGCGAGCCGAATTCCTTGGCGGCATGATACTCCGAGACGAACTTGACCAGAGAGACGTTGATCCCGGTTATGTCCAGGCTCGACACATAACCGAGCGCCGCCTCGATGACGACGAAGAGACCATACCCCTGGATCCCGACCTTGGCGATGATGTACGGGGTCAGAAAGAGGCTGATCAGGATCCACCAGACATAGCCCAGGGAGCTGAAGACCGTGTTATGGATCACCTTTTCGGATATCTTCATGGCGCTACGTCCCCTCGACTTCCTGCACCTGTGCCGGCGGGGGCGCGCCCACCAGGTCTGGCAACACGACGACCATCGCAAAGATGAACCAGAACGGCTCCATGATGCGGATGATGATGAAAGACGCCGCGGAGAGGGCATGGACCAATAGGCCGAAGAACCCGGCCAGAAAACCGATCGAGACGCTGAGGGCCAAAGGATCGTGCCTTACCGCCAGACTTGCCTGCCGGGCCATGTCGTATACCCGCCGCAACAGAAAGAAGAACGCCCACAGGCCCAATAACCCTACTTCGATCATGACCCGCGAGTACTGGTTGTCCACGACCGTCCCGCCGGGGATCCCGTGCCCCAGGACGGGCTTTTTCATGACCTTCCCCCAGCCCACCTTCCACGATTCGATGCGGGCCTCTCCCGATTTGTCGATCGTCACCTCCCGGCCGGCCAGCCGGTACGTCTTGCCGTGGGAGAAGGTCGACGTCACCCGTTGGCGCACGGCGCGGGGAGCGACGAAGGGCGCCAGGGTCACCAGGATCGCCAGGGCAAAGATAAGGACCGCCCGGTTGCTGCGGGCAAAATACGCCATCGCCCCGCATGCAACGATAAACCCCAGCCAGCCGCCCCGCGAAAGCGTAAAGAGGAGCGCCAGGCCCCCGACCCCCAGGACCACCCAGAATTGCAGCCTGTACCGGGGCATCCCCTTATGCAACAGCAGGCTGATGATCAAGGAAAGCATCAGGATCAGATAGCCGGCCAGGGTGTTGGCCTCGCCCCCCTCGCCCTCAAAGGGCGCCGTCGCCCGCCAACCGATCACGAAATACGAATACAGCGCGTAGCAGGAGACGAGAAAACACGTGAGGATCAACAGCAGGAGGAAGAACCGGACCTGCCGCACTTCGTTGATATTGTTGATGACGAGGAAGTACAAGAGAAAGTACTCGAAGTACTTCAAAAAATAGAACAGGGAACGCAGGATGCTCCCCTGGCCGCCGATCAGCATCATGCCCGTCGACACGACGCAGACGAAGGCGAAAAGGAGAATAGGGCCGTTCAAGGACGTGCGCTTCAAGACGCCCAGCTCTTTGAAGACCGCGAGCTTGGCCAGCCACCCCAGGAAGATGACGACCAGGAGGATGTCGTCGAGGCGGACGGTGATCGTCCGGTCCGAGAGCTCGCCCAGGCCGATCTCGGGCGACAGGAGCATCGAAAAGATCAGGATCGCCAGGGCGAAGTCCGTCCTCATGAACGCGAGGACGAACATGATCAGCCCCAGAAAGACATAGGTGAATTGCTGTGTCTGGAAGCTGCCGAAGCGGGCGACGTTCAGGCCGAAGAACACGACGAGGATGATGATGAGGACGAGCAGGACCGACGAGGCCTGGGCGCGGGAACGGTGTCCCGGCGGGACCCCCTGGCAAGGGCGGGATAAAAAAAGAAGATTCATGCGCAAGAGCCTTCCTGAAACCCAAAGGGAGTCACGGCGCGTGACTCCCTGTTGTTCACTTCACTCTTTTCGGCATCCGTCACGAGAATGGGATCCCCGGACAAACCCGGGCTACCTTGATGACCGCGGGCGCTCCCAGGCAGACCCTGCTATGCATCCTGTTCTTTCCCCTTTTCCTGTTTATACCGGTACTTGTATTTGTAGTAATAGGGGTAGGTCAACATCGTGTATTCGATCTGGGAACGGATGTTGTTCAGGATGACGCCCGTGATCCTCCCGCCGGTGGACTCGATCTGGACCTTGGCCCGCATCAGGGCCTGGCGCGCGGTCTTGCCGATCTCATAGATGATCAGGACGCTGTCGACCTGGGGAGCGACGATGCTCGCGTCCGCGATCGGCAGAACGGGCGGCGAATCGATGAGGACGAGGTCAAAGTCCTTCTTGACCTGGTCCATCAGCTCCGTGAAGCGCTTGGACGTCAGGACCGCCGCCGGGTTCGACGGGATGTCGCCGCTGGTGATGACAAAGACATTCTCGATGCCGGGGAATTTCATGATCTCATCCAGGCCCAGATCGCCCAGCGCCATATCCGAGACGCTCTTGACGACGGCGCCGTAATCCAGCATGCCTTCCAGATATTCCCGCAGGCCGTTCCCGCGCTTGAGGCCGAAGGCGCGCGCGATGGACGGCCGGCGCAGGTCCGCCGAGACCAGGAGCGTGCGCAGGCCGCTCTGGGCGCAGATCAGCCCCAGGTTGACCAGCGTCGTCGTCTTGCCTTCGGCCGGGCCGGAGCTGGTGATCAGAAAGACCTTCTTGTTCCGGGGGTCGATCTTGAGGTTCGCCTGGATGTTGCGGAAGGCCTCCGCGGCGACGGAATTGGGCTTGTGGTGAACGAAGAGCCGCACGTAAAGGTCCAGATCCTTCCTCTGTTGGAGGCGGGTGGAGATCGGATGCAGGGCGTCCCGAAGGTTCCGAAGGAAACCCCTCTTCTCTTCGTCGTCGATCTCCGCCTTGATCGACGGGATAACGCCCAGGACCGGCAGCTTCAGGATGTTCTCGACGTCCTCGATCGTCCCCATGGACGGATCGATCGTCTCGAAAAAGAACGCGAGGGCCACGCCCACGATCAACCCCAGGATCGCGCCGATCAGAAGCACCATCACCTTGTTGGGCTCGACCGGCACCGTCGGCAGGACCGCCGGGTCCACGACCGAGATGTCGCTCACCTTCTGGGCCTCGGTGATGCGCGCCTCCTCCAGCCTCTCCTTCAGGATGCCGTACAGCTTTTTGTTGGCCTCGACCTCCCGCATGATCCGGCCGTACTCTATCTCGTCCACGGAGAAACCGCCGAGCTGGGATTGCAGGTCGGCGATCTGTTGGCGCATCTGGACGATCTTGGGGTGTTTCTCCGTGTATCTTTGAAGGGAGGCCGTCATCTCGAACTGCAGTTCCATGATCCGCTGTTGGATCGGCTCGGCCAGACGGATCTCGCTCCTGCGGTCGCCGAACGCCCGCAGCCGGTCTTCGGCCTGGGCCAGGCGCCCCTCCAGCTCCCGCAGCTGTTCGGAGATGAACTCGCGCGCGGCCCGCGCCTGCTTGGTCTTCTCCAAAAGGTTCTGCTCGATGTAGACCGCGGCGGTCGCGTTGGCGACGTCGCGCACATCCTTTGGATCGGTGCCGCGCACGCTGATGCGGATGATGTTCGTTCTCTCTATCTTGCCGGTATCGACCTGCCCCTGGAGCCGGGCCACGATCCCGTTGACCTCCTCGACGGGTGTCGCGTCCGTGATCTTGCCCAGCCGGCGGGCCACCCCCGCCATGACCGGATGCCCCAGGATGATCTTGGTCTCGCTCTCCATGATGTCTTCAGGGTTGTAGACGATCCACTCGGTCAAGAGGCCCGCGATGCTCTTGCGCTCCTCGATCTTGACCGTGGTCGAAGACTCGTAGATATAGGGCTGTCTGGAGACGTTCAGGAAGGTGGTGACGAAGATGACGGCGAAGGCGCCCGCGATGAGGAGCTTGCGCTTCAGGAAGATCCGCAGGTAATCCCGCAGGTTTAGTTCATATTGCATGGCGGTGACTGATGGGACACGTCCTTCGGTTGTAAGTCCTTGATTTATTAAAACATAAAAGCTTTTGGGGTTCAATATAAAATTACGCCCTCCCCCGCCTTTTTTTACGGTCCCAGGGCCGCAGGTCCGACCCCATCAAAGAATTGCAATGCCGCCTCCGCTATGCTACCATGACACCCGTCATGGTCGAAGTCCCGCTCGTCTCGGTCAACGGCGTATCCAAACTGTTTTCTCCCAGCCGGCCGCTCCACGAGATAGTGAGCCGGCCTTGGGGCCGGCCTCCTTCGGTTGCGGCGCTCGAAGACGTCTCTTTCCGGATCGGGCGCGGCCGCCTCGTCGGTCTCTTTGGACCCAACGGCGCCGGCAAGACCACTCTCTTAAAGATCTTGGCGGGCCTCCTCCTGCCCGATCAGGGCCGCGTCCGCATCGCAGGCAGATCTGCGCAAGAAAATCCCCTCTTCATCAAAAAAAACATCGGCCTGGTCGTCTCTCAGGAACGCAGCTTCTTCTGGCGCCTGACCGGCCGCCAGAATCTTTCGTTCTTCGCCGCGCTCTACGGCCTAGACGCGCAGACCAGCCGCCGGCGCCTGGACCGCCTCCTCGAGGACCTTAGGGTCGAGGACCCGGACAAGCGCTTCGACGCCTACTCGGCGGGGACCAAGCAGAAGATCGCGTTCATCCGCGCGCTCGTCCACGACCCGCCGCTCCTCCTGCTCGACGAACCGTTCACGAACCTCGATGTGCTGACGCGGCGCTTCCTCAAGGAGCTCCTCCAAGACAAGCTCGTCGCAAAAGAAAAGCGGACGGTCCTGCTGGCCACCCACGAGATCGCAGGGTGCGCGCCCCTGTGCGACACGTTCCTGTGCCTGAAGAACGGGAAGGTCTGTTTCGACGGTACCCCCCAGGACCTGAGGCGACGCGAAGAAAAAACCGGGCCAGAGACACAAGACCTTCTTCTCGACATCCTCGCCGGAACAGGAGGCGACGGATGAGGCAACTTTTGGCCTTTCTCAAGAAAGACTTCCTGCAGGAATCCAGCTACCGGTGGCCGCTCCTCTTCAACGTCTTCGGCGTGCTGATGACGACGCTCACCTACTACTTCATCGACAAGCTCTTCGGGCATGCCTTCACGCCCCACCTGGAGGGACTGGGCGGCAGCTACTTCGCTTACGTCCTGTTGAGCCTGGCGTTTTTCAGCTACGTCGGTTTCGGGCTGGGCTCCTTCTCGAGCCAGATCCAGCGCGAACAATTACAAGGCACCCTCGAGGCCCTCCTCGTCACCCCGACGAGCCTGACGGTCATCCTCCTTTCCATGGGCATCTGGAACCTCCTCATCGCCACGCTCGACCTTCTCATCTATGTCGGCCTGGGCGCCTTTCTCTTCCACATCGACTTCAGCCGCGCAAATCTCTTGTCCCTTTCCATCGTCTGGATCCTAAGCCTGCTCTCCTTCAGCGCGCTGGGCATCCTCTCCGCGAGCTTCACGCTCCTGCATAAGCGTGGAAACCCCGTCAGCTGGGTCATCAGCCAGGCTGAGGGGCTTCTCGGCGGCGTCTACTTCCCGGTGACGGTCCTGCCTGCCGGACTGCAGGTCCTGGCGCGTCTGCTGCCGATCACCTACGCCATCCGTGCCCTGCAACAGACCGTATACAACGGGGCAACGCCTGCCGTCCTCAAGTCGGAGCTCCTGCCGCTGGCTGCCTTCTGTGCCGTACTCCTGCCTATCAGTTTCGCCGTCTTCCGCCGCGCCTGCCGCACTGCCCTTCGCGCCGGCACCCTCTCCCAATATTAGGGACACTCCTCATAACCAGTTATAAAAATAAAAGTTATGAAGAGTGTCCCTTTGCCTTCTTTAACTTGTAAGGAAAGTTACCACTTGCGCATGACCTCGGCGGCCAGGGCGCCGCGCGAGACCGGGTCGATGATCTGCGCCAGCACATGGCTGAGGTCGGCGATGAAGGTGCGGGGGACGAAGATGATGTCTTCGGACTGCAACGCGACGTTCTGGTCGATGTTGCGGCCGCGCAGGAGCGGGTGCTTGAGGTTAAGGCGCTGGACGTGGGGGTCCTGGAACCCGCCGCGGATGAGGACGATGCTGTTGGAGACCGCGTCCGGCGTGAAGCCGCCGGCCAGGGCCACGGCCTCCAGAACGGTCTTGGAGCCGCTGACCGCGTACACCCCGGGATGGGCCACCTCGCCGAGCATGATGACCTTGCTGCCGCCGAGCTTGCGGATCGAGATCGAGATCTCCGGCGCGCGGATATACTCCTTGAGCCGTTCGGTCAGCATCTCATCGAGCGCGACGATGCTCATCCCTGCGGCCGGCAGGTCGCCCACGAGCGGGAACGAGATGCGGCCGTCCGGCCGCACCACGACCTCCTGGTCCAGATCGGGGTTCTCCCAGACCGATATGAAGAGGACGTCGCCGTCGCCGACGGCGTATTCAAGGCCGGCCCCGCGGGCGGGCTGAGGCTGGACCTCCAGCAACGCGACCCCCTCCCGGCCGGAGAGGATCTCCCGGCGGCGCGCCATCATGTCGCGCGAACGCTCAAAATACTGCTCGGCCGCCTGAAACTGCCCCTGCGTAAAGTAATATTCACCGAGGTTGTAGTTGTAGTGCGCGCTGCTCTCCAATGCCGTCGGGTCGCTCTCCAGGATATAATCTTCGCAGCCTCCCCGGCGGCAAGGCACCAGGACGCACCAGACACCCAGAAGAACAAAGACGGCCGTTTTCATCCGAAGGGATCGGTCCATCATCGGCGTTCCATCAACACTTCCACCTGCCGCTTGGCCTGTTCGGCGCGCCGGCGCGCGTCGGCCGATGAGCCCTCCTTCTGCCGGTCCGCGGCCCGGCCCGACGCCGGTTCGTAAAGATCGAATTTCATGTCGTCCGGCCCCACGCCTTCGGTGTTCATGCTCATGAGCTGAGTCAGCTTCTGCAGGGTCTGCTCCTGGCGGGCCCGCGACTCGGCGAGCTCTTTCTGGACTGCCAGCGCCGCCGCCTTCTGCGCCTCGAGGTCTTCGGTCAAAGACGCGATCTCCTTGGCGCGGCTGTTGAGCTCCGCGTCCCGTTTCTCGAGCATGGAGGCGTAATCGCCCAGCTGCTTGGTCAGGGCCTTGACGAGTATCTCGAGCTCCGCCATATGTTTCTCGCGCGGCCCGAAGCTCTTCTCCCACCCCTTCTTCTCCTTGGTGAGCGCCGCCACCTCTTCGCTAAGCGCCTGGATCTCCTCCTCTTTCTTGACCAGCTGTTCGGTCATGAGGCGCAGGTTGCGGTCCTTGAAAGGATCCTCCCCTCCCCGGCGGCTGCCCAAACGCGCCTGTGTCTCGGCGAGCCTTTTTTCGAGCGACGCGTTCTCTTTTTCCAGATCGCGGATCTTGCGGTCGAGGTCCCGGCGCACCTTTTTGACGTCCTGCGCGCTCTCGGAGAGCATCTCCTTGCCCGAGCGCAAGGCCGCCATCTCGTCCTTCAGACGGTCCATCTCGACCTGCCCTTCGGACAACGCGCGCTCTTTCTGCGCAAGGACCTGCTCGCGTTCGGAAAGCTTCCCGCGCGCATCCGCCAGGTCCCGTTGCAGCGCCGCAGCGGTCTCCTGCTGGGCCGAAAGCTCCAGGTTCAATTCGAATATCTGCGCCTCAACGGCCCGCCGGTCAGACTCCAAGCTCTTCGTGGCGGCCTCCTGGCGCGGAACGGCGGACCGCGCCGTCTCACGCTCCCCCTCTAACTCGGCGAGTGCGGCCTCCTTCTGGACCAAGAGACGGTTCTTTTGCGCCAACTCTTTCTTCAGGGTCACGATGTTTTGATTGAGGACCTCCAGCCGTTCCTGATACTTCCTGGCCCCTTGCGAATAATCCTCTCCCTGCGCCTGATAAGCCATCAAGGCACGCTGGGCCTCATCCAGCCGCCCCTGCAGGTTCATGTACTCCTGCTCCTTGTTCTTGAGGTTCTCCGAAAGCTGGGCCATTTTGGCCCTGTACGGATTTTCGACCCCGCCCAGCGTCTGCTGCGCAAGCCTCAAATCGTCGATCGTCCGGGTCAACTCCTTCGTCGTGTTCTCCAGACGACTCTCGAGGATCAGGTTGGTATTCTCCAGCTCGGCCCTCTCCCTGATGAACTTGTTGAGGTTCTGATTGGCCTCCTTGAAGGCATCCTGCATCTCCAGCATCTCCACGCGGTAATTGTGGGTGTTGGCGGTCTCAAGCTCTGCCTGCGTGTCTTTGAGCGCCTTCTCAAGTCTCTCCCGGGTCTCCTCCAGCTTGGTCTGCTGTCCGCGGAGGGCCGCGACGGTGCCGGCCAGTCTCGTGTTC
>Ga0307419_10000737_pt1 | contig 16832 bp, 16 predicted proteins | sample SalMarWE160230MG_2_FD_202512 | JGI IMG/M metagenome (GOLD analysis project Ga0307419, IMG submission 202512) | Salt marsh sediment microbial communities from the Plum Island Ecosystem LTER, Massachusetts, United States - WE1602-30 | ecosystem: Environmental > Aquatic > Marine > Intertidal zone... | reverse complement strand
TAATCTACAAGAGCGACGGTGAGCGTAAAGGTTTTCTTTAGTTTGCCTTCCACATGGATTGGAATGATCCGTCTCTGTATGACCTGATCATTAACCAAGACAAAATGGGCACTGATTCAGCCGCAAAGCTTATAACGGATGTTGCGCAATCTCAACAGATCAAGGCTTGCAGCCTCACAGCGTTGTATACCATGGAACGACTATCTTTGTTGAAAAAGGTCGAGGCCGCGATCCTAAAAAATAAGATCAGCTCCCAAGGCTTCCACATCGATGTGCCTGAAAGAGGTGTGGTTCAGATTACTGGATCCCTCAACCCTCTCGAGTCTGAAAGTGGTCTGCTTGAGGTTGTGAAAGGTGTTCCAGGCGTTTTAGAGGTCAGATCAGAAGTTGTGGTCCCGGAACTGCATGACATTGGATGATGGTTGGCCCGGCTATGAAGAGTCATCTATTATGTTAAACGCGTGCCGAGCATATCGAATCATTGAGCGCTCTGTAATTTGCGGCTATAAGGGTTAGAGGGGAGCTTTGCCCATCTGCTGCCGACTCCTTACCTAAAAACCAGCAATTAGCTGCAAAACCTCAATTCTACCTTAACTCCTACCGTTACATCGGCTTCCAAAATTACTCTCCTAACCGGTAAAGATCAATCTCGGATCAAAAACAGAAAAAAGTTTGACATTTCCTGATTTTTGTTTTCAAAGCTTGTACAGGTTCAAAAAGCAATTTCTTATCATCCTTTCGGTCTTCGGCCTGATTTTCCTTCACCTGCATAACATATATCCCTGGCGCATCTTCTATTCTCCTGTAAAGATCACCCCGTCCCACACCCCAGGTCCGTGGGTTAACGAGTTACATGCAATGTAAAGGCAGGAATATGTCCTGCCAAAAAAATAAAGGGGCGGCCTTTCAGCCGGCCCCCATTATGCAGGTTTCATCCAGAAATGGCCCCTTTTCGCAATATCGGCGTCAATCTGCCGGATTCCTTGATCTTTCAAAAAATTCCGCTTCTGAATTGGAAACCGCTTAGTGTCCATTATAGTATTTATGGGTGGGCAACCGATACGCGTATTATTGGTGATCTTTCCACATTCCGTATTTTTCTCTCAGCATTCTGTGGAGTATTTTGCCTGTGCCCGATCTCGGCATCTCCTCATCCTTTATGAAGATGATGTTTTTCGGCACCTTATACCCCGCGATCTTGCCCTTACAGTAACCCGAGATCTCTTCCGGCGTTGCCGCCTGGTCCTCATGGAGCACTACAACGGCAGTAACCTGCTCGCCCCACTTCTCGTGGGGAACGCCGATGACCGCCACGTCTTTGACCTTCGGATGACCGCCGACAAGGTTTTCAACCTCGGATGGGAAGATATTTTCACCGCCGGAGATGATCATGTTCGCCTTTCTGTCAACGAGGAATACGTACCCGTCCTCATCCTTGTATGCCATGTCGCCTGCGCTGAAATATTCATCTTTCATGGCTGCTGCCGATTTTTCCGGCTCCTTCCAGTATCCCTCAAAGAGCATCGGACTTCTTGAATAAAGCTCACCAACCGCATTCGGCTCCGTAACGAGATTTCCCTCCTCATCGTAGAGTCTTATCAAATCCGTGCCGATAGCCTCGCGTCCGCAGGAGCCGAGTTTTGTGAGCTGTTCCTCCGGCTTCAAGATTGTTACAATACCTGCCTCTGTTGAACCATAGGCCTCGTCAAGCTTTGAATTGGGGAACATTTCCACAATAGCAAGCTTTGTATCTCTTCGCGCCGGTGCAGAAGAGATAAGTAATTTCTTGATAGAGGTGAGATCGTATTTTTTCTTCACCTCATCGGCAAGGGAAAGCATCATGATGTAGTGAGTCGGCACAAGAGAAGTAAAGGTAATCCTGTGATCAGAGAATGTCTTGAGCAGGTCTTCTGGATCAAAGCTTGCCATATTGTATGCCATGATCGTTCCCCCTACCCAGGTGTTGACAAAGGAGTAGTTAAGCGAATTGATGTGGCAGCAGGGCATGACAAGGAGTGTGCAATCATCGAAACTGAACTGGTGATCGTAGATCATGATCAGGTATTGTGCGAACATGGATGCATGGCTTTTCATGACCCCTTTCGGCTTGCCAGTGGTGCCGCCTGTATACATGATGACCCAAATGTCATCAGCATCCACCTTTGTGGCTGGTTCTTTCGGGCTCGCCGCCGCCATCGCATCTTCATAGGAAATGAAGTCGTCATAATGGGGATTATCCACGGCAAAAGAGACATATTTTTCCACGGTAGGAAGATTCTTTCTCCTCCCATTGACCCGGTCTATCCAGGGAAAATTTTTTCCGTCTCTCAAATCTTTCCCGCCCTGCACGATAAAAACTTTTGCTTCGGCGTGATTGATGTTGTACTCCATTTCAGGCGAAGATAGCCTGAACATAATAGGGACACAGATAAATCCTCCCTTTGCAGCAGCCGCGTAGATCTCAAGCCATTCAACACAGTTATAGGCGAGCACCGCAAACCTGTCACCCTTTTTCATGCCGAGATCGGCAAGGGCATTCGCCAGCCTACATGACCTCTCGTTCCACTGCTTGAAGGTGTAGCTCTTGTAGAGGTCCTTAATACCTATCTTATTCGGCCATTTGAGGGCGTTTACCCTCAATACATCTTTTGCTGTCATCCAGTGACCGTGCTCCATAATAGAACCTCCTTCTTTTTTCGGTTAAACGGTCATCGGCGATCGGTCATTCCGATACCTGGTAACCTTTGATGTGTTATCGGGAATCAGTGAAGTCAAAGACCCTTGTTTGACAAGCACTTACAGGTGCCGATGACCGATTACAGATCACTTGACGCCCCACTAAATTTGTCACGAGCAAGCGGGCAGTTTGTGGTTCCCACAAGGGCATTCGCTTTCATAATTGGCTCGTTAGATCGCCGAGCAAACTCTGTAACTATGTTCTGTATATAGAATATTATTCTATATTAGACTTTATTAACCAAGAAGGAAAGTCTGTCAACAAGAATTGTGAATCAGGTTAAGGACTTCGGTTTCAGGGTGTAAGGATCAGATTCTGGACGCTGGATGTCCTGCAAAAGCGGGATTAGACCGAACTGGACTCGTTTCAGGATCAGGTGTCAAAACCAATGGCGGGCAGGTAAAGAAGATCCTCAAGCATCTCGGCTTGCGCGACTCAAAATTAAGAGCTCCGGCCCGGGCTGATGCCCGTGCTGAGAACAGCGAAGCTCACCGCGAGTATACGTACTGCCGGCTTCCTCCACCTGCCCGCTCGTGCCTTGCAATGGCAGGCGGGGAGGCTGGCCCTGTTAAACAACCTCTCAAAGGCGTTTTAGTCCAATAGATCATTACTGCCCGAGAGCCAGTTGGAATATATAAGCGGAACAACGGGCGTGCCCTTAGACGTGCTTAGTGTCTGCGTAGACTGCAGATAGGTTACAATCACACTCCGCCAAACCGATTCTCTGCCCTGATCTGTGAGACAGGTGAACACGACCACCATCTGATTGTAAGACGTTCCAGGCACGATGCTGCCCGAAAAGAATGCCCGCCTTTGAGAACCCTAAAGAGACAGGAAAGACGATATGGACTGCATTTTTTGCAAGATTGCCAAGGGAGAGATACCTGCAATAAAGGTATTGGATGAAGAACTGGTCCTCGCCTTTATGGATATCAATCCCTTGAGTCGTGGCCATATGTTGGTTATTCCCAAAAGGCATGCCGAGAATATCTTCGAGATCTCAGAGGATGACCTGGCAGCGGTTACCAGTGCGGTAAAACGGTGTGCCAATGCAGCAAAAGAGGCTCTCAGGGCCGAGGGCATAACCGTGCTTCAGCTCAACGGCACGGCGTCTGACCAGCTGGCCCCCCCCATTTATGGGTTGGAGACACTCCGGCTTCAGTGTCCACAACGGGGTAAGGGTTCGAAGGGATGATGAGCAGGGAAGGGAGGCTCTGTCCCAGTACATTATCCGCAATACCTTCTCTGTTGAGAAGCTGACATATACCAATGAGACCGCTACAGTTATCTACCGCTCTAAGATGGGCCATGGTAATGATAGCAAGAATTTTGAGGTATACACAGCTGAGGAGTTTATAGCAGCCATTACACAGCATATCCCTGAGAAATCATTTCAGATGGTACGTTACTATGGATGGTATTCAAATAAATCACGAGGGATACGGAATAAGCAGGGGGCTGAGAGATCTTCTGATGAACCGGTAGCAGACAAAGACATAGAGATAATAGAGGTCTCTGACTGTGAACCACCACACATTCCATCAAAGAGCTGGCGTGAATGTATCAAAAAGGTCTATGAGGCGGACCCCTTACGTGTCCTCGCTGCGGAGGAGAGATGAAAACAACCAACTTCATTACCGATCCTCAGATAATACGCCATATTCTTGAACATCTCGACCTCTGGGTACAGAGTCCTTCCAGAGACCCGCCCAGCCAAGAGGCCTCCCATAAGCATGGCGAGATAGTCTATGAGCCCTTCGATGATGGTTGGCCTAGCTATGAAGAGCCATCTATTATTTTAAACTTGTGCTGAGCTTGTCGAAGCATTGAGCACTCTGTAATTTGCGGCTATAAGGGTTAGAGGGGAGCTTTACCCATCTGCTGCCGACTCCTTACCCAAAAACCAGCAATTAGCTGCAAAACCTCAATTCTACCTTAACTCCTACCGTTACATCGGCTTCCAAAATTACTCTCCTAACCGGTAAAGATCAATCTCGGATCAAAAACAGAAAAAAGCTTGACATTTCCTGATGTTTGTGTTTCAAGCTTGTGCAGGTTCAAAAAGCAATTTCTTATCATCTGGTAAAATGTTTATCTTGCAAGACAAACTTATATCCTTGGAGATACCGGATGTCCATTCTATTTGAAATCACTACATATTCCCCTTATTTTTATCAACTAATCTGGAGAGGATCCTAAAAAAAAGACTTGTAATCTGTTCTTGTCTACAACAAAGAGTTTTAATTATGGACATCAAAAATTGCCATCATTATTAGCTGGGTGAAATAATCGTTCTAATAATGGTAATGAGGTGGCGGTAGATAAAAAAGAGGCTTTACATCATTAGAAAAAAACTTTTATTTAGGAGAAGAAAAATGAAAAAAAGGAACTATATAAAACTGTTTAGCTCCATATGCTTGGGAATGAGCTTTTTTGTGATGTTTTTCCTGACATCAACAAACTTAATGGCAAAAACCATCAAATTAAGTTTTTCTAGTTTCTTTCCGGCTAACCACTATGTAAATACCGAAGAAATACCAGGGTGGATTAAGGCTCTTGAGGCAGCCACCAACGGAAGAGTCGAGATTACCGTGTATGCTGGTGGGACTATGCTTACTGGCCCTCAAACCTATGATGGTGTTGTAAACGGTGTAGCAGATATCGGTGTCATGCCACCGGGCTGGGCTCCCGGCAGGTTTTCTGCCTGGGAAGTATTCGACTTGCCAGGTCTATATATTCCCGATGCTAAAACCGCTGCACTCATTACGTGGGAGGCTGTGAAAAAAACCAAAGAACTTCAGTTGCCGGATACCCATTTGCTTTTCATTCATTCCACGGGTCCCGGTGCTATCTATTCGAAAAAGCCGGTACGCACTCTGAAGGACTTAAAGGGTATGCAGGTATATGCTACCTCCGTCACTGCTGACGTTGCCAAGGTCCTTGGAGCCAGCCCGGTCGGTGGAGGTCGTGGCGAGGTCTACATCATGCTTCAGAAAGGGACTATTGATGGAGACATTTCAGGGCCGCCCGAGGTCCTTTTGGGGTATAAGGAAGCCGAGGTAATCGATTACATAACCCTCCAGGCTGGGCAGCACGGTGTTCCCGGTTTTTATAACAAGTCCATGTTCTTTTTCATGAACCTTGATACGTGGAATTCTCTGCCACCGGATATCCAGAAAGCCTTTAACGAGGTTAATGACAAGTATGTTGGCGAAGCAGGCAGGATCTGGGCTTCACATCAGCAAGAAGGATTGGATTTTGCCAAGAAATGTGGCGTCGAGTTTATCGAACTCACGCCCAAGCAAGCCGAAGAATTTGTCGCCCCCCTCCTATTTATGGCTGACGAGTGGGCCGAAAAAATGGAAAGCAAAGGAATTGCTGGAAAGCGGATCCTTGCTACTGTCAGGGCTATATGTGACAAGCACAAAAAATAATTGAACCATCTGCTTGCCACCCGGAAGGAAATGGCTTCTTCCGGGTGGCAGCTAATTATAAGGATAAAACGTACGCGGATAAGCGAGAGCCTGTGTTTTATCTATTCTTGACAAACTCGTAAAAAGCTCCGCTATGCCGACGTGTCGGCATAGCGGAGCTTTTTACGAGGTCATCATTCTTCAATTATCTAAAAAAGGACTGCTAAGTAATCTCACCTTGCGATGTTGGGTAATGGCTCTCAGTACCATCGAAGCAAGCTGAAAGGAGTTTGAACAATGCGATTGGTCAGATTTGAAAATGGGGTAAACCGATTCAGTAAATGGTGCAATTGGATATCCTGTATCGCGGTATTGCTGATGATGTGCGTGGTATGCGCTAATGTAGTTCTGCAGTTCTTTGACTCACCGATTTTAGGCGCGTTTGAGTATGTTACGCTGATTTCTTCCGTCATGATTTCTTTTGGATTAGCTCATACCGGGGTGATCAAGGGGCATGTGGCTGTTGATCTTGTCATGCGGCGATTTTCAGAACAAACACAAGCAGTCGTCAACAGCATTATTACCATTGTGACGTTCAGTATCTTCGGGATAGTCACATGGTGGCTGGCAAAATTCGCCTATCATAACTACAAGTTAAATATCGCAACTGAAACGATGGAAATCCCTCTCCATCCGTTTATCTTCGTGATATCGTTCGGCTGCTTGGTATTCTTGTTCGTCCTTCTCAACGAAATTATTAATTCGTTAGCAAAGGTGGTCAAGAAATGAGCGGATTTGAAATTGGAATCATCGGTGTTATTGTTCTACTCCTGCTGATGGTCTTGCGAATGCCCATCGCCTTCAGCATGTTAATCAGCGGCTTTGCCGGACTTGCATGGGTGCTGAATTCGCGAGCGGCCCTAACACAGGTAGTCTTTAATCTCTGGTCAACCTTTGCGTCCTATGACCTTAGCGTTGTTCCCATGTTCATATTAATGGGCTCGGTTGCCTACTACGCAGGCATAAGCGACCAACTTTTCAATACCACGCATAAATTTTTCGGTCGCCAGCCAGGAGGTCTTGCGCTTGCCACGATATTTGCCTCAGCAGGATTTGCAGCCGTTTCCGGTTCTTCGAATGCTTCGGCCGCGGCCATGGCTAAGGTAACCCTCCCCGAGATGAAGAAATTCAACTACAATGATGCACTTGCAACCGGCGCGGTTGCTGCCGGTGGAACGCTGGGTATACTTATTCCTCCCAGCGCCCTTTTTATCATTTACGGCGTGATGGTCCAGACCTCTATAGGTAAACTTTTTCTTGCCGGAATACTGCCTGGATTAATTCTTACCGCTCTTTATGCGCTGGTTGTTTACATTCTTTGTTGGCGAAATCCGGATCTTGGGCCACCAGGACCCCCTTCCTCCTGGAAGGAAAAGTTTGCATCACTGTCAGGTTTGATAGACATGATTTTGCTCTTTGGTTTGGTTATGGGCGGACTGTTCGCGGGCTGGTTTACGCCGACGCAGGCAGGAGCCGTCGGTGCCGCCGGCGCAATCATTATTGGTTTGATCAGGCGCAGCCTGAGTTTTGAGGGCTTAAAGAAATCGCTCCTTGATACCGTACAGATTTCAGTAATGCTCTATTTTATTGTGGCCGGCGCTTTCATTTTCGGACGTTTTATGACTGCCACCAGGTTCTCATTCGAACTGGCTGCCTGGATAGAAGGCTTAGCCCTCCCGGCAACAGCCGTCATGGGCATGTTGATTCTTATTTACCTGATAGGCGGATGCTTCATGGACTCCCTTGCATTGGTTACCCTTACCATTCCGATATTCTTCCCTATTGTTATGAGACTGGGTTTTGACCCTATATGGTTCGGGGTTATCATTGTACTGGTCGCTGAAATGGGCGTTATTACACCCCCTGTTGGTGTTAACGTTTACGTCATCAAGGGGATTGCTCCAGAGATTCCCTTGGAAACCATCTTTAAAGGAATATTGCCATTTACCGTTGCCGTATTTGTTTGCATTGTGATCGTGCTTGCCTTCCCGCAAGTTTCGCTCTTCCTGCCAGGATTAGCTAATTAAGTTGGCCGTGAATTCTTAACCAAGAGAAATAATTACAACACCAATTGTTCGGTGAATTTGATATGAAGAAGGCTTATGTCAAGCGCCAAAAAGAGAGGCTGGAATTTGAAATACCTTCACACTGGAATATGTTGACATTTGCCGAGTTTGTCGACCATGAACCCAAAACCAACGTCAGATCCATCGCCAGAGAGTCCATCCTTCATCCGGTATCATCCCCGCCATTGACGGAGCTGGTTTCTGATAAGGATACCATTGCGATCATTGTGGAGGACCTAAGCCGCGTTTCCCCGAAGAAAGAGGTATTGGGTGAGCTGCTGAAAATACTGGAGGAGATGGCAATCCCGGACGAGCAGATCACGGTGGTCATGGCCTTGGGAACGCACCGAGGACTGACCCGGGAGGAAATGGAAGGTGCGTTTGGCAAAAGTGTGGTTGATCGGTACCGGTTTGTCAATCATGATTGCCTGGCGTCCGATCTGGTACCAGTGGGAAAACTTAGATCCGGGCGACCGGTGAAAATTAAACCGGTGGTTTACCAGGCCTCATTCAAGCTGGGTATCGGCTCTATCTTTCCCCATCCCATGAACGGGTTTGGCGGGGGGGGCAAGATTCTCTTTCCGGGCGTAGCTGATTTCGATTCTATCCTGGAGCATCACTTAAAATACGCCTTCAGGCCGACATCGGACCTGGGCTTAACTACCGGGAATCCGTTTTACGAGGAGGTGGTGGCTCTGGCAAAGGCTGCCAAGCTGGATTTTATTATCAATAGTGTGCTGGACCACAACGACCGGTTATACGATATTGTGGCCGGCCCACCGCTGGAAGCCCACCAGGCCGGCATATCGATCTGTAAGAAGATTCTTTCAAAGCCGTTTGAAAGGAAGTCCGACCTGACGGTCATTTCCTCGTTTCCCTATACGGAGGGGACCCAGATCATGAAACCTTTTGCCCCGGCCACACTGATTACCAAAGGTGGGGGCTGTGTGATTTTAGTGGCCGAATGCACGGTGCCGCTGGCTGAGCAGTACCTGTCCGGTTGTGAGGCGTTCAGAAAAAAACATAGTCAAAATTTAAGGGAAGCGGTGATTCGTCGGTTGGATAACAACCAGAGGATTTTGGAGGACGGGGCTCCGGAATTCAATATGTCGATGGCGCAGGCGCTACTGGCGCAAAGCGATTTTCGGGTCATCCTGGTGACCGGTGATATGAGCGAAGACCAAGTGAAGAGCATCGGCTTTGAATATGCTCCGGATCTTCAGACCGCTTTTGAGATGGCCAAAGGATATTGCCCTAACCCGGATGTACATGTGGTTCCTTCCGGCGGTGTTATTCTGCCGGTGATCTTGCCACGCTCCCCAACTGGATCCATACAAAAAATGTAACCTATATTCAGTAGTGGCTCTTGAGCGGTAAATCAAAGAACTCATTCTCAATAGACATCGATATCTGTCTCCGAGGATAACCTGACATCACTTTCTTGATAATGCAAGGCTGCAAATACGTTCAATGAAATACTGATCAAGATAGATAATGGATGGATTAATTTTACTTCTTGAATCTAGATGTTAATATAAACGAATGCGTTAAGCGAAGTCACACCGGAGGTATTGAAAGAGATGAACAAGGAAATAAATGCAATCTTAATAGATGGCAAAGACAATGTGGTGACTGCCATAAAGGAATTGCCGGCCGGTAGGCTGGCCAGGTTTGAGAAAGGGGGTGAGATGGTCACCGTTACGGTGACGGATGAGATTCCGAAGTTCCATAAAATCGCCTTGGAGGATATCCTGGTATCTAAACCTGTATATAAATACGGGCATCTGATCGGTGAAGCCATCAAGCCGATCAAAACAGGAAATCATGTTCACGATCATAATATCAGAAGTCCCCAAAAAAACTAAATATTAGGAGGGGGTTAAAGTGAAATTTAAAGGATATCAAAGGCCGGACGGCAAGGTCGGTATCAGAAATCATGTGTTGATTCTCCCGACTGTGGCATGTGCTAATGAAACCTGCAGGATAATGGCCGCTAACCTGCCGGGAGCTGTCAGTTTCGTAAATCAGAATGGATGCGGTGAGGTTGAGATTAGTCGGAGAATCACCCAGCGGGTGTTGGCGGGGTTTGCAGCCAATCCCAATGTTTATGGGATCCTGATGGTGGGTTTGGGATGCGAATTAAACCAGGCGGATGAAATGTCAGCTCTGATCAGGGAGAAGACCAACAAGCCCCTTGAAGTATTGCTGATCCAGGAGGAAGGGGGTACGACCCGTACCATTCGCAAAGGCACGCAGATCGTCAGGGATATGCTGATAGAGGCTTCTGCCTGCGAGCAGGAGTGGTTTGATCTGTCCCACCTGATGGTCGCGCTCGAATGCGGTGGATCTGATTCCACCTCCGGTCTGGTAGCCAACCCGGTTATCGGCAAGACCACCGATATACTGGTAGCATCGGGGGCGACCGCCATGCTGAGCGAGACGGCGGAGATCGTCGGGGCTGAGCATATTCTGGCAGAAAGGGCGGTGGACCCTCAGACAAAACAAAAGATCTATGACATCGTGGCCGATCTTGAAACCAGCCTTGAGGCTGTAGGCGAGAATTTACGGTCGGCGCAGCCCTCTCCTGGGAACAAGAAAGGCGGATTATCAACGATTGAGGAGAAGTCTCTGGGTTGCATCCATAAGGGAGGAACCAGTCCGTTGATGGAGGTTTTAGATTACGCCTGTGCCCCGACCAGAAAGGGTCTGGTGTTCATGGATACGGCCGGTTACGATGTGTTGTCAGTAACTGCCAAAGTGGCGGGCGGTTGCCAACTGGTGATATTTACTACCGGTCGGGGCAATCCGGTGGGAAATCCGATCGCGCCGGTTTTGAAAATAACGGCCAACCGGGATACATTTATAAAAATGGAAGACAATACCGATATGGATTTAAGTGGCGCTTTTGATGGATCGGCCACCATCGACCAACTGGGGCAGGAGGTTTTAGAAGAGGTGTTGCGGATCGCAAACGGGAAAAAAACCAAGGCGGAGATTTTCGGATTCGGTTTTACCGAAACAGTGATGAAACGTGTTTGTGATTATGTTTAACCAAAACAGATTTCTAGATTACTTGCCTGGTAAGGATGGACTAAATTGGTTCAACAGACAAAATTAAAGAGTGCGAAATCGTTTGTTGGATTAGAAAATGCAGACATACGGAATGTTGCTAAAGCCATGGGATATTCAGACGATGACTTGACAACACAAAGACCGGTCATCGGTATTGCCAATTCCTGGAATACCTTTATTCCGGGCCATTCGTCTCTGAATCAGATCAGTGAGCAAGTCAATAAAGGCATTCACCGTGCCGGCGGGACCGTTTTTGAATTCGGTCTCATAGGGTTATGTGCTGCCGTCCAGGGAAGTGATCTGCGATTCGGTGGAGATTATGGCCGGAGCCAATCCCATAGATGGGATTGTGCTATTGGCATCTTGCGATAAGATTGTTCCCGGAGTGTTGATGGCTGCGGTCAGGCTTAGTATTCCGGCTATTGTGGTCAATGCAGGCCCCATGCTGGGTGGTATTCCCTTTGCCGGCAGAAAAGCTGATGCAACCTCTGTATCAGAAGCCTTTGGCATGTATAAAAGCAACCAAATCACTCTGGAGGAATATAGGACTGTAGAGGATCTGTCCTGTCCCACTTGCGGGTCCTGTAGCTTTATGGGAACGGCCAACACCATGTGTTGCCTGACGGAGGCTTTGGGGATGAGCCTAACCGATGCGGCTGCCATTCCGGCTGTGTATGCGGACCGATTGCGGTTAGCCGAGCGATCAGGTGAAGCCATCTGTCATTTGGTGCGGCAGAATATCACCACCCGGGATGTCATTACCCGGCAGTCTATGGAGAATACAATCAGAGTCTGTATGGCCATTGGCGGGTCCACTAATGCGCTTTTACATCTTAACGCCATTGCCTATGAAGCAGAACTGGATATGAATGTGCTGGAGGTGTTCGAGCAATTCAACCGGGACACCCCCACGCTGGCCAAGGTATACCCGGCCAGCAATTATGACATGGAAGCTTTCTGGCGGGCCGGTGGCATCCCGAGAGTTATGGGCAATCTTCACTCCAAGCTCAATATGGAAGTAGTGACCTGCACCGGGAAAACCATGAAAGAGAATATCGATGGCTTTAATTATCGGTTCCCTGAAAACCGGGAGGTTATCAGAGACATGGATGACCCGTTTGATACAACGGGCGGTTTGGCAATACTGCGGGGCAATCTGGCGCCTAGGACGGGAGTCAGCAAACCGACGGCTATCGATCCCAGTGTCAGACAGTTTACGGGAACAGCGGTGGTATTTGATTCAGACGAGACGGCGACCCAGGCGATTTTGGACGGCAGGATTCAGGCCGGCAGCGTGGTGGTGATCCGGTACGAGGGCCCAAGGGAGGCCCGGGAATGATGGAGATGTACAAATCATTGAAATACTTACGGGGCCTGGGTCTGCACAAGTCCACGGCGGTGGTGACTGATGGCCGTTTTTCCGGCACCAACAACAGCTGTTTCGTCGGCCATCTCTCTCCGGAAGCAGCAGAGGGAGGACCGATTGCCATTGTGGAGGATGGTGATAAAATCAGCATTGATGTGGTAAAAGTATCTATACATTTGCACGTGACGGATGATGAGATTGCCAGACGGTTGGAGAAGTGGAAGAAACCGGAACCAAAAATCAAGAAAGGTTATCTGAGCCTTTATTCAAGACTCGCTTCTTCGGCCGATGAAGGAGCGATTATTAAACACAGGATTGAATAATTCATATCAAAATGTCCAGCAATCAAGATATTATAGATATCACCGTAGATCCATACCGTTTTCCATCCGCTCCACTAATCACTCATCAAGACCCGACACTGCTATTCCGAAATTTCTCATTTCCTGCTTCCGTGATCCATACGTTTAGTACAGGAGCTTAACTTCAAAAAGCGTGATTTCTATGATCAACGGTAACCTTTCAACAGCTGTTTTTGATGGCAATTCAATCTATTAATTCCAGGAGGAGGAAAAAATGAAAGTAGTTCAGATGAGCACGACTGCAGTATCATTGCCGATGAACCTTCGCAGTTTTTTCGGCAAGGAAAACCCACGCATGACACCGGTGATTGTGCAATTAATGACTGACGACGGGTTGGAGGGGTTCGGCATTGCGTATACTATGAATGATTTTCAGGTGAACTCACTGAAAGCCAGTATTGATGATCTTGAGGAAGTGGTCATTGGACAGGATATCTCACGCTGGGCTGCAACATGGAAGGATCTCCACACGGCTCTCAAACATACCGGACAATGGGGTGGTTATGGACTGAACGCCATTGCGGCAATCGACACGGCTTTCTGGGACTTGCGGGCAAAGGCATTGAATTTACCATTGGCCCGTTTACTGGGTGGGTTTAGAGACAGGGTTCCGGCCTATGCCAGTAATTGGCTTTGGGGATTTCTGAGCATTGACGAACTGCAGGAGGAAGCTGCGTCCCTGGTTAAAAAAGGACACAGAGCCATGAAGATGAAGATGGGAGGGAAAACGCATAAACAGAACATCGAAAGATTCAAGGCGATCCGGGAAGCAGTTGGAGATGATATCAATATCATGGTTGAAGGGCACTGGTCATGGACGGTACCGGAAGCAATCAGGATTGGACGCGCCCTCGAACCCTACAATCCTTATTGGCTGGAAGACCCTATAGGGCTTCATCAGGGAGATATCTGTCTGGAAGATACAGCGGCCTTAGCTCAGATTACTGCTGCGGTAGATGTACCGGTTGCAGCCGGTGAGACCTTTTCAACCAAATATGGATTTCGCCATATTGTCGAGGATAAAGCCGTCAATATTGTAATCGTTGATGTCTTGCGTGCCGGGGGTATTACAGAAATGATGAAAATAGCCGCTCTATTGGAAGCTTATAACCTGCCTGTTGTCAGCCACTGTCTCCACGATATCTCTATGCACGTGATTGCGGGAATTCCCAACGGACTGATGGTTGAGTATATGCCCTGGTGGGATGATATCTACAAGGAACCGCCTCAGGTTATAGATGGATACTTTGAAATATCGGAAAAACCAGGTTTGGGATTAGAACTCGACCCGACGGTTATCAAGAAATACAAATTGGCCTAACTTGCCTAAATGATGTATTACACTTTTTTACATTGAATATCATGAAGAATGTTCACCTGGTTTTGGAACATTCTTCAGTTGTGTACTGTACTCCGCTACTAAACAGATTATTGCTTACCCAAAAGCATGGACTGTATTTCTCGCTCACGCCTAACTTATGGTATCCTGCGTTCCCGAAAAAGAGTAACGATGAAATTTCCGTAAACAGCTAAAAACTGAGAAGCCTGGTTGATGGAAAGGGATGATTTGATAGCGGATTTACAGTACTCAACCGTTGTTCTCATCCGTTTGATGGCATTAGGTAGCTGGAAAACTATCCTGCCCAAATGTTGTTATATTGCAGCATCGGGGAAAGCTTCAACTACATCATTCATTGTTACTCCTGTCGTTTTTTGTTCAGTTTGGGAACCTTGATCTTTTTTCGACCGTTGGACAGTGAGGATACTGCTTTCTTCAAAGGAACCATCGGTGTGCACAACATAACCACTTTCCTGTTTTAATTAACTTCAAGAAAGATTCTAGATTTAGAAAGGATTCCTATAATGGCCACAATAGCATAACATCCTAGAAATATTGTAAAAGCAATCTGATAACTACCTTTGATATCGAAAATGTATCCTGCAAAAAGCTGCCCTGTGGCCACCCCGATACAAAAGAAAAATTTACAATTCCGATAAGCGATCCATAGTATTTCATCGAAAAACTCCGGCTGATGTACAAGGACATAATGGGAAGCCAGCTGCCGCCACCGGCTCCGATTGTAAAAGCATACACCCAGATAATCGCCATAGAGGAGTCAGGAGTGATAATCAGGAGAATAGAGGTACCGATTGCCTGTAAAAGAACGGTGATTAGAAAAGTATATCTTACCTTGATAATGTCACATAACCAACCAAAAATGAATTTGGCAAAAGAACTGATCAGACCAATCATTCCAAGAACAGACGCCGCAGCTATTGGGGAAAAGCCCACATCGTGGGCGGGGATCTTGCCTCCATAAATAAGGATTGTGGCCTCTTCCTTGCCTCCGAGCTCCCGGTAAAATTGTACCACCTCTTCACAACCATCCTCGGCAGCGCCCGCCATAGTTGTACCTACTATGGTTAAAAACTGATTTTTTACTGTTCTTAGCGCTGTCTCGGGTATATCCTCAAACCTGGTACGATAAACAAAGTCTATTAGTTCCTCTTCATTTATCATGAGCACTGCCCTCCTCAATCCCTATATACTTGCCGATAGTGCTGAGTATCTCATGGCGCTGGGTTCCTGGAGTGAAAATAGCGTCAACACCCAAGTCTTTCATGGCGATTACGTCCGCAGGCGGTATAATGCCACCAGCGATGTGCTCCATTTACCAACATTTATTCGCAGGTTTACTGTCCTCATAACCGCTGACAACCCTGCTTGTCGATCCCCCGTTTAATCTGTTAGATATGGCTGTAAACAGATCTGGCTTGGCGTTTTCCAGATATTCGGCGCTCATCCGATAGCCTTTCAACCTCTCAAATTCTTTTTCGTAACATTCCTTCTCTTTCTCGTACGCTTCAATTTGTCTGTCTAAACAATCCAGTACAAATTGTTCACCCTGGAGGTCTATAGCGCTGCCTATTTTCTCTTTACCTTTTTTCCCACAAGCTCTCAGCAGTGCATAGCGTTGATTCTTTATCCGAACGCCTGATTTGACCAGATCCTCATAACCGCTGACAACCCTGCGTAGATATAAGAACTTATCTGTAGAATGGTAGACTTCCTTCATGAGCCCGGCCTTTAAGATCTGCACCAATTTGCTGGCATCGATTTTATCGGTTTTGGGTCCCTCATTCAGTAGCTTGTTTCGGTTGGGATCACAGATAAATATCTTGTCTGCATAGTTTTTCAACTCGGCATATAACCATTGTGAAGTGGTCGTTTCTTCTAGTGCTACTATCTTAGTTCCCTAAGGTTCTTCAAATAGGCCTGTAGATCTTCAATGTCCGAGGGAACATCAACAGTTGTGATCTTATTGGATTTCTTTGTCATACGAGCAATAGCCATATTATTTATAGACCAATCTATTGCAATATAATGATCATAAATGGTATCCTGCATTTGGGTCTCCTTTTTTTGTGTTTGTTTTTTCCTTAATTGCTAAATGAATAACACAATGAAGTATTACCTCAAAGGAGACCATCTTTCTCATTTTATCGGAGAACGAGAGGCTCTTTATTGTCCTGCCCGAGGTCTTAAGCCTTAACATTCCCGCTTGTCTTTCTCATCTAAATATATTGAAGCTGAATTCAATACATTTCTCAAAGACCTATCGCCCTTGTTTAAAGATGTGGCAACAGAGGTCACAGGGCAAAACATCCAGGCCAGAACCCGGGGAACAATTCTGATGGCAATCAGCAACAAGTTAGGATGCCTGCTTCTTTCAACTGGTAATAAGTCCGAGTTGG
>Ga0307419_10000736_pt1 | contig 16842 bp, 12 predicted proteins | sample SalMarWE160230MG_2_FD_202512 | JGI IMG/M metagenome (GOLD analysis project Ga0307419, IMG submission 202512) | Salt marsh sediment microbial communities from the Plum Island Ecosystem LTER, Massachusetts, United States - WE1602-30 | ecosystem: Environmental > Aquatic > Marine > Intertidal zone... | reverse complement strand
CGCGGCTCGGATCGCCAGCCAGGCGAGTTTCGTCGCTTGCAGAACCAGATCGGACGGCCTCCCCGGTACGTTCCGCCACCGGCCAACCTGCTCCCGGAGCTCCTCGACAACTTCGAGAAGTACCTGCACGTTCGAAACGGGCTCGATCCACTCGTCCGGGCCTTCGTGGCGCACTACCAGTTCGAGGCGATTCATCCGTTCATGGACGGGAACGGTCGCGTCGGTCGCCTTCTCCTGGCCCTCTGCATCGCCGACTGGTGCGGCTTATCGAACCAGTGGCTGTACATGAGCGCCTACTTCGACCGCAACAAGGACGAATACATCGACCGGCTGTTCGAGGTCAGCACCTCCGGAGCCTGGGACGCGTGGATCGAGTTCTGCCTCAGGGGCGTCGCGGAGCAGGCCCGAGACACCACTCGTCGATACGAGCAGCTCATCGAGCTGCATCGGCAGTTCCACTCACGAGTGAACGAATCGGGTGGAAGCGTTCGGTTATCGCACCTGGTGGACCAACTGTTCCTCTCGCCGGTCCTTCAGGTGACCACCACCCGGGACCTCCTGGACGTGACGTATCCGACAGCACGTTCGGATCTTAGGAAGCTCGCCGACTTGCAGATCATCCATGAACTGACGGGAGCCCGGCAGATCGCCTATTGGTGCCGGCCGATCTTCGACGTGATCTATCAGGACTAGAGGAGGCCCTGATGGCTCTCCGATTCAGGCGTTCGCTCAAATTGGCGCCCGGGGTGCGTCTCAACCTGAGCAAGAGCGGCCTGAGCGTGTCGGCGGGGGTCCGCGGCGCGAGGATCACCACAGGCAAGCGCGGCACCTACGCCAACGTCGGAATTCCGGGAACCGGCATCTACGCCCGGGAGAGGATCGGGGGGAGGAAGCCCGGCGTAGGAGCCGCGAAGTCAGGGCAGGCCGGAGGCCCAGGGGTCACCGTCAAGTTCTCCTTGAACGACGACGGATCCGTCGACCTGACGGACGCATCCGGTCGTCCGCTTCCGGCCTCGTTGCAGCGACGAGCAAGAAAGGAGGCCCGTGGAGCCATCGAGGTATGGCTCGAGAAGCAGTGCGAACACTGGAATCAGGGCATCCGCGACATCCTGGAGTTGCATCTGCAGACGCCGCCTCCCAGGCCCCCAGCCGCCTTCGAGACGCGGCCGTTCAACGTCGCGGAGCCGAGTCCCCCGAAGCCCCTGAAGCCCGCCATTCTCGACCGAATCGTTCGCAGCCGGAAGGAGCGTCTCGCGGAAAAGAACCACTCGCGGCGCCGCAAGTACGAGCTAGAGCACGAAACGTGGGAAGGCGCCCGGAAGGAGCACGAGCGTGCTCAGGAGGATCGGGCCGAACGGTTCGCCCGGGCTCAGAGTGGCCACGTCGATGCGATGGCGGCCGTTCTCCACGACGATCTGGCTACCCTGGCGTGGCCTCGCCAAACAGAGGTCTCCTTCGAGGTCGATCCGGAAGGTCGAGTCTGGCTCGACGTCGACCTGCCTGAGATCGAGGATCTACCGGCCGACAAAGCTTCCGTCTCGAAGCGGGGTCTCAGGATCCTCGTCAAGTCGAAGAGCGACACGCAGCGACGCCGGGAGTACATGCAGCACGTGCATGCGATCGGATTTCGTCTCGCGGGAGAGGTGTTTCATCTCCTGCCGACCGTGCCCGAGGTCGTGATCTCCGGGTATTCGCAACGGTCGGATCCAGCGACCGGCAACGTACGCGACGAGTACCTGTACAGTGTCAAGATTCCGGTGGCGGGTTGGAGTAACATCAACTTTGACAACCTCGCGGCTCTCGACCTCCCGGATTGCTTCGCTCGCTTCGAGTTGCGCCGGAAGATGACCAAGACGGGGATCTTCAAGCCCATTAACCCATTTGAGCCGGATTCGAACGGATCTGTCATTGAGCGAACTTGACGCGGCCGACTCGGAATTCGCCCCCTACGACCGGATCGCCGACCTCTGGCGGCGCGACCGACTGGCCACCTCCTTTCGCGAGCGGCGGTTCCTCGAGCGGCTGATCGACGGTCTCCCGGAGGGCGCCCGCGTCCTGGACCTGGGGTGCGGCTTCGGGGAGCCGATCGGTCGCTTCCTGGTCGACGCGGGGCTGGAGGTGACCGGCGTGGACGCCTCCGGGCGCCTGCTGGAGCACGCCCGGCGCGCCCTGCCCGGGGCCACCTTCATCCCGGGCGACATGCGCACCGTGGAGGTCGCCGGTCCCTTCGACGCCATCGTCGCCTGGGACTCGGTCTTCCACCTTCCCCGGGACGACCACGCCGCCCTCTACCGGCGCATGGCGGGGTGGCTGCGGCCGGGCGGCCGGCTCCTCCTGTCCCTCGGCGGCTCGGGGGCCCCGGACTTCAGCTCGGAGATGCACGGCGTGCCCTTCTTCTACAGCGGGCACGAGCCGGACGAGGCGGTGGCGCTCCTGGAGTTGGCCGGCTTCCGGGTCGAGCACCGGGAGATCGACGACCCGACCTCGCGGGGGCACCTGGCGATCCTGGCGGTGCGGGAGGATCGAAGATCAGCTGAGGCGCCCGCCTAGCCTCCCCCGCCCATCCGGATGAACTGCGTCATGTCCAGGCAGAAGTGGAGGCACCAGAACCACACGATGTCGCGGGACCGCTGCAGGACGAGGATGACTCCCACGGCGAGCGCGGCGTCCAGGACCAGGTGCAGCAGCTCGGCCACGGAAGCGCCGCCGGAGACCAGGACCGGCACGTGTCCCGCCGCGAACAGGACGGCCACGACGATGGCGCTCCAGCGCGTTCCGAGATTCCGGAAGGAATCTGAAGGGAATCCCAGAGGAAGATCAAAGGCTGGTGTCGGGGCCATCGACATCGCCCGGGCACAGGCGGCAGCGGCTGGACCCCCCGACTCACGGGCCTCACGGGCGCGCCAGGGAGAGGCCGTAACTCAGCTGCCCGCCCGCCGCGGCCAGGGCCACGGCCGGGCGAGCCTGCAGGCCTCGATCCCCAGGCCGCTCATGGCCATCCGGAAGCGGGCGTCGCTCCACAGCGGGTCGAACCTCGGGTTGCAACCGACGAACCCCCCGTGCTCGAAGAAGCGGTGCTGGCCGCCTCTGGACGTCAGGATCCGGACGAGCGGCTCCCGGTCCCCGAACACCAGGTCCGCGAACGCAGCGTCCACCTCGAAGGACGGGTCGGTTCCCGGCCGTCGGAGGTCCGCCCGCAGGCGCTCGGCCTCGTTCCACCGGTCCGCCGCGGCATAGGCCAGGACGAGGAGCGAGCCCAGCCGGGAGTCCTCGGGGTGGAGCCGTCTCCCGCGCTCCAGCGTACGCACCGCCTCCGCCGGCTTCCCGCCGAAGGCCTCGGCCAGGCCCACGACCTGCAAGGCGAGCTGGGACGTGGAGTCGATCTCCAGGGCTCTTTGGCCCACGGCCTCCGCCCCGGCGAAGTCGCGCTGGCCGAGGAGCCCCTCGCCGAGAAGGGTCGTGGCGGTCAGGGCGAAGGGATCGAGGTCGACGGCCCGCCGCAGCTCGGCCACGCCCTCGTCGGTCTTGCCGACGTTCAGGAGGTCGAAGCCCAGCCAGTGGCGCGCGGTGGCCGATGAAGGATCCAGGGCGGCGGCCGTCCGGTCGAGCTGGATCGCCTCGCGGAAGCGCATCCGCATCCCGAGGGACATCGCGAGCCCCAGGCGCGCCTCGGGGAGCGTCGAATCGAGCGCCACGGCCCGCGCGGCGGCGGCCGCGGTCGCGGCGGCGGCCGAATCCGACGGACCGGCCTCGAATACGGGGAGGACGCCGTAGGACAGGGCCAGCCCGGCCCAGGCCCGCGCGTACGTCGTGTCGCGCTCGACGGCCCGCCGGAAATCGTCGATCGCCATCCGGACGTCGGTGGCACCGCGCTTGTGGAAGTGGTAGAGGCCCTGCAGATAGAGGTCGTGCGCCTCGGGATCCGAGGTCTCCTGCCGGGCGAGCCCGCCCTGGACGCGTCCCTCGGTGAGCCGGACCTGCAGCACCTCCACGATCGCACGGCTGATCTCGTCCTGCACGGCGAAGACGTGGCTCAGCCGGCGGTCGTACGTCTCGCTCCACCGGGTGTATCCGGTCCGCGCCTCCACGAGCTGGGCGGAGATGCGGACGCGCTCGCCCTCCCGCCGAACGCTACCCTCCAGGAGGTTCTCCACGTGGAGGGCCCGCCCGATGGAGTCCGCCGGCACCGCACGGTCCCGGAAGCTGAAGGAGGAGGTGCGGCCCGCCACGTGGAGCCCGGGGAGACGCGCGAGCACGTCCAGGAGCTCCTCCGCGAGCCCGTCCGAGAAGTACGCCTGGTCGTGGGCGGGGCTGAGGTCCAGGAAGGGGAGCACGGCGATGGACCCCTGCTCGGCCGGTACCGACGGTGCGGCCGTCGCCGTCGTCGTCGACCCGGTGGAGGCTTTCCAGTCCACCCTGGCCACGACCACGCCCGCCACGAGCAGGAGGCCTCCCAGGAGCACGATCTCGGCGGACCCGGCCCGCTGCTGGCCCTTCTCCCCGTGGAACCAGGCGAGGACGAGCGCCGCCGGGAAGCCGAGGCCCAGGAGGATCGCCAGGACGCGGACCGTCCCGGGGGGCCAGTCGAAGGCGCCCGCCAGCAGGCTGACCACCTGCAAGCAGAGCCAGCCGGCGGCCAGGTACGCCAGCGCCCACTGAACGATCTTGCGCTCGCGAACGTGCAGGAACCGAGGAGGCATAGCGCGGCCGATGCCCGGCGATCGCCGGGCCGAGGGAGACAGCGTGCCGCGGAGAAATCTACGCGAGCGGCCCGCGTCTCACCATGCTGTCGTCAGGGTGACGACCCCACGTACGGCGCGCCCGCCTCGCGAAGCAGCGCGTCGAGCCCGGCCACCGGGCCCTGCTCCACCGCCCGCAGCCGCTCCAGCTGGGCGTCGAGCCGGTCCGAGAGCCACTGGAACGACTTCGCGTCGGCCTCCGTCGGCCCCGCATGCGCGCCCTGCACCATGTAGTTCATGGTGAGCAGCAGGTTGTAGAGCTGGATCGGGTAGTTCAGGGTCGACTCGCCGGCGTGGCAGTGGATGCAGATGAGCGAGGCGCGCACGGCCTCGAGCGAGTCGTGCGCGACGGCGGCGGCAGAGTCCACCCGGTCCGCGTAGGACTCGTGCGCGGCCGCGCTCTTCCAGCCCTGGATCCGGCTCTCGAGCGCGTCGATGCGCGCCACGCTCGCCGCGATGGTGTCGGCGGCCTGCCGCACGCGCGTGGCGAGCTCGAACTGGGCCCGCAGCTCGGCGGGCGTGACGCGCACCCGCGGGTCCTCCTTCACGGTGAACGGCTCCGAGTAACTCTTGCCGTCCACCGTGAGGCGCACGGTGTACGTGCCGGGCAGCGCCAGGGGCCCGTCGTACGTGCCCTCGTCGTTGACGATGCCGTGGATCCGGCGCACGTCGGGATAACGCAGGTTCCACACGAAGCGGTTGAGTCCGGCCCGGTCGGGCACGATCGAGTCGGAGGGCGTGAAGGAGGCGCTGTCGGCGAGGCCCTCGATGCGGGCGCGCTCGCGCCGGGCGAGCACGGAGTCGCGCGCGGCGGTGGCGGCGGCGCTGCGGAACTCGGGCCGCTGTGGAGGCTCCTGCTCGCTGGTGAAGCTGCGGATCACCGTGCCGGCCGAGTCCAGGAACGCCAGCTCGACCTTCCCTTTCGGCCGTGAGGCCAGCGCGTAATCGACGATCACGCCGTCCGGCGGGTTCTGGCCCGCGTCGCGCGGCCGGAAGAAGCCGCCTCCGTAGCCGGCGAAGCGGACGGACGTGTCGGGCGGAAACAGCGTGACCGCCGCGCCCTGCGTCGACGCCCACCGGCGCAGCGGCCGGATGTCGTCCAGCACCCAGAAGGCACGGCCGTGCGTCGCGGCGACCAGGTCGCCGTCGCGGATGGCCAGGTCCCGCACGGAGACCGTCGGCAGGTCGAGCTGCAGGGAGCGCCAGTGCGCGCCATCGTCCAGGGACACGTAAACGCCCGTCTCCGTGCCGGCGAACAGCAGGCCCCTTGTCACCGGGTCCTGGCGGATGGTGCGCGTGTAGGCGCCCACCGGGATCCCCGCGTCGATGCGGGTCCAGCTCCGGCCGTAGTCCGTCGTGCGGTACAGGTACGGGTGGAAGTCGTCCTGCTGGTAATGGTTGGCCGCCAGGTAGGCCGTCCCGGCGTCGAAGTGGGAGGGCTCGATGATGCTGATCCGGGCGAACTCCGGCAGCCCCCTGGGCGTGACGTCCGTCCACGTGGCCCCGTCGTCGGTCGAGACGTGGACCAGGCCGTCGTCCGATCCGGCCCACAGCACGCCGGCCTTCACGGGCGACTCGGCGAACGCGAAGATGGTGGCGTACCACTCCGTGCCGGTCATGTCGCGGGTGATCTCGCCGCCCACCGGGCCCATGGTCGCAGGGTCGTGGCGCGTCAGGTCGGGGCTGATCTTCCGCCAGCTCTGCCCCTCGTCGGTGCTCTTGAAGACGTACTGCGCCGTCGTGTACAGCGTGCTGGGATCGTTCGGCGAGAACAGGATCGGGAAGGTCCACTGGAAGCGGTAGGGCACGTCCGCGGCGGCGTACCCGTCCCAGTTGTTGAGCCACACCGAGACGTCGCGGCTCTGCCCGGTCTCCTTCACCCACCGGGTCATGGTGCCCATGTAGTCGCCGGCGAACACCGTGTCGGGCGAGCCCGGCTTGGGCGCGATGTAGCCCGCCTCGCCACCGCCCACGGGATGCCAGTCCTCGGTCGTGATGGCGCCGTGGTCGCTGCGGCTCACGATCGAGACGGTCGAATTGTCCTGCTGGGCGCCGTAGATGCGGTACGGGAACCGGTCGTCCGTGATGACGTGATAGAACTGCGAGGTGGGCTGGTTGGCCTGCGTGCTCCACGTGCGGCCGCCGTCCATGCTGATCGTGGCGCCGCCGTCGTTCCCCTCGATCATGCGGTCCGGGTTCGCCGGGTCGATCCACAGGAGGTGGTCGTCGCCGTGCGGCGCGCGCACGCGCGAGAAGTCGTGGCCGCCGTCGATGGAGTGATACGTGCCCAGGTTCAGCACCCAGACGCCATCCGAGTCCGTGGGATCAGCGCTCACGCCCGAGAAGTACCACGGCCGCACCATGAACTGCGGGTCCGCGTTCACCCGGTCCCAGCTTCGCCCTCCGTCGTCGGAGCGGAAGATGCCGCCCGTCGAGTCCGGAGCCTCGATGCTGGCGTACACGCGCTGCGGATCCGCGCCCGAGACGGAGACGCCGATGCGGCCGATCGGGCCGGGCGGGAAGCCTTCCGTGTCGTTCAGGTCCGTCCAGTGGTCGCCGCCGTCGGTCGTCTTCCACAGCCCGCTGCGGCCGCCGCCGGCGCTGAAGCCCCAGGGAGTGCGCTCGAACTTCCACATGGCGGCGTAGATCACGCGCGGGTTGGTCGGGTCCATGGCCAGATCGATGGCGCCCGTGCTGTCGTTGAGGAACAGCACCTTCTTCCAGGTCGCGCCGCCATCGGTCGAGCGGAACACGCCGCGCTCGGCATTGGGGCCGAAGGCGTGACCGAGCGCCGCCACGTACACGCGGTTCGCGTCGTCGGGGTCCACGACGATGTCGGCGATGTGACGACTGTCCTCGAGACCGACGCGCGTCCACGTCCGGCCGGCGTCCGTCGAGCGGAACATGCCCTGGCCGTACGTCATGTCCTCCCGAGGGTCGGACTCGCCGCCGCCCACGTACACGACGTCGGGATCCGACGGAGCGACCGCGATCGCGCCCACGCCGCCGATGCCGGCCTCGTCGCTGACGTTCTTCCAGCTCTGGCCCCCATCGGTGGTCTTCCACACGCCGCCGTCCACGGCGCCGAAGTAGAACGTGTTCGGGTGCACCGGGTCCCCGGTCACCGCGTCCGCGCGTCCACCCCGGAAGGGGCCGACCAGCCGCCACCGGAGTCCGCGAAACGGCGAGGGCGGCGACGTGTCGGGGGCCGTGCCGTCCACGGACGTGGCCCGGGCCGGCGGCGCCACGTGGGACGCCGGCGCGACTCCCGCCGCGTACCGAGCGGCGGAGCCGGATCCGGTGTGGAGGCCGTGGGCCGCGGTCCGCGGGATCGGAGCCGCGAGCAGGAGGGCGGTCAGCAGTAGGGTCGCTTCCATGTCGGTTTCCGTGACGGCGCGGTGGTCGTGTTTCGCGACATCCGCCGGGCGCGCGGCCCGGCGGTGCCGGGAATGTCCCGGCGCCGACGGTCGGGGGCAAGGGAGGGAGAGAGGAGCTGCGCGGCGTGCCGCCGCAGGAAGGGCACGAGAGAGATGACGCGTCCGCGATCCGGGCCGGGTGGTACGCGTGCGCCGCGTCGAAGGCCGGACCCGCTCGCTGTCCCAGTTCGGCCCCGGCGCGGAGGAACGGGAGGATGGCGGACTCCGGCGGACACTCGAGTGACTTGAAACCATCGGGCGACCGCTACCATAGGAGAGGGAGCGGGGACGCCGCCGAGGCGCTCCCCGCGTCGGGACTCGACGATTCCTTCACATGGCGCCAACCGGGGAGACCGGGCGGCGCCCGGCCCAGAAAGGACGGTTCCATGGCCTGTCTGCTGGCCCTGATCGCGCTGGCCGCGCCCCGCATCGTGGTCGCGGTGCTCTGGTTCTTCACGAGCTGGTTCAGTGGGGTGTTCGGCTCGATCCTGTGGCCGATCCTCGGCTTCATCTTCCTGCCGACGACGCTCCTCTGGTACGTGGCCGTCCAGCACTGGTTCGGGGGCGTGTGGTCCGTGGGACCCATCGTCGGGCTCGTGGTGGCGCTGGCGATCGACGTGTCGCCGGCGGGAGGGAGGCGGCGGTGATCGGAGCGACTGTTCCGGGGTGGGTGGAGCCGGGCCCGGGTCGGAGCGAGCGTTGCCCATCCTGACCCACGCGCAGGCACGTGCCTGCTACGATCGCATCGGGGCGTGGCAGGACACGCAGCGCTTCTACGAGGGGCCACCGGTTCGCGACATGGTCCTGCAGGGCGGCTTCGAGGATGCCGGATCCGTGCTGGAGTTCGGATGCGGCACGGGTCGCCTGGCGGAGAGCCTGCTGAAGGGCCGCCTGGGGGAAAACGCACGGTACATAGGTCTCGACGTGAGCCCGACCATGGTCGGGCTGGCCCGCGCGCGGGTAGCACGATTTGGCGACCGGGCGCGGGTCCTCCTCACCGACGGCGCGCCCGAGCTGCCCTTCGAGGCGGGGAGCTTCGACCGCTTCCTGTCCGCCTACGTCCTCGATCTCCTGTCGCCTTCCGACATCCGCGCCGTGCTGGCCGAGACACACCGGGTCCTGACCGAGGGGGGACGCATGGCGGTCGTGAGCTTCACCCACGGCGCCACCCGGACGGCCCGCCTCGTGGAGGGCGTCTGGACCCGGGTCCACGCGTGGCGACCCGCCCTCGTCGGCGGCTGCCGGCCCCTGGAGCTCCGCCCGCTGCTCGGTGACGAACGCTGGAGGGTCGTGCACAACGTGGTCCTCACCTCGTTCGGGATCTCCTCGGAAGTGTTGGTCGCCGACAGGTTCGGTCCGGGGACGTGAAGGCCCCGCTCACACCCCGCGCCACCCCCTCAGTGCACCGGCGGCGGCATGAGGCTGTCCGGGATCCAGCCACGGCGCCGATAGGCGCTGTCCTCCCACACGAACACGGGGAACCGGAATCCGGGCCCTCCGATGGCCAGGTCCTTCACGTTGTGGTGCACGGTCGAGAGCACGGCCAGGAGGCCGTAGTCCGCGAGGATCACGTGGAAGTCCTCGCCTCTCTTCCGCAGTAGCCAGAAGGCCACGCCCGCGTTGCCGTAGCAGGTGAGCATCCTGGGACCGCCGCCGACCTCCACGAGCCAGGCGCGACCCACCGAGCCGCCCAGGTCGACCGGATGCGACTCCGGCCTGACCGCCTCGTCGCAGTCGTTCACGACCCGGCCGCCGGGCGCCGGCCGCAGCCGCATGGCCCGGAGGGCGGCGGCGAGTTGGGCGTGGCTCAGCGTGTCGGGGAGATGCGTGCCGGTGGGGGCCGTCGAGTGGGCCCGGACCTCCGTCGCCCCGGCCCGCACCCGCATGTCCCGGGCGCCCGGGGTGCCCCGAAAGCAGCCGAGTGGGACCAGGAGCAGGAGCGCCGCGAGCGGCCCCGCCGCCGCTCTCACGGCGGCGGGGCCCCGACCGGGCGGGCGTGGCGCACCCCTCCGCTCCTCGGGCCCGTCAGCCGCCCGCCGGCAGGCCCGCCAGCGTGAGGAGCTTGCCGCTCGCCTTGAGCTGGTTTCGGCCCCTGATGCCCAGGTAGATCCACGCCGCGAGCCCGATCGGGACCAGCCACCAGGCGAAGCCCATGTGCAGCTCGAGGAACACGAACGGGAGGACGAGGCTCAGCGGGACGAGCCACCAGGTGCGGTGGAGCTTGGCCAGCGTCTTGTCGTCGTAGTTCGTCTCCTTCAGCGTGGCATTGTGCATGGCCACGTAGTCGCCGCTCGACTTCCCCTTCTTGATGAGCCATACGGCGGTGAGCTCGTGCCCCTCGCGAACCGACAGGTCCCAGTCCTGGAGCCGGAGCGCGTGCTCCTGCCCGCTCCCGTCGACCAGGTAGATCGCGTCGTGGGTGGTCGTCGTGGAGCTGACGGTGACGGGAGCGGTGTATCCGGTGCCCCTGTACGACCCTCCGCCGCCCCCGCCGCCCGACACCTTCGTCTCCAGCTGCTTTTCCGCGCTGGCCACCTTGCCGGTCACGAAGTGGTGCTCGTACGTCTTGCGTCCGATCGTGCGGTCGATCTCGAGATCCTGTGACATGCGCTCCTCCGCTCAGGGGTTCCTGACTACTTCCGCGTAGCCGGCCTCGACGGCGGCCACGTTCCGCGCCCCGCGCCGCCACAGCCACCAGCCGGCCAGGGCGATCGCCAGGCCGGCCGCCGGTCCCGCCCTGGTAAGGCAGGTGAGCACCGCGAGCGTGGCGAGCGCCACGCCGGCCGCCTTCGGCCAGCGTACGGTCCGCACCAGCTGGTCCCTGCGGGCCCGAAGCACGTCCGGGTCCTGGGAGCCGGCCGCGCGCAGGAAGGCCACGGCGCTCTCTCTGTCGAGCGGGGCCAACGGATGACCCGTGCCGCTCACGACTCGACTCCCATCACCTCTCCCGCCGGTCGCGTCCGCACACGCCCTCCGTTGTCGGCCCCGATCGCCGGCGCTAACGTTCGAATCCGATCCGGCCACGTTCGAGCGCGTCCGATGCGGCCGCGGCGCTCGTTCGCATTACGCGATGAGTGCCCCGGAGCTGTCATCGGACCTCCGGCCGGGTGCTCTCGGGGGGGGATGTCCTCTCCCGGCGGACGGCGGAGGTCGCATGCCGGACGACGTTCGCGAGCTGGAGGAGTGGTTCAGCCTGGCCTACGAGGAGCTGCGGCGCCTCGCGGCCATCGTCCGTCCGGACGGGGCGGGCACCACGCTGGGCCCCACGGCGCTGGTCCACGAGGCGTGGATCAAGCTCTCTGCCTCTCCCGACCTGGCCCCCGAGTCGCGCCTCCACTTCAAGCGCATCGCCGCCCGGGCCATGCGTCAGGTGCTGGTGGATGCCGCGCGCCGCCGCGCGGCCGACAAGCGGGGAGGGGACGCTCTCCTGGTCACGTTCGAGGAGGGCCTCGACGGGGCGAGTGCGTCGGCGGACGAGCTCCTGGCCCTGGATGACGCCCTCGCGGCGCTGGCCCGCATGGATCCCCGGCAGGCCGCCATGGTCGAGTACCGGTTCTTCGGGGGTTTCAGCGTGGCGGAGACCGCGGAGCTGCTCGGGGTCTCAGAGGCCACGGTGATGCGCGACTGGCGGGCCGCCCGGGCGTGGCTGGCGGGGCGGCTCCGAGCGGACCCGATACCGCCGGGCGACGCCGTGGCCCCGACGAGTGAGCCGGCGTGATCGGGAGCCGCGGGGGTGATGAGGGGAGCGAGGCGATGGATGGCGAGCGCTGGAGGCGGGCCCAGGCGCTCTTCCACGCCGCGCGGGAGCTCGGCCCCGAGGAGCGCGACCGCTTCCTGCAGGCCGAGTGCGGGGCCGACCTGGCGCTGAGGTCTGAGGTCGAGGCGATGCTGGCCGAGGACGCGTGGGAGGGCTCCCTCCTCGACCGCGGCGTCGGGGCGGCCGCCGGCGAGCTGTTCGGGGCCGGGCTGGCGGGCGGCGCCACTTCCGGGTTGGGCGGCGCCGCTTCCGGTGCGGAAGGCGTCGCTCCGGGGTCGGGCGGCGCGGCGTCCGAAGGGGGGGGCTCCGGCCCGGCCGACGGGGGAGCGGAGGCCGCCCGGGGGCGGCGCTTCGGACCCTATCGGGTCACGGGCGTGGTGGGCCAGGGGGGCATGGGCGTCGTCTACCTGGCCGAGCGAGATGACCTGGGGAGCCGCGTGGCGATCAAGGTGCTGCGCGATGCGGCCCTGTCGCCCGCCCGGCGGGCGCGTTTCACCGGTGAGCAGCGCACCCTGGCGCGCCTGGACCATCCCTCCATCGCCAGGCTGTACGACGCGGACGTCCTCCCGGACGGCACGCCCTGGTTCGCGATGGAGTACGTGGAGGGCGTGCCGCTCACCGAGTACTGCCGGCGCCGCGGCTCCTCGCTGGAGGCGCGGCTCCTCCTGTTCCGGGCCGTGTGCGAGGCCGTGCAGCACGCCCACCGGCACCTGGTCGTCCACCGGGACCTCAAGCCCTCGAACATCCTGGTGCGCGCCGACGGAGCGGTGAAGCTCCTGGACTTCGGAATCGCCAAGCAGCTCGAGAGCCCGGACAGCCCCGCCCGACAGACGCGCACCGGTCTCCGGCTCATGACGCCCGCGTACGCGGCCCCCGAGCAGCTCACCGGGGAGCCGGTGGGCATCCACACGGACGTGTACGCGCTGGGGGTCATCCTGTACGCGCTGCTGGCGGGACGTCTCCCCTTCGACCTCTCGGGGCTGAGCCCCGCGCAGGCCGAGCGGGTGGTGACCGGCACGGAGCCGCGGCGGCCCTCGGACGCCGCGCGGGAAGCGGGCCCGGAGGGCACGGGGGGACCGCCCCCGGGCCGCACGGCGTGGGCCGACCTGGACGTGATGTGCCTGACCGCCATGCACAAGGACCCGCGCAGACGCTACAGCACCGTCGACGCGCTGGTCCGGGACATCGATCACTTCCTGGCCGCGGAGCCGCTCGAGGCCCGTCCCGACTCGCTAGCCTACCGCACCGGCAAGTTCATCCGCCGGAACCGCCGCTCGCTCGCCCTGGCGGCGGCGGTCGGCGTGCTGGTGGTGGGGCTGGTCGCCTTCTACACGGCCCGTCTCGCCCGGACCCGTGACACCGCCCTCGCCGAGGCCGACCGGGCCCGCCGCATCCAGCGCTTCACCCTCGATCTGTTCCGCGGAGGGGACGCGGAGGCGGGACCGGCCGACAGCCTGCGGGTGGTGAGCCTGCTGGACCGCGGGGTCCGCGAAGCGGGCGCGCTGGACGACGAGCCCGAGTCCCAGGCCGACCTGTACGCCACCCTGGGAGGGATCTACGAGCAGCTCGGAAAGCTCGACCGGGCGGACTCGCTCCTGCAGAAGGCCCTGGCCGAGCGCCGGAAGCTGTACGGGCCCGACCATCCACGGGTGGGTGAGAGCGAGGTGGCCCTGGGCAGGCTCCGGCTGGACCAGGCGCGCTACGACGAGGCCGAGCGGTGGGTCCGGGCCGGAATGGCCAGAATCCGGAAGGAGCGCCCTCTCCGCCCCGCGGCCCTCGCCGACGCCATGGTCGCGCTGGGCACGGTGCTCGAGGACCGCGGAGACTACGCTGGCGCCATCGACCGCCTGGCACAGGCGGTCGGAACCCTGGAGGCGAGCGGCGACTCGGCGGCTCCCGAGCTGGTCGCCGCGCTCACGGAGCTGGGCAACACCCACTTCTATGCGGGCCACCTGGCCACGGCCGACTCCATCTTCCGCCGGGTGCTGGTCCTGGACCAGCGCCTGCACGGACCGCGGCACCCGGCCATCGCCGACGACCTCATCAACCTGGGCGCGATGCAGCACGAGCGAGGCCACTACGCCGAGGCCGAGGCGTACTACCGGCGGGCGCTGGAGATCACGGAGGCCTTCTACGGGCCCGATCATCCCGAGACAGCGTCGAACCTCACGATGCTGGGCAGGACCCTGGTGTTCGAGAAGAAGCTCCCCGAGGCTCGCTCGATGCTCGAGCGGGCGGAGCGCATCCAGGAGAGCGTGTACGGTCCCGACCACCCGACCCTGGCCTCCACCCTGAACACGCTGGGCAGCATCGCCATCCTCGAGGACAGCCTGGCGGCCGCCGAGAAGATCTATCGGCGGGTCCTGCGCATCGATCGGGCCGCGTATCCGGGCGGCAACTACGTGATCGGCGTGGCGGTCGCGAACCTGGCCAGCGTGTACCTTTCCGGGAAGCAGTACGGTCGGGCCGAGCGGCTCTTTCGGCAGGCGATCGACATCTACTCCCGCACCCAGTCGCCGAGGCACCTGAACACCGGCATCGCCCGCCTCAAGCTGGGGAGGACGCTCCTGAGGGAAGGACGCTTCGCCGAGGCGGACGCCGAGACCCGGGCAGGCTACGACATCGTCAAAGCCCAGGCCGACTCGGGATCCGTGTGGCTCGAGGCCGCCCGACACGACCTGGCAGAGGAAGCCGACTCGCTGGGCCGGAAGAGCGTCGCGGCGGAGACCGCGGGCGAAGGCTCCTGAGGCTCCGCGGGCTCCGCACCCGCGCCACGGCTGGCGGACGTCCGCCGCCCCGTGCTACTCCGACCGCAGGGTCAGAGCCGGATCCAGCCGCAGGGCGCGGCCCGCCGGGAGCAGGCAGGCCAGGACGGCCTCGAGAGCGACGATCACACCCACGGCCAGGTCCACGCTGGGGTCCGACAGGGAGAGGCCGCCGAGCCATCCCTGGTGCTCGACGACGCGCGCCGCCACCAGACCGGCGGGGAGCCCGATCGCCAGCCCCCAGCCGGCCAGCCACATCCCCTGGACGAGGACGAGCCTCGCCACGCTGGCGGGGGATGCGCCCAGGGCCACCCGAACGGCGATCTCCCTCGAGCGCTGCCGGACGAAGTAGGCCATCACGCCGTACAGGCCGATGGCCGAGAGGAGGAGGGACGCGAGGGCGAACGCCGAGACGAGGGTGGAGCGGAACCTGGGCTCGAACATCGTGCTCGACAGCCGCGAGGCCATGGTGCGAAGCGGCTCCACGGGAATGTCTCCACTCACGGCCCGCAGCACCCCCGGCCAGGCCGCGGCCAGCCCGCTCGATGCGGTCCGCGTCCGAATGAGGACGTTCATGTCGACACTGGGGTTCATCCACGCGGGGAGATAGAACATGCGCGGCGCCTCCTCGCCCGGACCCGCCTCCGTCACATCGCCCACCACCCCGAGGATGGTGAGGTTCGTGGGCTGGCCCATGTCGAGCTGGAGGATCTGCCCGACGGGGTTCTCGCCCGGGAAGAACTCGCGCGCCGCCGCGCGGTTGATGACGGTCACGAGAGCCCCGGCTCGCTCGTCGGAGGGCTGGAAAGTCCGGCCGCGGAGGATGGTGATCCCCGCGGCGGAGAAGTAGCCATCGGAGACGAAGCGGCGGGTGGCGCCCTTCTTGTCGGCGGCACTCGCGGGCGGTCGCCGGGCGGCCCACACTTCGTTGTACGGGCCCCTGCCGCTGAACGGTGGTCGGTCGACCTCTCCGACCGCGACCACTCCGGGCAGGGCTCCCACGCGCCGGTTGAGGTCGTCCCAGGCCAGTCCGACCTCCTTCGGGCTCGGGAGCTTGAACTGCGGCAGCCGCACCTGGGAGTAGACCACCCCGGAGGTCGCCATGCCCGGGTCCTGGTTCTGAAGCCGGAGAAAGCTGCGGAGCAGGAGCCCCGAGGTCAGCATGAGCACGGTCGACAGGGCCACCTGGGCGACCACCAGCGCGCGCCTCGCCCGCGGGCGTCCCTCGCCGCGGCCACCCGCTCCCCCGCTCCTCAGCGCCTGCGCGAGGTTCAGGTCCGTGCTGCCCAGGGACGGCGCCACGCCGATGAGGGGGACCATGAGGAGAGCCGCGCCCAGCGTGAAGGCGAGGACGTGTCCGTCGAGGCCGATCTGGTCCAGTCGGGGGAGCGCCGCCGGCGCCAGCTGCCGGAGCAACTGCCCTCCCCAGTAGGCGGCGGCGAGCCCCACCGCGGCTCCGGCCAGCGCGATCACCACGCTCTCGGTGAGGTGCTGCCGCATGAGCCGCCCCCTCGAGGCCCCGAGGCTCAGACGGCACGCGATCTCGGTCCGGCGGGTGAGGAAGTTGGCAAGGAAGAGCGACGCGACGTTGATGCAGGCGACGAGCGGCAGGAGGGCGACGATTCCGAGCAGAACGAGGAGGGACGCTCGGGCACGGCCGAAGAAGTGGTCGTGAAGGGTCTCCGCACGGGCGCTCCATCCCTCCTTGGTGTCCGGGAAGTTCCGGGCGATGCCCGCGGCCACCGCGACGAGCTGGTCCCCCGCCTGCTGGAGGGTGCGTCCCTCGCGGAGCCGCCCCACGGCGTTGAAATTGTTGTTTCCGCGTCCCGAGGCGTACCCGGCCGATCGCTGCAGGGGAAGCCACATGTCGCTGCCGGCCGGAAAGGAGAACCCGGCGGGCATGATGCCGACCACCTGCACCGGGCTTCCGTCCACGGTGATCGTCCGACCGATCAGCGACGGGTCGCCGCCGTACGCGGTCTTCCAGAGCCGGTAGCCGAGGAGCGCCACGTCCTGATCGCCCCGGCTCTCATCGCCGTCGGCGAAGGCGCGGCCCAGCACCGGGGCCACGCCCAGCGTGGGGAAGAGGCTCGCGGACACCGTGTAGCCGGTCACCTGCCGCGGGCTTCCGCTCCCGGTGAGCAGCAGGTGGTCGCCGAACACGT
>Ga0307419_10000735_pt1 | contig 16851 bp, 17 predicted proteins | sample SalMarWE160230MG_2_FD_202512 | JGI IMG/M metagenome (GOLD analysis project Ga0307419, IMG submission 202512) | Salt marsh sediment microbial communities from the Plum Island Ecosystem LTER, Massachusetts, United States - WE1602-30 | ecosystem: Environmental > Aquatic > Marine > Intertidal zone... | reverse complement strand
GCTTTCTCTTCTTCGTCCGCGAAGTCCGGGAAGCGGATCATCCCCTCCCTCCTGCGCGCTCTCCTGATGGCAGCGAAGGGTAGGGCCTTATCCCTGGGCGACCTGCACCTCCCCGGACTTTCTTCTCGCCTCCCTATACCAGTCCCGTAAGTGATATCTCTCCAGGAGGAGATACACGGGAGACGTCTTGCGGACTATCTCATAGACCGCGATTGCCTCATGAATTTCAAACCCCTTGAATACTAATGATCCGGCGTAACGAAAGAGGTCAAATTGCAGCTGAGCCTCGTCGTTCCTCACACAGATCGAAAATTTCAGTTCCGGTGTGGGGAAAACGAAGCGCTCTTGGATCTCCGAATGGAGTTCTTTGGTCTTTACTTCTTTTTCAAAATGGTACTGATGGGGGCTTATCTCCCTCAGATAGGCCTGGAGGGCTTCTTCGCTCAACGCCTCTCCGAGGTTATAGATATCGTTCATATAGGTGACGGTCTCCCATCCGGCATCGCCAAGACCACTCGCTCCCTTCGCAACATCCTTCATGAAGAGAGAGGAGGCAGTGTCCATTACCTCCCGTGCCATCTCCCGGTCCCTGCTCTGCAGTGCCCGTTCCACCATGGTGCTCAGGTCCGATCGGAGAGACAAGGCGTAGCTTTTGTCGATGAACACATTGAAGGCGTATGCCAAGGAGGGAATGCCCCTGGCACGGCGGGCATTTCTGAGGAGCACATCCAGTTTCTTTTTGATATCAGGATTTCTGCCCGTTCCCCTGGCTGCCTCATTGAGCTTCTCGGCGATGGCCACATTCATCCTCCCCCAAAACGGGTCCTCAAAGGCGATGGTCTCAGCGGCATCCCCGTACGATATAAAGAGGCCGTATTCTATCCCTTCGTCTTGCACGGCAGCCATCTCCATTTCATAGGCCCTGTTCAGATCAGATTCCTTGTCGTACGATTCCTTGAGCAATCGTCTCAATCGTTCCAGTTCTTCCCGCTCCTCGGAGCAGACCAAACGGAATGTATTATTGAGTTCCTCCTTCCCGATGGAATTGATGCTCTCCATCAACTCCTGCTTGTGATCCTTGGCACCCTCCCGCAGGACCAGCAACTTCTCTTTCATTTCTATAAGGGCATTTTTTGTCTCGCGGTCCTCCTCGTGCTCTATCTCTTGCGGCAGATTGAGAATTTGCTGTTGGTAGTGGGTGAACTGGGCGTTGAAGTCTTCCTCCTGGACCTTGATCAGATGAACGGGATTGAGGAATTCCTTAAGCTTCAGCTCGCGCTCTATCCCCTGGATGCTGTCATCAATACCCTTCCGTTCCTGGAGAATGGCTGTGCGCTCGCGCCGATACCGTTCCCCCATGGCCCGCACTTCATCCCCCGCATTCAGGAGTCCCTCTTGGTCTTTTATGTGCTCGGTGTATCTATCAAAGATCTCCCGTAGTGATTGGGCGAGAGAGATGAGTGATCTGATCTTGCCGGAGAAGGAGAAGGCATCCCCCACGAGGTTGTTCAGTCTCGCTCCTTCGTCGGTGAAATATTTCTTGGCAACATCGAGGACCGGGAGGAAAAAGCCCTTGAGCATAAAATCGGCCGTTGTGATTTCCTTGGCTCGGCACATTCGCTGGGTGAACCCCCGCAGATCGATAAAGAGGTGACCCTCCTTCTTTATCTTAAGATCCTCCAAGATAGGGCGCGTGTCTGTGGCGAGGCGGTAGATGCGTCCTTTTGCATACTCGTCTGCAAGCTCATCTCTGTTCTTTAAGACTGCACGGTCGTCAAGGTACTGGAGGGATTCGTCGACCCATGCGGTCCATTGCTCATCGAGACGGTAGAGCAGAAATTCCTTGATGATTTCTTGCAGATGCTCTTCTTCCCTCGAACTGAAGAAGAGCCTTTTCATCATTCTCCCCTTCTTTTGTGACGTAAAGGCGTTTTCAATGTCGATCACCCTCTGCGCCTTTTCTTTATCTGGGGAGCGCGAGTTTTCGGCAATGAGTTTTCCCAGATCGTCGTCAAATTTTTTGCCGGCCTTTTCATCGGTAAGTGTGTTCTGGATTACTTTGTTGCTTTGCACGAGATGAAAGAGCCAGAGGTCTTTACCCCCGCTGTAATCTTCATAGTCTCGGAGATAATTAAAGACCGTCCTCCGAATCCTATTGATGGACCAGAGTTCGATAAGTTTTTCTCGCCCCCTTTTGTTTCTCTTGGCACGGCTCACCAGGGTCTTCAGGGTCCCCTCAATATCTTGAGCGTCGAAATCGCTTTTTTGCACGAGGTCCTGGAGAAGGGTATATCCCTCTTGATCGAGGTGATAGGGGTTGAGGTCGTTTTTGAAGAGGGTGGGCCTGATGGCGACAAAGGTGAGCGGGTTGGTGCTCCCTTTGATAAGGTGTTCCAACCGTGAGACGTCGAGGCTGAGATCCTTATAGCGAATCTCACCGAAGACCTCGTCTTGGATTACCTGTAAGACAGAATAGAGCACCTGCCCGACAGCTTGTTCCAAGCGTTCATAGGAAAATCCCTTGATGGTTACCTTCTTGAGGGCGGCTTTGATCTTGCGACAATAGGCCACCAGACAGAGATGGGTCAAGTATGCGATGTCGGCCCATTCTCCCTGTTTTATCTCTTCCTCTATCGCCTTCAGATAGAGCCTCTGGATAGACCAGATAAGCTTTCTGGCTTCTTTGTGCTGCAAAAACCACCCCTCGAGAATTCCAGCATCGAGGTAGGGATTATGGTAGATCGCATCTTCTGCGATTCGTTTTTCCAATGGCCGTGCGCTCAAATCTTTCGTGCACAGGTAACGTTCCATGACATCGCGGGGGCGTCTGTGGGCTGATAGTGACAGAGAGGAGTGAAGTGGTGACCGAGTTTCCCGTTCGTTCCTTTTTTTGATTAAACCTACCAACTGTTGCACAGAGGAGGAAACGATTGTCGCGACATCTCGATCAACAAGAAAGGGGATCTTTCCCTTTCCCTCGCCGAGCTTAAAGGGTAATCGTTCTATCCTGAGACGCAGATATGTTTGAGGATTGATCTTCTTCTGACGACAAAAACCTGAGATCTCATTGAGGATTTTCAACCGGGAGGTCATGGACTTTAGTTTCCTTTCGCGTACGTTTCGTAAGTCCTCTTCCTCTTTGAGTTTTTGCTTGTATAGTTATAGCATGTTCATTTTTGATGCGCAATCGATTTGTTCCTTCCGCTTGACTTCCCAAGGAGGGGGAGCATAGAATGTGGTTACTTAGGGAGCGATATGGATCCAAAGAAGTTGGAAGAATTGTTGCGTTCCATTCAAGAGGGTACGCTCTCCGTCCAGGAGGGCGTACAAAAACTTAAGACCCTCCCCTTCGAAGATATCGGGGAGGCCATGATTGACCATCATCGCCCGCTGCGCAAGGGGTTCCCCGAGGTGATCTTCGGTGAGGGAAAAGATGCGCAGCAGGTAATTAAGATCATGGAGAGGATGGTGGAGGCGCACGAGAATGTTCTGGTGACGAGGATAGATGAGTTGAAGGCGAAGTCCATTGTGAAGCGGTTTCCCCGGGCCACGTATCACCCGCGGTCAAGAACCATTACCGTGCAGGTCAATGCGGGAGAGGTGGAGGGGAAGGGGGTCATACTGGTTATCTCAGCGGGCACCTCCGACATCCCGGTCGCCGAAGAGGCGGCGGTGACCGCGCAAATAATGGGAAACAAGGTCGAGACCCTCTACGATGTCGGGGTCTCAGGGGTGCACAGACTCCTGAACTATCGGGAGCAGTTGATGGAGGCCAATGTCTTGGTCGTCGTGGCGGGGATGGAGGGGGCCTTGCCCAGCGTGGTGGGAGGGCTGGTGGCCAGGCCTGTTGTCGCCGTCCCCACCAGTGTGGGTTATGGGACCTCGTTTGGGGGGTTGGCGCCGCTCCTGGCCATGCTCAACTCCTGTGCCTCCAACGTGGCGGTGGTGAACATCGATAACGGATTTGGCGCGGGATATATCGCCAGTTTGATAAACCGTTAACATGAGTGAGGAGATGGGCAGAGAGATACGCATCAGCTTCGGTGAGACCGTCGTAGCGGGGGAGTTGAACGAGAGCCGCACGGCCTCACTCATCTGGGAGGCGTTACCGATAGCGGGGGAGGGACATCGGTGGGGAGAGGAGATCTATTTTGCCATACCGGTGGAGGCAGGACTTGATCATACGGCTCGGGAGGTCGTGGAGCGGGGGGATTTGGGGTATTGGCCCCAGGGGCAGGCCTTTTGTATCTTTTTTGGTCCTACCCCTGTGAGTCGGGGAGGTGAGATCCGGCCGGCCAGCGCGGTTAATATCGTGGGTAAGGTTATGGGAGACCCTCAGATATTCAAAAAGGCGATTGAGGGTTCCACGGTGCGTTTGGAGCGCTAGGAGAGACCATGGGATACGGTTCTTTGTGGGAGGGGATGCTGGTCTTTTTCTCCCCCCTTGCACCCACCCTCAAGGGTATGGAGCCCTTGAACCCCCTGATATCCATCGTTATCCTCGGCCTTATCGCCTCCGTACTCATCAGGGGACACAGGCGGTACGAACTGTTGCGCATGGAGACGGAGGCCCTGGTACGGCGCTATATGATCTTCCGGGGGAAGAGACATGGTACCCTGAGCAAGGTACGAGCTGCCAAGGGTACGCGGGAGAATATCCTCAAGTCCATCTCACGCAGTTGGTACACCTTTAAGGAATACCACGTACAGAAGAGAAGACTCCTCGCGCGAAACTACCGGGGGATGAAGCAGGGCTTTATTATCGGGTGCGTCCTCTTGGTCCTCAACACCGTGAGGGAGGGGGTGAGCGGTCTGCTGATCACGAAACTCCCCTCCGGCCTCTTTACAGGCCTTGCGCAATCCCTTCCTCAATACCTTATCATAGTGGTGGGGATCGCCCTGCTGGGCATTCAGAAAGAGGAAGTCTACAGTGCCCCAACTCCACACCTTGGGCCCGCGGTGGAGGCCCTCTTTGCAGATTTCGACCGGGAAGACCCCCGCCTTTCAGAGGAGTTCGAGCCTTTGGAAGGGGAGGATTAGGAACCTATAGCTCGTCAGGGCTGACCTTTTCCCGCCATCTCTTTATCTCCCCCCGATGCCGCTTGGTTGCGAGTATATTTTCCTTATATGAGCGGGGGATGGAAGTGGGGATACGCGGTCTCCGCTTTTTCTTCAGGGCACGCAACTTTATTTCGAGGCGCCGCAAAGCCAATTCTTTGTTTCTGGCCTGAGACCGGTGCTCGGTCGCAAGGGCGGTGATCCCCGAGGAGAGGTGGCGGATCCGTACAGCCGTCTCCCGTTTGTTTTTATGCTGTCCGCCCGGGCCTGAGGCCTTAAAAGTATCCACTCGGATCTCATCGGAAGAAAAGAGGGGTTTTTTGGGTCTTCCTTGCATGATGTACCTTCTTGTTACCATTATAGCTTCCTTGGGCCCTTGAGGCCAGGGGTACATAAAAAAGGTTTTTAATTCCTCATACTCCCCTATAGAACAAGTGTGAAGGGGTGGTTCCTTTGCAAACTTCTATAAAGCCCTAACATTACATGACTATCTCAATCTGTGAGAAGATTTCCAAGGCTTGACCCCCCTGAAGAAAAGGTGATAACTTTATAACATGCCGTGATAAATCGTCGAATGGAGTGCAACTAGTTGAATATAAAGGAGTTAATACGCATCTAGCAAGCGATCCAAAGGTGTGTTATATGGACAGGGAAATGCAACTCCGCATGTTATGCGGATCAATATAATCTCTGTTAAGCCTCTTATAAATATGAAATTACCCAAGAAAATATATCTTCAAATCAGATGTGAAAAAGAAACTGACTTAAATGGCCTGATTGTTCAATTGAAAGTAAGGGCTGGGCGGAAAAATCCATATTACATTTTCTTTCCGAAAACTGATATTAATGGAGAAGCCGCTCTAACCCAAGATGATTTCATTGGCCAATTTGATGATCATTTTGAAACAGGATTAATGGATTATGATGGTTCAATTGAAATTGCTGAGCCAGAAATAGAAGTATCACTATTTGATTCTACTTTGATGATGAAGAACAAAAAACTGGCAATGGCATGGCCGCTGCTTAAAAATGAAAAATCAAAATGGAGTTCTCGTAAAGAGCAGTATAGCTATATGGTTTCTTGTGCTAACTCCAGATTCAAAATGAAACCGTTTTTCTTTAATGTTGAAGAATATGATAGTATTACAGTTGATGTTGAAACGAAATAGCCCCAAGGCTTAACATCGGCTTTCAGGCGGACTCGGTTCCCTCGTCGCTGAAGCCGGGCGTTATGTGTATAAACAACTCCATGCAATTGTATTCATCTCGCCAATATGGTGAGAAAAGAATAATGGTCTTATGCAGAAGTGCACGCAATATGGATGAACATAGTCTACAGAGCTTGTGACATTATCAAGGAGAAACTATGTGGTTATTAAAACAATGGAGAGTTCTTATTATTTTTCCTGCACTCTTGTTAATGCTCGTAATCTTTGTATCCGGCTGTAAGAGCAAATATGGAGATTTGGATCTTCATATGTATCAATACCGTGATACTAAAGATTTAGTCAAGTTTGTCTATGATGCTTCTCTGATACTGAAAAAAGAAGGCATGAACAGTCTGGCCTACTTCCGAAATAACCGCACACTATTCCACACGCCGGACTATTACCTCTATATTTACGACATGAAAGGGACCAATATCTATCATGCCGGGATGCCGCATTTAGAGGGCAAAAACCTTTGGGATGTTACCGACAAAAATGGCAAGAAAGTCGTACAATTGGTTTTAGATGCATTGGAAGATAAAAATAACCCTCATGCCTGGGTACATTATTCATGGTGGGAACCAGGGAAATTTTATCCGGTTCCAAAATCATCCTGTCATTTCAAAGTCGAGACACCTGACGGACAAGAATTATTTGTCGGCGGTGGAATAAATTATCCCCATGAAGAGCAAGAATTTATCAGAATCGTTGTAGATGATGCCGCCCAATTAATAGAAGATAAAGGGCGGGGAGCGCTTGCTGATATATCGAATCCGGTTTCAAAATACAATTATCGAGATGTTAGCGTATTTGCATTTCTCCCGAATGGCGAGATGTTGATTTCTCCCGCTATCAATAGCACCTTTTCTCAGACAAATCTCTTGGAGTGCACCGATGAAGCCAGGCACAAACCTTTTCCAAAAGCTCTCAAAGAACTTGAATCTGCAGATGGGGTGTGGGAGGTGTTTATGGCGAAAAACAGGTATCAAAGAAGGCTTATAAAAAAATGTTTATACATACGTAAAACAAGTATGGCGGGGAAAGAAATCTATGTGGCAGCGATTACTGACCTTCCAGAACCACCATATTAGAACAGGAGTGTTTCATGGCAAAGAATGCTAAATCTTACGAGTATTCGGTGAATCAAGTTCCGCCTGCAGGACACCTGTTGATATCATCTATGCAACATGTCCTCTTGATGGTTATCTCTCTCGTTCTTCCGATTCTCTTCGCCAGTCAGATAAATGGAAGCGCTGAATTTGCAGCTACCTTAATCGCTTTTTCGATGCTTGCGGCAGGCTTAGGTTCCATTATCCAATCTGTCGGGTTACCGTTTATCGGTTCCGGTTATCTATGCCCAAATGTCTGTGGTCCTTCATACTTCAGCCTCTCATTGTCCGCTGCATGGGCCGGGGGGCTTCCGCTCATGCGGGGGATGATAATCATTGCCGGATTGGTCGAGATGGCTATCGCCCCGATAATTCAAAAACTAAAAAAAGTTTTCCCCACCTTCATTGTTGGGCTGGTGGTGGCTATGGTCGGCGTGAGTATTATCAACCAGTCAATCACATCGTTTTTCGGACTCGCATTTCGTGATGACGCAATCCAAAGTATCGATATTTTTGTAGGAATGTTTTCGCTCATGGTTATGGTTTTGGCAAATGTGTGGGGCAAAGGATTTGTTAAAATGTATTGTCTGCTCATCGGGATACTGTCAGGATGGATTCTGGCTCTGATACTGATCCCCGAATACTGGCATAATCTTGCTGCTGTGCAAGATTTTCCAATATTTGCCCTGCCTGCTCTCGGACCGGAATTCAAGGGAATCACATTCAGTTTTAAGATGATAATCCCCTTTGTCGTCATTGCCATAAGCGGTTCATTGAAATCATTCGGCAATCTGTTGGCTGCTCAAAAAATATCGGAACCCGAATTACAAGAACCGAATTTCGTTCCGATCCGAAAGGGTCTTCTGGCGGATGGTTTTTCAACAGCGCTGGCTGGATTGCTCGGAGGAATGGCGGTCGATACTTCGTCCAGCAATATTGGCTTGGCTGGAGCCACAAAAGTCCTCAGTAGGTGGATCAGTGTCGGTGCAGGAGTTATTTTTGTAATCCTGGCTTTCTTCCCTAAATTTATAACCATGTTGTCGATGATGCCCAAACCTGTTATGGGTGCATCTATCATTTTTGCCGGAAGTTTCATGATATGCACCGGTCTTCTGGAAATGTTCGGTGAAAAGTGGGATCCACGCAAGACCTTTGTTGTTGGGATATCTCTCTTTTTCGGGTTGAGCACTGCATTTCTGCCCAGTCTCTATGCTCGTGCTCCTCACTTCATTCAAACCTTTTTTACCGACCCGTTACCAACGACGGCAGTTATCGCAATCGTCTTGAACCAGCTTTTCAATTTGGATATTGTGCTTGGAGACTTGAAGAAGAAAAAGTAATAATACGATATCACATCGTTCCACCTGACATTTTTACGCTCCCCTCTTTAGAAAGGAGGGATGGTTGAAACCTATTTTTTGAGCACGTAAGGACAGAATGATATCAAAGAATCTCTTGCCCACTCTCATCGACCGTTTTCAAGGCTCTGCCCTGGGTACCTTTGTAGGGGATGCCTTGGGGAGGGAGGTGGAGGGGTGGTCTTGGGAGCAGATCAGGGCCCGGCACGGAATCCTGAAGGGGATAGGGGAGGGGCTCTTCACCGACGATACCGAGATGATGATCGGAATCATGGAGGCCCTCCGGGAAGAACCCGGCTTTGATCCGGCCCTTACCGCCCGGCGCTTCCTGGAGAACTTTCACCCCTTCCGCGGTTACGGCCCCCGGATCTACGGGATCATGGCCAGGCTGAGGCAGGGGACCCCCTGGGACCGGGCCGGGACCGATAGCTGGGGAAACGGTGGCGCCATGCGCATCGCCCCGATCGGGTTCTTCTTTTATGATGAGCGGGAGCAGTTACGGGAGATCGCCCTCCTCTGCACCCGGATCACCCATAGACATCCCCAGGGGGTGGCCGGTGCCCTGGCCCAGGCCCTGGCAGTGGGGATAGCCACGGGAAAAAGGATAGAGGAGGAGCCCATAGACAACCTCTCCTTTCTCGAGGAGATCGTCCAGGGGGTGCACGGGGTGGACGGGGGTGTGGCGGTAGAGCTGAAGCGGATTGCGGAGATGGAACGGGGAGGTGACCTCGATGCAAAGATCGAGCGGATCGCCTTTACCTTCCCGAGAGATGTGAGCGCCATTGGTTCCGTTCCAGCGGCCATCGCCGCCTTCCTCCTTAACGACGATTTTCAGGCTACGGTGCAGACGGCGGTCAACTGTGGCGGCGATACCGATACCATCGGTGCCATGGCAGGGGCCATTGCAGGTGCGTACTACGGTCGTGCAGCGATCCCGTCGGCGTGGCTTGAACCCTTGGAAAACGGCGAAAAAGGGAGGGATTACGTGGCATCCCTGGCTGAGGAACTGGCCCGTATCAAGGCGGAGCAGAAGTGATGGATCTGAGGGGAGGGGTATTTCTCGACCGGGATGGTACCGTCATCCAAGAGGTGGCCTATTTGAGCGACCCCGGGGCCGTAGCGCTCATCCCCGGAGCCTCTCGGGCTATCCGCCTGATCAATCATCTCGGTCTGCAGGCAGTGGTCGTGAGCAACCAGTCCGGGGTGGGGCGGGGATATTTTCCTGCCACTGTCGTTGAGGAGGTCAACAAGCGGTTGATTGTGTTGTTAGAGCAGGCAGGGGCCTCTCTCGACGGGGTATACTTTTGTCCTCACCTTCCGGATGAAGGGTGCGCCTGCCGTAAGCCCGAGCCGGGTATGTTACGGGTGGCCGCAGAGGAGTTCAGGATAGACCTCCCTTCCTCCTACATGGCCGGGGATAAGGCCGACGATGTCGAGGCGATACATCGGGTGGGGGGAAAGGGGGTATTGGTCTTGACGGGATATGGCAGTGGAGAGCAGAAGGATTGGGCGGTGGATCCACCTGATTTTGTCGCCCAGGACCTCCTGGAGGCGAGCTATTGGATATTACTACAAGAAGGTACTAAAAGGAGGAAAGAGATGGCTATTAATAAGGAATTGTTGGCAATCTTGGCGTGTCCCAAGTGCAAAGGGGACATCGTCCTCTCAAAAAAGGGGGATGGGCTTATCTGCAAGGCGTGCAGGCTCGTTTACCCCATCAAGGATGACATCCCGGTGATGCTCATCGACGAGGCCCTTCCCTATAAGGGTAAAGAGTGACGGAAGTAAGGGTATCCTTCCCAACGCCTGACGGCCTACAGTTAGAGGGACTCCTTTCCAGGGGAAAAGAAGGCCGCGGATGGGTCATCCTCTGCCACCCCCATCCCCTTTACGGCGGAGATATGTTTAACAATGTGGCAGGGGTCCTGCGGGCAGCCCTGGCCCAGGAGGGGTTTTCCACCCTCCGCTTTAATTTTCGGGGAGTAGGGGGGAGTGAGGGCGGATATGGCGAGGGCACGGCCGAGGCGGAGGATGTGCGGGGTGCCGTGGATTTCATCTCGGCAGAACAGAAGAATGATGATGTCCCTCTTTACCTGCTCGGATACTCCTTTGGGGCGCATGTGGGGGTGAGGGGCGTTGAGGCGGATGAGCGGGTGCGGGCCCTGCTCTGCATTTCCCCCCCCACGGCCATATACGATTTCACCCTACTGAAAGAAGAGGTAAGACCAAAGCTCATTGTCGCTGGGGAGCGTGATGTCATTTCTCCTGTAAACCAGATAGAGGAACTATTTCTTTCCCTTCCGCAGCCCAAGGTGCTCCAGATTATTCCCGGGGCGGATCACTTCTGGTGGGGGATGGAAGATCGGGTGGCGGACTCCGTGATCGATTTTCTCCATGGCCTGTGACGGGGATAGAGGAGACTGGCGATCCACCACCCCCATCGGTACAAGCGCTGATACCAGCGATATCTTTGCAGATAGGTCTTCAGATATGGGCGGATCTCCCTATCCCCGGATGCATAGGTGCGGCAGAATGTCCTCTTGTCCCGTTTTGTCAAAGATAGGCCGTGCCTCGTGAGCTTTTCCGCCGACCGGTCCAGCCTCTTGAGGTTTTTCATCCTTCTTGATGGTCTGAGGTGGGGGAAGACCTCGGATTTGTCAAAATCTATGAGATAGACCTTTGGTTCTTTTCCCTCAACCAAGAAGTTCTTGAGATGGAGATCGGCGTGATAAATTCCCGCCTGATGTATCCTTTTTACCGCCTCCGCAGCCTTCTCGATGACCGCTTTTCTCCTTTCCCCCTGTGGCTTCTTATCGAGGTAGGAGATGAGATCCGTTGCTGAGGGTAGGTATTTGGTGATGAGGTATCCCCGGTACCACCCACCCCATCCCCGCTCCACAATGGCCGCCAGGATCTCCAGGGTAGGGACACCGGCTGAGTTCACCTCCTCGGTGACGGCTACCTCCTGAAACGGGCGGGCGCCGAAGAAGAAGCGGTCGCCGGTGAACAGACGTAATAATCCCCCGTGTCGGTAGTTCCTGACGGCTACCTCACCCTGTTTCCCCTTGATGAGGAGCACCTTACCCCTCCCCATGAGTTTGTCCGAGGAAGGAAGGTGTTTCCAGAGACTTGAGGGATTGTGGAGTCCCTCGTGACGGAGATGTTCTTCATATCCATCCCGCACCAAAATCGCTCTTTTTCTTTCTCGCAGGAGGCGATAACCTGATGGGAATTTGTCCCTATTGCTCAACGCCGTACTCGAGATCATGCAGCCTCTTTTTTGCGGTGATGATCATCTCAACGCGCGCATTTGAGAAGACATAAAAGGGGCCCTTTCCCTCAAAACTCTTTTTCGTGAAGATCTTGTCTACCCCCTTTTGTAACAGCCATTCACTTACCCTTATACCCTTTCCTTCTTCCTCCCGCAAGTAGGGGTTGTTCAGGCGTTCTTGCTTCACGATTGCTCCATCCTTGGCCCGTAGGGTAATTAGAGAGAAGTAGGGGGCTTCACCGAAGTGTTCCGAGATGGTTTCTTTATCGTCCGTGAGGGGGACCGCAAAGGTAATTTTTTCTTTGCGGATCGGTTCATAATGGATGAGGACATGGTCCACATGGGGGATCTTCTCCCGAATCCGTTCCGCTATCTTGTCCGTGATCACATGTGCCTTTTGCAGATCCTTCACGTTGAGCATGAGGTCGGCTTCGATAAACTTATATCGTCCTGAATTTCTTCCCCAGAGCCCCTTGATTTTCTCTACCCGGGGATCTGTGAGGATAATAGTTTTGACCTGGTCCATGGTCTCAAAATCAAGGGACGCATCGAGGAGGACACGAATTGAGTCCACCAAGATCCGGTACCCTGTCCTGGCGATGAAGATGAGGATCACCAGGGTAGCCCCTTTGTCGAGGAGGGGGACCTGAAAGAGCCCTCCCACCAATCCTACCAATATAATGAGCGAGGAGAGCATGTCCGTCTTGACATGTTCGGCATCGGCAATGATGCTCGGAGAATTGATCTGTCGCCCGATTCGCATTTCATAGCGAGAAAAGAGATACGTGCTGAGGATGGCAAGGATTACTCCTGCTATGGCCCACGGGATACGTTCCACCACCAAGGGTGCGTGATGCGTGAAGGTCTCCCGGAAGATCTCATAGCCGGCCAGAAAGATGAGCAGGGACATAGCTAGGGAAACCAAGTTCTCCACCTTGTAGAGGCCATAGGGGAAGGTCTTGGAACGCCTCTTGGAAAGCTTGATCCCCATGAGGACCGAGGCGGAAGATATTACATCGGTGAGAGAGTGAATTGCGTCGGCCATGAGGGCGACGCTGCCGGAGAAAGAGGCGAGGATATATTTGATCAGCGTGAGGGACGTATTAAGGATGATGGAGAGAAAGGCTGCCTTTTCGCTTCGCTCAAGACTCATCGGGTCATCGTGAGGAGTCGTACCCCGGCGTGGTGCAGTTGCTGAAAGGTGGCCCCCTGGCTCACGTATCGCACTACCTGGGCCTCATCCACCACTTGGGAGCCTGAGATCGCATCTACCCCGTAATCAAAGAGCAGGGGGGTAAGCGGTGTAGTAGGGCCCAAGAGCATGACAAAGGCATCCTGGGATAGTTCGAGAAGGAATTCTAAGGTATGATTGATAAAGGCGGTGCTCGTGATACCCACGACCTGACAGCGGGGAATGATGTCTGCTGCTCGATCTGCCTCGAGATCCCCCGGGTGTGGTCTTTGTTCGATGACCCAGAGGTTTCGTGCGACCTCCCTCAGTTTGGGCACAAATGGAAAGTGGCCGACGACGGCCACATCTTTCCCTGCCCCCTGTTCGGCGAGGACATCAAAGGCATTAATCTCGGAGCATCCCTCCTCATCGACCTCTATCAGTGAGTTTATGGTCGCCATGCCGATGGATGCCTCCAAGAGCTTCTCTGAACGGGCCAGGTTCATGAGTTCGGCGATGCCCCTTTCGGTCAATTTTCCTGCATCGTGCACACTCGGACCCGTGTGCGGATGAGGATCCCCCATGGTGGATGCGAGCCCGCACCCGCGCGTCAAGACAGTTGTCCAATGTGCCCCGACGATCACATTTCGCAGAGCTACCTCGCTCGGGGTAAAATGTTCGAGAAGGTCTTCCAGGATCTTCATGCTGTCCGTTACTCGTCCCCCGCTTGTGGGCGGGTAAAGATCACCCGATACTGGTCTTCAGCCCCCTTAAAACAGATCCGGCACTCTTGGCACTCCTCACTCCCCTCATCCGGCTCTTCCACCGCAGAGAGAGGTTCCAGGTGTACCTCGAACCCCGTCTCTTCATATATCTGGACCATCTCGCTCAATCTAGGCTCTTCGGCAACGAAGCGTTTTTGCCACCCTTGTTTTTTCAGTTCATCTTCCCTCTTCCTCATGCGCACTCCCTATATCCTTATTAATATCCTTCAGTGCCTTTTGCACGCCTCCCCACATGTCCTCGATAGCGCGATGGATCGTGGGGCACGGGTATTCCATCACGGTCTTTTTCTCCACGAGTGCCTTCACCACGGCCACGTCAAAGGGTATCTTTCCCAGGATAGGGAGATTGTTATCATGACAATACGTTTCGATTGTGCGGGCCTTTTCTCTATTGATATCATATTTATTGATGCAGATAGACGGAAGAATGCTGAAGTGTTGGGCAAGTGCGACCAATCGCTCAAGGTCGTGGACACCGGCAACGGTTGGTTCTGTAACGATGAGGACAAGGTCAGCACCTGCAAGGGAAGAGATCACCGGACACCCAATCCCCGGTGGTCCATCAATGAGGACGAGATCGAGGTTTCTTTCCTCTGCAGTCGATTGGGCTACCTTGCGTACCTGCGCTACCAGTTTTCCTGAATTTTCTTCCCCGACCCCCAGCCGTGCATGGACCAATGGTCCATATCGAGTATCGGCGATAAACCATTCACCACAAAAGGCATCCTCCATGCTGATGGCCTCTTCTGGACATGCCAGGGCGCAGAGGCCGCACCCCTCACATTCCACCAGGTCTATGTCCCCGTTCTCGATGGCATGATAGCGGCACAGGTCGGTGCATATACCACATGCCGTACACTTTTCTTGGTTTGTTCTCGGCTTGCGGCCTGAATAAAACTCGGTTTTTTCAATGTTCTTTGGTTCCAAGATAATAAAGAGGTCGGCGGCATCCACGTCGCAGTCGGCCAGAACCTTTTTTTCTGCCAAAGAAGCAAAGGCCCCGACCACGGTGGTCTTCCCGGTACCCCCTTTGCCGCTGAGTACGATCAATTGTTTCACAGTTCCCCTTTTTCCTTTTTCATAAAGTAGTTTGCCAAGGCCGTGTGCAATCCTACCACCCCGAGCAAAGAACAATGGGCCTTTCTTGCCGGTATCCCCCCTGCTGCCTCAATGATGTCATCGTCGGTAATGGCAAGGGCATCATCCAAATCCTTGTTTATGACCAATTCACTGAGGATGCTGGTGGTGGCGATGGCCGCGGCACAGCCGAAAACCTTGTATCGGACATCGGTGATTGTATCCCCTTCTATGGTGAGGTAGAGTCGGATATGATCTCCGCAGCGGGGATCACCCACCAGGGCCATGCCATCAGGGTCCTCTATTTCGCCGACATGGCGGGGGTTCTTGAAGTGGTCGAGGATAGTCTCGTTGTAGACGAGATAACCAGTCTGTTCTTCTGGTCCTTGATCTTGGCGGTACAAGTCCTTCCAACTTTCCATTTAAGCACTTCCTGTTCCCTTGGTGATTTTCTTGATCCAGGCGAAGAGGCCGATGAATTTATCCCGGTACTCCGGAAGCTTTTCTACCAAGGGGATTCCCTCAGAGTAGAGATGAGCTATGGTGCGATCCATGGGTATTTCGAGGAGTATAGGGATTCCCTCCCGTCGGCAGTACTCATACACGTCTTTGTTCCCCACATCGGCACGGTTGATGATGACCCCCATGGGAATTGCCAACTGCTTGAGCAACTCTACGGCCAGCATCAAATCATTAAGACCGAAGGGAGTAGGCTCCGTTACCAGGAGGCAGAAATTACTCCCTTTGACTGTCTCAATAACCGGACACGACGTCCCGGGGGGTGCGTCCAGTATAACTGTCCTCTCGTTGTTTATAAAGGACTTCTCCTTCCTGATGATGGGCGTGGCCATGGGCTCACCCACTTTGAGCCGGCCATGGATAAAGTCTATGCCGTTCCGTTTTCCAAACTCTATTACGCCTATTTCCTTTTCTTCTTCCCTTATAGCCGCCTCAGGACAGATATAGGAGCAGACGCCACAACCATGGCAGAGCTCGTCGAAGGTTAAGACGGTCTGGGGAAAGACGACGAGGGCGTTGAACTCGCACGCCTCAGCGCAGCGGCCGCAGTGGGTGCATTTGGTTTCGTCAATGCGGGGGATGGGGATGGTAACTGCGACTTTTTTTTCTATCTGGGGTTTGAGGAAGAGATGGGCGTTGGGTTCTTCCACATCGCAATCGATAAATTGGACCTGTTCCAGGGCCAGGGCCAGATTGGTAGCGATGGTGGTTTTTCCCGTTCCTCCTTTTCCGCTGGCTACGGATATGATCATCCTTTTTCCTCCACCATTGCCCGTGCCACCGCTACGGGTACACCGATGGCCACCCGATCCCTCGTTATACCCCCATATTCCCTAGAATCTCTGCAGCCAAAAGAGAGGGCGATATGTTTCTTGATAACAGCCTCCACAGCCACATGTCCGCACACTGAGACGATGCTTGAGAGATCGACGTTTAAATCCTTCCCGAAATGGACCTGGTAACTCCTGACCAGCTTCATAACCTGTTCAGGCTGGAGATAGGACAAAAAGAGATCATGATCATTTCGGATATTGAGGCCGATCCCCTTCAAGGACCCGGTGATCTTCGGGAGGTTTTGCACCAATTCTTTTGCCTTTGATTCGCTAAATCCCTCCTGATGATGGAATCTTTTCACCATCTCCGCCTTGGCCGTTTCATCCCAGCCGAAAACATAACGGGCTCCGTGGCAATTAATGTTCTCGGGGGTTAAGAGCACGGGGTGAACCACGGACCTGGTTATGGCTTCACAGAAACGTGCGTCCCTGATGGGATTTTCATTGCAGATGGGAAGGTCA
>Ga0307419_10000733_pt1 | contig 16881 bp, 15 predicted proteins | sample SalMarWE160230MG_2_FD_202512 | JGI IMG/M metagenome (GOLD analysis project Ga0307419, IMG submission 202512) | Salt marsh sediment microbial communities from the Plum Island Ecosystem LTER, Massachusetts, United States - WE1602-30 | ecosystem: Environmental > Aquatic > Marine > Intertidal zone... | reverse complement strand
GGCCACGGCCGGCCTGAGAGCCGGAGGCGTGTATCTCTTGAGGGCTCTACCCTTGATCCTTTTCGCTTTTGCCTTAAGCGGCCTGCTTCAGGCGGTCGTTCCCATGGATGTCTTTTCGAGCTGGTTAGGCGCACAGAAGGGACCCAAGGCTGTGGTCCTGGGGTCTTTTCTGGGGAGCGTGACGCCCGGCCCCATATACGTGGTCTTTCCGATTGCCTTCGGTCTTCTCAAGGGCGGGGCCAGCGTCGGGGCCGTGATCGCTTATATCGTGGCGTGGCAGACATGGCCGTTGCGAAGACTGCCCCTCGAGATATCGCTGATAGGTTGGCAGTTGGCCTTGGTCGAGCTTGTCCTGGTCCTGCCCCTTTCGATTGCAGCCGGTCTATTGGCGGACCTTTTCTTTTCAAAAGTCGTTTTCTTTTAGGACGCAAATCCCTCTTTACGGCGCCGCGGATTTCTGGTATAAAGGATTTCCGTCCGCGCACGGCGGGTTATCGTCGTCCAGCACGTTGCGCCCAGATAGCTCAGTCGGTAGAGCGAGGGACTGAAAATCCCTGCGTCGGCGGTTCGATTCCGTCTCTGGGCATTTTTTGAGGCGCCAGCCAAGTTCATGGCTGGCGCTTACCTTTGGGAGTCTGCCGACGCAAAGGGGGTGCGGGGAAAGAATTCCCTCTCTTGCTTTGGCGCGTGAGGGATTTTTGACGTTTTAATCGGACGATGGGGCCCGGGTCGAGGCGAGGAAGGCGCGCATTTCGGCGTCCGACGGATCAAGCCTTGATCCCCGTTCCCAGAGCGCCGCCGCTTCTTCCAGCCGTCCCATATTGGCGAGCACCGCGCCGAGGTTCTTGAGGTCCTGCGCCGAGAGCCGGGCGCGCCGCAGGGCGCGTTGCACGTGCCGGTACGCGTCGTCGAGGCGTCCCTGCTTTCCCAGGCACACGGCGGCGCCGACGTAGCCGTCGGCCTCATCGGGGTCCAGGGTGGTCGCGCGCGTGAAGGCCTCCAGGGCCTGCGGGTATTGTTGTTTTCCGAGATACCAGTTTCCGGCGACGATGTAGGAGGCGGGGTAGAGAGGGGTGATCTCGAGGCTCTTGTTGAGCGCCTCGAGCATTCCTTCTTCGTCGCCCAGCGCGAGCCGGAGGGAGGCGATCTGCGTCAGGGCCACGGCGTTGCGGGGGTTGAGCCGGACAGCGCGCTCGAAGAACGCGAGGGCCATTTCCGGTTCGCCTTGAAGGCGATAGAGGACGCCGATCTGGTGGTAGGCCCGCCACGCGCCGGCCGTATCGTCGACCGTCCCGGCGTAGACCGCGAGCGCCTCGCGCAGGCGTCCCTCGCGCAGGAGCAACGCGCCTCGTTGGAAGGAGATATCATCTGCCGGCGCCTGATACCCCTGCATCCTTTGAAAGAGGGCGGTGTCGTTCTTCCAGATCGCGGATTCATGGAAGGCGAAGACGCCCCAATAAAATATCGCCACGGTGATAAAGACGGCATAGCCCCGTCTCGACCGGACCATGAAAGAGGCCAGCGCCAGGCACAGGCCGACGAGGGGCAGGTAGAGCCAATTCTCCGCCATCGCCGCGCCCCGGTCCGGGAAGCTGTCGATGAGCCGCAAGAGCGGGATCAGGCACAAAAAGGCCCAGAGGATGCCCAGGGCCCAGGCGGATCTTTTCTTGATGAAGGACCACGCCGAGCCTGCGAGGATGAGGACCAGGCAGATGCTGCAGGCGATGAGCGGCACCGTCGGCTGAAGGACCCATTCTGTCGTGCGCATCGGCAGCAGCGGATGCGGCCAGGCCAGGAGCCGGATATAGCGGTACAGCACGTTGACGACGTTCAAAAGCGTCAACCCCCAGGGCAGGTGTGCCTGACCGAGCCTGCCGATGTTTTCTTCGATGAAGATGTGCTGGCGGGCCAGGACGTAAAGGAGCCCCACGCAGATGAATCCGGCGACTTCCAGGCGCCGCTGTCTCCGGGGGATCGCTGTCTGGTCCGTCACCGAGCGCACGAGAGGCAAAAGGAGCAGGAGGAGCAGGGCGTTCTCGCGGCTGAAGAGCCCCAGGGCAAAACAGGCGAGGCTGATCCCATACCAGCCGGGGCGCTTGTCCGCGCGTCCTTTCAGGAACACGATGAGCGCGCAGAGGATGAAGAGGGTGGCCAGCAGGTCTGCGCGGCCGCTGATGTAGCTGACGGCCGAGGCATGGACAGGAGCGGCGCAGAAGAGGGCCGCGCAGGCAAAGGCGAGGCGCTGGCGCTTGAAGAGGCGCAGGGCAAGCAGGTAAAGGAACCAGACGTTCAAAAAATGCAAGAGGACGTTGGTCAGGTGGAACCCGACGGGGTCCAGGCGTCCGACGGCGTAGTCGGCCATGAGCGTTCCCATGAAGAGGGGGCGCCAGTAGTTGGCCTGACGCTGGGTCATGGGCGGGTAGATCCCGTGTGTTGCGTGGTAGGGGAGCAAACGGATGTCCTTGACCGTCGGGTTCTCGACGATCAGCGCGTGGTCGTCGAGGACGAAGTCGAAGGTCAAAGACGGTCCCCAGAGGACGACGGTGAGCAGGAGAAGCGACGCGAAGACGAGAGTCTGCCGGTCTTTCAGGAGGGAGGCGATTTTTTGCATAAGCGGCTCTTGGAGACCATTATAGAAACCCCGGCGGACTTTGACAATCACAAAATTGCCTTGTGGGACAGCATCAAATGTGATAGAAAAGAGGCTGTGGAGACACCCATTCCGAAGAAAGAAGGGGAAGAGCACATCCAGGACATCCAGGACCTGACCGTCGCCGTCGATACCTGGGAGGATATCTTCTCCGATTTCGACCCCGGCCCCGTCGAGAAGCGCGTCCTCTCCGAAGACTTCCTGACGGAGATCAAGAAGCGCTTCCGCGAGACCCGCCGGGGGCAGGTCACGATCACGTTCCTGGCGCCCGCCGCCCTCAAGGACGAGGAGTTTGAGCGCAAGGTGATCAAGCGCCTGAAGCAGTATTTCAAGTTCCGGTCGCTCTCGGTGCTTCAAGAGATCAATGATCTGCGGCGCCGCGGCTTCTATTTCGTCCTGACGGGGATCTGTTCGCTGGCCGCGCTCACGTTCCTGACGTATTATAAGATTGCCGAAAAACTCATCCTGGAGCTGATGGGGATCATCCTGATGCCGTTGGGTTGGTTCGGGATCTGGGAGGGTTTCTCCCGGATCATCGAGCCCTCGCCCTACATGAAGAAGGACTACGGGATCTTTTCGATGCTGGCCAAGTCTACCATCAAGTTCAAATACGGGACATAACGCCCATGCTCCCCGATAAAAGAGGATACTTCGGACCCTTCGGCGGCCAGTACGTCCCCGAGACGCTCATGCAGGCGCTCGCGGAGGTGGAGGCGGTCTACCACAGGGCGCGCCGGGACCCGCGCTTCAAGCGGGACCTGGCCTACTACCTGCGCGTGTACGCGGGCCGGCCTACGCCGCTGTATCGCGCTCAACGCCTGAGCGCCGCCCTGGGCGGCCGCGCGCGCATCTACCTCAAGCGTGAAGACCTCCTGCACACCGGCGCCCACAAGATCAACAACACGCTGGGCCAGGCGCTCTTGACCCTGCGCATGGGCAAGAAGCGCGTCGTCGCCGAGACCGGGGCGGGCCAGCACGGCGTGGCCACGGCCACGGCGTGCGCGCTCTTCGGCCTGGAGTGCCACGTCTACATGGGCACGACGGACATCGAGCGTCAGGCCCTGAACGTCTACCGGATGAAGCTGCTGGGCGCCGAGGTGATACCGGTCACGGCCGGGTCCAAGACGCTCAAGGACGCGATGTCCGAGGCCATCCGCGATTGGGTGACGAACGTGCGCACGACCCACTACATCTTAGGTTCGGTCGGCGGGCCGCACCCCTTCCCGATGCTGGTGCGCGACTTCCAGCTGGTCATCGGCCGCGAGGCCCGGCGCCAGATCATCAAGGAAGAACGCCGCCTGCCGGACTGCCTGGTCGCCTGTGTCGGCGGGGGCAGCAACTCCATCGGCCTCTTTTACCCCTTTTTTAAAGATAGATCGGTCCAGTTCGTCGGCGTGGAGGCAGCGGGCAGCGGCCTGTATTCCGGCCACCACGCGGCGACGTTGTTGAAGGGTGAGATCGGCGTCCTGCACGGCGCCAAGAGCCGCCTCCTGCAGGACAGGGACGGCCAGATCAAGATCGCGCACTCGATCGCCGCGGGGCTCGATTACCCGGGCGTGGGGCCGGAGCACGCGTACTATCAGAAGATCGGCCGGGCCCGCTACGCGGCCGTGACGGATAAAGAGGCGGTGGAAGGGTTGAGGCTCCTCTCCGAGACCGAAGGGATCATCCCGGCCCTGGAGGCCGCCCATGCGATCGCCTATCTCAAGAAGCTCGTGCCCCGGCTCAAGAAAGGGGCGCGCGTCATCCTGTGTCTCTCCGGACGCGGGGACAAGGACGTCACGTCTCTCCAGGGACTCATCTGATCCTTAAGGGATTCCATGAACCGCATCGACACGACATTCAGGCGGCTGCGCAAAGAGGGGAAGGCCGCGTTCATCCCTTTCCTCACCGTCGGTTACCCGGGCGTCAAGACGAGCGAACGGCTCGTCCTCGCCTGCGCCAAGGCCGGCGCGGATGTGATCGAGCTGGGCGTGCCTTTTTCCGACCCCATTGCCGACGGGCCGGTGATCCAGATGTCCTCGGAGGCGGCGCTCAAGAACGGGGTGACGCTCGCGGGTGTCCTGCGGATGGTGCGGCGGCTGCGCCGCAAGACGCAGGTCCCGCTGGCGGCCATGACGTACTTCAACCCGATCCTGGCCTATGGGCCGTCGCGTTTCATCAAGGACGCGAAGGCCGGCGGCCTGGACGCGGTGATCATCCCCGATCTGCCGGCCCAGGAGGAGAGGCTCTTCCTGCGCAGCGCCGAAGAGGCCGGCCTGCACGTGATCCTTTTCGTGGCGCCGACGACCTCGCAGGAGAGATTGCGTTTCATCGCGCGCCTGGCGCGCGGTTTCATCTATTTTGTCTCGCTGACCGGCGTCACGGGAGCCCGCAAACGGCTGGCGGTGGACCTCAAGGCCCAGCTCAAACGGATCGAGGCCGCCTCCGGCCGGGTCCCGGTGTGCGTGGGTTTCGGCATCTCGACGCCCGGCCACGCGCGCATGGTCGCAGGGCACAGCGACGGCGTGATCGTCGGCAGCGTCCTCGTCAAGGAGATCGCCCGGCGCCGCGGCCGCCGCGACCTCGTCGTGCGCGTCGCGCGCCTCGTCGCCCGCCTCGCCCGCGTTTGCCATTGAGCGCGTCGCCGTGTCCGCTTATGCCAAACAATGTATAAGATACGCGAATATCCCAACGGTCTGAGGCTTATCACCAAGAAGATGCCCAGCGTTGCCTCGGCGGCGCTGGGCTTCTGGGTCAATACGGGCTCGCGCAATGAGGAGACGCGCCTCAACGGCGTCAGCCATTACCTCGAGCATCTGCTCTTTAAGGGCTCCCGGCGCTTCAGCGGTGACACGATCAAGGAGTCGATCGAGGGGCTGGGCGGGTCGCTCAACGCCTTCACCGCCGAGGAGAACACGTGCTATTACGCGAAGTTCTTGGGCAAGCACCTGAAGAAGGTCGGCACGGTGCTGGCGGACATGGTCCTGCATCCGCTCCTCAAGCCCAAGGACATCGAAAAAGAGCGCACCGTGATCATCGAGGAGATCAAGATGTACAAGGACCTGCCGGCCTACCAGGTCCAGGAGATCTACGATGCCATCACGTGGCCCGGCCATGCCCTGGGCCGCAATATCGCGGGCACGATCACGTCGGTCTCGGGGCTGACGCGCCGGGACATCGCGGCGTACCACGGCCGGTGGTACCGGCCGGCCTCGGTCGTCGTCTCGTGTGCCGGCGACCTGGACGAGGAGGTCCTGGATGCCTGCGTCAGCCGGGCCTTCGGTAAGCTGAAGAGGACGCAGGAGGCGCCGATCGATGTCTTCACGGACGCGGCCAAGGCCCCCTGCATCCGGATCGTCTCCAAGGACATCGAGCAGACCAACCTGATCATCGGTTTCCCGGGTCTTGAGCGTACCCATAAGGACCGCTATGCCCTGGGTGTCATGAACGTCCTCTTCGGCGGGAACATGTCGAGCCGGCTTTTTAATGAGGTGCGCGAGAAGCGGGGCCTGGCCTATGCGATCGCCTCGCACGCCAAGAGGTTCAAGGACAACGGCGCCTTCTTCGTCTATGCGGGGGTGGACAGGAAGAATTTCGTCGAGGCCACACATGTCATCCTGGAAGAGACCGCGCGGCTCAAGAGGGACGGCGTGGCGGCCGGCGAGCTCAGGCGCGCCAAGGAGTTCCTGACCGCCCAGTCCGTGATGGCGCTCGATGACACCATGGACCACATGCTCTGGATGGGAGAGGCGCTCCTCAACACGGGCATGGTCCAGACGAAAGAGGAGGTGCGCCGCCGCATCGCCCGCGTGACGGCGGCCGATGTCGTGCGGGTGGCCCGTCGGCTGTTGTCCCCGCCGCGCATGCGCGTGGCGGCCGTGGGGCCGCAGGTGGCCAAGGAAGAGGCAGTGATCCGCAAGGCGGTGGACTCCTTCGCGCGGTCCTGACCGAAAGCCGTTGACACCTCCTGGAACTTGTGGTACAAATAGTCCTCAGATATCGTCATTTCGTCAACGCAGCACAGGAGGCAGGCATGGATGGTTATTGCGTCAAGTGTAAGTCCAAGAGGGAAATGAAGGATCCGAAGGAGCAGATTATGAAGAACGGCCGCAAGGCGGCAAAGGGCAAGTGCACGACCTGCGGCACGTCCATGTTCAAGATATTAGGCAATAAGTAAGGTATCCGTTTGAGGACAGGGGAGGGGTTGTCTTCTTGCGCAAAAGAGGGCAGCCCCTTTTCCAAAAGGAGGTTGAGGATCATAGAAGCGCGCAAGAAGGCCCTGTGGGCCGCTGAACTGGCGCTGGAGCGCAAGGCGGAAGACCTCATCATCCTGGACATGCGTCCGGTGGCGAACTTCTGCGACTTCTTCATCATCTGCAGCGCCTCCTCGCCGCGCCGGGCGGCGGCCATCGCGGAACTGATCGCAGAGCGGTTCGATGAAAAGGGCCTGCGCTTGAAGTCCACCGAAGGCAAACGCGAGGGGATGTGGATCCTCCTGGATTACGGCGATGTCGTCATCCACATCTTCTTTGAGAGCGTGCGGACGTATTATGGTCTGGAACGCCTCTGGGCGGACGCCAAACACGTTCATGTACGCCGACGTAGAAAAAAAGCTCACGAGCCTCATCCGGCAAAGCATTGAAGCCGCTTTCGGTCTTCCCGCGGGGAGTGCCTGCGGTCAAGCGGCGCCGCCCTCGTCGGAACCCCTCCCTGATCCGATCCCGTTAGATATCCCCAAAGAAAAGGCGTTCGGAGATCTTTCCTGCAGCGTGGCCATGAAGCTGGCCGGCCGGGTGCACAAGGCCCCCCGGCAGGTGGCTGAGGTCATCCTGGGGGAGTTCACGCAACGCCACGGCCGCCTGCCTGAGAGCGAACAGTTCGTCGAGCGCGTCGAGATCAAGGGCGCCGGTTTCCTCAATTTTTTCCTGCGGCCGGTTGTCTTCGAGGAGATGCTGGATTCGATCTGCCGCCTCGGCCCCCGCTTCGGCTGCTCGGACGCCGCCGGCGGCCGCAAGGTGCTCCTTGAGTTCGTCAGCGCCAACCCGACGGGCCCCCTCTCGGTCGCGCACGCGCGCCAGGCCGCTGTCGGCGACGCGCTGGCCAACATCCTGGCGGCGAGGGGCCACGCGGTCACGCGCGAGTATTACCTCAATGACGAAGGTAACCAGGTCAACCTCCTGGGCCGCTCGATCGACGCCCGCTACCGCGAGCTTTCCGGTGAAAAGGTCGATCTTCCCGAAGAGGGTTACCAGGGGGCGTATATCCGCGACCTGGCCGCCGGTCTCCTGAACGACAAGAAGGCGCGGGCCCGGATCGCGAAGCTGGATGAGAAGAAGCGCGAGGATTTTTTCAGGGATCACGGCATCAAGGAGATCTTAGGTATCATCCAGGGCGAGCTGGAGCGGTTCGGCGTCCGTTTCGACGTCTGGTACAGCCAGCGTAAGAAGCTGACGCCGGAGGTCGTCTCCCGGGCGCTGGCGGACGTGGAAGGCCACATCTTTGAGGCGGAAGGGGCGCTGTGGCTGCGTTCGACCTCCTTTGGCGACGACAAGGACCGCGTCCTGCGCAAGAGCGACGGGGACAACACGTACTTTGCCCCGGACATCGCGTATCACAAGGACAAGTTTGCGCGCGGCTTCAAGGAGCTCATCAACATCTGGGGCCCGGACCACCACGGTTATGTTGCGCGCCTGAAGGCGGCCGTCCAGGCGCTGGGGCATCCGGCCCAGGACCTGCGTATCATCATCGTCCAGCTCGCGACGTTGTACCGCGACGGGGTGCCGGTGCCGATGTCCACGCGCAAGGGGCAGTACGTCACGCTGACAGAGCTTTTGGCCGAGGTCGGCCGCGACGCGGCGCGCTTCTTCTTTTTGATGCGCAAGACCGACAGCCATTTGGATTTCGACCTGGCGCTGGCCAAGAGACAGACGCCCGAAAACCCCGTCTACTACGTGCAGTACGCCCATGCGCGCATCTGCGGCATCCTCGCCTCTGGGGGGCTGCCTTCGGCCGCCGGGGCCGAGGAGAAGAATAAGACGCAAGTCCTCCACCGGCTCGTCGAGCCCGAGGAGCGCGCGCTGATGAAGGCGCTCTTCGCCTACGGTACCTGCCTGGAGGTGTGCGTCTCCCAGTCGGACCCTTACAGCCTGACGGCCTACCTGCAGTCCCTCGCCGCGGCCTTCCACAGGTTTTACGACCGGCACAAGGTCCTTGCCGACGATGCCGGGTTGGCCCGGGCGCGCCTCGTCCTCGTGCGGGCCGTCAAGACGGTCCTTGCCAACGGCCTGGACCTCCTGGGCGTCAGCGCGCCCGAAAAGATGTGAGCGTCGCCGAAGGTGACGCGAGCATCCCGTACGCTGCCACGATATCGCATTAGTTTAAGTGCGGGATGATCATTTCAGGTCTAAGCGCAGGATGAGCCTTATCATGCAAAAGCTCTGGAAGGTCAGAGAGCCGGATATCGCCCAGAAAGACATCCTGGCGAAAGAGTCGGGGGTCTCGAGCCTCTTTGCGCAGCTGCTCGTGCATCGCGGGATCACGGATGCCGCCGCGGCCCGACGTTTCTTGCGCGCGGACCTCGCCGACCTGCATGATCCTTTTTTGATGAAGGGGATGAGGCGGGCGATAGAGCGGCTGCAGGAGGCGTGCGTCCAGGGGCAGCGCGTGTTCATCGCGACGGACTTTGACGCCGACGGCGTGACCTCCTGCACGATCCTGGAGGAGGAGCTCAGGCGTCGCGGGGCCCAGGTGCGCCACTACGTGCCGCACCGCATCAAGGACGGATATGGGTTGAATGATGAAGCGGTCGCCCTGGCGAGGGATTGGCCGGCGGATCTCTTTGTCTCGCTCGATTGCGGGGTGACGAACGTCGATGAGATCAGGGCATTGGCCGAGGCCGGGATATTCACGGTCGTCGTGGACCACCACGAACCGCCGTCGGCGCTGCCGCCGGCGGACGTCATCCTGGACCCGAAGCAGGCGGATTGTCCGTATCCTTTCCGGGATCTGGCGACCGTGGGGCTGGTCTTCAAGGTTATCCAGGCCCTGGGCGCGCCCGACCCGTATGACATCCTGGACGTCGTGGCCCTGGGAACCATCGCCGACGTGGCGCCGCTCGTCGACGAGAACAGGATCTTCGTGCGCCACGGGTTGGACCGGTTGGCGCGCACCGGGCGGCCGGGCCTGCGTTCCCTGATGGAGGCGGCCGGCATGACGGACAAGAAGATCTCCACGCGCTCGGTGAGTTTTATCCTGGCGCCGCGCCTCAATGCGAGCGGCCGCATGGATTCGGCGCATGCGTCTTTAGACCTTCTATTGAGCGATGATCACCGGCAGGCGCGGGAGCTGGCACAGGCGCTCAACGACAACAACCGGCTGCGCCAACAGACCGAGGAGCGGGTGATGGCCGAGGCGATGGACCTCATCGCCAAAGAGGACCTGGACAAAGAGAGCATCATCGTCCTCTCCAAGGAAGACTGGCATCCGGGCGTCCTGGGTATCGTGGCCTCCAAGATCGTCGACCGGTTTTACCGGCCCACGGTCGTCATCTCCCTGCAGGACGACGTGGGCCGCGGTTCGGCGCGCTCCGTGCCGCACTTCCATATTTATGAGGCCTTGGCAGAGTGCCGGTCGCTGCTCTTGGAGTTCGGCGGCCATCAGTTCGCGGCGGGCCTGACGATCGAGCGCGACCGCGTGGGTGAATTGCGCCGGAGGCTCAACGCCGTCGGCCGCGCGTCCCTCGAGAGAGAGGGCAGCGCGCCCTTCCTCGAGGCGGATGCCGAGATCCCCTTGTCGCTGGTGGGTGAGGCATTGATGCGCGACATCGACCGCCTCAGCCCCTTCGGTGAGGGCAATCCGCGGCCGCTCTTTATCACCCCGCGCCTGCGCGTCCGCTCGCGGCCGTCCCTGGTGGGGCGCAACACCCTTAAGTTCTGGGTGACGGACGCCAGCGCGACCTTTGAGGCGGTCGGCTTCGGATTAGGGGATCTGTTGGAAACGGTGACGAACTGCGGGTATGTGGATTTGGTCTACCGCTTGGGGTGGGATACCTGGAAGACGCACAACCCTATCCAACTCGAGGTCTGTGATCTGCGCGTTGCGGCGTAGTTTGACTGCATAAAAGTGACTGCATAAAAGGGGACAGGCTACTTTTTGCCGTTTATGCGGGAAGAAAAAGAAACGAGCAAAAAGTAGCCTGTCCCCTTTTACAAAAAGTAGCCTGTCCCCTTTTATGCTTTTACAGGGCTTTCTTGACCTTGCCGGCCTTGAGGCATTTGGTGCAGACGAACGCGCTGATGACGCGGCCCTCGGGCGTGAGGATGCGCAGCTTCTGGACGTTCGGCTTGAAGGTCCGCCTGGAGCGGCCCGTTATCTTGCGGCCGGCGCCGCCCTTGACCTTGGCCATACCGCGCCGGGCGATGGTGCCCCCGCGCCGCGCCTTCTTATTGCAGATGATGCAGTATCTTGCCATGCTTGACCTCTCTGTTTAAAAATTTCAGTGAGGCAATTATACCCGCCCGTCCGCATTTGTCAAGACTTTTGGGGATGCCGGCGCTATAATGGGATGACATGGACATGCGGGATGTCCGCCTAGAGTACTTCAGGAGTTCGGGGCCGGGCGGCCAGCACAAGAACAAGCGGCTGACCGCGGTGCGCGCGGTCCATGTGCCGACGGGGCTGGTCGCCGTCGGGCAGGAGCGGCGCTCCCGGGAGACGAACAGGCGGCTGGCCCTGGCCCGCCTGGAGGCGCGGCTCAAGGCGTTGCGGCACAGGCCCAAGCCCCGCAAGCGCGTGCGCACGTCCCGGGCCACGCACGAGCGCCGTCTCGCATGGAAGAAAAAACATAAAGAGAAGAAACAGATGCGGCGCCAGCGGTTCGAGAGCGAATAGGGGGTAGCATGAGAAAAATGGGTTATGGGATCGTGGGTTTTGTGTTGGGGTGTCTCGCGTGCGGGATCTTTTCGGCGCGGGCGCTGGAGGCGCAGTCGGCGTTCAGCAAGGGTACCGGCGGTTATTCCTTTGACACGATGCAGCCGCCCCTGCCCGCTTCCTTCGGTCAGCTCGTCGCGGTCTCCGGCATCAACCTGTACTTTCAGGGGGAGGGCGGTATGGTCTATGTCGTCAAGCCCCGCTCCGGGAACGCCCTGGACACGCAGGTGACCGTGATCCCGAGGGCCTAGGGGAGGCGTCATGTCTGATCCGCGCGTTGAAAGGCTCGCCGGTATCCTGGTAGACTATTCGGTGAAGGTCGGCAAGGGCGACGTCGTGATGATCGATTTCAGCGGCGTGCGGGCCCTGCCGTTGGTCCGGGCGGTCTACAGGAGGTGCCTCCTGAGGGGGGCGATCGCCGAGTACACCATGACCCACGAGGTGCTGACGCGGACCTTCTTTGAGACGGCCGGGGGGCGCGCGCTCGGCGATCTCCCGCGTCACCGCCTGCAGGCGATGACGCGCGCCACGGTCTATGTCGGCATCAACGCCACCGAAGACACGCGCCTCCTGGCCGGGGTGCCCATGGCCAAGCTCATGCGCCGCGAAAAGGTCCTGCGGCCTCTCGTCAACCGCCGCGTGGAGCACACCCGTTGGGTGATCACGCGTTATCCCACGACGGGGCTGGCGCAGGAGGCGCGCATGAGCCTCAAGGATTTCGAGGATCTTTACTTCAGGGCGTGCAACATCGATTGGCCGTCCTTTTCGCGCCGCCTGACGCGCCTGCGCCGGATGCTCCGGCGCGCCGCGAACGTCCACATCAGGTCTTCGGACACGGACCTGCGTTTCTCTGTCAGGGGCGTGCCGGCGGTCGCGTGCGACGGCCTGCGCAACATGCCCGACGGCGAGGTCTTCACCGCGCCGGTCCGGGACTCCGTAGAAGGGCACATCGTGTACAACGTGCCGTGCCTGTATCAGGGCAAGGAGTTCGACGGCGTGCGTTTTGTTTTCAAGAGGGGCCGGATCGTGGAGGCGACGTGCCGCACGGGGTCGCGCGCGGAGCTGCGCCGGATCCTGGATAATGACAGGGGCGCGCGCTATATCGGCGAGTTCTCGTTCGGCCTGAACCCGAACATCCGGCATGGCGTCAAGAACACCCTTTTTGACGAGAAGATCTTCGGCACGATCCACTTCACGCCCGGCCAGGCCTACAGCGAGGCGGACAACGGCAACCGCTCATCCGTCCACTGGGACCTCGTGAAGAGCCTCAAGGACGACGGCGAGGTCTTCTTCGACGGCCGCCTGATCCAGAAAGACGGCCTCTTCGTCGCGGAGGGGCTCAGGCCCCTGAACCCTCGAAAAGGGACGTAGACCAAGCTCGAAACCGCTTGCCGTCCATTGAGTTTCGTCAATAGGCCGTGAGCGGTCTCCTTGTCGAAATACTCCTTGACTAGAAAAGGCTGAGCAGGTATACTGTGGCTCGCTTTTATCAACAATAAATGCCGGGAAGGATGAAGGAGGAAAGGAAGGATGTTGGAAACGGAAGCCAAGAAAGGGATCATCGAGGCGCATCGGCAGCACGCCAAGGACACGGGCTCGGCCTTCGTCCAGATCGCCTTATTGACGGAGAGGATCAATCACCTCTCGAAGCACTTTGAGGTCCACAAGAAGGACCATCACTCCCGCCAGGGGCTGCTGAAAATGGTCAGCACGCGTCGCCGCCTGCTCGCATACTTGAGGACGCACGACACCAAAAAGTATGAAGAGCTTCTCGCGAAACTCGGCTTAAGAAAATAATAAGGTAAGAAATAAGGTAAGAATAAAAGGTAGAATAAAAGAGGAAGGGTATGGCTATTCATAAAACAGAAGTTTCCTTTGGGAACGGTTCCATGATCTTTGAGACGGGCAAGCTCGCCAAGCAGGCCGACAGCGCGGTGGTCGTGCGCAGCGGCGATACGGTGGTCTTGGTGTCCGCATGCGTCGCCAGGAGCGTGCGCGAGGGCATCGATTGGTTCCCGCTGACCGTCGAGTACCAGGAGAAGACCTATTCCGCCGGCCGCATCCCGGGCGGTTTCTTTAAGCGTGAGGGAAGACCTACGGAGAGCGAGGTCCTCGGTTGCCGTCTCATCGACAGGCCGATCCGTCCGCTCTTCCCGGAGGGTTTCCGCAATGATGTCCAGGTGGTGGCGATGGTCCTTTCCAGCGACGGCGCCGTTGACCCGGACATGCTGGCCCTGAACGGCGCCTCCTTGGCGCTGGGGGCATCGCCGATCCCGTTCGCCGGACCCATCGCGGGGTCCCGTGTCGCGCGCGTTGACGGCAAGCTCGTCGTCAACCCCACGTACGCCGAGCGGGGGACCGCCGACCTGGAGGTGGTCGTCGTCGGCTCCAAAGACAAGGTGATCATGATAGAGAGCGAGGCGACGGGCGTCCCGGAGAAGGATGTCCTGGAGGCGCTGCGTTGTGCGCACCAGTCCCTGCAGCCGCTCCTCAAGGCGCAGGAAGATTTTATCGCGCAGGTCGGCAAGCCGAAGATGGACTATGACGACAAGAGCGTCGGTCCCAAGGTGATCGATGCCGTGCGAGCGGCCTACGGCGAGCGCATCAAGGCCGCCTGCCGCGTGGCCGACAAGGGGCAGCGTGAGCAAGAGGCCCTGGCGATCGCGAAGGAGGCCCGGGAGAAGTTCTGCTGCGAGGGGCACGAGGAGCCTTTCTGCGAGGGGGACGTCGGAGCCGCCGTCGATAGGATCGAGCAGGAGGAGGTCCGCCGCATGGCCCTGCACGAGAAGGTCCGCGTGGACGGCCGCAAGGTCGACGAGATCCGGCCCATCGCCTGCGAGATCGGCGCCCTGCCGCGCACGCACGGCTCCGGGCTCTTCACCCGCGGCCAGACGCAGAGCCTGGCCGTCGTGACCCTGGGGACGCGCACGGACGAGCAGCTCATCGAGGCCTTGGAAGGCAAGAGTTACAGGAAGTTCCTGCTCCATTATACCTTTCCGCCGTTCAGCGTCGGCGAGGTCAAGCCGATGCGGGGCCCCGGCCGGCGCGAGATCGGCCACGGCGCCCTGGCCGCGAAGGCGATCAAGGCCGTCATGCCCAAGCCGGAGGAGTTTCCCTACACCGTGCGCGTCGTCTCGGAGATCCTGGAGTCAAACGGTTCTTCGAGCATGGCGAGCGTCTGCGCGTCGTCATTGGCCCTGATGGACGCCGGCGTGCCCATCAAGGCGCCGGTGGCGGGTGTCGCGCTGGGGCTCGTGACCGGCAAGGGGGGCCACGTCGTGCTCTCGGACATCGCGGGCCTGGAGGACCACCACGGCGATATGGACTTCAAGGTCGCCGGCACGCGCGAGGGCATCGTCGCGATCCAGCTCGACCTCAAGATCGACGGGCTCCGTTTCGATATCATCGAGGAGACCCTTGAACGCGCCCGCCAGGGCCGCCTGAAGGTCCTGGACAAGATGACGGCCGTCATCGATAAGCCGCGCGCCGACCTCTCCGAATACGCCCCGCGTATCGTGACCATCAAGATCAACCCCGAGAACATCGGTACGTTGATCGGTCCGGGCGGCAAGAACATCCGCAAGATCATCGAGTTGACGCAGACCTCGATCGACGTCGAAGACGACGGCACGGTCAAGGTCGCCTCCTGCGACGCCGCGGCGGTCGAACGGGCGCTGGACATGGTCCGGGGACTGACCGAGGAGCCGGAGGTCGGCAAGGTCTACCACGGCAAGGTCAAGAAGTTGATGAACTTCGGCTGTTTTGTCGAGATCCTGCCCGGCAAGGAGGGGCTCGTCCACGTCTCCGAACTCGACGACAAGTACGTCAAGAACGTCGAGGACGTCGTCAAGGTGGGGGATGAGTTCGACGTCAAGGTCGTCGCCATCGACGACCTGGGCCGCGTCAATCTCAGCAGGAAGCAGGCCAGGCCCAAGAAGGTCGACAAGGCGTAAGACGCACGGCGAGCCGTTCACGCGATGAAGAAGGAACACATCTATGAGATCATCGGCTTGTTTATCTTTGCGCTTACCGTCCTTGTCTTACTGAGCCTCGTCTCGCACCATCCCGAAGACCTGTCTTTTTATACCTCCCATCCGAACGTCCCGCCGAAGAACTGGGTGAATGTCTTCGGCGCCACCCTCTCCGAGGGGCTCTTCTTCTGCTTCGGGTACGCCTCGTACGCCCTGCCGGTCTTCCTTTTTCTTTTCGGTCTCAAGTGTGTGCGCCGCGAGCCCATCCGGATGAATGCGGTCAAGCTCCTGGGGATCCTCGTCTTAAGCGCGGCGACGAGCTCCTTTTTCGCGATGTTCTTCGCCACGCTGGCGACCGTGCGTTTCCGCCGGGGCGGGATGGCGGGCCTCGTCTTCTCGGACTTCCTCACGCACTACTTCGGCCGCATGGGCGCCTATGTCCTTATCCTCATGCTCGCGCTGCTTTCCCTGCCGCTCATCGGCCAGGTCTTCATCTTCCCCTTCCTCTCCCGTTTTTTTGAGAACACCTCCAAGAAGCTCAAGGCGTTCGCCTGGCCGTCGCCGGGCCTCGCCGCGCCGCGCCGCGTGCGGCCCGCGCGCCCGCCCAGGAAGTCCGTGAAGGAAAACGAGGACGGGCCGCGGCCCGTCGAAGAGAAGGTTCCCGGGCCGGCGCCAAGCGTGAACATCAAGATCGCCAAGCCCCCCGTCGATGCGGCGCTGGAGGGGGGCGAGCCGGTCCGCGAGGTCTCGGAGGAGGACTACGTCCTGCCGTCGCTGGACCTCCTGGACTCCCCGCCGCCCGTCTCCGTGCGTCAGATCAAGGATGACCTGACCGAGAACGCCAAGATCCTGGAGGAGACGCTTAACGACTTCGGCATCAGCGTGCGCGTGGCGGATATCGAGCGCGGCCCCGTGATCACGCGCTATGAGCTGGAGCCCGCGCCCGGCGTCAAGATCCAGAAGATCGTCAGCCTCGCCGACGACATCGCCATGACCATGAAGGCCGCGTCCGTGCGCATCGTGGCGCCCATCCCCGGCAAGAACCGCGTGGGCGTCGAGATCCCCAACCTCCAGACGGCCATGGTGTATCTCAAGGAGGTGCTCGTCTCCGAGGAGTTCCGCGACTACGACTCCAAGCTGACGCTGGCCTTAGGGAAAGACACCGCCGGCAAGCCGATCGTCGCGGACCTGGCCGAGATGCCGCACCTCTTGATCGCCGGCACCACGGGTTCGGGAAAGACCGTCTGCGTCAACGGTATCATCACCTCGATGCTCTTCAACGCCACGCCCAACGACGTCAAGTTCCTGATGGTCGACCCCAAGATGGTGGAGCTGGCCATGTTCAGCGAG
>Ga0307419_10000732_pt1 | contig 16882 bp, 12 predicted proteins | sample SalMarWE160230MG_2_FD_202512 | JGI IMG/M metagenome (GOLD analysis project Ga0307419, IMG submission 202512) | Salt marsh sediment microbial communities from the Plum Island Ecosystem LTER, Massachusetts, United States - WE1602-30 | ecosystem: Environmental > Aquatic > Marine > Intertidal zone... | reverse complement strand
TCGAAGGCGTGCCGCGCCAGGCCGGCGGCCTCCGTGCCGCCCACGCCGGCGAGTGCCGAGGCCGCGGCCGTGCGGACGCGGGCCGAGCTGTCCCCCAGCGCCACGCGGAGGGCGGGAAGCGCGCGGATGGCCGGAAAGCTCGACAGCGCGCCGGCCGCCGCCGCCCGCAGGGCCGGCGGTCCGCCCCCCGCGAGCGTCGTGGCCAGCGCCGAGGCCGCGGCCGTGTCCTCGGTGCGCTCTCCGAGCCGCTCGGCCGCCCACCGGCGGTTCCAGAGCGCGCCGCTCCCCTCCAGCTCGGTGGCCAGCCACGAGGTCGGCTGCGGGAAGTCGAGACGCTTCACGACCTCGTCCCGGTCGTCGAACACGACCGCCGTCGGCCGGGCCATCACCTGTCGCACGAGGACCGTGTCCACCGCCCGGTCCACGACCACACGCCGGGTGATGGGCCCGGCGGCGGTGGACACCCGGACCGTGACCGGCATCCGGAAGACCGCCGGAGTCACCCGCGCCCGGGTCGAATCGGCCGAGTCGGCCTGCAGCTGCCGGACCACCAGCGCCAGGCTTCGGCCGGCGGAGTCCCAGTGCGCGCGGACGGCGAGCTCGGGATAGCCGCCCGAGTAGATCCACTGGTCGAAGAACCAGTCCAGGTTCTGGCCGGTGGCCGCCAGGATCGCGCGCCGCAGGTCCTCGGTGGTCGCGTTCCCGTAGGCGTGTCGAGCCAGGTACCGGTGAATCGAGGCCCAGAAGCGATCGGGACCCAGCAGCTTCTCGAGCATGCGGAGGACGAGGGCGCCCTTGGGGTAGATCACGTTGGAGCTGGGGGCGGCGAGCGGGACGCGCCGCTGCGCGTCCGCGTGGAGGAAGTCATCGTACTCGTGCAGGTAGTAGGTCTCCGCCGCCTCCTCCCCTCTCGCACGCGCCCAGTACTGGCCCGGCATGAACTCCGCGAAGCCCTCGTTGAGCCAGAGATTGGCCCAGTCCGCCGTGGTCACGTAGTCGCCGAACCACATGTGGGCGAGCTCGTGCGGGATGAGGTCGATGAGGTACCAGGGGTCGTCGCGGTAGGCGCGCTCGTCCGGGAGCCAGTCCACCAGGGTCGTGGCCGTGACGTTCTCCATGCCCCCGAAGAAGTCGGCCACCGTGATCTGTGCGTACTTGGACCACGGGTACGGGATTCCGGTGAGCCGCGAGTACGCCTCGATCATGTCGGGCGTGACGCGGAACAGCCGGCGACCCGCCGTCGTGTCGGACGCGTACACGTAGTAGTCGACCGGCGTCCCCCTCCAGTCGTCCCGCAGTCGAACGAGCCGCGAGACCACCAGCGACACGAGGTAGGTGGACGCGGGATGCGGCTCGCTCCAGGTCACCGTGTGCGTTCCATCGCCCTCGTCGCGATCCCCCAGCTCGCGGCCGTTCGAAACCGCCGTGAACCCGTCCGGGACGGTGGCAGCGAGCGTCCACGTCATCTTGTCGTCGGGGAAGTCGTACGTCGGGAACCACAGGTGGTTGTTGTGGGATTCCCCCTGGCTCCAGATCTGACGCGGATGGTCGGCGGCGCTGTCGAGGAAGGTGAGCCCGTGTCCGCTCCGCACCGTGGCCCGGTAGTCGACCCGGAACCGCAGCGTGTCCCCGAAGCCGAGCGGCTCGGACGGGAACACGACCAGCGTGTCACCGGTGTGGGTCCAGCGCAGCGAGTCGCCGTCCGGCGTCCACACCCTCTTCACCCGCAGGCCCGATCCAGCATCGAGCACGACCGAGTCGAAACCGGGTCGCAGGGCGCGCAGGGTCGTCTCCACGCGGCCGGCCAGGGAGGTGGAATCCCAGTCGAACGACCGAAGGGCGATGTCCTGGTGCAGGAGGTCGAAATCGTGCGAGCGCTGGAAGGCCTGGTTGACGCGCCAGTCGGGGACCCCCGCTCCCGGGGTCCCGGTCCCCTGCGCCACGACCGGCCCCGTCGCCAGGACGACGGCCGCCAGGACCACGATGCCGCGCACCGCGCTCGCGAGGGAGCGCAAGCCAGGGCGGCCTTCCTCGCTCCCCGATCGCCCCGTCATGTCGCCCTCCCGTCCGGCTCGTGCGTCGGCGAATCACCCCGCGTCAGAGGGCGCCCGAACGTGGAAGGTAAGGGGACGACCCGCCCGGCGCCGTCCGCCCACGCCCTCGGGCCCGAACCCGACATGGAACTCGCGCTCGCGCACGGGTAAACGAGTACCGTCTACAACTGTAATCGTCGCTGCCGCGGCCCGGACGCCGTGGAGTGCGCGGGCCGGAGATCCCGTCTCGCGCAGGGCGATGCCCGCCCCGGCGGTCCGCGAGATGGGGACACGCATGCGCGTCGCGCTGGTCACCGAATACTACCATCCCCACCTCGGGGGGGTCACCGAGCACGTGCAGGCGCTACAGCGCGAGCTCGGTCGACTGGGCCACGAAGCCCTCATCGTCACCGCCCGCATGACCGGCCAGGACCCGGACGAGACCGGCGTCCGCCGCGTGGGCCGGAGCCAGGTGGTGTTCAGCAACGGAGCCTTCGCCCGGGTGGCCATCGGCTGGCGCCTCCGGGCCGGGCTCCGGCGCCTGTTCCGGGAAGAGGCCATCGACCTGGTCCACCTGCACGGCCCGCTGGCCCCGACGCTCGGGCTCGTGGGCCAGACGGCCGCCGACGACCTGGGGCTCCCCGTCGTCAGCACCTTCCACTCCTGGTTTCCGCGCTCGGTGGGCTACCGCGTGTTCCAGGCGCCGCTCCAGCGCCGGTTGGCGAGCATGGCGGCGCGCATCGCGGTGAGCCCGACGGTGGTCGAGGCGCTGTCGCGCTACTTCGCGGCCGAGTTCGACGTGGTGCCGAACGGCGTCGACGTCGGGTATTTCCATCCCAACGGCCGCCATCCGGGTCCGCTCGGCCCCGGGGATCCGCCGCGTCTCCTCTTCCTGGGACGACTCGACCCGCGCAACGGCCTCGAGACGCTGCTGACGGCGATGCCGGCCGTCATCGAAGCCTATCCGGGCGCCACGCTGACCGTGGTCGGAGACGGACCGCTCCGGGCCCACTACGAGCGGCAGGCGGCCCCGCTGGCCGACGGCGTCCGGTTCGTGGGGCTGGTGTACGAGGAGAGGCCGGAATACTACGGCACGTGCGATCTCTACCTGGCCCCCACCCGGCGCGCCTCCTTCGGCATCACGCTGCTCGAGGCGATGGCCTGCGGAGCCCCGGTGGTGGCCTCGGACCTGGCCGGACACCGGTTCGTCCTCGGCGGCTCGGGGGCCGGCCACCTCCTGGAGCCGGCCGATCCGGGCGCCTGGGCCGAGGCCATCCTCGACCTGTTGGGCGACGCGCATCGCCGGGCGCGGATGCGCTCGCGGGCGCTGGACCATGCCTGCGAGTTCGCCTGGCCCGACGTCGCGGCCCGGGTACTCGGCATCTACCGTCGGGTGCTGGCATGATCGGCCTCGTGGCCGGCGCGGTCGGCCTGGCGGGCGCGGGGAGCCTGGCGGCGGGCGCGCTCCTCCCCAACGCCCGACTGTTCGGGCCCGTCCTCGGACGGGGCCCCGCGGACGGACGGCGGGTCTACCTCACCTTCGACGATGGCCCGAACCGCGCCACCACTCCCGCCGTCCTGGACGCGCTGGCGGCGGCTGGTGCCCCGGCCGCCTTCTTCCTGGTCGGACGGCACGCCCAGGCCTTCCCGGACCTGGCGAGGGAGGTGGCCGCGGGCGGCCACCTGGTCGGGAGCCACACCTTCTCGCACCGCAAGCTCACCCTCATGGGACCAGCTGCCGTCCGGGAGGAGATCGAGTCGGGACACCGGGCCGTCGAGGACGCCGCGGGCGTCGCGCCGGTGGCGTTCAGGGCGCCCCACGGACACCGGAACCCCTTCGTGGATCGGACGCTGCGCGGACTGGGTTGTCCCCTGGTGGGGTGGAGCGTGGGGGTGTGGGACACGGATCGGCCCGGGGCCGAGGAGATTCGGCGCCGGGTGCGGCGCCGCGTGAAGCCCGGGACGATCCTGCTCCTCCATGACGGCGACGGATACGACCCGGACGGCGATCGGACCCAGACGGCCGAGGCGCTCCCGGGAATCCTGGCCGACCTGTCCGCAGCGGGCTACGCCGTCCATCCCCTCGCCGAGCTGCTGCGGTGAGCCGCCGAGGCGCGCCCCCGGACTCCGGGGATGGAACGGTCCGCCGCGGGTGGCGGCGTGCCCTTCGCGTCCTGCTCCTGGCCGGGCTCGGCGCGCTCGCGGTTCGGGTGGCCCTCCACTTCCCCTGGGGCGAGGCCGGTGCGGCCCTGATGGCCACCGATCCTCGGCTCCTGGTCGCGGCGCTGGTCGTCAACCTGCTGTCACTGGTGGCCAAAGGCTGGGCCTGGCAGCGCCTGCTGCGCCCGTCCACCGGGGCGCGCTGGCTCCCGGTGCAGCGCGCCAACCTCCTGGGATCGGCGGTGTCCGACGTCTCCGTCTCCCTCGTCGGCGAGGCGGCCCGCGTGCAGGCGCTGGCGCGCGAGGGACTGCCGGTGGGCCTCACGGCGATCTCGGTCGCCACGGTGCGGCTGTCCGAGCTGGTCGCGCTCGGGATCGTGGTGGCGTGCGCCTCGCTCTTCCTCCCCTTGCCCTCCCTGCCGGAACGGGCCGGCCTGGCCGGGGTCGCGGTCGTGGCGACCGGCGCGCTCCTGGTCCTGGTGCTGCGACGACCGAAGGTGGCCGAGCGGCTGCGGCGGCACGTGCCCGAGGCGATGGTGGACGGAGTCCGGATCGTGGGACGGCGACCGTTCGCCGAGGCCGTCGTGCTGGCGCTGGTCAACTGGGCCGCCCAGTGGGGCACCTACTGGCTGGTGCTCTCCGCCACCCACGTCGCATCGGGTCCCGACGCGGCCCTGGTCGCGCTGCTGGCCGCCAACCTGGGAGGCGCTCTACGACTCACTCCGGCCAACGTGGGGATCTTCCAGGTATCGCTCGTGGCGGGGTTGGCACCGTTCGGGGTGGATCCGTCCTCGGCCGTGCTCGCGGGCCTCGTGCTTCAGGCCGTGCAGGTGCCGCCGGTGCTCGGACTGGCCACCGGAGTGGTGGGGCTGAGGGGCCTGGCCCGTCTCGGCCGCACGCAGCGCTCGAGCCCGGAGCCGCGTCGGAGGCGCGCGTCCACCCGGCCGGATCGGGAGCGGACGGCCGCCTAGAGCGGCGACCTCCTCGCTCAGAGGGTTCGGCCCAGTACCTCCTCCAGCCGGCGGCGCCCGCTGCGGCTCAGGTTCCGCTTCGTCCCGTTTTCCAGGAGCACCACGTACTGCCCGGTGGCCGTCGTGCGGATCTCCTTCACGAAGCCGATCCGCACGATGGTCGAGCGGTGGATGCGCACGAAGACGTCCGGATCGAGGAGGTCCTCGAGCTGCTTCATCGTCTCGCGCATGAGGTGCGAGCGCTCGCCCGTGTGGAGCCGCACGTAATCGCCCGCCGCCTCGATCCAATCCACCTCGCCCACGTCCACGAAGTGGATGCGTCCCGACGAGCGCACGACGAAGCGCTGCACCGGCGCCTCGGCGCCGTCGGCCGCCGCGCTACGGGTCGCGGCCCCGCGGTCCTCCCGCCGGTCGCTCAGCAGGGCCTCGATGCGCGAGGCGACGGCGGCGGCCTGGCGGCGGGAGACCTCGAGCTTGGCACGCTCCAGGGCGCGCTCGAACCGCTCGTCGTCGAACGGCTTGAGCAGGTAGTCCAGGGCGTGCACCTCGAAGGCGCGCAGGGCGTACTGGTCGTACGCCGTCACGAACACGATGGTGGGCAGGAGTGAGCCTCCCTCCGACAGCGCCTCCAGCACGTCGAAGCCGTCCATCTCCGGCATCTCGACGTCCAGGAACACCAGGTCCGGCTCCAGGTCGCCGATGCAGGTCAGCGCCTCACTCCCGTCGCGGCACTCGCCTACCAGCTCGATCACGGGATCGCGTTCCAGGAGCACCCGAAGACCTTCGCGCGCGAGCGGCTCGTCATCCACGATCAGGGTGCGGATGGGCTTCATGGAGCCTCCTTCCAGCGCTTCCACGGAAGCTCGACCGTCGAGACCACGCCGGCCGTGGAACCCGGTCTCACGCGCAGCTCGCCGGAGGAGCCGTACATTCGGGCCAGCCGCTCGCGCACGTTCCGGAGGCCGACACCCGAGCTCTCGTCCGGACGCCAGCCCGGCGGGGGCTGCGGTCCGTCGTCCTGGACCTCCAGCTGCAGCTGCCCGTCCCGGCGGCTGGCCCCCACCCGCACCCGGCGCTGGCCGCCGTGGGGACTGACCCCGTGACGGATCGCGTTCTCGACCAGGGGCTGGAGGATCATGTTCGGCACGGAGGCCAGCAGCGCCTCCTCCTCGACCCGGAACTCGACCTGGAGACGGTCCGAGAAACGCATCTGCTCGACCTCGAGATAGCGGCGTAGGAACTCGATCTCCTCCTGCAGGGGCACCTCCTGGCGCTCCTCGTTCTCGAGCGAGTAGCGGAGGAGGTCGCCCAGTCCGGCCAGCATCCCGAGGGCCCGCTCCCGCTCACCGGTGCGGACCAGGGCCCCGATCGAGTTGAGGGTGTTGAACAGGAAATGCGGGTGGAGCTGCATCTTCAGGGCGCGAAGCTGCGCCTCGACCACGCGCCCTCTCAGGTCGGCGGCCTCGACCTCCTGGGCTCGCAGGCGGCGCGCGTTCTGGTACGCCTGGCCCGCCGCCAGGATGAGCAGGTAGATGATCAGCCCCCACAGGAAGTAGCCGCGGGCCACCGTGCGGTAGTAGTCCCAGAAGCCGTCGTAGCGCTCCGGGATCGAGGCGATGACCGAGATCACGGCGCAGGATACCAGCAGTTCGACCTGCAGGAGCACGGTGGCGGCGGCCACGTGGAGCGCCAGGTGCCGCGCCCAGCCCCGACGCTCGATCGGGAAGCGGCGGCCCAGCCACAGGATGAGTGGCGCGAGCGCGGCCCAAAGGTAGTAGTCCGGGAGCCAGTACTTGGTCATCTCCCAGAACGACATCGGCTCCGAGGACGGCATGCCGAAGTAGGCCTGGACGGTCGCGACGAGGCCGAGCGCGGTGGCGCCGGCCACGACCAGCAGGATCCAGCCCAGGGGTCGTCGGGAGTCTTCGGTGCGGTCGGGCGACCTGCCGGAGGGAGGACTCGGCCCTCGAGAACCCGCGAACATCGGCGCCTTCCGATCGGATGCTCCGGGACGGCTCCGGGCCCGCTCGGCGGGCCGGGCCGGCGACACCCGACGATACTCGTCGTCGCCCTCCCGCCGCCAGCCCCTCGCGGGCCGGCCCCGCCGGCGGCCTACGGGGACGGGCTGCGTCACGGAACCGACGCCTCGCGAAGACGGACCTCGATCGCCGGACCGCGTCCCCGGGGCCCGGGCCGCCCGGCGATCCGCCGGCTGCTCCGGTGGATCCGCCTCACCGCAAGGCGGGCCTCCCTAGGCCGCCCCGATCAGGAGCTCGACGGACGGTAGAGGCCGTCGAAGGCGGTCGTCCAGCTCTTGCCGCCGTCGCGCGACATCTCCCAGAGCTGGCGCACCTCGCCGCCGGGGCGCGGCGTCCAGGTGATCCGGTCCAGGACCATCGCGCCCGACCGGCTCCGGTGGCCGCCGGACAGGACCATGGAGCGGCCGCGCAGGCTGCCTTCGAGACGCAAGAGCAGACCTCCCTCGCCGACCCACAGTTGCCTCCACTTCCCGGTCTGCGGATCGTAGCCGTTGAGGCTCCGTCCGCCTACCCCGTCCGAGCCGCTCCAGTGCTCGAGAATGCCGCAGCCACCCGACACGCGCGTGATCTCGCTCCGGCCCAGCTCTCGGCCGGCCGTGTCGACCACGGTCCAACGCCCGAGCCAGAAATCGAACTGCCGCCGCTCCGGCGTGGCACACGCCGCGGCCACGGTGTCGGAGAGGGTGCCGGTGAACGCGACGGGAACCGCTTCGGGTGGGCCCGCCGGCGCGTCTCCCGGCGCGGGAGGCGGTCCGAACGGCGCGACAGCGAGGGGGAAGGCGACGAGGAGGGCGGCGAGAGATGCCATGGGACGCGGCTCCGGCCCGGGACGGACGACGTCCGGGGCGCCCGTCGCCCCGGCGGGGCCTCAGGATGTCCGACGCCGCGCCTCCCTGGACAGCCGCGGATCGGTCAACGGCGGGTATGGGTCGACGAGTTGCAGGATCAGAAGGTCGTCCACCAGCTGACCTTGGCGAGGAACGTGTCCGCGGGGGGGCGGTCGAAGATCCGCCCCACGTCGCGTCCGAGCGCCAGGCTCCCGGTCGGGACCTCGCCGCTCCGGTCCTGGGTCCAGACCAGGAAGAGCGTGGAGCCGGGCCGGAACTGCCACCGCAGCACCGCGTTTGCGCGAAGGGAGTGGAAGGTGAAGTTCGGGTCGGCGAACGAGAAGGGGGCGGCCGGGCCGGCGCCGTCGGGATCGACCGTGTACTCGCGGGCGCTGCCGGCGCCGGCTACCGAGACGGTCCCCACGTCGCGGCCGTACACCAGCGTCCGTCCCTTCCGGGGTACGGCGAACTCCTTGAAAGCCGAGAACCGGTTGCTGGAGACCAGCGGCTGCAGGTAGACCTCCAGCGACAGGTCGGGCGTGAAGGTCACGCTGGCCCGCGTCTCCATCGAGATCTGACTCTGCCGGAGGTCGGCGAACACGTAGCGCTCTCCGTAGAAGGAGGTCGCGGTGGGATCCTCGACGGCGGTCACGTACTGGTGGTCGGAAGTCCCGCGCTGGTAGGCCGGACCGGCCGAGAGGGAGAGGTTGGAGACCGGTTTGAAGCGGAGCGAGAGCGAGGCGCGATAGGCGGTCGGGGCGACGTCCCGGTCCGTCACGTTGGTCGACAGTTCCGCGACCAGAGCCCTTCTCGAGTCCGTGGAGAGATCGAAGCTGTAGTAGGTGAAGCCGGGGATCCGGACCACCGGGCCGCCACGGGTGATCGTCGGATCGAGCGCCGAGGTGCCGCGGATCACGAACGCGCTGAGGCCCCAGTAGTTCGGGAGGGTGATCCCGGCGTAGGCGTGCACGTCCCGATAGGTCAGGTCGCCGTCGAAGTCGATCTGCTGTTGCCCGCCGGCGATGAGCCGGAGGGATCGGTACCACGATGTCGGCCGCGTGAACTGGCGGAACAGGTTGGCGTTCATCCACCAGTAGTCCGCCTGCGTGAGGAAGCCGAGGTCGTTGGACTCGAAGCCCGGGCTCCTCACGTTGAGCGCGGCCTCCCACAGCCAGCTTCCCGACTCCTTGGCCACCCGCACGTGTCCCGCCCACCCGCGCAGCGAGGTCGCGGCCGGGTCGAACGCGTCCGAGAACAGCCCGTTCCCGCCGCGGTGCCGGTCCGGCCTCTGGAAATACCGGGCGCTCGACTCCTGCTCGCGCCGGATGGCGGCGCTGTCCCCCCACACGCCGCTGGCCGCCACCTGGGCCCGGAGCCGGTACGTCTTCCCTCCCCACCAGGCCTGGCCGTCCAGCCCGGCCGTCTCGGCGTGGCGTGGCAGCAGCTCCTCGAGCCCCGGGTCGGTGGTGCCGCGCAGCACGGAGGTGAAGATCCCGCCCACGACCAGGTTCCCGTCGTCGAAGTCGTGCTTGGCCCGGCCCACGAAGTAGTTGGTGGCCGGCTCGACCGTCTGCTGGAACCGGCGACCGCCGTCCGAGACGACCGTGGCCCGCTCCCGGGCCGTGACCGCATCCAGCACGCCGACCGACAGTCCCCCCGCCTGCCGTCCCGTCAGCTTCACCGCTCCCAGGATCGACGTATTGTCCGGCACAGAGGCGTAGGCCCCCGCGTCCGTCGCCAGCGAAGCCCCCTGCGGGCTGCGACCGATCCGGCGCGAGTGGAACAGGTCCAGGCTGGAGACGTTGCTGCAGAAGTAGCAGTTGAAGCCGCCGAAGCTGAACAGGTCGGAGCCCTCGACGAAGAAGGGACGCTTCTCCGGATAGAAGGTCTCGAACGCGCTCAGGTTCACCACCGCCGGGTCCACCTCCACCTGCCCGAAGTCGGGGTTGAAGGTGGCCGAGAGCGATAGGCTGGAGCCGAGCTGGTAGTCCAGGTCGCCCCCGACCCGGTACGTCATGGCGTGCGCCCGGGCCAGCGGGTCGGCCGCGTCGATGGGCTGGTTGGCCGAGCTGACGACGGCGTAGGGCATAGCTTCCAGGACCCGGCGGGTCCGGGGCGGCCGCAGGTCTGAGAGGTGCCCGAAGCGGGAGGGCCCTCCCACCTGGTCGACCGGCCAGTAGGCCCATTCCGCTCGCTCCTGCACCCGGCTCATGCTGCGCAGGATCTGGAGGCCCCAGGTCTCCACGGAGTCGGGCGGGAACTGGAGCTGGGAAAACGGAATCCGGAGCTCAGCCGTCCAGCCCAGGGAATCGATGGCGGTGGCCGCCTTCCACACCGGGTCCCAGGAGGCGTCCGGGTTGCTTCCTCCCAGCCCGATGGCGTCTCCGCGCACGTCGGACGGGTTCACGTCGAACTCCGTCCGCCCCAGGTGGTCATGGAAAGTGTCGAAGATGATGGAGAGCTCGTCGCTCTCGGCGTCCGCGTCCCGTCGGACCAGCCGCGTCCGCACCCCGGCCGCGCCGAGCGAATCGTACATGCGCGCCCCGATGTAGAGCGCCCGTCCGTCATAGGCGAACCGGACCTCGGTGCGCTCGGTGGCGGGGCTCCCGGGGTCGGGCTCCGTCTGACGGAACCCGGCGGCCGCCGGCGCCGTTCGCCACACCGCTTCGTCCAGCCGGCCGTCCAGCTGGATCGGGGTGCGGAGGCGGACCGCTCGCACCCGCGGCCGCTCGGCCATGTGCGAAGAGGAGCCGGCGGAGGCCGCGTGCGCGCCATCGCCCGCCGCCTGTGCCAGGAGACCCGTCCCGGGAGAGGCCAGCCCCGCGCCGGTCACCAACGCGAGCGCGAGGGCCGCTCGGCGACCGCGGTCGAGGCTCTGGTCCATGGCGGGCTCCGCGGCCTCGGGTCGGGTGGCGTGGCGTCCGTTCATCCCCTTGGACGCGAGCCGGGCGGGGTAGGTTGCAACGTCGCGTCGGGCGGCCGGCGGGGCGGGACGAACGGGAGGAGAAGCGGGTCGGACGACGGGAGCTCCGCCGGCCCCACCGAGGGACGGTGGGCGGCGGGGCTCCCCCCCGCTGCGGGCTAGCGGCGGTGGAGGTCCACGCCTCCGTTGGTCGTCACCACGCGGATCGTGGGGCCACCGCCTCCCAGGTCCGTGGAGAGCTCGCGGCCGATCCGGCCCTGTACGGTGATCGGGAAGTCCACGTTCAGTCCGCCGTTCACCGTCGAGGTCACCAGGTGCGCGGCGTAGCCGTCGGGGATGGTGAGATCGATCCCGCCGTTGGTGGTCTGGGCATCGAGCCCCTGCCCCGCCCAGCGCTTCCCCGACAGGACGACGTGCAGGCTCCCGTTCGTGGTGGAGCCGCTCACGTCGCCGGCCATATCCTCCAGATGCACGCCGCCGTTCAGCGTGTGGAAGCGCGTACGGCCTGTCATCCCGTGCGCCGTGATGCCCCCGTTCATGGCGCGTAGCGACAGGTCGGTCGAGGCGGGCGCCGTGATCCGGAAGCTCACCGACCACCAGGTGTCGCCCTCCCCGTCCGTGTCGGGCCCCGTGGCCCGCACGCGGCCGTCCTCGGTGGACACGCTGACCCGACTCGCCAGGTCGTGGGCCGCATCGGCGGACCGGGCATGGGTCATCACGCGCGCCAGCACCCGGACCTGGCTACCCGATCCGGCCCGCACCTCGATGGCACCGTTGGGCCGGGCGTCGACGTCGAGGCCTCCCGAGGGCGCCGCGAAGCTCATGTCGCGCACCTCGCAGTAGCGCCTCGCCTGGTCGTGGCCGCCCATGGCCTCCCGGCACCAATCCTGGTCGGCTGCGGTCTGGCTGCCCTGGGCCCGGAGGCCCGGGACCGTCAGCGCAAGGAGCGCGGCGGACATGAGCGCCGGGGCCAGGCGAGCCAGCGGCGCCCGGGCACGGATCCCCCGGATCCGGCTCCAGGCCGACGATCCCTCTTCCGGTCCTCCACGACGATCGCACATCTCCCTACCTCCCGCTGTTCTTCGTGCGCCGGCCGCTCAGGGCCGGCCGATCCGAACCGTTCCGCCCACCGCCTCCACTGTGACCCGCACGGAGCCGTCCCCCACTGAAAGCCGGTACTGACGCCCCCCACCGAAGTGCTGACTGCCGAGCAGCGTGGCCCGACGATCGCTCACGAGGTCGCCTCCCACCGTGGTCACGTCGAACGTGGCGCCGACGTCGCCGGGCAGCTCCAGCGTCACGTCCCCCGAGGCGGTCTGGAAGGACAGGGTCGCCGACGGAGTCGGGCGGGCTCGGAAGACGATGTCCCCGGACGCGGTCGCGAAACGCCCATGGCTCACCTTCTCGCCCCCCACCTCGATGTCGCCGGACGAGGTGGAGAGATCCACGTAGCCCGTGGCGCTCCCGACCGTGATGTCGCCGGAGACCGTGTTGACACGCAGGTTGGGCGGCGAGCCGTCGACCTCCACGTTTCCGGACAGGCCCTCGATGCTCAGGCGGCGCGGGTCCCCGTGGACGTCGATGTCACCGCTGGACGTCTCGATCTCGACGCTGCCGTTCACGCCCCGCACCGTCACGTCGCTCCGGCCCTGGATCGTCACGTCCACGCCCTTCGGCACCGAGATGTCCAGCTCGCCGTCGGAGCTCGTCCCGCGCACCGTCACCCGGTTCCCGCCGCCCTCGAGCCGAAGTCCCCGGAGCTCCTCGGAGCCGCCCCGCACCGTCACCCGGTCACCGTCCTCGCCGGTCACCACCAGCCGATCGGCGCGGGCCGAGATCGACACCAGGCCGTTCTGAGACACGGTGCGCGACAGCGAGCCGGCTTCCTGGGCCGCCGCCGGGCCCGCCACAGCCGCGCCGGTGAGGAGCGCCAGGAGCGCCACCGACCTTGTTCCATCCCACGAGGCTCTCATGCGAGCGCGTCCCTTTCTCAGGTTCCGAGCCGGAGCGTCTGCTCCAGCACTCCGATCTTCTTGCGATACATCGTCGCCAGCAGGCTCGCCGCCGGCCGGCTGCTCGGGTCGGCCGCCAGCGCGGCCCGCGTCGCCGCGATAGCCCGGTCGATCACCTGGAGGTTCGAGTCCACCACGGCGATCGTCGCCGGCGAGAGCTCGGACCGCCGCGCGGCCAGCTCCGCTCGCAGCCGGGCCACCGTGGGCTCGTACGCGGACTCGACCAGAGAGGCCGCGGTGACCGCCGCGGGCCCGGTCGCGTTCCCGGCCACCGGAGCGGTCGGGTTCCCGGCGGCCGGGACCTCCGTCGCGCCGACGTTGGGGCCACCGACGGCCAGGCTCGGGGCGTCGCCGCCGGCCGGGCCACCGGTGCCGTCCCGCACGACCACCGCGGTCACGACGGACGACAGCGCCACCAGGACCGCGGCCGCCGCGGCCAGCTCCCAGCGCACCGAGCGCAGCGTGCGCGCGCCCAGCCACAACACCCTCCCGCGGGCCCGACGGGGCGCGACCTCCGCCGGCCGCACGCCCTGCGAAGGCCCGGTCGCCCCGACCGCGACCTCTCCGCGCTCGACGGTCCGCGCGGCCACGGCGCGCCACAGCGACGCGGGCGGCTCGACGCTCCGCGGGAGCGCGGCCGCGGCCGCGATCAGGCGCCGAATCGACTCCACCTCGGCGCGGCACGTGGCGCAGCTCGCCAGATGGGCCTCGACCTTCTCGCGGTAGGTGGCCGCCAGGAGCCCGTCCACGTAGTCGTGCACGCGCTCCTCGTGCGGGTGCGCGTTCACGCCCGGAGCTCCTCGCGCAGAAGCTGGCGGGCGCGGTGCAGCTGAGACTTCACCGTCCCTACGCTCGTGCCCATCATCTCGGCGATCTCCTCCTGCGGATATCCTTCCACGTCATAGAGCGCGAACACCATCCGGGCCCGCTCGGGCAGCTGCCGAACCGCCCGCTCCAGCGCGATCCGGTCCACCGGCGCCCCGTCCTCCGTGCCGCCGCCCAGCCGCTCGAGCACCTCCGGGTCCTCGCCGGTGGCGGGGCGGCGCTTGCGGCCGCGCAGCGTGTTCAGGGCCACGTTCACGGTGAGCCGGTGCATCCAGGTCGTGATGCGGGCCTCGCCGCGGAACGTGTCCAGCTTCTCCCAGGCCTTCACGAAGGCCTCCTGGGCGATCTCCTCCGCGAGGGCGGGGTCGCCGCACATGCGGAGGCACAGGCCGTACACGCGCCCCGAGCTCTCCCGGTAGAGGCGCTCGAAGCGCGCCTCCCGGGACTCCCGCTGCCCGGCCGGTCGTCCCGGCCGCGAAGCGGCTCCCGAGGCCGGGGTGCCGCCGCTCCCCGGGTCAACCGGGGAGCCGGACGCGTCGCCCGATCCCGTCATCCCGCGCCCGGGACGCATCACGGACTCCACCGCTTCAGCCGGCCACCGATGGCTCGCTCATACGTGCATGGGACACGCGCCGGGCCGGGCAGGTTGGAACGGTCCGGGCGGGCAGAGCCGCTCCCGCGTCGCGGCGACGGGACCGGGGCCGGGCCTCTCCATCGCGGCGCCGACCCCGCGGAGGCTCCGGCCGGTCGCGGCTCCGGTGCCCGGGGCGGGCGTTCGGGTTGCGGCACCCCGCCCGCGCGACCGAACATGGCCGGGCGCGCCGGGGAGCGCGCCGACCCTCCCCTTCTTCGAAAAGGAGCCACGTCATGGGAGACCATCGTCCCGAGGTCGAGGCTACGCCTTCGAGACCGCTGACCCGCCGGCACTTCCTCCGCGACGCGGCGGTGGGAGGGCTGGCCGTGGCCGCCGGACCGGCCGCCCTGGCCTGTGCCGGACAGGACGCGGAGCGGAGCGACGCCCGGCGCGGGGAGGGCGGCGAGGCCGATTTCGACATCCCGGCCTTCGAGTACGAGGAGGCGACGATCACCGACCTCCAAAAGCGCATGGAGGAAGGGAGCCTCACGGCGCGCGGTCTCACGGAGGCCTACCTCGAGCGCATCGACGCCCTGGACGGGAAGGGCCCCCGTCTGGCGCAGGTGCTGCAGACCAATCCCGCAGCGCTCGACATCGCCGACCGGCTGGATGCCGAGCGCAAGTCGAAGGGGGCGAGGGGGCCGCTGCACGGGATCCCGGTGCTCCTCAAGGACAACATCGCCACGGACGATCGCATGGAGAGCGCGGCGGGCTCCCTGGCGCTGGTCGGGGCGAAGGTCCCGCGCGATGCCCACCTGGCTGCGCGCCTGCGGGACGCGGGCGCCATCCTGCTCGGGAAGACCAACCTCAGCGAGTGGGCCAACTTCCGCTCCTCCCATTCCTCGAGCGGATGGAGCGGCCGCGGGGGACAGGGCCGGAACCCGTACGCCATCGATCGCACCCCGTGCGGCTCGAGCTCGGGATCGGGGGCCGCCGCCTCGGCCAGCTTCTGCACGGTCGCGGTCGGGACCGAGACCGATGGGTCGGTGACCTGTCCCTCCAACGCCAGCTCCCTGGTCGGGATCAAGCCCACGCTCGGGCTGGTGAGCCGCGCCGGGATCGTCCCCATCGCCCACAGCCAGGACACGGCCGGGCCGATGGCGCGGACGGTGAGGGACGCGGCCCTCCTGCTCGGCGCCATGGCGGGGCCCGACCCCCGGGACCCGGCCACGGCGGCGGCCGGCGGCCACGTAGAGAAGGACTACACGCGCTTCCTCGATCCCGCCGGGCTGAAGGGCGCCCGCATCGGCGTGGCCCGGAGCCACTACTTCGGCTACAACCCCCACGCCGACGCGATCGCCGAGAACGCGCTGCGGGTCCTGAAGGACGCGGGCGCGGTGCTCGTCGACCCCGCCGACATCGCCACGGCCGGAAAGTGGGGAGACTCCGAGTTCGACGTCCTCCTGTACGAGTTCAAGGCGGACCTCGACAAGTACCTGACGGAGCTCGGGCCGGGCGCGCCGGTGCGCTCGCTGGCCGACGTGATCGCCTTCAACCGGGCCCACGCCGGCCGCGAGATGCCCTACTTCGGCCAGGACATCATGCTGCAAGCCCAGAAGAAGGGGCCACTCACCGAGGCCGCCTACCGCAAGGCGCTCGAGAAGAACCACCGGCTCACCCGGACCGAGGGAATCGACAAGGTCATGGACGCGCACCGGCTCGACGCGCTGGTGGCCCCGACGTCCGGCCCGCCATGGCTGATCGACCTCGTGAACGGCGACGTCGGCGCCGGCGGGAGCTTCACCTCGCCCGCCGCTGTGGCCGGCTACCCCCACATCACGGTGCCCGCCGGCTACGTCTTCGGGCTGCCGGTCGGCTTCTCGTTCGTGGGCCGGGCCTGGAGCGAGCCCACACTCCTCAAGCTGGCATACGCGTTCGAGCAGGCCACCAAGGTACGTCGGCCGCCCACGTTCCGCCGGACGGCGGACCTGAAGGTCACGGGGGGAGGCCAGGACACCGGCGCGGACAGCGCCGGCTGAAGCGGGAAGCGAGGGAAGCACGGTGCAAGCAGACGGGGGCCGGCCGCCCGATTGGGCTTCCGGCCCCCGTCGCGAGGGTTCCCCGACCCGTCGGCCGGGAAGCGCCCGTTCCCCTGAACTACCGTCTGCCCGTGCAGCCAACGTGCCGGGGATCGGCAGCGGTTGTCCGGGTGAGTTTCCGTCGACCTCAACCCGTTGGTGTCATTAGACTAAGATAGGGACATCGTCCGCAGTGCACATCCACCCGGGGGGCCGAGGTCGGTCCACGTACCTGCAAAAAGTGCACATCCCGACACTGGACGGCGTCGGGCGCGGCGACACTGCTCGCACGAGATCATACCGGTATGTGGGCCCCCGCCAGGCGCGCTCCAGGTAGGTGCCGTCCAGGGGTCGGGCCCGGATGCGGTCCCCCACCCCGACGAACTCCGGCACCTGCACCGTGGCCCCGTTGTCCAGCCGGGCCGGCTTGGTGCTCGCCG
>Ga0307419_10000730_pt1 | contig 16899 bp, 19 predicted proteins | sample SalMarWE160230MG_2_FD_202512 | JGI IMG/M metagenome (GOLD analysis project Ga0307419, IMG submission 202512) | Salt marsh sediment microbial communities from the Plum Island Ecosystem LTER, Massachusetts, United States - WE1602-30 | ecosystem: Environmental > Aquatic > Marine > Intertidal zone... | reverse complement strand
ACCTGGTCGTTCCTGGAGCGTCCGGTGTGGACCTTCTTGCCGGTATCCCCGAGGCGTTCGGTGAGGGACTTTTCCACCTGTGAATGCACGTCTTCGACACCGGCTTCGATGCGGAATTTGCCTTCATCGACCAATTTCATGATGTGTGAAAGTGCCGCTCTCAGGTCGTTTCGTTCCTTTTCGTTCAGGATACCGATCGACTGCAGCATTTCGGCATGTGCGAGGGTGCCGAGTACATCATAGCGGGCAAGATAAAGGTCCATCTCAGGGTCTTTCCCGATTGTGAATTCCTCAATTTCCCTGTTTACGGACACCCCTTTTTCCCAGAGTTTCTTCATGATTAAGGATTTTTAAGTTCCAGGCCGTCCAGGATCTGCATGTAGGTGCTAATACCCTGCCTGATCTCATCCACGGTAATGAATTCATCGGTCGTATGGGAACGTTGCCAATCCCCCGGACCGATCTTCAGGGTTGTAAAGGGCATGAGGGACTGGTCCGAAAGGGTCATAGAGCCGTATGACTCCAGTCCCAGTGCAAGTCCCCTTTTCACCACCGGGTGGTTTTCCGGTATGGCTGAGGGATTCAGCCTGAAGGACCGGGCCTCCACCTGGCAGGAGATATTCTTTCTCACCACTTCGAAAACCGTGCGGTTGTCGTAACATTCGTTGGTGCGCACATCGACCACGAAGCGGCAGGCATCGGGTACCACGTTATGCTGGGTCCCGGCCTCGACCTGGGTGACCTGCATACTGACGCTTCCCAGCCAGGGAGAGGTTTTTTCGAAGCGGCAGGTCCGGAACCACTCCATATCCTTCATGGCCTCGTAGATCGCGTTCTTCCCGAGTCCCGATGCAGCATGTGCGCTGCTTCCGCTGCTGAGGCAATCCAGGACCATCAGTCCCCTTTCGGCAACCGCCATCTTGCACGAGGTGGGTTCACCCACGATCCCCAGGTCGATCTTCCCGAGATCCTCCAGGATGAGGGAAATCCCGTTTTCCCCCGAGATTTCTTCTTCCGCAGTGGCAGCAAAGACCAGGTTGTAAGGAAGGTCGTCCCTGCCGGCAAAATGCAGGAAAGCTGCCAGGAGTGAAACGAGCGGTCCTCCCGCATCGTTGCTTCCCAGCCCGTAGATCCTGGATCCTTCCATGTCCGGGGAATAGGGATCGCGTGTCCATCCCGCGACCGGCTGCACTGTATCCAGGTGAGAATTCAAAAGAACGGCCGGCAGGCGGTCGGAAACCTGGCGGCGGACCCAGACATTATTGTTCCGGCGCATGGGTTTTTGTCCCCTTTCCCTGAGGAAATCCTCCACCCGGTCGGCTGCTGCTTTCTCTTCACGGCTGTGCGAAGGGATGGAGATCAGCTCCCTGAGCAGCCGGATCGCTGTTTCCTGGTTTGTATTCAATTCCATCAGGCCTGTTTCATGATTTTCCGATAGGTACTGAGCGTACAGCCTTCTGCCGGCATTCATTGCGGGTGGACCTACTTGAGTTTATCGATCTCGTTATAGGAGGTGATAATGCCCTTGATCACCGCAGAGCTCAGTCCGAAGTGCTCCATTTCGTTTAGTCCCGCTATGGTACAACCCCTGGGTGTGGTCACCTTGTCTATTTCGCCCTCCGGGTGGCTCCCGGTCTGCAGGAGCAGCGAGGCTGCACCTCGTGCCGTCTGGGCTGCAATGGCCTGGGCCTCATCGGCATGGAAGCCCACCTGTATGCCCCCCTGGGAAGCGGCGCGGATGAACCGCATGAAATAGGCGATGCCGCATGCACCCAGTATGGTGGCGGCCCCCATCAGTTTTTCCCCGATCACCATGGTGTTTCCGAGCTGGTCGAAGATCTCTTTTACCCGGTCCAGTGCCCCGTCGTTGCCATCATGCGTAGCCAGGCAGGTCATGGATTCGCGTATGGCGATGGCCGTATTGGGCATCACCCTTACCACGGGGACCGGTTTCCCGATCATTTCCCGTATGTCCTTTACCTCGTAGGCAGCAATGACGTAAGCCACAATATGCCTGGCCGGATCAAGGACATCGCGGATCTCCGCGATGAGATCACCGACCTGCGTGGGCTGCACACAGATCAGGATGATGGAGGATCCACGCACGGCTTCCACATTATTGCCGGTCACGGATATCCCCTTTTCCTTCAGGTCATCCAGGTTCGCCGGTTTGCGCCGGGTGACCACGATGTCCGATGCCGATGCCTTTCCGGAGGCCAGGAGTCCCCCGGCTATCGCCCGGCCGATGTTGCCTCCCCCGAGTATTGCAATTTTATCCTTCATATTTATCTGTCGGTTATGTTCTGTATATTACTGCGAAATAAAAGGATGGATGGAATGGTAGATCCTCGAAGGATTGCCCAGTATTTTCGTGAATCCTTTCACATCCTCCCCGGTCCATCCCGAATGCATTTCACCGTATACTGCCCCCGAGGCCTTCATCAGGTCATATTCAGATTCTACCCCGGTCACCTCGAACGAATAAGGGCGCAAGGTAACGAATACTTTGCCGGAAACATACTTCTGGGTATCTTCCAGGAAAATTTCAATGTTCCGCATCACAGGGTCGAGGTAATGCCCTTCGTGCAGCATCATCCCGTACCATTCCGAAAGCTGGTCCTTCCAGTATGCCTGCCACTTGCCGAGCGTATGCTTTTCCAGTTCCTGGTGTGCGCGGATGATGATGGCCGGAGAGGCCGCTTCAAATCCTACGCGCCCCTTGATCCCGATGATCGTTTCGCCGACGTGTATACCTCTCCCGATGGCATAGGCGGAAGCCTTTTCGTTAAGTGCCCGGATGGCTTCGACCCCTCCAACCAGTTCCCCTTTATCGAATTCAAGGTTGATTTTCTGCGTTTCGGTTTTTTTCAGCTGGGAGGGAAAGGCTTCCTCGGGCAGGCCTTCCGAAGAGGTCAGGGTTTCCTTTCCGCCTACGGACGTCCCCCACAACCCCTGGTTGATGCTGTAGGCATGCTTTTCAAACGATCCCTTGTAGCCGGACTTCTCAAGGTATGCCATTTCGTCCTCGCGGGAAAGGCTGAGTTCGCGGATGGGGACCAGGACTTCCATGTCGGGTACCAGCACCTGGAAGATCATGTCAAAGCGAACCTGGTCGTTCCCGGCGCCCGTACTGCCGTGGGCCAGTATCCCTATGCCCTCCCTGCGGGCATACCCGGCAACGGCCATGGCCTGGAAGGTCCTTTCCGAGCTGACCGACATCGGGTAGTGCCGGTTCCGCATCATGTTCCCGTACACCATGTACCGGAGGCACTGCTGATAATATTGCTGCGAAACATTGATGTTCTCATGCCTGGCCACCCCGAGCTCCAGGGCGCGGCGGCGGACTTCCTCTTCTTCGGCAGCGCTGAAGCCCCCCGTATTGATGAATACCGAATGCACCTCCAGGTTCCTGTCATTGTTCAGGTATTTCACGCAGAATGAGGTGTCGAGTCCCCCGCTGAACGCCAGTGCAACTTTCTTTTTCATAATATGTTTTTATTGATTTTTTCCCCGTTACGGGAAAGGAAGGGTATCCCGATCTTCTTCCCGGAATTGTTCTTTCCAGAGTTATTCTTCCTGGATTTGGCTTTTCGGTCGTTTGTTTTGCCGGCCGGTTTTTTCTTCCGCAGGGATCTGCCCTTACCATCCTTCTCCTGATCAAACAGCATGGCCGTGCAGAGACAGTGGGTCCGGTTGGTGCGAAACAGGATGTCGTAATAGGAACAACTCTGGCATCCCTTCCAGAACTCATCGTCGTCGGTGAGCTCTGAAAAGGTGACCGGCTTGTATCCCAGGGCCGAATTGATCTTCATGACCGCCAGGCTGGTGGTCAGGCCGAACATCCTGGCCCCCGGGAAAGTTTTCCTCGAAAGCTTGAATGCCTCTTCCTTGATCCGCATGGCCAGACCGTTCCCCCTGAATTTTTCCGGCACGATCAGTCCGGAGTTGGCCACGAACTTTTCATGTCCCCAGGACTCGATGTAGCAGAATCCCGCAAATTCCCCCTCATCCGAAAGTGCAATGACGGCCTTTCCTTCCCGGATCTTGGAGGCCAGGTATTCATGTGATCGCTTTGCAAGTCCCGTTCCCTTGACCTTCGATGCCTCCAGCAGGGCTTTTTCAACATCCGGCACGTAAGGCAGGTGGGCCTCCCCGGCTACGGTAATGATAAACTTTTTCATCTTGTTCTGTTTCATTTATTCAACTGGTAATAATACTGCCAGTACATTGATGACATCCTCGCGGGAAACCCCTTCACGGGGGATCAGCAGGATGGTGTCGTCACCGGCCAAGGTGCCCAGGATCTCGAATGCGTTGAGTCCGTCGATGGCGACCGCGATGCTGTTGGCATATCCGGGCAGGGTCCGGATCAGCGCCATATGCCAGGCAAAATCAATGGAAACGAAACCGTTCAGGGGAAAATTCATATCCCTTGCCGGGGGAATGGTTTCCGTGTCATTGCCCGGCAGGATATATACATACCCTTTCTCCCTGTCCGGCCGTTTTCCTGCACGGAGGAATTTCAGGTCCCGCGACAGGGTCGCCTGCGTCAGCTCAAAACCGGCCCTGTCAAGCTTTTTCAGCAGCTCCTCCTGGTTCGGAATCGCCTCCCCTTCTATGATTTTCCGTATGGCCAGCAAACGCTGGGTCCTGGTTTTCATAATGTATATTTATACATGTATTTTGCAAAAATATACATTTTATTTGTTTTACAGCAGGTTTCCCTAAAATATTTATATTTTTGTGCGCGATATGGATACGAACATTCGGAAGGTAATTGTCCTGGGATCGGGAGCATTGAAGATCGGCGAGGCCGGTGAATTTGACTATTCCGGTTCCCAGGCTCTGAAAGCGCTCCGTGAGGAAGGGATATCCACCGTACTGATCAACCCCAACATCGCCACCGTCCAGACCTCTGAAAAGATCGCCGACAAGGTATATTTCCTGCCCGTGACCCCGGGTTTTGTCGAAAAGATCATCGCCCGGGAAAAGCCTGACGGGATCCTGCTGTCGTTCGGGGGACAGACCGCCCTGAACTGCGGGATCCAGCTTTTTAAAAAGGGGGTCCTTGAGAAATACAAAGTGGAAGTGCTCGGCACCCCCATTCAGGCGATCATCGATACCGAGGACCGGGACAATTTCGTCAAGAAGCTGAAGGAGATCGATATAAAGACCCCGCACAGCAAGGCGGTTGAAACCATTGGCGATGCCCGGCAGGCGGCCGCAGAGCTCGGGTATCCCATCATCATACGGGCGGCCTATACACTCGGGGGACAGGGAAGCGGGTTCTGTTCGAACGAGGAGGAGCTGGTCAGGCTCGCATCGACGGCTTTTTCCTATTCCCCCCAGATCCTGGTGGAGGAATCGCTCAAGGGTTGGAAGGAGGTCGAATACGAGGTGGTCCGCGACCGCTTCAACAACTGCATCACGGTGTGCAACATGGAGAATTTCGATCCCCTGGGCATCCATACCGGCGAGAGCATCGTGGTAGCTCCCTCACAGACCCTTACCAACAGTGAATACCATAAGCTGCGCAGGCTTTCGATCGATGTGATCCGGCACATCGGCATCATCGGCGAATGCAACATCCAGTATGCGCTGGACCCGAATTCGGAGGATTACCGGGTGATCGAGGTAAATGCCCGACTATCCCGGTCCAGCGCCCTTGCTTCGAAAGCCACCGGTTACCCGCTCGCTTTTATAGCGGCGAAACTGGGACTCGGGTACGGGCTGCACGAGCTGAAAAACTCGGTGACCAAAACCACTTCGGCCTTTTTTGAACCGGCGCTGGACTACATCGTCTGTAAGATCCCGCGCTGGGACCTGAACAAATTCATCGGCGTAAGCAAGCTGATCGACAGCAGCATGAAAAGCGTCGGCGAGGTGATGTCGATCGGCAGGACTTTCGAGGAAGCCATACAGAAGGGGATTCGCATGATCGGACAGGGGATGCACGGGTTCACCGGCAACCGGGAACTGAATTTCACCGACCTCGAGAAGGAGCTTTCCGAGCCCACGGATATGAGGATCCTGGTGATCGCCGAAGCTTTTGAAAAGGGTTATACGGTGGACCGGATCTTTGAGCTTACGAAAATTGACCGCTGGTTTCTGGTCAAGCTGAAAAACATCTTCGAGCTGAAAAACACCCTGGAGGTCTACAACAGCCTCGAAGAGCTCCCGGATGAGATCCTGAAGAAAGCCAAGGTTTTCGGTTTCTCGGATTTCCAGGTTGCCCGCCATGTCCTCAATCCCAAAGCCGATTCCATGGAAGAAAAAAGCCTGGAGGTCAGGACCTGGCGCAAACAAAAAGGAATCCTGCCCTCGGTCAAACAGATCGATACCCTGGCCGCAGAGTACCCTGCCCGGACCAACTACCTCTACCTTTCATACAGCGGGGATGAACATGACATCGATTTCGCCAGGGACGGGAAGTCCGTTATCGTGCTGGGTTCCGGGGCCTACCGGATCGGCAGCAGCGTGGAATTCGACTGGTGCAGCGTCAACACCCTCTACACCCTGAACGAGCAGGGTTACCGCTCGATCATGATCAATTATAACCCGGAGACCGTCAGCACCGATTACGATGTTTGCGAGCGCCTTTATTTCGATGAGCTTTCATTTGAAAGGGTCATGGACATCGTGGACCTGGAGACGCCGAAGGGGGTGGTGGTATCCATGGGGGGACAGATCCCCAACAACCTGGCGATGCGACTGTACAACCAGGAAGTGCCCATCCTGGGTACATCTCCCGTTTCCATCGACAACGCGGAAAACAGGCATAAATTCTCCATGCTGCTGGACCGGCTCCAGATCGACCAGCCGAGGTGGAAGGAGCTGGCCAGCATCGATGATATCTATACCTTCGTTGACGAGGTCGGGTTCCCCGTCCTGGTCCGCCCCTCCTACGTTCTGTCGGGTGCGGCCATGAACGTGGTTTCCAACAGGGAAGAACTCGAGCATTTCCTGAAACTGGCAGCCAGGGTATCCAGACAGTACCCCGTGGTGGTATCCGAGTTCATTCAGCAGGCCAAGGAAATCGAGATCGATGCCGTGGCGAAGAAAGGCGAACTCGTGGTCTATGCCATATCCGAGCACGTGGAGTTTGCAGGGGTGCATTCCGGCGACGCCACCATGGTCTTCCCTCCCCAGAAGATCTATTTCGAGACCGTCAGAAGGATCAAGAAGATCTCGAAGGATATAGCCGGCGCCCTGAACATCACCGGGCCCTTCAACATGCAGTTCCTGGCCAAGGACAACGACATCAAGGTGATCGAATGCAACCTTAGGGCTTCACGGAGCATGCCCTTTGTCTCCAAGGTACTGAAGGCAAATTTCATCGACATAGCCACCAAGGTGATGCTTGACCTTCCCTTTGAAAAACCGGACAATTCGATTTTCGACCTGGATTACATCGGGATCAAGGCCCCGCAGTTCTCCTTTTCGAGGTTGAAGCAGGCCGACCCGGTGCTGGGGGTGGACATGTCCTCAACAGGTGAGGTGGGCTGCATCGGGGAGAATTTCTACGAAGCCATCCTCAAGGCCATGCTTTCGGTCGGGTATACCATCCCGAAGAAGAACATCCTGCTGTCTACCGGTCCCATGCGCTCCAAGGTCGAACTGGTCAATTCCTGTCGCATGCTTTCCGAAAAGGGCTATAACCTCTTTGCCACCATGGGGACCGCGGATTTCCTCAAGATGAACAACATCGATGCCGTGGTGCTTCACTGGCCGGACGAGGACAAAAAACCCAACACACTGGATTACATTAAAAACAAGATGATCGACCTGGTGATCAACATCCCCAAGGATCTCAGCTCACATGAGTTGAGCAACGATTATTCCATACGACGCAGCACGGTGGACTACAACATCCCACTGATCACCAATGCCAGGCTTGCCTCGGCTTTCATCATCGCATTCTGCAAGCTCAGTGAGGATGACATTGCCATCAAGCACTGGGGGGAATACTAGGCTTTCTTCAGGGCTTCCGCACCGGAGACGATCTCTAGGATCTCCTTGGTGATGGCGGCCTGGCGGGCCTTGTTGTAGGTCAGGCGCAGGTTCCGGATTATATCCGTGGCATTGTCGGTGGCTTTGTGCATGGCTGTCATCCTTGCCCCGTGCTCGGCCGCATGTGAATCGAGCAGCGCCTTGTAAAACTGGATCTTGAGGGACCTGGGGATCAGTTCCTTGATAATGTATTCCTTGGAGGGTTCGAAGATGTAATCGGTAGCGTACGTTGTTTCTTCGGTTTGCTCGGGATGTATCACCGGCAGGAATTGCTCGACCGTAAGTATCTGTACCGCGGCATTTTTGAACTGATTGTATACCAGCAGGATCCTGTCGTACTTTTTATAAACGTAGTCACTCATGACGGCATCGGCGACCGGCATAACATTTTCGAAGTTCAGGTCGCCGAACAGTGCACTCTTGTTGCCAACCAGATTATAATTGTTTTTCCTGAGGTAATCAGCCCCGCGTTTCCCGATCGCAAGGAAGTCCACTTTCTCCTGTTTCATGAGGCCGGCATATTCTTCATGTGCAAGCTGTATCGAATGTTTAACCACATTTGAATTGAAACTCCCGCAGAGTCCCCTGTTCGAAGTGACCACCACGATAAGGATGCGATGCAGTTCCCGCTCGACACCGTAGGGATCGTCTTCCTCATCCCGGATTGCCTCACTAAGATAACTCAGTATAATACGCAATTGCTCGGCATAGGGTCTCATCTGTACAATGGCTTCCTGGGCCCTGCGGAGTTTGGCAGCGGATACCATTTTCATGGCCGATGTTATCTGCTGCGTGGAGCTGACCGAGGCGATGCGGTTCCGTATTTCCTTCAGGTTTGCCATTTATTTTTTCACCGCATATTTCGCAGCCAGTTCCATCGCCACCTTATCCAGGAGGTCTTCTTCCTTGCTGGTAAGGATACCCTTTTTGAGAGTTGCCAGCACGTCTTTGTGCTTGAGTTCCAGAAAATCCAGGTATTCGGTTTCGAATTCCCTGACCTTGCCAACCGGGACCTTGCTCAGGAGTCCTCGCGTACCGCAGAAAATAATGGCAATCTGTTTTTCAACCGGCATCGGGGAAAATTGTCCCTGTTTGAGTATCTCCACGTTCTTGGCACCTTTGTCCAGCGTTGCCAGGGTGGCTTTGTCGAGGTCCGATCCGAATTTTGAAAAGGCCTCCAGTTCCCGGTACTGGGCCTGGTCAAGCTTCAGGGTGCCGGCAACAGATTTCATGGCCTTGATCTGTGCTTTTCCCCCCACACGCGAGACGGAGATACCGACGTTGATGGCTGGCCTTACCCCTGCATTGAAAAGGTTCGATTCGAGGAATATCTGTCCGTCCGTGATCGAGATCACATTTGTGGGGATATAGGCGGAGACATCGCCCGCCTGGGTCTCGATGATGGGCAGCGCGGTAAGCGAACCTCCTCCTTTGATCATTGGTTTCAGGGCTTCCGGAAGATCGTTCATCTGCCGGGCTATTTCATCCGACTCGATGATCTTGGCAGCTCTTTCAAGCAGTCTTGAGTGCAGGTAAAAAATATCTCCGGGATAGGCTTCCCTGCCGGGAGGCCTTCTCAGGAGCAGGGATACTTCCCGGTAGGAAACCGCCTGTTTTGAGAGATCATCGTATATGATCAGTGCAGGGCGTCCGCTATCCCTGAAAAATTCCCCGATGGTACAGCCGGCAAAGGGCGCATAGAACTGAAGAGCTGCCGGATCGGCGGCGGTTGCCGCCACAATCACGGTATAATTCATGGCACCGTATTTTTCGAGAACGGCAGCGATATTCGCCACGTTGGATCCCTTCTGCCCCACCGCCACATAAATACAGTAAACCGTTTCCCCCTTGTCGTAAAACTCTTTCTGGTTGATTATGGTATCGACGGCGATGGCCGTTTTTCCTGTCTGCCGGTCCCCGATGATCAGTTCCCGCTGTCCCCTCCCGATCGGGATCATGGCATCGATCGCTTTGATCCCGGTCTGCAGGGGCTCGTTCACAGGCTGCCGGTAGATCACTCCCGGCGCCTTTCGTTCAAGCGGCAGGGTGATGGTCTCTCCCTTGATTGGTCCCCGGCCGTCGAGCGGTTCTCCAAGGGTGTTGATCACCCTTCCCAGCATTCCTTCACCCACATCGAGGGAGGCGATCCTCCCGGTCCTTTTGACTGAATCCCCTTCCCTGATCTCTTCTGAAGATCCCAGAAGAACCGCGCCGACGTTGTCCTCCTCCAGGTTGAGCACCATCGCGTAAATCCCGTTTTCGAACTCGATGAGCTCATTGGACTGCACATTATCGAGTCCGTATATCCTGGCGATGCCATCGCCAACCTGGAGAACCGTTCCGACTTCCTGGAGTTCTTCGGTTGACTTTATTCCCTCAAGCTGCTTTTTAAGTACTTCAGAGACTTCTGCGGGTTTTATTCCGGCCATTTTTTATGGTTTAATTTTTTATTCCTGTAATTCTTTCTTTATGCTTGCCAGTTTCCCTTTTACACTGGCATCCAGTTGTTTGTTCTCGACCCTGAGCACGAACCCCCCGATCAGGTCTTCCTTTATCTCATGATGCAGTTCGATCTCCGTTTTAAATGCCTTGTGGATCATTTCCCTGATCAGCCGGGAACTTTCACTATCCAGCTCTATTGCAGAGGATATTGTGGCAACCTGTATCCCTTTCTCCTCCTTGTATAGCCGGATGTAATGCCTTGCCATGCCGGGCAGGTATTCCTCCCTTTTGTTTCGGGTCACCAGTTGTATGAAATCGAGGCCAAGGGGACTCATCCTGGATTTAAAAATCTCAATCAGGGAAAGGGATTTCCTGCCGGCGCTGATAATGGGACTTTCAAGAAGCTGCCCGATCTCCGGGATCTTTGTAACGGCGTCAAGCAAAAGCTCCATGTCTGCCCGTACCGGGTCCAGCAGCTTCTGTTCCTCTGCACTCAGGAACAGAGCCTTGGCATACCTGACAGCGATTCTCCCGGTACTCATGGCCTAGTTCAGTTTAATGTCCTTCAGGAGTTTGTCGATCAGTTCCTTTTGCTGTTTGCCGTCCTTCAGCTTTTCCCTCAGGATCTTTTCGGCAATGTCGACCGAGAGCTCAGCCACCTGGTTGCGTATTTCCGTAACGGCCAATGCCTTTTCATTTTCAATCTGTTCCCGGGCCGTTTCGATCAGCCGTTTGGTTTCAACACTGGCTTTTTCCCTGGCTTCTTTCAGGATTTTTTCACTGAGCTGCTTTGTTTCCTTCAGCATGCCGTCTCTTTCCACGCGGGCCTGGGCAATGATCTTTTCATTATCCGCCTTGAGCTGTTCCATTTCTTTTCTTGCCCGGTCGGCGGAACGCAGGGATTCCTCGATTGACTTCTCCCTCTTGTCCAGGGCGTTCAGGATGGGTTTCCAGGCAAATTTCTTCAGGATGACCAGCACGATGATGAACATCAGCAGCATCCAGAAGATCGTGCCCACATCGGGTCTTACCAGTTCCATATTGTTCTGTTTTAATTTTCAAGTAAACCTGCCCGGATCTGCCAATCGCAGACCCAGGCAGGTATTCTTCCTTTAAGCTTTAAAGGAGATCAGCAGACAGACCACAATGGCGAAGAAGGCAACACCTTCAATAAGAGCGGCTGATACGATCATGTTGGATCGTATGTCGCCCGCTGCCTCTGGTTGCCTGGCAATGGCTTCCATGGCAGTTCCACCGATACGCCCGATGCCGAGTCCGGCTCCGAGCACGGCGATCCCTGCTCCAACTGCTGCTCCCAGCCATCCGAGAGAAGCTTCCAAAATAACCATCATTGGTACCATAAAACAACTATTTAGTGAATAAAAACTCCATTAATGATGCTCCTCAACCGCCATCCCGAAATAAATGGCCGAAAGGAGTGTAAAGACATAAGCCTGAATCAGCGCTACCAGCAATTCAAGCATGGTCACAAATACAGTAAATAAAAGGCTCAGCACCGAGGAAAAGTAGCCCGCAGTCACGTTGATCGCCCCGAATATAAAGATAAGGCTCAGGAATCCCAGTACAATGATGTGCCCGGCAACCATATTGGCAAAAAGCCGGACCATCAGGACAAAGGGCTTGGTAATCATACCGATGATCTCGATGAACGGCATCAGGGGTATGGGGAGCTTCACCCACCAGGGTACCCCCGGCATATTGAAAATATCCTTCCAATAATTCCGGTTCCCGTTTATGGTCGTGATCACCAGGGTAAAGGCCGCGAGGATCATGGTAACCGTGATGTTGCCCGTGACGTTTGCCCCGAAGGGAAAAATAGGGATCAGTCCCAGCATGTTATTGAACCAGATGAAAAAGAACACGGTCAGCAGGAAGGGGGTGAATTTTTCGTACTTGTGTTCACCGATCGAAGGCTTTGCGATATCGTCCCTTATAAAAAGAATGATGGGTTCCATCAGGCTCTGAAGGCCGGTGGGAGCTTTGTCCGGCCTTCGCGTATAGGCCCTTGCCACGGAAATAAATACCAGCAGAAGCAGGATTATGCTGATCAGGATGGCCAGCACGTTCTTTGTAAAGGAAAGATCGAGTTTCGGAAGTACGGTCGACCCGTCATCCATCAGTTCAACGATCTTGCCCCGGTTCTCCCCTGCAGTTTCATACCTGAATCCGTCGTAATCGGAGTGCCCGTGGTGGAACTTGCTGAACATGAATACCCTGAGTCCCTTTGTTTCAGAGATTAGGATCACCGGAAGGGGAACGTTCAGGTGAAAATCCTTATAGCTCAGGATATGCCACTGGTAAGCGTCAAGGATGTGATCGAAAATGAAAGTGGACGGATCGAACCCTTCATCTGCAGGTTGCTCCCCGGGTGAATGTGAGCCCGTTCCAGGAGCATCTGAGCCCTTTCCAGAAGCATACGATCCCATTTCAGAAGAATGGGATACCGTTTCCAGGGAAGCGGCGGAGTCCCCTGCATGCTTTTCCTGCACCGGCCGGGCGGCGAAAAGCAGGATGAACAACAGGGCTCCCAGCAGGTATGAAACGGTTTTTCTGCTCAAAACGGTATGATCGCATTAGGTGGTTTAAAAATAATAAAAACCATGGTAAACCCTATGCAATATCTGCTGATTTTCATCAACAGCCAGCCTGGTTCGGGGGACTTAAGGGGTAATTCGTTTCTGAATCCTGAGCAGGGCGATCACCTCAACCAGGGTGAATGCGGCATAACAGGCCAGGAAACTGACCAGAAAGGGGACCGCGTATTCCGTGGCAAGAAAGAGGAAAACGATCAGGAACAGGATGTAGATGAATATTTTCACGCCCATGGCCCCGAGATACCTTGCCGTAAATTTCCGGTCATTCCGTTCACCCGCCCTGAGCAGGTATATGTGCATGAGCAGGGTAACGGCAAAGAGGAAAACGGGGACCAGGGGGAAAAGGGGGAAGTACCAGCCGGGGAGCAGGAAGAGGAAGATCCCGTACCCGGTTGCCGTCAGCACAAAGGTCAACAGGACAAGGTTAAAAACGTATTTTCCGAATGATCCGCGCATCTGTCAGTCTTTTTTATCGATCCGGATAAAGTCCTTTATGGCAAAATACATGGAAAGGATGACCGCCAGAAGGGTAAGCACGAGGGTGAACACGGGGAATTCCCATTTTACCAGTTGATCGAGCTTTATCCCGCCGAACACGCCGACCAGTATGATCGCGATCATCTGAAAAGCAAGTCCGGAATAACGGACAGCATTATTTAGCTGGGAGTGGTTGCTTTTCGGCTTTGTCGGTCTGGGCTGTTTCTTCATTTGCTGGTGCCGTGGCATTCATATCGCAATTCCCGGTAAACTGGCAGCCGGGTTCAATGGCCAGCTTGGCGGCGATGATGTCACCCTGGATGCGTGCCCTGGCCTTAAGGGAAAGCAGTTCGGATATCGTGATCTTTCCCTCGATCGAACCTTCGACATCCGAATTTTTGCAGTTGATCTCGCCTTTCACCTTGCCGGTTTCGCCGATCACAACCTTTCCTTTGGTAATAAGTTTGCCGACCAGGCTTCCATCCACCCGTATGTCGCCGTTTGAATTAACATCACCGGTTATCTTGGTGCCTATGCCAATGATGTTAATACTGTTGGATTCGTTTTCGTTATAAACCTTTGCCATTTTTCTTTGATTTTTCCAAAATTACACATTTCAGCACGAAAGGTCAAGATTTCCTTGCGCCATCGTATGCCCACCTCAGATATACGGAACCCCAGGTGAAACCTCCGCCAAAAGCAGCCAGTATGATGTTGTCGTTTTTCTTCAGCTGGTCTTCCCATTCCCACAAGCATAACGGGATAGTTGCGGCCGTGGTATTTCCGTAGCGCTGAATATTGATCATGACCTGGTCCCTTGAGATCCCCATCCTCCTTGCCGTTGCTTCAATGATCCGCAAATTAGCCTGATGGGGCACCAGCCAGGCGAGTTGTTCCGGAGCGATGTTGTGCTTTTCCATCATTTCCACTGAGATATCGGCCATTTTTGATACCGCTAATTTGAACACGGTTTGTCCCTCCTGAAAAATAAAATGCTGCTTACGGTCGACGGTTTCATGCGAGGAAGGGCGAAGCGAACCCCCGGCCTTCATATGCAGATGGGGAGCTCCGGACCCGTCTACGTGTAGTATGCTGTCAATGATGCCTGTGTCTTCGCTGGTGGGTTCAAGCAGAACACAGGCGGCTGCGTCACCGAAAAGGGGACAGGTGGTGCGGTCGGTGTAGTCCACTATGGAAGACATTTTATCGGCACCCAGGACAATCACCTTTTTATACTTGCCGTTCTCAACAAAATTGGTTCCCGTCTCCAGGGCAAAGAGAAATCCCGAGCAAGCGGCAGCCAGATCGAAAGACCAGGCGTTTTTGAGTCCAGCCTTATGCGAAACCAGGTTGGCTGTAGATGGGAAGAACATATCCGGTGTGACGGTTGCCGTAATCAGAAGATCGATCTCCTTTGGAGAGATCCCGGTTTTGTCAAGCAGGTTTTTCACGGCCCTGGCGCCCATGTCCGAAGTGGCCTTTCCCTCCCCCTTAAGTATCCTTCTCTCCTTGATGCCGATCCGCTGCATGATCCATTCATCGCTGGTATCGACCATGGTGCTCAGTTCATCGTTGGTTAGCCGGTAATCGGGGACATACCCCCCGACACCGGTGATGGCCGCTCTTATTTTAGTCATTACTGAAATTTCTCTTTTATTTTTCCAATAAGATCCGATTCGATCACGTTGCCGGTATGAAGGATCATATTCTTGATGGCCGGCCCGTTGGAGATTCCGTGCCCGATGACAACCGGTGAAAGGATCCCGAGTATGGGGGTGCCTCCATATCGTTCAAAATTGAATTGCTCGGTAAAATCATCGCGGATGCTTCTCCTCTTAAGCAGGTCGTAGAAGGCCTCAAGTTCCTTTACCAGGACATTCCCTACAAACCCGTCACAAACAACGACATCCACGCCGTTATCACGAAAGAAATCATTTCCCTCAACATTTCCAATAAAATTGAAGTCTTTTGTTTCCTTCATGGCCTGGTAAGTCGCCCGTGTAAGCAGGTTTCCCTTTTCCTCCTCCTTTCCGATATTCAGGAGTCCCACCCTTGGATGATTCATTCCGTGAACCAGTTCGGCATAGATCGAGCCAAAGATTCCGTACTGGTAAAGTACATCAGGCCGTGCATCGGGATTCAGTCCGATGTCCAGCAGGATCGTCGGGTTTCCGCGGTCGTTCGGGATGGAAGTGGCCAGGCAGGGGCGGATGATCCCTGGAATCGAATTGATGATCTGCATTGCCCCGACCAGCATGGCACCCGTATTGCCCGCCGAGGCAAAGCCGTCAAGCTTGCCGGCCTTGAGCATTCTCAGTCCCATTACAATCCCGGATTCCGGCTTTTCTGAAATGGCCCTGGCCGGATTTTCGTCCATGGCGATGGCATGGGGTGTATGAAAAACAGTCAACCCGCTCAGATCGTATCTTTCGCGGGTTGCAATTTCGTTTATCCGGTCCTGGTCCCCGAACAGGACCAGTTCCGATTCAGCAGGAAGTTCTTTGCGAGCCAGTACAGCGCCTGACAGGGTTGCTTCGGGGGCGAAATCCCCTCCCATGATGTCGACACCTATCCGCATGCAGGTTTATGCTTCTTCCTCGATAACCAGCTTCCCTTTATAGTAAAGGTTCCCGTCAACGTAATACGCCCGGTGGTACTGGTGTACGGTACCGGTGGTCTGGCAGGTGGCAAGGGTGGGGGACTTGGCCTTGTCATGGGTCCGTCTTTTATCCCTTCTTGTCTTCGATGTCTTTCTCTTCGGATGCGCCATTTTTATTCAGTTTTATCAATTAATCCTTTCAGTTTATCCCATCTGGGGTCTTTGACGTCTGATTCCCGGTGTGCCTTATGAGCCTCGAGTTTTTCCATCATTTCGGGGTCACAGCCGGAATGTCCTCCGACCTCGGGATGTATCCTCTGGTAAGGCAGGGCCAGGTGAATGTATTCATAAATGAACTGTTCAAGCCTGACCTCCGAAGCGGAGTCCGCGAGGATAAGAATCTCATCGGACTGTTCGTGGGTCGTTTCGCCAAACCGGACGTACAACGTCGCCCGGTAAGCTATTCCCATGGCAAAAGGTCCCAGGCAACGATCACACTGCACCGTTACCCTGCCGGAAAGGCTGAAATGAAGTTCCAGGAACTGGGAGTGCTTGATCAGTTCCACCTGTATCCTTACTAGTCCCATTTGAATTTCCGGTGAATCAAACTGGTCAAAGAACGAATTGTCTGCGACAAACTCGAAATCGTGCTTCCCTTCCTTCAGTCCCCTGAACGGGATCGAATATTGCCTCAATCCTCCCACAGCACTCGAAATTTGTCGTGCAAAAGTATAATTTAATAATCAATTTACAAAA
>Ga0307419_10000729_pt1 | contig 16906 bp, 14 predicted proteins | sample SalMarWE160230MG_2_FD_202512 | JGI IMG/M metagenome (GOLD analysis project Ga0307419, IMG submission 202512) | Salt marsh sediment microbial communities from the Plum Island Ecosystem LTER, Massachusetts, United States - WE1602-30 | ecosystem: Environmental > Aquatic > Marine > Intertidal zone... | reverse complement strand
GTGGAGAAGGGCTATATCGTACGGGGGCTCAAGCCCGTGAACTGGTGCTATAAGTGCGAGACCGCGCTCGCGGAGGCAGAGGTGGAGTACGCCGGCCATGAGTCCGATTCGGTCTTCGTGAAGTTCGCGCTCAACGCCGATGCGGCGGCCGCCGCGCTCGGCCTAAAGACGGGGTCTTTTCTCCTCATCTGGACGACAACGCCGTGGACGCTTGTGGCGAACGTCGCGGTCGCGGTGCATCCGCAGCTCACCTACGTCTGCGTGGAACACGCGGGCGCCTCTATTATATTAGGTAAGGACCTCTTTGAGGCGGGGTTGAAGGAGAAGCTGGGCTGGGCCGATGCCAAGGCCGGCCGTACCTTCACGGGGGCCCAGCTCGAAGGCCTGACCTATCAGCACCCCTTCGGACTGCGGGAAGGCAAGGTGGTGCTGGCGGATTACGTCTCCAAGGAAGAAGGCTCGGGCTGTGTCCATACCGCGCCCGGCCACGGCCAGGAGGATTTTTCGACCGGTAAGAAATACGACCTTCCGGTCGTCATGCCCGTGGACACGCGCGGCCGCTTTGACGGGACCGTGCCGCACTGGGCGGGCCAGCACGTCTTTAAGGCGAACGAGGGCATCATCGCGGAGCTGCGCGCTGCCGGCCTCCTGGCGGCGGCGGAGAAGGTCACGCATTCGTATCCGCACTGCTGGCGGTGCAAGAATCCGATCATCTTCCGGGCGACGCACCAGTGGTTCCTCAGGATCGACCACGAGGGGTTGCGCCAGAGGCTTTTGGAGGTCATCGAGAAAGAGGTGGTATGGGTCCCGGCCTCGGGCCGCGAGCGGATCGCGGGCATGGTGGCGTTGCGGCCGGACTGGTGTCTCTCGCGCCAGCGCTATTGGGGCGTGCCGATCCCGGCGCTCGTCTGCAAGGCGTGCGGGACGCATACGCTGGACGCCCGCGTCGTGCGCCGGCTCGCCGACCGGGCCGGCCGCGACGGGACGGATGCGTGGTTCCAGGCGCCGGTCAGCGATTTTGTTCCTCCGGGGCTCCGCTGCGCCTGCGGGGCCGGAGATCTTGAGCGCTCGACGGATATCCTGGACGTCTGGTTTGATTCGGGCGTCAGCCACCAGGCGGTCCTGAAAGGGAGGCAGGACCTGAAGCTGCCCGCGGACCTGTATCTCGAGGGCTCGGATCAGCACCGCGGCTGGTTCCAGACCTCGCTCATCCCCTCCGTGGCGATCGACGGACAGGCGCCGTACAAGACGGTTCTGACCCACGGCTTTGTCGTGGGCGGCGACGGCCGCAAGATGTCCAAGTCCCTGGGCAACGTCATCGCGCCCCAGGAGGTGATCAAGGAGTTCGGCGCCGATATCCTGCGCCTGTGGGTGATGGCCAGCGATTATAACGAAGACGTGCGTCTCTCAAAGGACATCTTGAAGAACTGCGCCGACGCCTACCGCAAGGTCCGCAACACCGCCCGGTTCCTTTTGAGCAATCTTTATGATTTTGATCCGAAGAAGGACCGGGTCCCGCTCGACGGGCTGCTGCCCCTTGACCGCTGGGCGCTCATGCGGCTCAACGAGACCGTGCAGGCGGCGGACCAGGCGTACGCGTCGTACACGTTCTACGTCGTCTTCCAGAAGTTGTTCAGCTTCTGCAACGAGGACCTCTCCTCGCTCTACCTGGACATCCTCAAGGACCGGCTCTACACGGCGGGCGCTGCGTCACGGGAACGCCGCTCGGCGCAGACGGTCCTGGAGGCGATGGTCCGGGCTCTCGCCGTGATGCTGGCGCCGGCGGCGCCCTTCACGGCCGAGGAGATCTACCGGTTCATCCCGCAGGGCCCTGAAAAGAGACAGGTCAGCGTCCAGCTGGAGGGCTGGCCCGAGCCGTTCCCGCAGGACCTCTTGCGCCGGCAGGACGTTGTGTCGATCGACGCGGTCCTGAGCCTGCGCCCCGCGATCCTCAAGGCCCTGGAAGAGAAGCGCGCCGAGGGCGTCCTCGGCAGTTCACTGGAGGCGCGCGTGCGCCTGTCGCTGAAAGACAGAGAGTTGTACCGTTCCTTTGAGCGGCACAAAGACGACCTGCGGTCCCTCTTCATCGTCTCCGGCGTCACGGTGGCCTGCGACGAGAAGCTCGCGCAGCCGTTCGCCCTTGAGGTGGCCCGGGCCGCGGGCTCCAAGTGCGCGCGCTGCTGGAATTACGGCGAAGACGTCGGCGCGGACAGCGCCCGTCCGGGGATCTGCGGCCGTTGTGCCGCCGTCCTCGCCGCCGATCAATAAAAAAGGTTGCATGCCGCGGTGTTTGCGGTTATAATTTGGCCTTTGAATTCGGGACCGTACCCAACACGCGCACAACAGGGAGGACGTCAGCGTGAAGTCAAGGAAGATGACAAAAAAAGATTCACGGGTCTATAAAAAGTTCCTTTTGGAGAAGCGCGAGGAGCTGATGGGGGATATCGCGCACATCGCCGAGGAGACCCTTAAGAAATCGCAGAAGGACGCATCGGGCGACAACTCGGGCTACGCCTTCCATATGGCGGACGTGGCGACCGATACCTATGACAGGGAGTTCTCCCTGGGGCTGGCCTCCAAGGAGCGCATGGTCCTGCAGGAGATCAACCACGCGCTGCTCAAGATCGAAGAAGGAAGGTTCGGCATCTGCGAGGGGTGCAAGAAGCGGATCTCGAAGGTCCGGCTCAAGGCCGTCCCGTACGCCATGTTCTGTCTGAAGTGCCAGGAGAAGAAGGAAGAGGCGTTTTAGAAGAGAGTGTCTGCGATCACCGTATTCCTCACCGCAGGCGGCATCCTGGCGTTGGACCGCGTGACCAAGCATCTGGCCGATGCGGCGCTCGCACCGGGCGCCTCCATGCCCGTCTTCGAGAATATTTTTCATCTGACGCTCGTCCATAACCGCGGCGCGGCGTTCGGGCTCTTGCCGGATGCCGCCGTTTTTTTTATCGTCGTGGCGCTCGTCTGCATCGCGGCGATCGCCGGCGCGTTCTGGCGGCCGCACCTCTTCACGCGGCTCTTCGGACTGCGCGTGACGGACAGCCGTGTGGGCATGGGCCTGGCCCTCATCCTGGGCGGCGCCCTGGGCAACCTCATCGACCGCCTGCGCCACGGCTACGTCATTGACTTCCTGGATCTGCGTGTCTGGCCGGTCTTCAACTTTGCGGACACGGCGATCACCTGCGGCGGGCTCCTGATCGTCCTGGTGCTGGTCCGGCAGATGCTGAGCAAAGATGGCCCCCATACTCTTTAAGTGCCCCTTTTTTACGGTCTACACGTACGGCGTCTTCGTGGCGCTCGCGTTCCTCCTGAGCGTGCCGCTGTGGGTGCGCGAGGCGTCCCGGCGGGGGCTCGACGGTGAGCGGGTCTATACGCTCAGCCTCCTGGTCCTGGCCGCCGGCATCGCGGGGGCGAGGCTTTTGTACGTCTTGTTGAATTGGCAGGATTTTCGCGTTGATTGGTTGGAGGTCGCCCGGTTGCAGCACGGCGGACTCGCCTGGTTCGGCGGCCTGGTGGGAGGCATCGGCGCGCTTGTCGTTTACGCGCGGCGTTCGCGCTGGGCTTTGAGCGCCGTCCTCGACAGCATCGCGCCGTTCGCCGCGTTCGGCCAGGCCATCGGCCGCATCGGCTGTTTCTTCAACGGTTGCTGCTACGGCTTTCCTTTTGAGGGAGGCCTTTATTTCAGGGTGCACGCCACGCGGCTGTTCCCGTCGCAGCTCCTCGATTCGGCCACGCTTTTTTGCGTCGCCCTTCTCCTGATGCGGATGCAGCGCCGCGACACGACGGGGCAGGGACGCATCGCGGCCTGGTACCTGGTCGCGGCCGGCCTGCAGCGGTTTCTCATGGAGTTTGTCCGGGCCGACATGAGGCCTTACTATTTCTCCTTGAGCGTCTTTCAATGGATGGCTCTTGCCGTGATCGGGGCCGGGGCCGTCGCGCTGGTGGTATTACGATGCCGCAGAGGAGCTGCGTAGTCGAAGCGTCGGGTCAGGGCAAGCGGCTCGACGTCTTCATCAAGGAGCGTGAGCCGGATTTTTCGCGCACCGTCATCCAGGGTCTCATCGCGGGAAAAAAGGTCTGGGTGAACGACAAGGCCGCCAAGGCGCACGCCCGGCTCAGGCTCGGCGACCGCGTCCAATGGCTGTCCCCTGAGGCGCCCAAGACCGAGCTCGCCGGCGAAGACATCCCCCTGTCCATCCTCCATGAAGACGAGGCGGTCTGCGTTATCGACAAGCCCGCCGGCCTCGTCGTCCACCCGGGCGCCGGCCACCGCACACACACGCTCGTCCACGCCCTCCTGTATCATATCCCTTCGTTATCGGCGCTGAGCAAGGACCGGCCCGGCATCGTCCACCGTCTCGACAAGGAGACCTCCGGGGTGATGGTGGTGGCCAAGACCGGCGCTGCGCACATGCATCTGGCCCGGCAGTTCAAGGACCACACGATCGACCGGCGGTACGTCGCCCTGGTCGACGGGGAAGTGGCCTTTGACGAGGGCGTCATCGACATCCCGATCCGCCGGCACAGGACGGACCGCAAGCGCATGGCCGCCGGGTTCAGCGACGACGCCAAAGAGGCCAAGACCGCCTACAAGGTGATCAAGCGTTTGGGCGGCTTCACGGCCGTGGCGCTCTTGCCCCAGACCGGCCGCACGCATCAGCTGCGCGTGCACCTGGCGCACCTCGGCCATCCGGTCCTGGGCGACCCTGTCTACGGCAGGAAGAAGAATTTCCCGCGGCTGGCCCTGCACGCCGAGGCGCTGGGTTTTACGCACCCCGTCACGGGAGAGAAGATGCATTTTTCTTCGCCTCTGCCGGTCGAGATGCAGGAGGCCCTGAAAAAAACGCCGCAGGCGTTGCCTCGCAAGCGCACGACTTCGTGATATAATAAAAGGATCATGGCAAAACGACCTGTCATTGTCAGGCCCTGCGCGTCGTTAAAAGGGACCGTGCGCCTGCCCGGCGATAAATCCATTTCCCACCGCGCCGCCATCTGCGCGGCCCTGGCCGAGGGCACGACGCGTATCGCACATTTCCTCTTTTGCGACGATTGCGAGGCGACCTTGCGCGCCTTGCGCCTTATGGGGGCGCGGATCACGGTCGACCCTGCCCAGGAGTGCGTGACCGTCGAGGCGTCGGGTCGCCTGCAGCCGGCCAAGGGCGATTTAGACATGGGGGAGTCCGGGACGAGCGCACGGATATTGATGGGGCTCCTTTCGGCCCAGCCCTTTGCCGCGCGCCTGGACGGCGCGGCGTCATTGCGACGGCGGCCGATGGGCCGGGTGATGGACCCCCTGCGCCGCATGGGGGCAAGGCTGGAGGCCCGCCGCGACCGTGAAGGAAAAGAGTTCCTTCCGGTCCGTGTCTTGCCGTCGTCCCTCACGGGTATCGCCTGGAGACAGAGGATCGCCAGCGCCCAGGTCAAGTCGGCGCTTTTGCTGGCGGGGCTCTTTGCCCGGGGCGCCACGCGCATCAAGGAGCCGGTCGTGAGCCGCGACCACACGGAGCGGATGCTCAAGCTCTTCGGCGCGAAGATCCGCCGGCGTCACGATACGATCCACCTGGAGCCCTCGCCCCTCACGTCACCGGGATCTGTCGATGTGCCCGGAGATTTTTCGAGCGCCGCCTTCTTTATCGTCGCCGGCCTCCTGGCCGAGGGGTCGCAGGTGCTGATCAAGGGGGTCAACCTGAACCCCACGCGCATCGGGTTGTTGTGGGTCCTCAAGCGCATGGGCGCGAGGATCCGCATCCTTCATCAACAGCTTGGCCTTGAGCCGACCGCGGACCTGGAGGTGCGTTCGAGCCGGCTGAGCGCCACCGTCATCGAGCCGCGCGAGATCGCGACGATGATCGATGAGTTGCCCGTCTTGCTCGTCGCCGCAGGCCGCGCCCGGGGGACGACGGTGATTAAGGGGGCGGCAGAGCTGCGCGTCAAGGAGACGGACCGCATAGAATCGATGCGCGTGAATTTGTCGAAACTGGGTGTCAATCTTAATGTTAGGTCTTTGTCCAAAAGGGAGGACCTGCTGGTCACGGGTGTCGAAGCGTTCCGGGGCGCGTCCTTCGAGACTTACGGTGACCACCGCACGGCCATGAGCCTCTTCGTGGCAGGGTTGATGGCCCAGGGGCCCAGCCGCCTCGATGATGCGGCGTGCATCAGCAAGTCTTTTCCCCGGTTTCTCTCTGCGATGAAACATCTCCTTGCCTGATAAGCGGTTTGGGTCCTGTTCAAAACAATATTTTATTGACACCGCGGCCCTTGTTTGGTATAGTTATGTCAAATTTCACCCGCCCAAGATACCGAAAGAGACGCGCATGCGCATGAACAGGTTCCTTTCGAGTGCCCTGAGTACCGTCTCGTCCCTCTTTTCCAATGACATGGGTATAGACCTGGGTACCGCCACGACCCTTGTGTATGTCAAGGGAGAAGGGATCGTCCTATGCGAGCCTTCGGTGGTGGCCCTGAGGAAGGGCGTGACCGTCAACCGGGTCCTCGCGGTCGGAGACGAGGCCAAGAACATGCTCGGCCGCACGCCGGGCAACATCCTGGCGATCCGGCCCATGAAGGACGGCGTCATCGCGGACTTCGACATCACGGAGGCGATGCTGCGTTATTTCATCAAAAAGGTACACCGCCGCCGTGTCCTGGTGAGCCCGCGCATGATCATCGCCGTCCCCTCCGGGATAACCGAGGTGGAACGCCGGGCCGTGAAGGATTCGGCGATGCGCGCGGGCGCGCGCGAGGTCCATCTGGTCGAGGAGCCGCTGGCCGCGGCGATCGGGGTCGGTCTGCCGATCCATGAGCCGGCCGGCAACATGATCGTGGACGTGGGCGGCGGCACGACGGAGGTCGCCGTCATCTCTTTATCCGGGATCGTCTTCTCCAAGTCCATCCGTATCGCGGGCGACGAGATCGACACGGCGATCGTCGAGTATCTCAAGAAGAACTACAATTTGATGATTGGTGAGCGTACCTCCGAGGACATCAAGATCAGGATCGGTTCGGCCTATCCCCTGGAAGAGGAGTTGAGCATGGAGGTGCGGGGGCGGGACCTCGTGGCGGGTCTGCCTAAGACCGTGACCGTCACGTCGGAGGAGATCCGCGACGCGATCGCCGAGCCGGTCCGGGCCATCGTGGACGCCGCCAAGATCGCCCTCGAGAGGACGCCGCCCGAGCTGGCCGCAGACCTGATCGACCGCGGCATCGTGATGGCGGGCGGCGGGGCCCAGCTGAAAGGGCTCGACAGGATCATCGCCGAAGAGACGGGTCTGCCGGTCCACATTGCCGAGGACGCGGTGACGGCCGTGGCCCGCGGAACGGGTAAGGTGCTGGAACTCGACAGCAGGTACCTGCGCGATGTCTCGGTCGCCATGAAGACCGAAGGCATTTAGCGATCCATCCGACGGGGCGTCGTGTTTTTTCCCAGACAAAAGCTCATCAAGAGTGCCGTCTTCGTCTGTGCCCTCCTCCTGATCGTCTTCCTTGCCTACCGGAACACCACCTATTCCCTGCGCGCTCACCTGACGGATGCGGCGAGTTTCCCGTTGACGTTGCTGCGTGCCCTCACGCACGAAACGCGTGCCGTCTTCCTCTTCCACGCCAGTTATTGGGACCGCTTGCGTCTTGAGCGCGAGAACGCTGTCTTAAAGCGGGAGATGCTGCGCGCCGAGGAGGCGATCTCCGAGAACGCGCGGCTCACGCGCCTTTTGGACCTCAAGGAGAACGCTTCCTACGTGTCGGTGGCGGCCCAGGTCGTGGGCAAGGAGTTCCACGCGCTTCGGCCGTATCTGATCCTTAACAAGGGCCGCGCGCAGGGCGTGCGGCGCATGGACCCCGTCGTGACCGCGGGGGGGCTGGCCGGCAAGATCCTCGAGGCCGGGCAGTTCTCCTCAAAGGCCATGCTGATCCAGGACCCGGACCTGGCCGTGCCCGCGATGGACCAGCGCACGCGCGAGCAGGGGCTCGTCTCCGGGACGCTGGACGGCCGCTGCAAGCTGCGCTTCCTCGATTTCGACACCGACACGCGGGAGGGCGACCTCGTCATCACGAGCGGCCTGAACATGACGTATCCGCCGGGGATCCTCATCGGCGTCGTGCGCTACGTCGGCACGGAGCCCTCGGGACTGGGGAAGTTCGCGTATATCGATCCGGCGGTGCGGCCCGGCGCGCTCGAAGAGGTCCTTATCGCAATCTTAGGTCATGACGGTGCTCCAGAATAGGTGGTTGTGGCCCTTCCTCCTCCTCGCGGCGCAGGTCATCGTCGACCAGCTGACGGGCGCCTCGGTCACTTTTTTCGATCCGTTCCTGGCCGCGATCGTGCTCTATGCTTATTTCCATAACTACGACGTGCGCGACAACATCCTTTTCGCGGGGCTTTGCGGACTGCTCAAGGACGTCGCGGGCCTGGATGTCTTCGGCCTCTACACCGTATCGTTCGTGCTCGTGAGCACGGGCGTCGCGTATGGGACGCGTTTCTTGAACAGGCAACTGGACGTGTTTGTCTTTCCTATCGTTTTTCTGGCGGTCTTTGTCCAGCGTTTCGCTGTCGGGATGGGCCGCCTCGTTTTTTTTGACACGGGGCCGCGGGGGTCTGTGATCGCCTTCTTGCTGCGCGCGGGCCTGACGGCCGCGGGCTCGGTGGTTGCGGCCTTTGCCCTCTATCGTTTTTCACGACGATGCGACTTGGGACTTACCGAATCCTCATCCTCCTGATGCTCGGCGTGGCAGCCCTGGGTCTCGTCGTGATCCAGGGAGTGCACGGTCAGCATTACGGGGACCTGAGCCGGCGCAATGCCATCCGTCTCATCCCGCAGGAGCCGTACCGGGGCCGTATCTACGACAGGCACGGCATCCTGATGGCGGACAACGTCCTGTCCTTCGACGTCGTCGTCATCCCCCAGGAGCTGCGCGACCCGCAGAAGACCTTTGCGGATCTGGCGGCCCTCCTGGGCATGACGCCCGGGGAGACGGCCTTCGCGTATAAAAAGGGGTACCTCAATCCGTTCACGCCGGCCTCCATCGCCGTGGGCATCGACAAGGAGAAGGCCATCGCCGTGGCCGAGCAGGAGCTCAACCTGCCGGGCGTGGCGGTGTATCTTAACGCCAAGCGCTTTTATCCCCACCGCGAGGCCGCGGCCCACGTCCTGGGATACATGAGCGAGATCGACCGGGAGCGCATCACGCGGCTCAAGTCTTACGGTTATGACTTAAAGGACAAGGTCGGGGTGAGCGGCCTGGAAGAGACGCTGGATATCTTCATGCGCGGAGAGAAGGGGGGCGAGCAGATCGAGGTCGACAGTCTCGGCCGCAAGGTGCGCTTGATCGGTTATCGGCCGTCGGCGTTCGGCAAGGACGTGACGACGACGATCGACATGGAGCTCCAGCAGCTGGCGCACGCGGCCATGCGGGGATACGCCGGCGCTTTCGTCTTGATGGAGGTCAAGACGGGCGAGGTCCTGGTCCTGTACAGCAAACCCTCCTACGACCCGAATGTCTTCATCGACCGGTCACAGACAAAGAGGCTCAACGCGTATCTCGTGTCGGCCGGCGCCCCGCTCGTGAACCGCGCGATCAGTGCTTCGTTCGCGCCCGGTTCGGTCTTTAAGGTCGTGACCGCCGCCGCGGCGCTCAAGGCGCGCGGGTTTCCTGCTTCCATGACGTTCGTCTGCCGCGGCCAGCTCAAGATCGGCGACCGGTACTTCAAGTGCTGGTCACAGCACGGTCCCCAGGATTTTTATCAGGCCATGGCGCACTCCTGCGACGTTTATTTTTATCACATGGGTTTCCGCGCCAACCCCGACGGTTTGGCGCGCATGGCCCGTGAGTTCGGTTTAGGCGAGAAGACCGGTATCGACCTGCCGCAAGAGGCCGCCGGGTTTATCCCTACCCGCGTCTGGAAGAACCTGGCGCGCCTGGAGAACTGGTATGACGGCGACACCGCCAACTATGCCATCGGCCAGGGTTTTGTCCTGACGACACCCCTGCAGCTGGCGCGCCTCATGGCGGCCGTGGGCAACGGCGGCATCCTGGTGCCGCCCCACGTGACGAAGGCGATCGGCGGGGAATCCGTCGTCGGCCGGCCGGCAAAGAGGGTCAATATCGATAAGGACCAGTTGGCCATGATCAAACGTTCCCTGCGTTATCCTGTTTCTTTTTCCAGCGGCACGGCGCATGACCTGGACATTTCGGACCTGGCCATCTGCGCCAAGACCGGCACGGCGCAGGTGACCGGCCTGCCCTCACATGCATGGGTGGCGGGCTTTTTCCCGGAAGAGGACCCCCGGTATGCCTTTTGTGTCTTTCTCGAACACGGCGAGACGAGCCACGCGGCGTGCGAGGTGGCCAGGGCGGTCTTTGAGGAAGCCAAGAAGAGGGGGAAATGGAGATGAGGCACCGGTCGCATCTCGTCCTATTCTGGGCGCTCGTCTTTATTCTGGCGGCGGGGTTGTTATGCCTGTACAGCAGCTGCCATCAGAAGGGCGATTTTATCCGTCGTGAGACATTTGTCAAGCAGGTGATGTGGCTGGCCATCGGCCTCGGCGGCATGTTCTTGGTGTCGCGCGTGGATTACCGGCGCCTGAACTTTTTCATGGCGCCGTTGTATCTGGCGACGGTGGTGAGTCTCGTGGCCGTGCTCGTCTCAGGCCGGACCATCATGGGCGCACAGCGGTGGATCACCCTGGGCGGCATCTCGCTTCAGCCCTCAGAGCTGGGCAAGTTCGTGCTCATCCTCGCCCTGGCACGGTATTACAGCTCCAAGGCGGTCCTCGGCGTTCACGCCGACGCGCACGCAGCCGACTTCGTCAGGGCGTGCGCCGTGCCGCTGGGCCTGACGCTCTTGCCGATGCTCCTGGTCCTGGCGCAACCGGACCTGGGGACGGCCCTCGTGTATCTCTTCATCTTCTTTTCGTGTGCCTTTCTGGCGCAGGTCCGGCTGCGGTATCTGGCGGGGCTCACGGCGGCGTGTCTGGCGGGCCTGCCCCTTTTCTGGTCCTTTCTTCTTAAGCCTTATCAGAAACTGCGCCTCTTGGTCTTTCTGGATCCGAACTCCGATCCCTTGGGCGCCGGCTACACGGTGATCCAATCGAAGATCGCCATCGGCTCGGGCCGGCTCTTGGGCAAGGGCTTCATGAGCGGCACCCAGGGTCAGCTGAACTTCCTGGCCGAGCGCCACACGGATTTTATCTTTTCCGTCTGGGCGGAGGAGTGGGGCCTGGCGGGCAGCCTCGCGCTCCTCGTCCTTTACGGCGTCTTGATCTTCGCGATCCTGCGCATCGCCGAGACGGCCAAGGACATGTACGGCCGGATGCTCGCGTGCGGCGTCGCGGCGGTGCTCTTCTTCCACGCGGCGGTCAACGTCATGATGAACACGGGTCTGTGCCCGGTCGTCGGCCTGCCGCTGTCGCTCTTCAGCTACGGCGGCTCCTCGCTCGTCCTCAACCTGTTGGCGCTGGGCGCCGTCCTCAACATCGCGCGCCAGAAGTGACCTCCGCCCGCGGCCGGCGCGACCATCCCCTTTCTCGGGTATGCTCGTCCGGCCCCAGCGAGGCCGGACTTCGCTCAGTGTTCGCTCGCCTCCGCTCTCCCGGGATACCGAGCGGCAGGGAACCGTGCCCGCTCCGGCGGCGAACATGCCCCTCGAAAGGGGATGGCCGCACCGTCCGCGAGAGCCGTGTACGACATTCCGCCGCAACCGGGTCGCGACACGATTTGCGACGAGATTGAAGAGGTCATAAAGTGAAAATTTGTAGATTTAGGTCGCCTGCTGATGTTAGTCGAGATTTCGGAGAACAAAGCTCTTTTTGCTTATCAAACTATGATTACTTTAAAAGTATGGAGAAGAATTCCTCAATAGGTGATGATAGAGAGGGAATTATTGATGCGGAGAAAGAGGGAAGATGGGTTTGCACGACACAAGTCAAAGCGCTGCTGTCTTGTTGGACAATTCTTGAAAATGGGAAAATTTCTGAAGAAGATTGGGATATTTTTCCGGAAAAACGGGGAATTGCTGTTATATCTTCTACCGAAATAATGAAGGCATTCTTTGAGAGGAAGCTGGCGGCATGCCTTACCAAGGACAAGGAGTGGTTTGATTTTGAAGAAGATAGAATTATATATTAGCCTGCAGGGAAAGGACCGGGCGGAAGTTTTTCTCCTCAAATAGATGGCGTAAGAGCATATTTCTATAAACGTGACGATTTTAAAAAACAGCGGGAATACAGGTTTGCTTTCCGGCTCCCCCAAAAATATAGCTTCTTGCAACATTTGGTATTTTATGTCAAACCTTTCGAGTATATTGAAGAAATAGTTCTCTATCCGCTCCTGGAGAAAACAGAGCGTCAACAAATTACTAAGGGATTACTTGCTGCCGAAATCATTGGAAAAGTGACGAATCTTTAGTTTTGTCTCTGGAAGTGTTGGAGATGTCATCTCAGCCAGAGACGGCGGGTGGCGGAGGCGGGCTTGTTACGGCGGGCGGCGGGACCCTTGTCCCTCGAGGGGCCTGTTCCCCGCCGGAGCGGGCACGGTTCGCTGCCCCCTACCTTCCAGCGAGAGCGGAGGCGAGGGAACACGGAGCGAGTCCGGACACGCTGGGGCCGGACGAGCATACCCGAGAGGGGCAAGGGTCCCGGCGCCCGCAACAGGGCGGACGGCTCGGACAGGACCCGTCACGGTGAGAGCATGGTAGCGAGAAGACATGAATGAGCCTATAACGCTGGACATGGAGCTGTTGCTGGCGGTGGCGAAGCCGGCGCGGTATATCGGCCGCGAGGCGGGCTCGGTCACGAAGGACTGGGCGGCGGCGGCGGTGCGGGTCTGCCTGTGCTTTCCCGACACGTATGAGATCGGGATGAGCCACCTGGGCATCCGCCTGCTGTATGACCTCGTCAACCGCAGGCCGGCGTATCTCTGCGAGCGGGTCTTTGCGCCGTGGCTCGACATGGAGGCGTTGATGCGGGAACGCGGCCTTCCGCTCTGGTCGCTGGAGACGCGCCACGCGGTCCGGGACTTCGACGTCCTCGGCTTTTCCTTGTCCTACGAGCTCTGCTACACCAATGTTTTGAACGTTCTCGATCTGGCAGGCATTCCCTTGAGGGCGTGCGCGCGCGACGCGTCGCATCCGCTCGTCGTTGCCGGCGGCGGCTGCGCCCTCAATCCCGAGCCGATGGCGGCCTTCGTGGACGCCTTTGTCATCGGCGAGGGGGAAGAGGCCTTCGTCGAGGTGGCGGAGGCCGTCCAGGAGGCCAAGAGGGAGGCGTGGAAGAGGCCCAGGCTTCTGGAGCGGCTCGCCGCGATCCCGGGCGTCTATGTCCCGTCCTTATATGAGGTCGATGAGCGGGGCCGGCGCCGGCCGCTCGCGGACCAGGTGCCGGCCCGCATCGCCAAGCGCGTGGTGCCGGACCCGGCTGCCGTCTGGCAGGACCACCATTGGATCGTCCCTTATATCCAGATCGTCCACGACCGTATCGGCATGGAGATCATGCGCGGCTGCCCCCGGCGTTGCCGCTTCTGCCAGGCGCGCGTCTGTTTTTATCCGCTGCGCCTCATTCCGGGAGACGTCATCGCGCGGACCGTGCGGCGCCTGTGCGACGAGACGGGGTATGAAGAGGTCTCTCTTCTGTCGTTGTCGTCATCGGACTATCCGCACTTTGAAGAGTTGGCCGCCGGGCTCTCCAGGGAGCTGGGCGCGGCCGGTATCAGCATCTCACTGCCGTCCGTGCGGCCGGCCAGCGTGGTCGGCGTCCTGTCGCATCTCTTCGCCTCGTTCAAGAAGACGACGCTGACCTTTGCGCCGGAGGCGGGCAGCGCCCGGCTGCGGGAGCTCCTCCACAAGGATTTCGACGAGGCGGAGTTTTTTGACACGGTCCGGCAGGCCTATGCGGCGGGATACCGCCAGCTCAAGCTCTACTTCATGATCGGCCTGCCGACGGAGACGGACGCCGATATCGACGCCATCGCGGATCTCTGCTGCCGGATCGCGGATGAGAGGAGGAAGTGCGGCAAGGGGCCGGCCCACCTGAACGTCTCGGTGGCAAATTTTGTCCCTAAGTGCCACACGGCGCTGGAGGGTTCGGTCATGGCCTCGCCCGAGACGCTCGCGGCGAGGCAGGCGTCCCTGCGAAAGAGGCTCGGTCGCCGCAGCGGACACATCCGACTGAAGTTCCATCAGCCCGAGATGAGCCGGGTGGAGGCCTTTCTCGCGCGCAGCGGCCGCCGGGCGGCAGGGGTCATCGAGGAGGCTTGGCGCCTTGGCAGCCGCTTCGATGCCTGGAGCGGGCAGCTCCGTTTTGACCTGTGGCAGGCCGCCTGGCAAAAGAACGGCGTCGTGCCGGACGATGACCTTTGTCCGAGGGCGCCGCAGGAGAGCCTGCCATGGTCGTTTGTTGACGCGGGAGCGCCTGGCGCGGACGAGCCCACCCCGCAAGGGGCCCAAAGGCGTTGACCCCGCAGACATTCTGTTGACGATACGTTGATTCTGTGTTAACTTATTTTAATCAACGAGTTAAGAGAGAATCAGGCAGGAGGGCAAGTCAAGGCCATGAAGAGGCTATTTGGTAGACTTTCTTTGGGATCGCGGTCCCTGAGGCCCCAGTTCGCGGTGGCCTTTGCCCTCATGTCGGTCCTGCCGATCCTGTTGCTTTTGAGCTTTGTCTTGCCCAGTTTTTTGTCGTCTACGGCCAAACCGGTCGTCATGGTGCTCGTCGCTCTTTTTGCCATAGCGGGGTTCTTCCTGATGAAAAAGGTGATCGACTCCGTCATCGCGATCACCCAGAGCGCGCAGTCCCTGGCCAGCGGCGAGGTCAGCGCCGAGGTCTCCTGTCCGCGCCAGGATGAGCTCGGGGAGCTGAGCAGCAGCCTCAACCAGCTCGCCGGCTACATCAAGTGCAACATGGACGAGCTCAAGATCTACGGCGAACGGACACGCACCATCAATTCTCAGATCAACCGGCAGCTCGTCGCGCTGGGCGGCCTCTTGGAGATCAGCAACCTGATCACCCAGGGGGTGGAGCTTGAGGAGATTTTCGGCGCGGCGATCAAGAAGGCGGCGCTGTTCACGAACGGCGAATTCGCCTTTCTGATGATGAAGGTCCCGGATGCCTACGAGATGAGCGGCCAGTACGGCCTCAGGGGCCCTATCCTCGCCTCCCTGAAGATGTCTTCAAACGCCTACTTATTGGATTACCTTTCGCAGGAACCGCGGACGATCCGGACACAGGACGGGACGGGGCGGGGGGCGGCCGCGGACCTCCTGAAGCTGCTGGACGCAAGGCACCTGTTGACGTACCCCATCTTCGTCGGCGGCCAGCCCAAAGGCTTCGTGGCCGTCGGTAACCGCCGGCCGGACGCGCCCTTCGGTGACGAGGAGATGGAGATCATCGGCGTCTTTGCCAAGCAGGTCTCCCTGGCCGTCGAGAACAAATTTCTTTCCCATAAGATCAAGGAGATGGAGATCCGCGACAGCGCCTCGGGCCTGTTCAATAAACGCTACCTCGTCCAGCGGCTGGACGAAGAGATCCTGCGCTCCATCTCCTGCCAGCGGCCGTGCGCGTTCATCGTCTTACAGGTGACGAACTGGCAGGCGCTCCTGGAAGCGGTCGGCAGTTCCAACGCCGGGGCCTGGGCGCGCAAGATCGCCGAGGCCCTGAAGGCCGAGGCGCGCAGTTTCGACTGTCTCGGCCGGCTGCGAGAGGATGTCTATGGCATCATCGTGCCGGAGAAGAACAAGCGCCAGGCCGAGCAGACGGCCCAGCTGCTCCTCGAGAAGGTGAGCGGGGCGCTGGCGGCGAAGGACCGGACGTGGCAGCCGGCTTTCCAGGTCCGCGTCGCGGAGAACCCCATCGACGGAGCGGACGCCGCAGGCCTCTTGCAGAAGGTGGGCGAGGCCATCAAGGTGTGAGCGAAGGAGAGCGATGTCGTCTTTTAAGCGCGTGACGACCAAACAACTCGGCGAGCTTTTGATCGAACGCAAGATCATCGAGGCCGGACAGCTGCAGAAGGCGCTGGACTTCCAAAAGGTCAACGGCGGTCTCATCGGCGAGATCCTCGTCCAGCTCGGGTTCGCGCGCGAAGAGGACATCGCGCAGGTCCTGACGGCGCAGTACGGCTTCCCGTACCTGCCGCTGGCCAATTACGACATCGACATCGAGACCGCCCAGGTGATCCCCCAGCACGTGGCGCGGCAATACTGTTTGATCCCCATCGACAAGATCGGCAACAACCTCACCGTCGCGATGTCCAACCCGCTCAACGCCCAGGCGATCGAGGACGTCGAGATGATCACCAAATGCGTCGTGCAGGCCTTCGTCAGCACGACGACCGATATCCGCAAGGCGATCGAGCGCTGTTATCCCGCAAAGTAGTCTTCCCGGGGTCCGCACACGCGTATGGGTTCCCTCAGAGAACGCCTCCAAGAGATCCTCATCAAGAACAAACTGATCTCCGACGACGACTTGAAGCTCGCCCTCCAGGTCCAGAAGGAGCACGGCGGCAGGTTGAGCGACGTCCTCGTCAAGCTCAACCTCATCGGAGAAAAGGACCTCCTGCTCGCCCTGAGCGAAGGCCTGGGCTTCCCGCCGATCTCCCTGTCGCGCTTCAAGATCGACGAGGAGGTCTTGAAGCTCGTGCCGCGGGACATGGCCAAGCACTACCAGATCATCCCCGTGGCCAAGATGGGCCGGGCCCTGACCGTGGCGATGGCCGACCCCTTGAACATCTTCGCCATCGACGACGTCAAGACCCTGACCGGCTTTGAGATCAATCCCATCATCGCCTCCCAGAAGGAGATCCTCCAGACGATCGATCAGTACTACGACGAGCCCGCCACCCAGGTGATCGACGAGATCATCAAGGAGGTCTCGGAGATCGACATCGAGGTCATCCGGGCGGCGCAGGAGGCGGGGCCCGACAC
>Ga0307419_10000726_pt1 | contig 16970 bp, 12 predicted proteins | sample SalMarWE160230MG_2_FD_202512 | JGI IMG/M metagenome (GOLD analysis project Ga0307419, IMG submission 202512) | Salt marsh sediment microbial communities from the Plum Island Ecosystem LTER, Massachusetts, United States - WE1602-30 | ecosystem: Environmental > Aquatic > Marine > Intertidal zone... | reverse complement strand
GGAAAAAATCGATCTGATATTAATTGGCGGGTATAGTGGAAGTACTCTGATTGATGTAATGCTGGGAAGTGCCGTTGACAAAGTGCTGCGTGAAATCCAGCTGCCAATTCTCATCTGCCGTTAAAAGCAGCTTGTTAAAGATCAATAAAATTCGTATTAATTTCGGTAACCCTGGACTGAAAAGTGTTAATCACCAGGGTTTTTCCAACTTGAGTTTCTTTCACAGTATCCGGGCGATAGATATGAATATGTCCATGAAAGTGGTAGGCCGGCTGAAAGGTATCAATCAACCAGCGGAAGGCCTTGATCCCCTGATGAGTCCAGTCATCCCCTTCGTGGATCCCCTTGGGTGGAGCGTGGGACACAAAAATATCCAGGAACCGGCCATACGCTAATTTGTTATATATCAGTCCGGGAACAAGCTGTATGACATGGTTCCACATTTCTCCCTGAGTATATTGATAGTTGGTTTTTCGGTTGTATCGGATAGAACCTTCAACTCCTGCCAGCAGCAATCCATGCTCCCTGTAGATCTTCCCATGCAAGTTGTCCGCCCCTAAAGGATAGGTCTGCTGTTTATCTTGATAGCTCTTTTGGGCAAGATCATGGTTCCCATGAACAAAATATAGTGGCTGGTTCAGCCCACTGATAATATATTCAAGGTACGGATAGGGAAGATCGCCGCAGGAAAGTACAAAAGCCACATCATTATGACGTTCCTTGAGTTTTTTACTGTAAATCCTGGGATCAACCTGATCACTAACTGATAAAATTTTCATGATAAACAGAATCTATCTCCATTTGGGTTCTGTCAATTGTACTATACCGTGTTTAGATAATTTGTACTGGATAATACTCTCGGGTTAAACAAATCAAGATCATTATCACTTTGAGGATCAAGATTTTGATTTTGTGTAAATTGACAAGTAATCTGCAATCCTATACACTTATTAAACAAAACTGCCAATCGCCAGTCAAATATTTGTATATAAAGAAACTCTCAATTATGGGAAATCTGCATACTACACCATTTTTATTACTGGGGGAGATCGTAGTGGATCTTATTTCCACTGATATTGTAGATTCTCTGGAAAAAGCCGCTCATTTTGAACGATTTGCCGGTGGCGAGGTTTCCAACCTGGCCACAAACCTCTCACGCTTAGGATATAAAACAGCACTTGGGGCTTGTTTAGGGAATGACGGTTTTGGAAAGTTCCTCCAGGATCATCTTACCCAGGCTGGAGTAAGCCTTGATTACATACAAATCTCAAATCATTCACCTACAACATTGATACCTGTCACCCGCCAATCAGGCACACCTGACTTTCAGATTTATCGTGGAGCAGACCAACATCTTACCCTAACTGATGATCTATTGACCGTGGCAAATGAGTGCAAATTCATTCACACATCTGCTTTTGCCCTCTCTAGAGATCCTTGCCGCAGCACAATTTTGGCCGTACTGAAAGCCAATCAAGATCAGGAAAAGATCATTACTCTCGATCCAAACTACCATCCCGGAATATGGACTGATCTTCCAGATTTTCCTTCCTCGCTGCAAGAATTCTATAAATATATCACTATCACCAAACCCTCATTGGATGACAGTATCCGGATCTTTGGTCCGGGACTCAAACCAATCCAGTATTTGGAGAAATTTCTCAGGTTGGGACCTGAAATCGTGGTTCTCACAATGGGAGGTGATGGATCACTCCTGGGAACTGCCCAGGGAGATCGGATTCATATCCATCCTAACCCGGTTCCAGTAGTGGATATCACAGGTGCGGGTGATGCCTTCTGGTCAGGTTTGTTGGCAGGTTTATTTGAGGGATACCCGATTATGACTGCTGCCCGGTTGGGACAGGTAATTGCGGAAAATAAAATTGGCTTTATCGGTCCGATTCAAGATCATTTATCATTACAAATGTACCTAAATCTTGCTGAAAAGACATTCTTTTCTAATATCTTCTAAAAAACTATCAACTGATCATGATATAGTGGATTGTATGTTAGTAACTATAAAAGAATGAAAGGCGAAGATCACAAGAGCATCTACAGCCTCTATGGTATAATTCTGCGAAATTCAATTAAAATAATAATTTAATAGATGAAACGAGGAAAATATGAAGCCAGTCCTTGAATTAAAAGGAATTACTAAGCGTTTTCCAGGTGTTTTAGCCAATGACAAAATCAATCTCACCCTCAATAAAGGTGAGATTCATGCCTTATTGGGAGAAAACGGTGCTGGAAAATCTACCCTCATGAATATTCTCTACGGATTGTATGATCCTGATGAGGGAGAGATCTTTGTTGATGGTGACAGAATCAACGTCAGCTCTCCCAGGGATGCGATTGCTCATGGTATTGGGATGGTACATCAGCATTTTATGCTAATTCCTGTATTTACTGTTACTGAGAATGTTATGCTGGGCGACGAAACCACACGAGCAGGCGGTTTTTTAGATCGGAAAACCCCCGCTGCCCGAATCCGTGAAATTTCGAACGAATACAGCTTGGAAGTCGAGCCTGACTCATTTGTCCGTGATTTACCCGTAGGAGTTCAGCAGCGAGTGGAAATTATAAAGTTGCTCTACCGGGAAGCGGATATCCTCATTCTTGATGAGCCAACTGCAGTCCTGACACCCCAGGAAGTAGATGAGCTCTTTACAATAATGCGGACCCTGGTCGAAAGCGGAAAATCGATCATATTTATTACTCACAAATTACGCGAGGTATTAACTTTTGCCGACCGGATAACTGTACTGCGCGGGGGTAAAGTTGTTGGCGTAACAACACCCAAGCAAACTAATCAAAATCAATTGGCAGCTATGATGGTAGGCCGCGATGTTTCTCTGGAATTAAATAAAAAACCTGTTAAGGTAGAGGAAAAAGTTCTTGAAGTGGAAAACCTGGTTGTCCTGGATGACCTGAACCAAGTGGCAGTTGATATGGTAAGCTTTGAAGTTCACGGAGGAGAGATCCTAGGGATTGCCGGGGTTCAGGGTAATGGGCAAACAGAACTCGTGAAGGCGATTACTGGATTAAGCCACCCCATAGAAGGTTCATTAACTCTTCTGGGCAAAGATATCAGCATGGCATCTCCAAGAGTTATCACCGAAATTGGATCTGCTCATATACCCGAAGATCGCCAACGGGATGGACTTGTTCTGACTGCGAGCATTTCTGACAATATGGTTTTAAACACCTATTACCTGGATCCCTTTGCGAAGAGTTTCATCATCCGAGCTGATAAAATCCAGGAAAACGCTGAAAAGATTATCAAAAACTTTGATGTACGCACCCCCAGTGCATTAATTCCTGTAGGGTCTCTTTCGGGAGGAAACCAGCAGAAAGTCATTGTTGGTAGAGAATTTTCAAGGGCTATCAAGTTCCTGGTCGCTGCCCAACCCACCCGCGGTCTTGATGTAGGATCGATTGAATATATCCACACTCGATTATTAGAAAAGCGGGAAGATGGAGTTGCTATCTTATTGGTATCAACAGAACTCGATGAGATCCTCGAACTATCCGACCGAATTGCAGTGATGTTTAATGGAAAAATTATCGCTGTTATTGATGGTGATACAGCAACAAAAGAACAAATCGGTCTGCTCATGGCCGGTGTTGTTGATGCCTGATAAATTTTCCAAACGCCTAAAAAAAACAGATCTATAAAAAAGGGATGGATCTATGAGTGAGAAAGAACAGAAACAAAAAACGAGGAAAAAAGATGGTGGAAAGATATTTCTCGAAGAAATCTCAAAAAGTTCATTAACCATTACTATACTGGCGATCGTTGCTGGACTGATCCTGGGTGGACTATTGGTTGCAATCACGACGGAAGAAGTTTATCAAGCTTTCGATATATCATTTTGGGAAGGTATAAAAACGGCCTTCGGGGCAGCTTGGTCTACCTATAGAGCGCTTTTTTACGGTTCCGTCGGCGATCCAGGTAAAATCATCGAAGCAATTCGCGGTGGTGATGCTAATGATATTCGCTGGGCTTTTAATCCTTTCTTCGATAGTCTTGTCGTATCTACGCCGTATATATTTGCAGGTTTGGCAGTCGCCCTCGGGTTTAGAGTTGGTTTGTTCAATATTGGCGCTGAAGGACAGCTTTTTATTGGGGCAACTACAACAGTTGTTGCAGCTATATACCTAAAAGGATTACCCGCAATCATCCATGTTCCTATCTCCCTCATTGCAGGATTTATAGGGGGAGGATTATGGGGTTTCATTCCGGGATGGCTGAAAGCTAAAACCGGCGGCCATGAGGTCATAAACACCATCATGATGAATTATGTTGCCTTCCGGCTATGTGAATATCTACTTCGTGGTCCCTTGAAAAATCCAGACGGTTTCAATCCGGTTAGTGCTGATATCCAAGACTCCGCAAAATTGTTGCGTTTATTCGAATCCCCAATCCGGTTCCATATTGGTTTTTTCATTGCTTTATTTGCCGCATTTCTGGTTTATCTTCTATTATTCAAAACCACCTGGGGGTATACTCTCCGAACTGTTGGAGCAAACCCACGTGCAGCAAAATATGCTGGAATGAATATTACTCGAAGCACAGTTATTGCCATGGTCCTCTCTGGTGGATTAGCGGGGTTGGCTGGAGCGAATGAAGTCCTTGGCGTGAACCACAACCTGGCACTGGCGTTTTCTTCAGGATACGGTTTTGATGCTATCGCTCTCGCACTACTTGGAAAGAACAACCCCCTGGGTGTGGTTCTTTCAGCAATAATGTTTGGATTCTTAAGAAATGGCGCCATTCAGATGCAGCTTTCTGCGGGCGTTCCGATAGATATCATCTCCATTCTGCAGGCATTTATCCTTACATTTATTGCAGCGCCTGCAATAATTAGAACAATTTTCAGGTTAAAAGAGCCTGACATTGATATCGATGCCGTAACATTAAGCGGTTGGGGAGGAAACTAATCCATGTCCAATAAAACTACTTCCAAGAATATTAATATGATCTCCCCCTCCCGCCGTAGAACAATGGGAATCATTTTCATCGCCATTGCTATCCTGATATGGGTATTGTTTTCACGAACATTAGAGCCAGGACTAGATACAAGCTACCGGATGGTTCCCGGTGGTTCCGATCAAATATTCCCCGATTGGGTTTTTTCTACCATCCCCATGCTAAACTCTCTGGCTGGAATCAGTTTGCTGCTAGGCGGATATCAACTTGCCCGGGGATTTAAAAAGAGGACAAATCTCGTCCTAGGATTAGTTGGGGGTATGTTTATCTTTGCCTTCCTCACCTGGGCAGCAGCTGACGGCAGCTTAAATTTAGCCGGTCTCCTGCGCACCACCCTAATAAAATCAGTCCCCATAACACTGGGTGCTTTATCAGGCATACTCTGCGAAAGATCAGGAGTCGTAAACATTGCTATTGAAGGCATGATGTTAACCGGTTCATTTGTAGCCGCTCTGGTTGGCAGCCTGACCAATATTTGGATCGGATTGTTTGCCGCCATATTAACAGGGGGCCTGATGGCTGCATTACTAGCTGTTCTTTCAATTAAATACAAAACTAATCAAATCATCGCTGGAACAGTGATCAATATCTTTGCGACCGGTCTTACTTCATTCCTGTCTGCCAAATTTCTCCAAAAATACCAGGAACTCAATAACCCGGGACGGTTTCCTACTATCGATATACCAATCTTATCGGATATCCCCCTTCTCGGTCCCCTTTTGTTCGATCATAATATTTTTGTTTATGCTTTATATGTCTTTATAATTGTAATTACGATCAGCCTCTATTACACTCGCTGGGGTCTCAGAACCCGTTCTGTTGGTGAACACCCAAAAGCTGCAGATACCTTAGGAATCAATGTATTCCGGACCCGATATGTCTCTGTCATTCTGGGAGGATTCATGGCCGGTTTTGGCGGCGCATATTTTACGTTAGGGTCGGTTGGACGATTTGACGAAGTAATGACAGCCGGAAGAGGTTTCATCGGCCTGGCAGCTATGATCTTCGGCAACTGGAACCCATTTGGCTCTTTCAGCGCCGGATTATTATTTGGGTTCTTTGATGCTTTGGCATCCAAAATGTCAATCCTCAAAGTACCAATTCCTGGTGAGATCATGTCCATGTTCCCATACGTGGCAACCATGGTGATCCTAGCCGGAGTGGTAGGCCGAGGCCAAATGCCAGCGGCCGATGGAACTCCATACGAAAAAGAGTAATTCATAAACGAGAAACGGCGTCCTTCTGGAAGCCGTTTCCTTCGTTTTATCAATCGAAGGGCGCATTTCAGCGCCCTTTATTGTTATTTAACTAACGGATATGTCCCGAATTCCTTGACTGCATCGACCATGGCCAGCACGTTTTCTGGCGGCACATCGTTCATAATGGTATGTACCGACGATACCATATAACCCCCACCCTCCCCCAGAAGCTGAATAACCCTTTTTACTTCCTGGCGGACATCATCAACAGACCCAGCAGGCAGCACCCGGTGAGTATCGATCCCGCCGCAGAAGATGATATTCTTACCAAACTGTTTTTTCAATCCTGCCAGATCGGACATTTTGCCAGCCGATGTCTGGATTGGGTTGAGAATATCGACACCCATTTCAATAAAATCTCCAATCAGCGGAACCACATCTCCATCTGTATGGAAAAACACTTTAGCCTTGGTATGTTCCTTAATGAACTTTATATAATCTGCGTGGATAGGTTTTAATAACTCCCGGTACATCTTGGGAGACATTAACAAACTCTCTTGGGTGCCAAGGTCATCCCCGATCTTGATCATATCAACATTCTCGCCCAGCTCATCCAGAAATGGGCCCATTAAATCCTTGCACAGGGCAGCGGTCTTCTCTAAAAGTGCCACCGCAAAATCCGGATTGATGGCAAGATTGAGGAGAAAAACATCCATGCCCTGCATGGCAAAAGCCCGTTCCAGGGGAAATAATAACCAGGGTGTGGCCAAAATGGCATACTGGTTCTCCGCTTTCAAAGTTGCTGCAGCGGCTTTCACATGCTCAATCCGTGTCGGATCCTTCATATCAGGCCATCCGGGATATTCATCCAGATCAGCTAGTGATGAGGCTTCTGCTAAAGGGTGAACTCCGGGAAACCATTCGCCAGGTTCAATTTCCATTTGTCCGCTTCCCCAACTGTCAATAAACGGGGAATGAGGATCCCTGGTTTGATTTCGTTTAAGGGTTTCAGCAGGATGAATATCCCACACACCACGGACATCACTACCCAGACGCTGTAAGGTCTCTTCATCAACCAGGGCTGTCCCCAATTCAGGCCAGTGGTAAATATATTCATCCGATGCCTCAATATTTGCCAATTTTTTTATCCCCTGGTAGGTTTTCATTTTGATGCCTGTTGCATTGCTAACGCCCATAACGATCGGAACACGATCCGGCACTTCATGGTTTAAAATTGCCAATACCCTGTCCCTCGAACTCATGGCCATATTCTTTCTCCGGTTTATCAATAAAATAATGCCTATAATTCCCATTTTTAGTCTATCACAACCTTCCATTTATTAGCCTTTCCAGAGGTTGATGTAGAAATTTGGGAAGAATATCTCATTTCTAAAGATTTCTTGGCGGAGGGATTTTTTTTAGTTTATAATACATGAAAATAATTATTATTTTTTTCCATTTCTTGCACAACTCTCTGAAAAAGGAGAATTTTATGGCAGATGCTACTCAATCTAAGTCCTCTATCAAATACGTGATAGAGTGGTTTGGGACAACTGTTGGCCAGATCATAGTCGCCATTGTCGTCCCGGTCATAACTGGATATGTCATGATCAGGGGTTTCATTTTCCTACGGGATGGTGAAGCGCCAAAATATGTGATTGCCCTGGTAGCAATCATCTGGGGAGTTGGCGGTGTAGCCCTGATCTATTTCATCACCAACTGGTTGATCGAAAAATTTCCACCCAAGTGGGTGACCAGGCTCCAGCCCTTCCTGTTTGTGGGGCCAGCGGTAGTCATTTTGTCCTGGTACCTGGCGATTCCGACTATTAGAACCATGGTAACAAGTTTATTTGATAGGACAGGAGAAGTATTTGTCGGGCTGGATAATTACATTGCCATATTCTCAGAACGGATCATGGTCGTCGCTTTCCGGAATAATTTACTCTGGATCGTATTTGGGGCAACACTTTCAGTTATCTTCGGTTTGCTGGTCGCAGTTCTGGCAGACCGCAGCAGGTTTGAGAAATTTGCCAAGTCTTTGATCTTCATGCCGATGGCAATTTCCTTTGTGGGCGCCGGCGTGATCTGGAACTTTATATACGAAGTAAAGGATGCTGCCTCTCCCCAGATCGGTTTGCTAAATGCTATTTGGGTGGGATTGGGTGGACAGCCCCAGGCCTGGACAGCTATGAACCAACCATGGAATAACCTCTTCCTGATCATCATCGTCATCTGGCTCCAGACTGGATACGCCATGGTGATCTTCTCTGCTGCCATTAAAGGCATACCCGGGGAACTTTTAGAAGCAGCCCGGGTAGACGGCGCGACCGAAGTACAGGTCTTTTTCAGGATTATGATCCCCTACATTATGGGAACGATCATTACCGTGATAACAACGGTGGTAATCTTCACCTTGAAGATCTTTGACGTTGTCTGGGTTATGACAGGAGGGCAATTCGCTACCCACGTGATTGCAACACAGTTCTACAGGGAAGCGTTCACAAACCAGAATAAAGGTATGGCTTCGGCGATCGCTATTGTCCTGGTGATTTGTGTTATACCCGTGATGATTTACAACCTGCGGCAATTTGCTGAAGAGGAGGCATTCTAATGAAATCTGCAAAAAGTCAGCAACGTTTCCGTGATTTTATTATCAACGGCTCCTTGCTCCTGTTAGTATTTATCTGGACCATACCCACCTTGGGGTTGTTTATATCTTCCTTCCGAACTCGTTTTGACATCCAGACTTCCGGCTGGTGGAAAGTACTCCCCCACAAGGAATGGGTTCTGGTCAAAGAATTAGACATTCCGGAAGGACTTGACTCCGATGGGATTATGACAATTGAAGGTGCCACCGGGACTTTTGATGAGTTCCGGGCAGGCATTACCACACCGGATGGCCGACAGATCCTGTGGTCTGGTAATAAACGTCTGGCCACGATCAAGATCAGTGAAGAGAGATGGGTTTTCCTTCCCAAATTTACATTAGATAACTACGGGCAGGTACTGGCCGGAAAAGCTTATGAAATTCAAAATTCATCCGGTGATATTATGACAGTCCAGGGAGATAATTTTGTTGGTGCTTTCCTGAACAGCATCACTGTAGCCGTACCGGCAACAATTATCCCGATCTTGATTGCTGCTTTTGCCGCTTATGGATTTGCCTGGATGAATTTCCCGGGCCGGAAGCTGCTTTTTATCATAGTGGTTGCATTGCTTGTTATTCCACTCCAGATCGCCCTGGTGCCAATTTTGAAGGACTATGTTAGGTTGGACCTAAACGGCACTTTCCTGGCCATCTGGCTGGCTCACACAGGCTTTGGCCTCCCGCTGGCGACCTATCTGCTCTTTAATTACATCAAAGGCCTGCCAAGGGATATCCTGGAATCCGCTTTTATCGATGGCGCTTCCCACTTTACTATTTTTGTACGATTGATCATCCCTCTCTCGGTACCAGCGCTGGCATCATTTGCAATTTTCCAGTTCCTATGGGTCTGGAATGATTATCTGGTTGCCCTGGTATTCATCGGAGCCAAACCGGATGTCCAGGTATTGACGATGAGAATTGCTGACATGGTTGGCTCCCGCGGTGCGGATTGGCACTTGCTAACCGCAGGCGCTTTTGTATCCATGCTGCTGCCACTTTTAGTCTTTTTCAGCCTGCAGCGTTTCTTCATCCGCGGCATGCTGGCTGGATCAGTAAAAGGATAAAACCTCTTCCTTGTATTTGGCAGATAGATTAGAATAGAGCCTGGGTATTTCTCTTTCCCAGGCTTTATTGATTTCTGGGCAATTTTTTTTAAAATCAAATTTATTACCTATAAATATGACAGCTGTTATCAAGTGATCCTATGAAAAAAATTCATTACATTTTTCCAGAGAATTTTACCTGGGGCGCAATCGCCTCAGCCTATCAAATTGAAGGAGCCTGGAACGAAGACGGTAAGGGAGAAAGCATCTGGGACCAATTTTCCCGATTACCCGAACGGGTCTTAAATGGAGATACAGGCGAAATTGCCACGGACCATTATCACCGCATGCCGGAAGATGTCCGATTGATGAAGGAAATCGGTCTTGACAGCTACAGCTTTACTATATCCTGGCCTCGGATCCTGCCTGAAGGAACAGGCAAGGTCAACCAAAAAGGGCTGGAATTTTATGATCATCTTGTTGATGAACTCCTCAACGCTGATATCCGACCAAAAGCAACCCTGTATCACTGGGATTTGCCAGTCCCCCTCCAGGAACGTGGTGGATGGCCCAGCCGTGATAGCATTGATTGGTTTGGTGAATATGCGGCTGTTGTATTTGATAAACTGGCAGACCGGGTAGACCTTTGGGCAACCCATAACGAACCCTGGGTAGCCGCTTTCCTGGGATACGGAACGGGTCTACATGCACCGGGTATTAATGACGCCTCTCAGGCATTTCAGGCGGCTCATCACCTGTTATTAGCCCACGCAAAAGCAGTAGATATCTACCATGCTGGTAATTATGACGGAGAAATTGGCTTGATATTGAACCTCAACCACCTCATACCAGGATCAGACCACGAGGAAGATATCAAGGCCGCGCAGCGTGTTTATGATGAAACCCACAGCCTATTCCTGGATCCGATCTTTCTGGGCAAATACCCTGAAAAATTCCTGGAGTGGCTGGGACCAAATCAACCCAAAATCAAAGCGGACGATCTTGATCTTTTAACAGGTGCAGCGGATTACCTGGGTATCAACCATTACTCCTCTGATATAGTCTATTACGACCACTTTGGAGGATGGTTGAAAGCTCGCTTGGAACCTTATTCAGCACCAGGTTGGGGACTTACACAAATGGGATGGGGAATTAATCCGGCCGGATTGAAAAAAGAAGTTCTGAATATTACCAATAATTACGGTCATCCAAAGATCTTCCTGACAGAAAACGGCTGCGCTGCTGTGGACCAGCCTGACCAGAATGGTTTTGTCAATGATCTCGATCGAATTCGTTTTTTGAAAGAACACATCATCGCTCTGCATGGTTCTATCCAGGAAGGTGCCAATGTTCAGGGATATTATGTCTGGAGCATCTTGGATAATTTTGAATGGGAACGGGGATATTCCATGAAGTTTGGATTGATCCGGGTTGATCCTGAGACGCTGGACAGGATTCCAAAACACAGCGCGGCCTGGTACAGTGATGTTATCAAAAATAATGGAGTAACACCCTAACTACCCAGGAACCAAAATATGACAGCACATTATGAGTGGTGGAAAAAAGCAGTTTTTTATCAAATATACCCTCGAAGTTTCATGGATACCACCGGCAGCGGGATCGGTGATCTTAATGGTATTACTCAAAAGATTCCCTATCTGGCTCAAACCCTGGGCATTGATGCTATTTGGATCTCCCCGTTTTATCCCTCTCCAATGAAGGACTTTGGGTATGACATTGCTAACTACAGGGATATCGATCCCATATTTGGAAGATTGGCTGATTTTGATAAACTCCTGGAAACGATCCATCAAGCCAATCTCAAGCTGATCATTGACCTGGTGCCAAACCATTCATCTGACCAGCACCCCTGGTTCCTTGAATCCCGATCTTCAAAAATCAACCCCAAGCGGGATTGGTATGTTTGGAAAGATGCTAGAGATGATGGATCTCCTCCCAATAATTGGTTGAGTATATTTGGCGGCAGCGCCTGGGAATGGGACCAGGAAACCAACCAATATTATCTGCACTCATTCTTAAAAGAACAGCCCGATCTGAACTGGCGCAATCCTCAGGTGCAGGAAGCAATTTTTGACGTAGTGCGTTTCTGGCTGGATCGGGGAGTAGACGGATTCCGGATCGACGTCGCCCACTTCCTGATGAAAGATCCTGAGCTGCGGGATAATCCGTTGAACCCCTCTAATACCAAATCAATCCATAAACCGCTGGGAGACTATGACTCCCAGATCCATCTATATGATAAAGGCCATCCTGACATTCACAGAGTTTACAGAGATTTCAGGAAACTGCTGGACGATTACAGCAAAGACCAGCCCCGGATGAGCATGGGAGAGATCCATATATTCAATATGGATGAATGGGTTTTATACTATGGTAAAGATCTGGATGAAATCCATTTTCCGATCAATTTTTCCCTCCTGGGAGCAAATTGGCAGGCCGAGTCAATTCGAACGCTGGTTGAGGGTTTGGAATTCAGCTTGCCTCCCGGTGCCTGGCCAAATTACGTCCTTGCAAATCATGATGACCAACGGATCTTGAGCCGCTATGGAATAAAAAACGCCCGCAGTGCTGCCATGTTGTTGTTGACCTTACGGGGCACACCTATCCTGTATTACGGAGATGAGATCGGGATGAAAGATGTCGATATCCCACCCAAACTATGCCTGGATCCGGCCGGTATCCGCCAGGCAGGACAGGGAAGGGATCCCAGCAGAACTCCCATGCAGTGGTCAAATGAAACTTGGGCAGGATTTTCTCCCCCACATACTCAAAAGACCTGGCTTCCCATTGCAAACGATTTCCAGGAAATAAATCTTAAAAATCAGCTGAAAGATCCAGATTCCATTTTTTCTTTTTATCGGAATCTCCTGCAGCTTCGCAAGCGCTATCCCGCTTTACAGACAGGTGATTATCACAGCCTGCCAGATACACCACAGGGTTGTTACCTATATACCCGGTATAACGAGGAAGAAAAACTATTGATCGCCATAAACTTCACATCCCAGGAGCAAATTTTAGATCCCTCCCCACTGCATGGCGGCAAGCTCCTGCTTTCCAGCCTTCCTGAAAGGGACTATACCATCACAACTCCATTCATTTTACGGCCCCACGAAAGCATCCTGGTTTTATTATGAATACTACAAAAATTGATGCAGTCATCTTTGACCTTGATGGAGTAATCACAAATTCCACTCCCCTTCACAGCCAGGCCTGGAAAGAGATGTTTGACCAGTTCCTAAAGGACCAGGCTTCGAAGACCTCAACTCCCTTCCGGGAATTTACACACGAAGAGGATTATCTGGCTTATGTGGACGGAAAACCGCGTTATATCGGTGTAAAGTCTTTCCTTGAGTCGAGAGGTATCGACTTGCCTTTCGGTGATCCATCCCAGGAACCCGGGCAGGATACGATTTGCGCGTTAGGTAACCGGAAAGATCAGCTCTTCAACCAAATGTTATCTGAGCAGGGAGTAGATATCTACGCATCTTCAGTTGAGTTCATCCATACCCTGAAAGATGCAGGGATCCCTCTCGGACTGGCTACTTCAAGCAAGAACGCTACCAGGGTCCTGGAATTAACGGGATTAATTGATCTCTTTCAAACCCGCGTGGATGGGATCGTCTCAGCTGAACTTGGCCTGGAAGGAAAACCCTCTCCAGATATCTTTCAAGAGGCATGCGACCAGCTGGGCGCGTCTTATGACCGGTCCGTGATCATCGAAGACGCGAATTCTGGCGTTGAAGCAGGATACAGAGGCCATTTTGGACTGGTGCTGGGAGTGGCAAGAGAGAATAATCAGGAAGAGCTTGAATTACACGGTGCTGACCTTGTTGTAGAAGATTTGCAAGAAATCAGCCTGTCAGACATTCAAAACTGGTTTGCCGGGGACGGTCAGAGTAAAAGTTGGTCAATTGAATATAATTCTTACAATCCAGTCCAGGAAGGGACCAGAGAAACGCTCTGTGCTGTCGGAAATGGATATTTCTGCACCCGGGGAGCCATGGAGGAGATTCCAGCCAACCTGGATGAGAATTACCCCGGTACCTACATCACTGGTTTATATAATTCACTGGAATCCAATATCGGCGGCAGAACGGTAACCAATGAAGATTTCGTCAATTCACCTAACTGGCTGCCGCTGACATTTCGGATCGGCTCCGGTGATTGGTTTAATCCCAGAGAAGCAAAAATCCTTGAATTTCACCGCAAGCTGGACTTTAAAACCGGCCTTCTGACCAGAATTATGATTATCCGAGATAAGGAAGGGAACCAAACACGAATTCAATCAACGCGGTTTGTCAGTATGGCCGATCCAAACCTGGCGGCTATCCAATACAAGATCACTCCACTCAACTATGCAGGAATCATCACAGTCCGGTCGGAATTGGACGGTACAGTTACAAATCTTGGTGTGAAGAGATACCGGGAACTCAGCTCCAGGCATCTTCTCCCTCTGGAAGAGGGAGGTAAGGAACGTTTCAGCTACTTAAGCGTTGAGACCAATCAATCAAATATCCAGATCGGAATGGCAGCAAAACATCAGGTCATCTGTGGTGATGAAATAATCGCACCCGATTTCCAGGTAAGTACCATCCAGGGCAAAGTTACAACCACTTTTGAGGTCGAAGCCCGTTCTGACAGTCCAGTCTGTATAGAAAAGGTAATTTCTCTTTTTTCCTCGCACCTTCCTGAGGTAGAGAATCCATTAAACGAGGCCAAGCAGCTAGTTCAGGAGTGCGGCAGTTACCAGGATATTTTTGATAACAGCATCAATGAATGGAAGGATGTTTGGGATCGTATAGATTTGAAGATCAAGGGGGACCGCCTGGTCCAAAAAATGATCCGGCTCCATCTTTACCATTCCATGCTGAGTTTATCTCCCCACAGCGCAAAACTTGATGTTGGAATTCCGGCCAGGGGATTGCACGGAGAAGCTTATAGAGGGCACATTTTCTGGGATGAATTGTATGTGATGCCTTTTTATGATCTTCATTTCTCCGAAGCTGCCCGGTCTGCATTGATGTACCGTTTTCGCAGACTCCCGACTGCCAGGCAGGCTGCCAAAGAGGCTGGGTTTAAAGGCGCCCAATTCCCCTGGCAAAGCGGTACAGACGGCGGAGAGGAGACCCAGAGTTTGCACCTAAACCCAATCTCCGGCAAATGGGGGCCGGATTTTTCTCACCTGCAGCGCCACGTTTCTCTGGCAATTGCTTATAATCTCTGGAATTATTATTGGATAACAGGTGATACAGAATTCTTGATCAAGTACGGAGCAGAACTATTTCTCAGCATCTGTCAGTACTGGTCCAGTCTGGTAGAGAAGGATCCTGATACCAAGCGTTTTAATATCAGCGGGGTCATGGGACCGGATGAATTTCATGAAAAATATCCAGGCTCACAAGAACCCGGACTTGAAAATAATGCCTACTCCAATTTAATGGCAGTCTGGACCTTTAACCGAGCATTTAAGATCCTGGATATAATTCCGGAAGAAGAAAAAGGAATATTGCTAAAAAAGCTGGCTTTCGGGCCAGATGAGTTACAAAAATGGAAAGGGATCACCAGGTTATTAAACATTTCTCTCTCAGAAGAAGGGATACTGGAGCAATTTCAGGGATATTTCGAATTGGAAGAACTGGATTGGGAGCACTACAAAAAATCTTATAGTGACATTCACCGGATGGATCGCATCCTTAAATCGGAAGGTCTCTCTCCCAATTCATTTAAGGTTGCCAAGCAGGCCGATGCCTTAATGTTATTTTATAACTTGAACGAAGATACCACCCAGTCATTAATTGCCCAATTAGGGTATCAACCTCCAGAAGGTCTTCTTGCCAGGAATTTCCATTATTATTTACAGCGCACATCACATGGCTCAACTCTCAGCAGACTTGTGCATGCCTATCTTGCCTTTTTGATTGAAAATTATGAACTGAGCTGGAAGCTGTATCAAGAGGCCCTTCGCAGTGATTATCTTGATATCCAGGGAGGGACTACCCGGGAGGGGATCCATTTAGGTGTAATGACCGGAACAATCCTATATTTTTACCGCACCTATGCGGGCTTGGATTGGACCGGGGAAATTCTAAAATTAAGTCCAAATTTACCTCCTGGGTGGAAAGAGATAACCTTTAATTTATCATTCCGGGGAGTGAGGTACTACTTCAAGATCTGCATGGATCAGATTAATCTGAAAACTGATAGTGATGAACCCCAAAAAATCACATTAGGCCAACAACATATCACAATCCAATCTGGTGATTGGACTACCTTTTCTTTATGATCTCACAGGTTTGAATAAAACAAAAAAGAGGTGTAAAAATGCTCGGTGATGTATTATTAATTACGGAAGACCACAAAAAAGCAGCCAGCGAGATTTTATGGTACCTGGATAAAATTGCGGGAGAAAAAGTCATCCTGGCTGTTGGGGGTGAATCTGGATCAGGTAAAACGGAAATCGCACACGAAATTGCCCGGGCATTGAAAAAACGGGGTACACCTGCTAAGGTCATGCATATTGATAACTACTACCTTACATCTCCTGTTGAACGCACTCCCTGGCGCCAGGAACATGGAATTGAGAGCATTGGTTTTACTGAATATGATTGGGATACAATAAACCGCAATCTAAACGAGTTCCAGGAAGACCAGGATCGAGTTACCATGCCCTGCATTGATCTGTTAACTGACCAGGAAGATCAGCTAATCACATCATTTAAAGGATTGAAATACTTGGTCATTGAAGGTTTATACGCAATCCAGGCTGCGGCAAATCTCAAAGTCTTAATTGATCTGACCTATCATGATACGAAAAAAGCCCAGTTTGAGCGCGGTAAAGAACCCACAAATGACTATCGCTGGCAAGTGCTGCAGCGGGAGCATGAGGTAGTCCAATCTCTGCGACCTCAGGCAGATTTATTGGTGAATAAGGATTTTTCCGTTTCCCCGCTGAAATAAGGGGGAAACCTTTCAATTCTGTTAAGGTTTAATCCCCTTCATTCCCTTTTGAACCTACCAACCTTGACGATATAATAAGAAGATAGCGGTTTATTAAACTGACTACCTGATTG
>Ga0307419_10000725_pt1 | contig 17018 bp, 14 predicted proteins | sample SalMarWE160230MG_2_FD_202512 | JGI IMG/M metagenome (GOLD analysis project Ga0307419, IMG submission 202512) | Salt marsh sediment microbial communities from the Plum Island Ecosystem LTER, Massachusetts, United States - WE1602-30 | ecosystem: Environmental > Aquatic > Marine > Intertidal zone... | reverse complement strand
AGGAAAAACAAAAAGGGTTATTTTAACTGATAATATTATCGATAATATGGAAACGGACGAAATAAGGACTGTGCTTGCCCATGAGATCGGGCATTACAAATGGGCGCATATGCCGAAGATGATTTTTACCGGTCTTTTTTTCAATTTATTTTCTTTTTATGTTCTGCATTTAACTTTTACCTCTTTATTCCCGAATTTTTTAACCGGTGTTCGGGCGAATATTACACTGCTTCCGATGTTTTTATTGTTTTTAAGTCTTATAGATTTGACTTTCTTAAAAGTTCTGCAGAACGCCCTTATTCGTATGTTCGAAAATCAGGCTGATGATGAGGCTCTCAGGATAACAGAAGACGCCGATGCTTTCAAAAGAGCAATGGCAGGATTAGCCAACAGAAATCTTTCCAACGCGTACCCGAATTTCTGGGTTAAATTGATTTATTACAGTCACCCACCCATAGGGGAGAGATTGGAGAGAGCGGAAAAATTTAATTAGCTATAGCTAATTAAATTTTTCAGGTTTTAGGTCTTCGGTTTTATGGGTTGGGATTTAATTTTGACATTAAACGTTGGACATTGGACTCTGGACTTTGGACATTGGACTGATTTGTTGATTTTTTACTAATTCACGAATTGACTGATTTACTAATTTTAGTCCCCAATTCCTAAAATTCGGAGGTCGTTTACGTTTGTACCTGTTTCACCGGTTATAATTCCACCCTCAATTTTCCTTAAGAAATCCGATGAAGAATGGTTTGTAAAAGCTTTTTCTATTTCCTCTGAGTCTATTGCTGCTATCTTTCCGCCAATAATCCCTCCGGCAAATTTTGAATATCCGTCTATTCCGTCGGTATCGACAGAGAGGAAGACAATCTTCTTTGAAGACCCAATTTTTTCCGCGAAGCCGATTACGCATTCCTGATTTGGGCCTCCTTCTTCTTTTCCTATTTCTTCCAGAGTGACCACACATTCTCCTCCCGATAGAATTATCGCGGGAGGTTTTATTGGGATACCTGATAGTGTTACTTCCCTTGCTATTTCGCCGTGAAAAACTCCGACTTTTTCCGCTTTTCCTTCCATCTTTGAAGATAATATCAATGTGTTATAACCCAGTTGTTTTGCTTTTCTTTGCGCGCTTTCCAGTGTTCTCGCGTTGCTTAGAATGATTTTATTGAGGGTTTTAGAGAGGACTTCATCTTCCGGAGATGGTGTTTCGGGAATATACCCTTCGATACCCTCTTTAATTATGTTCAAAACAGGAAAAGGGATTGTTTCTGTTAGATCATACTTGTCTAATATATCGTAAGCGTCCTGGTATGTGGTGTTGTCTCCGACAGTCGGTCCTGAAGCTATGGTTGACAGGTCATCCCCGACAACGTCTGAGACTATCAGGGAAATCAAGCTCGCCGGGTAAGCGGCTTCTGACAGCTTACCTCCTTTGATTTTTGAGATGTGTTTTCTTATTTTATTTATTTCTTTTATAGAAGCCCCGGATGCTAACAATAACTCGTTTGTTTTTTGCAGGTCGGCAAGGGTTATACCTTCCATAGGCGCCGCGAGTAAAGCCGAACCGCCTCCTGATATAAGGGCTATTACAAGGTCTTTTTTCTCTGTTTGTTCTAACAGGGATAAAATTTCATTCGCGCCTTCTATTCCTTTTTCGGTTGGGATCGGGTGTCCAGCCTTAATCACTTTAATTCTTCCTATATCTTTTTTGGAAGATTCATTTATTGTAATAATTCCCTTTGATATTTTCTCTCCCAGAATATCATATAGGGATTTTGCCATCCTGTAAGTCGCCTTACCGCTTCCTATTACAAAGATATTATCGATTTCAGATAAAAACAGCTTTTCGTTGGCGATTTTTAATGCGTTGGCTTCTAACCTGACTGTTTTGGTTATGGCTGCTTCGGGTAAGGACTCTTGCAGCGCGTACTCGAGAATTTCTAAAAGATCTTTTCTGATTTGTTTTGAGTCTTTGGTAAGTTCCTCTAAGTTTTTAATTATTTTCATATATTTAAATTATAAAATCTTATTCTTATATTTTTTGACTCAGGACTCGTGACACGCGACTCATGACTCTCTGTTTTAAATCCAAAATCCTAAGTTCTCACTTTATTTTAACAAATTAGACTTTTTGTAAAGGATATAGTTCCGTTATTTTTTCTTTTTGAAAATAAACTCTTTATCTTTAGCGTCGATTAGTATTTTTCCTTTAGTGATTTCGCCGTCGATTATTTGAAGAGACAGAGGAGTCTCAATAAATTTTTGAATTGTTCTCGCGAGTGGTCTTGCTCCGAAAGATTTATCATAGCCTTTGCCGGCAAGTAAGTCCCTTGCCTGTTCTGTTATTTCCAATTGTATATCCGATTCTTTCAGACGGTTTGAAAGGTCATCTATCATGATATCTACGATTTTCTTTACCTGTTCGAGATTGAGAGGTTTGAAGATTATTATGTCGTCGATTCTGTTTAAGAATTCGGGGCGCATTTTAAGCCTCAGTTGTTCGGTGACTTTTTCTTCGAGAAGGTCATAATTGTCCGCGAGATTTTGAATCACATCGGATGCTATATTAGAGGTCATTATGTTGACTGTATTGGTAAAATTAACAGTTCTTCCTTTTCCGTCGGTGAGTCTTCCGTCGTCTAAAATCTGAAGTAAAATGTTGAAAGCCTCCGGATGAGCTTTTTCTATTTCATCATATAGAATTACACTGTAAGGTCTTTTTCTTACGGCTTCGGTTAAATAACCGCCTTCTTCGTATCCAACGTAACCGGGAGGCGCTCCGATAAGCCTCGAGATCGAATGTTTTTCCATGAATTCGCTCATGTCGACTCTCACAAGAGCATCTTCTGAATCAAAAAGAATCCAGGCAAGAACTTTTGCTAATTCTGTTTTTCCCACACCCGTCGGTCCCAGAAATATGAAAGAACCTATAGGTCTATCCGGGTCGGAAATGCCGGAACGGGATCTTCTTATCGAATCCGCGACCGCTTTCACCGCGTATTCCTGATTTACTATTCTTTTGTGTATTTCCTCTTCGAGATTTGTCAATTTATGTTTGTCTTTTTCCAGCATTTTGCTTACGGGAATCCCGGTCCAGTCGGAGACTATTACAGCGATATCCTCATCGTCTATGGGCTTATCATAGGGACGGGTTTTGGACCATTTTTCTTTTTCTCTTTCATATTCCGCGCGTATTTTTTCTTCTTCTTCAATCATCTTACGAGCCCCTCGATGATCTCCTTCCTCGGCGAGTTTTTTTGCTTCTTCTCGGAGACTTTTGATTTTTTCTTCTTTCTTTTTTGAATCTCCCGGCACATCCGCTTTCTGTAGCTGGAGTTTAGCGCACGCTTCGTCGAGCAAATCGATTGCTTTGTCTGGTAAGTGTCTATCCGTTATATAGCGTTTGGATAGTTTTACAGACGCTTCGATCGCCGAATCATCTATTTCTACTTCGTGATAGTTCGCGTAGGATTCCCTAAGACCTCTCAATATTTCTATAGAATCCGCAACTGATGGTTCGTTTACCCAGACAGGTTGAAATCTTCTTTCGAGCGCGGGGTCTTTTTCAATATATTTTCTGTACTCCGAGATAGTTGTTGCTCCTATGGTTTTCATTGCTCCTCTCGCGAGAAAGGGTTTCATCATGTTGGAAGCGTCCATTGCTCCTTCTGCCGCGCCTGCTCCGACTACCGTGTGGATTTCATCGATGAAAAGAATAAGTTCATCTTTTTTCTTTTCAAGTTCATCCATAATCGCTTTAAGGCGGTCTTCGAATTCCCCGCGGAATTTTGTTCCCGCTATAAGACCGGCAAGATCCAGTTCGAGAATTTTTTTGTTCTTCAACATTTCAGGTACTTTTTCGCTTTTTATTCTTTGCGCCAGACCTTCGGCAATCGCGGTTTTCCCTACACCGGCTTCGCCTATCAGTACGGGATTATTCTTTGTTTTTCTTATAAGGATTTGCATTACACGTTGGATTTCTTTTTCTCTGTTTATAACAGGGTCGCCTTCTTCTTTTGTGAGGTCCCGTGTGTATTTTTCCAGTATTTTATATTTGCTTTCGGCATTTGGGTCTTCGATTCTTCCTTCGCCTCTTACATTTTTCAATGAAGAAAAAATTCTTTCTTTGTTTATTCCGAAATCGGCAAGTATTTCTCCGGTTTTTCCGGTATCGTCGGTCAAAGATAATAGTATATGTTCGGTTCCGATATATTTATCGTTTAATCTCCGTGCTTCTTCCCACGCGTTATCAAGAGCTTTATTCGCCTGCGGGGATAAGTAAACCTGGACGGAACCGTAAGCTTTCGGCAGCTTCTCGAGTTCGTCTAACACTCGGTTTTTTACCTGGGAAGTATTTAACTCCATACTTTCTATTAATTTTGGTACAATCCCCTCGGGGTCGTCGAGCAGACCGTACAGAAGATGCAGAGGTGTCATTTCCGAATGATTGAATTTCGAAAGAGAAGATTGCGCTATCGAAAGAGCTTCTTTTGCTTTCTCGGTAAATTTATCTTCTCTCATTATGCCTCCGGTTTTATTTCTTTATTTTATTATTTCAAAACTGTTTGATATTTCAGTGCTTTTCTTAAGCATAACATGAACTGAGCAGTATTTTTCTATCGATAAGTCTATCGATTTCTTTATTTTTGATTCATCCGGGTCTTTCCCGTAGATAGTATATTTAATTTTAATATTTTTAAAAATTTTGGGATGTTCATCGCGTCTTTCCCCGGACACTTTAATTTTTATGTCGTCGTAATCGACTTTCATTTTGTCTAAAAGGGAAATAACATCCATCAAAGTACAGCTTCCCAGGGAAAAAAGCAGGAGTTTCATTGGACTGGGCGCGGAATCGTAGCCTCCGAATTCTTTTTTTGTGTCTATTATGATTTCGTGTCCGGAATCGTCTTTTCCCTTTAATTTTAATCCGTCAATTTTTTCGATTTCAACTTCCATAATTGTATAAATTATACGAATTATGACGTTTATGTCAACTGTTTTCTTTTTTTATCTTAGTCCAATGTTTTTGTCCGAACCAACCAATAAATTCTCACACAGAGCACACGGAGAACACAAAGAAAAAGGTAGATGAGTATATGAGTGAATGGGTAAAAAAACATTCAACCCAACAAACCCAATAAACTCAATAAACCCAACCGTAAAGTATTTATTCCTTAAGTCTTTCCATTAATTGAACGGCATCCATCGGTATATATACTTTCTCCGTTACGGGGGCGTAAACGACAATTCCATTTAACTCGTGTGCTTTTCCATCCGCTATAAGTAAGTTTTTGTTTATAGGAAGTTCGAATGAGTTAATTTTTAAAACAGGGTTTGCTGTATCGGATTTATCCAGGTTATAATCGGGGTACACTTCACCGGCTTCTATGAAAAGTTCTTTGTTTATATCCTCGAGGCTGAAACCTAAAGCTTTAGCGGTAATTTTAGCTAAGTCTGTGTTGTCGTATAAGCCAACAGGTCTGTTAGGACCGTAAGTCCAGAGCGGGACGTCTTCACCGGTGTGATTATCGGAGGTCCAACCAAATACAGTATAGTTTTTACTGATTACCCTTGAAATAGCACGCGCTAAGGAATCAACTGTGTTATTACGCTTTGCGATTTCTCTCGTAAGTATTTTGATCTCGTTATAATCATCTTTGGTAATATCGATTCCCCACCACTGGCTTATTTCTTTTGATAAATTAGCATAAGAGTGATCAGAATCCAAATTAGCTGTTATGGCTCCGGCTGTAACTTTCATTTTCTCTAAAGGGCCGATTAGATCTTCGATTTTTGTTTCGGAGTATGGCTTTTTGGTGTCACCGTGACCTATACTCAGGGCGCCGCAGTTATGGTCCGGAAATACTAATAGAAGAGTATTCTTATCTTTTCTGGCAAAATCGAAAGCTACTCTAACAGCTTCGTCGAACTCCAGAAAATCAGTTACCATGTATATAAGGTCGTTCGCGTGTCCCGCCCAATCTATCTGACTGCCTTCTACCATCAGAAAAAATCCATCTTTATCCTGAGAGAGGAGTTCGATGGCTTTAGAAGTCATCTCAGCCAATGAAGGCTGTTCGGGGGCGAACTCCAGGCGGGCTATATTGGCTTTCATATGATTCTCGGCAAAAAGTCCCCACACTTTTCCTGATGTGATGTTTGACATTTCTTCGTTAGTTTCTACGAATCGATAGCCTTTATCGAGCAGCACTTTTAATAGGTTTTCTCCGTCTGTCCTCGCTCCGCCTTCAGTTTTCGGCAGGAGATGTTGTTTTCCTCCGGCGAAAGCGACATCGAGATTTTCATAAACCATTTGTTCCGTGATTTCATTGTATTTGTTTCTGTTGTCGACGTGACAGGCAAATCCCGCGGGTGTGGCATGACAGATTGTGCTTGTAGCTACGAGCCCTGTAGCTTTGTCTTTCATTTTTGCTCCTTCCAGTACGGTAGCCAGTGGACGGTATTCCATTTTTGGTCCCGGATGCTCGAATGTGCTTAAAACATCTTCGGCTCTCGGTCCGACACTTAAGAATCCGACTGTTGTTTTGTTGCCGGTGGCAAAAGCGGTAACAGCCGCGGCTGAACCGGTTATTATTGAGTTTGCCATGTAGGTTTTAACCGCTCCCACAAGTAAACTATCGAGAGTGAGGGCTTCTCCTTTTTTCCATCTCGCTAAAGTTTGCAAACTAATAGAGCAGCCGTCGGGTACCATTATTATGACATTTTTGACGGGATAATTATCTGAAAATCCATTTGGTGAACCTTTCTGCCATGATTTATTGATGAACGCAAATACAATGATAAGTATTAAAATGATGAATAAAATTACCAGTACTGTTCTTTTAATATTCTTATTCATTTTTCCCCCTTTTTGGGTTTTCTTCTAAAATTATTTGTTTTCTGTTGTCAATCAATACCTTAATAAGCAAATTCGAGAGGAAAATATTTTTACTGAATGTATCAAGAAAATATGTAAAAAACCTTAAAAATCAAGGGGAACAGCTAATTGTTTTTATCCTTTATTGCTGTTTTAATAGTTATTAAAAGATTTCAATAAAAAAAATACCTTGACAAAAGGTGCTTATATCATTAAACTGTAAAAGCAATGAAGAAATGGACGTTACTCTTTATTATAGATAAAGGGAAAGTGAGGGGAATACCTTTAAGTGAAAGGGCTGTCTTTTACACAATTGTACTGTTGAGCGTGTTTCTTGGAGCGTTAACATATGTTACAATTGAGGGGACCAGGAAAAAAGCTCTTCTTAATGAATATAGCAGGTTAGAACTTAAGAAACAGGAATACGTTCAAAAACTTATTGAAATCAGAAAAGATGTGTCTGTTCTTAGTGAGAGTCTATTTTGTGTTGGTAAAAACAATGAAGTTTTGTCTTTAACCGGTAAATTAGAACCTATAGATAAAGCAGTTAAACAGATGGGTATAGGAGGTTTTCCAAAGCAGGGTAAGGAATTTTATTCTCTGGATTTGGATTCCAGTGTGAGATGTTTAGAAAAACAGGTTGATAAGATAAGTAATCTTGTGGAGCTAGAAAAACTCTCTTTCCGGAAGGCCGGAGGCAAGTTGGGTAAATTGCAGGATAAACTTTCTCATGTACCTTCTATATGGCCTACTTACGGATATGTCACAAGCGGTTTTGGCTATCGTACACATCCGATTACCAGGAAACGCGAGTTTCATGAAGGATATGATATAGCCAATAGGCCTTACACTCCAATTGTTGCTACTGCTGACGGAATTGTTAAATCTGTAAGGGTTCGGGGCGGATATGGTAGAACAATAGAAATAGACCATGGGTACGGTTTGTCTACGAGGTATGCTCATCTTGCCAAAACTTTTGTTAAGAAAGGGCAAGAAGTTAAGAGAGGAGAAAGAATCGCGGCTATGGGTTCTACGGGTTTTGTAACCGGTACACATTTACACTATGAAGTCAGGGTCCTGGGTCGTCCTGTGGATCCTATGAATTATTTCGATACGTTCCAGTATACTTATTAGTTCTTTTACGTGATCAGAACTTATTCCTTAAATTTAAAAAGAGATAATAATCTTGTTATTCAAGACCTGAATTTTTCCTGGAATAAAGGTGAGAACATTGTGCTTGTAGGTCCAAATGGAGGAGGTAAGAGTACTCTGGCGTTGGGTCTTTCGGGAATATTACCGGTAGAGCCCGGCAGTATAGTTATAGATTCAAAAGATATTACCGATTATGATTTGAAATCTCTAAGAAAAAAAATAGGGATTGTTTTTCAAGACCCCGAAACTCAATTTGTTACTACAGATGTTTGGAGAGAGATTGGTTTTGGTCTTAGCAATATAAAAGAAGAAAGTTCAAGAATAAAAGAAAGAGTCGAGTGTGTAATAGAGGATTTCGATTTAAGGGGAATTTTAGATAGAGATCCTTCTACTCTTTCAGCCGGAGAAAAACAATTGGTTGCTATAGCCGGTATTTATGCCATGCAGCCGGAGTTTTTGATATTTGATGAGGTGACTTCCTATCTGGATAGAAAATCGAGAGAGCGAATATATGAGCTTTGGGATAGTATAGCTTCTTCTCTTATGATAATCACGCAGAATTTTCAGGAGATAGGTTTCGGAGATAAAGTAATTCTTCTGGATGATGGGAAGATAAGTTTCGAGGCTGAAACCGGGGATCTCGAAGGCAGCGCTCATTTTTCGTATGATTCCGATTTTTTTAATCTTTTAAAAAAGAACCAGAATGAAATACCCGAATATAATAAAATAGTGGAGATTTTAAAATGATTATGCTGAAAAACGTATCTTATAAATATGAAGAAACGGAGGTAATTAAAAATTGTTCTTTATCTTTTTCTCCGAATGAAGTTCATTTGCTTGTGGGTCCGAATGGGGCGGGAAAAACCACACTTATAATGTTATTGAAAGGTCTTATTAAACCATCTCACGGGAGAGTTCTTTCTCCGAGAGGGCAGATTGGTGCGTGGTGGCAAAAAATGGGTGTGCTTTTTCAATTTCCCGAGGATCTTTTTTTTAATGACAACGTATATGAGGAAATAGTTTATGGAGCTAGGAGATTTGGGGTTAAAGATATCGACAGAAAACTCGATAATATCGTAGATTTTTTGGGCTTGGATCCTGAAATTCTTCAAGCTTCTCCGTTTGACCTTTCATACGGGGAAAAAAGGATAGTGGCTTTTGCTTCGATTTTAATCTGGGAACCTTTATATTTGATACTTGATGAACCGTTTTCCGGATTAGACTGGCAATTTAAGAAGAGAGTCACGGAAACAATCGAGAGTTTAAAAGATAAAATGGGTATTGTAGTAATTTCACAGGAATTCGATAGCATCATTTCTTTTGTGGATAGAGTTAGTTTAATTGTAAGGGGTGAATTGGTTTTTTCTTCTCCGGTAGAAGAAGTCGATTGGGATGAGGTATATGAAGTCGGATGTGATGTTCCCTCTGCCGTAAGACTTGGAAAGAAACTAAAAAGTAACGGTATTGAACTGATATCCGATAAAATTCCATATACCGTCTCCGGACTTGTCGACGCGCTTAAAAAATAGTATCTCACACAAAGCCACAAAGGCACTAAGAAAATTAGGGATTTTTAAGTTATGACACAGGAAGAGAAATATAATCTGGAATTATATCAAGAGAAAGTACAAGAACTTATTAGTAGTAAATTTCTCAAGGATGAGAATTTTATCAAATTTATTAATGGTGAGAAACCGGATGAAGAACAGATTATATCTTTATTGAGTAGATACCGATTTTTTCATTTAGAAAAGGAGCCCACTAACTTCTATAAAATATGTAATATTTTATCCAAGAATATAAAAAACGAAAAGCAAGAAGAATCTATTTCAAGTATCAGGGAAACCTACAAAAGGATTCTTAAGGGAGGCACAGGTTTTGTTTTTTCCGACAAGCTAAAAGCGAAACAACCACCAGAAGATAATTTTGATTTATGGTTTAATGCAATTTATTTTCATTCAGATAGAGAGAAGAAAAAGCGGTTGGAACAGTTACAAAACAGATATGGATATATCCAAAAATTTGTATTTATTAGGGAAATTTGGAGTCTGGTATTATTTATAAAACAATTAAATGAGATAGTTAGCGAAGTCCTTAATCAGGACAATGAAGAATTCCAGAAACAGTAAACAGATGTTTTGGTGAGGTGGAAGGCATAGGTTGTTTTTTTTATAAACATTATTGAGGGACGATGTGGGGTTTTCTTTGTGATCTTTGTGTCTTTGTGTGAGAATTAGTTCTTTTTTTTCGTTTCTGCGGTAATTTTATAATTCAATTATTTCGCATTCGAGGTTTTCAAGGTCTATAATCGCGAATGTTGCTTTTCCCGAAAGGTATCCGCATAGTTCTCCCGGGTTTACGGTAAGAGGTTCTTTCTTGATATAATGTTCGTGAGTGTGTCCATGTAAAATAATATCATAAATACCGCTTTTTCTGAATGCTTCTAATTGATATGGTTCGTGCATGATCGCGATTTTTCTTCCTTCGATTGTTATAGCTTTCGGCCCGCGGTCTATTATAAAGCCGGATTCGTTTGCTTTTTTCTGAAGAAAAAGTTTATCTCCGTCGTTGTTGCCGAAAATCGCGTAAACTTTATCCATTTTTATTAAAGGTATGGAAAAAGGAGAACAGTAATCTCCGAGATGTATAATATTTGTTATTTCTTTTTCTTTTAATATGTTTACAGCTTTTTTAATATTATCGAGATGGTCGTGGGTGTCCGATATTACTCCTATTTTCATAATTTCCTCCCTCGTTTTACCTATTACGATAATAACCATCTTAATAAAAATTTCAAGGATAAATCGGTCCAAAATAATTGGACCGTTGGTTCGTTGGATCGTGAGGTCGTTGGTTCGGGACTTCAGTAAATCCGTGAATCAGTATATCAGTAAATCAGTAAAAACCCATCTCCACCAAGACAGAATTAATGAATCAGTGGGACGGTTTAAGTTTTTACTAATTGACCAATTTACCAATTGACTAATAACTAAGTTTTCTAACTTCCTGGCTTCTGAATTCTGTTTTCTGTGTTCTTTGTAGTTAAAAATCTTTTAGTTAGTATAGGGGATTTCAGGTATTTGACAAATCGCGATATTAGATTATATTGTCGAAAAAAAAGAGAGGGATTTATGTATGTTTTATTAATGTTTTTAAATGTTTCGTTTACTAATAATACCCCAGAACTTAGTTCTGCTTTCCGGGTCGGAGAATTGAGTCCGGAAATATGCTCGAGCGAAAGATACGATTCGCTTAATATGAGATTTGTTGGTAATTGGCCCTTCGGTCCTTCATGTGCCATAGCGGTCGACTCGACTCGAGATATTGTATTCTGTAATTCGGGAGGAGGAGTTTACATACTTGATGTTTCCGATCTTTCGAATCCCGTTAAATTATCCGAGATTCGAACGAGGGGTATGGTGAGGGGACTATTTTACGAAAGCTCCACCGAGAGACTTTATATAGCCGCGCAAGAAAATGGTCTTGAAATATGGAATGTCGCCGATTCCGGAAATCCCGAAAAATTAGGTTCATGCGATACACCCGGCTGGGCGTATGGCGTGGATGTTGTCGGTAATTACGCATACGTGTCGGATTACGCCAGCGATCTCCGTGTAATAGACATCTCCAGTCCGGAAAACCCCGAAGAGGTGAGTTACTTCATAGGTGAATTCGGCGCTGCGTGCGATATAGAGATTTCCGGAAATTACGCGTTCGTGGCAAATGGGCATGCGGGACTCCAGGTAATAGACATCTCTACACCCTCGAACCCTACGGATGAGGGTTATTTAGATACCCCAGGCAGTGCGAACGGCATAGCGATTGCCGGTAGTTATGCATATGTGGCAGATTGGTTAGAAGGACTCAGGGTAATAGATATCTCCACCCCTTCGAATCCCACGGAGGTGGGTTCATGCCATACGCCGGGTTTCGCAAGAGACGTGGCGGTTTCCGGTAATTACGCGTTCGTAACAGATGGGGTTGAAGGACTCAGTATAATAGATATCTCAACACCGGAAACTCCCGTAGAAGTAGATTCTTTAGATATACCCGACGATGCACATGACGTAGTTGTATCCGGAAATTATGCATTTATTGCGCACTGGCGTGACGCTGGTTTCCGGATAATAGATATTTCTACACCGGAAGATCCCGAGGAGATAGGTTATTACAATACTACGCGCAGCATTGCATACGATGTAGAAGTCAAAGGTAATTATGCGTACATAGCAGATAATTCTTACGGTCTCGCAGTAATAGATATCTCCATCCCTTCGAATCCCACGGAAGTCGGTTTTTACGATACACCCGGTTACGCACGGGATTTAGAGATTTCCGGAGATTACGCATACGTGGCGGACGCTGATTCCGGTCTACGGGTAATAGACATCTCCACGCCGGAAAATCCTGAGGAAATAGGTTTTTACGATACACCCGGCAGGGCTTGGGACGTAGCGGTTTCCGGAGATTACGCGTACGTGGCGGATGATGGTTCCGGTCTACGGGTGATAGATATCTCCACACCGGAAGATCCCACGGAAGTCGGTTTTTACGATACACCCGGTTACGCGCGGAATTTAGATATCTTCGGAGATTACGCATACGTGGCGGATGATGATTCGGGCCTCCGTGTTATAAACATCTCTAACCCCTCGAGTCCTACGGAGGTGGGCGCGTACGATACAACGGGCAATGTACGGGACGTAGCAGTCTCCGGTAATTATGCGTTCATGGCTTATTATAGCGGGCTCCAGATAGTGGATATCTCTACACCGGAAGACCCCTTCGAGGTGGGTTCTTACAATGCCACCGGCTCTAGTGCGGAAGGTGTATTGGTCTCCGGAGATTATGTGTTCCTGGTAGATAATAGTAAATTTGTACGAATAATAGATGTCTCCACACCGGAAGATCCCGAGGAGGTAGGTTTTTACGGTACGCCCGGCGATGGTCCAAACGGCGTAACGCTTTCCGGTAGTTATATATATGTGGCTTCAGGAAACGCCGGTTTACAAATATACCAGAATTTACTTCCAGGGGGTAGTGAGGAGAGTAGCAATAAAGAACAAATTCTAAACCTTACTCAAAATCTTTTCATGGGAACAGCGGAGGTACAGGTAAATGGAGCAAATTTACCGGCAGTACTCGATGTATATGATGTAACCGGAAGGATAAGAGAGAAAACAATAATTTATAGCTCTTTACCGGTAACAGTCGGCGCTTTTCTAAAACCCGGGATTTATTTTGTAAAAGTAAAAGGTTTAAACCCGGTAAAGATATTGAAATTGAAGTAGAAAAACCAGGATTCTTCGAATCAGTTGAATGGTTAAATTGAAAAAATAGTCAAATAGTTATTTTAGGATTTAGAATATCCTCGTATTGGCCCTTTGTGGGCAGATTACTATGGATCGCTTGGTATCTTATGGGATAAAGAGAGGCATTCTAAATTGGGCATTGCTTGTGCAAGGATTTGGGGGCCTTCTCTTTATCCCTTTATTTATTTCTTTCAACATATTTATTAAATTATAATGTCTATCCATAATAATTCTACCCATTTATTAGGATATTTGTTTATAGTATAACATACGAGGATTTGGGATATAGGATTTAGTTAAAGAAACAAATAAAAAATTCTGTTTGCTTTGTGTGTGAATTTATTAGTTGGTTCGTTGGATCGTGGGGTTGTTGGTTCGCATTTAAATTTTTGTTGTTGTGGTTGGGTTGGATTCTGACTTCGCACCTCCTGGCTTCTGAATTCTGTTTTCTGTGTTCTTTTTGGTTCAAAAAGGGAGGGGATAGGGACAAAAATCCCACGCTTGACAACAGCTGTACTTCTTATTAGTATAGGGTGAATTTTCGAAGGAAAATTTTTTTAAAACGAATGGTAAAGAAATTTGGCTTTGGCAAAGAGTCACGGATAAGAGAAAACAAACTGATTAAAAAGATTTACAACAAAGGATTCTTTTATCGTGGGGAGTTTGTATATGTACACTTTTTGCCGGAAACAGAAAAAAAGTTTTCTATTCGTTTAGAAAGAGGAATAAAGGGAGGTTTGGAACGCAACAGGTTGCGTCGTCGTTTGAGGGAAATTGTTAGAAAGTCCAATCCTTCTTTAAAGAATGGCTTATATATTGTTTCGGGGAGAAAATCGGCTCTAATGGAAAATTACGATAAGATAAAGAATGATTTCGGTAAAATATGCGATAAGGAAAATTTATGGCTAAAGCAATAATAGCGTTACTGAGATTCTATTCAAAAAATATATCTGTTTTTTTCCCGAGAAGATGTAAATATTACCCTACTTGTTCCTCTTATGCGATACAGGCTTTAGAGAGAAAAGGATTTTTAAAAGGTTTAGTCTTAAGCATATGGAGATTGCTGAGATGTAATCCTTTTAGCAAAGGCGGATACGATCCACTCGGAGGTGAATGATGGACGATACAAGAAGAATGATTTTGGGTTTTGCGCTTATATTTATTTTTATGCTGCTCTTTCAATTTTACTCAACCTCTAATAAAAAAAATTTAGAGCCGGAAACAACATCTGAACAGGTTCAAGAAGAAAAAATTCAACCGGAAAAAATAGTTCCGGAAGAAGAAAAAAACGCGTTACCCGCACTTTTTTCCGAAGAAGAAAAAACGGAAAAAGAAAGCGCGGAGATTATCAAAATAAGCACAAAACTTATGGACGCGTATTTATCTTCCATGGGTGGAGTTATAGATTCTGTTTATCTCAAGGATTATGGGGTAATGTTTTTCGCGCTCGATAGAAGTCAGCCGCTGCTATCGACTTCTATTATCACATCGACAAGAACTGTTTCAACTAAACCTATTAACTTTAAAGTGAAAGTCGAGGATGATTATTCTGAGAAAAGAGTTATTTTTTCTTACATGTTGGATTCGGTTCTGGTAAGTAAGACATATATGTTTTCCGATTCTTCTTACATCGTTTATATTGAATGTTCTCCTAAGTCGGAATATATGTACGAAATAAGTTCTTTCGATACCGGAGAGGAATTTTCACGTGAGTCCTTTTATAGCGGGGTAGTTTATTATGCCGGTAAGAAAGCATATACAATAAAAAAAGGAGATTTGTTTAAAGGTTCGGATGAAGATATGTCCGGAGTAATTGAATGGGTCGGATATAAAACCAAATATTTCTTTGGCGGAGTGGTTCCGGAAGAATACCTGGACGAGTTTACTCTAAGGAAATCACCCGATTCTCCCGTTGTTGCTATTAAGGATAATTACAATACCGCAATGTATTTTGGTCCTCTTAAGTTTTCTGTTCTTGCCTCGGTTAAAGAGGGTTTTGAAGACGCGATATATTTCGGCTGGACGCTCTTGAGGCCGGTAGCGAAGTTCATTTACCATTTTATGCAATTTCTGCATCGATACGTAGATAATTACGGGCTGGTAATTATTTTGTTTGTTGTGTGTCTTGTTCTCGTGCTTTCTCCGCTCACGATGCATCAAACCAAATCGATGAGTAAAATGAAAGAACTGCAGCCAAAAATGCAGGAGATAAAAAAGAAATACAAGGATGACCCACAACGCATAAACCAGGAAACGATGAAAATGTACAGAGAAACTGGTTTTAATCCTTTTTCAAGCTGTCTGCCGATGTTTCTGCAAATGCCGATTTTCTTTTCTTTGTTTCAGGTTTTAAATTCATCCATAGAACTTAAAGGCGCTCCATTCATTTTCTGGATAAAAGATCTGTCTGTAAAGGATCCGTACTACATACTTCCTGTATTGACAGGTATTTCTATGTTCCTGCAGCAGCGTATAATGAGTCCGGCAAATCAGGATGATCAACAAAAAATAATGTCTTATATGATGCCCATCTTTATTACCTTTATTTTCTTGACTCTCCCTTCGGGACTAACTCTATATTTCTTTACTTACAATATTTTGATGTTAATCGTTCAGAATATTATTAAAAAAAGGACTAAGGAGGTTTAATTATGGTCAACCAGGGAATAGAAATCGAAGCTCCGAATCTTGAAGAAGCAATAAAAAAAGGACTTGAAGAACTTTCCCTAAAAGAAAAAGAACAAATGGAATGGGAAGTTCTATCGGAAGAAGAAGGAGGTACGGTAAAGTTAAAAGTTAAGAAAAAAGAAGAAACGCCCGTAAAAACGGAAGCCGAAGCAGAATCGCCGAAGAAAGAACTTATCCTTAAGGAGATAAATACAATGATGGAGAAACTCGGAACTTCAGGGAAGGTCCGAATCGAAGAAGAAGATGATAAACTTTATGTCGATATTAGAACTAAAGATATGGATGGAATGTTAATAGGAAAATCCGGTAAGACTTTAGAATCGTTTCAACATCTGCTGTCGAGAATTATTCACTCAAAAGACAATTCAATAAACTTTGTTATCGATATCGCGGGCTACAGAAGAAAAAAAGAAAAAACCTTAACAACCAGAGCGAGAGCTTTCGCGTACGAAGTAAAAAGATCCAAAAGAGAATATATTTTTCAGCCTTTGCCCCCTTCTCTGCGGAGATCTATACATTTGGCAGTTTCAGGCATTAAGGGAGTAAGAACTTATACGATAGGTGATTCTGAGTTAAAGAAAGTGGTTATAGCTCCCTCGAGGGATTAATCAGTACAAAAAGGTTTTTTCGAAATAAATTCCAGCGCTTATTTTCTAAATTGTTCAACACAAATAAATGAGTAATTTTACTGAAACTATTTGCGGTATAAGTACTCCTATAGGTGTAGGCGCTATTTCTATTATAAGGGTTAGCGGCAAAGATTCTATTAAAATAGTAGAAAAAATTTTCATTCCCCGGGACAAATTGAAAAAAGCAAAAGGGGTTTCAATTATTCATGGTTGGATTAAATGTCCTGAATATAAAAAAAACTTAGACGAAGTTCTTCTTTTTGTATTCAAAAATCCCTTATCTTACACAGGAGAAGATATGGTAGAAATTTCAACCCACGGTGGTGTCGTTATACCCCAAAAAGTGGTTCGACTATT
>Ga0307419_10000723_pt1 | contig 17024 bp, 15 predicted proteins | sample SalMarWE160230MG_2_FD_202512 | JGI IMG/M metagenome (GOLD analysis project Ga0307419, IMG submission 202512) | Salt marsh sediment microbial communities from the Plum Island Ecosystem LTER, Massachusetts, United States - WE1602-30 | ecosystem: Environmental > Aquatic > Marine > Intertidal zone... | reverse complement strand
TTTTCGGGAAGGTGATGTGGTATTCCAAACAGTGGTATGAGGATGCGGACACCGAAGAATGGAAGACCCTCGACGGCTTCTGGACAGCCGACGCGAAAATAATTGCGAATCTGACGAAAAGCCTGAGCGTGGAGGCAGGAGCCAAAAACATTTTCGACAAGAATTATCAGCTGTCGTACGGCTTTCCGAGAGAAGGACGGACCTTTTTCGGCGTCGTCCGCTTTGCCTTTTAGAGAAGTTCACTAGTGAAGGGAGCAGAGGGAATATCCCGCTTCCCTGCTCGCAACGTCTCAATATGTTGGTGCAGTTGGGAATCAAAACACTTACTGAAATGCACTTGTTGTCGAGGTTAAATATGAAAAGAAAGATCAAGAAGACGCCCATTATAGCCGCTCTCCTCCTGGTTCTCCTGGCGATGGCAAACGCTCACGCGGATCAACCGACCCTTGTGAGCGTTACCGGGTGTGTAAGCCAGCCCCTGAATTTCAGTCTGGAGGATCTGGAGAGATATCAGTCCATTTCTGTTCAACTGAACGAAGTCATGGAAGACAGCTCTTACCGGGGCGTCTTTTACTATAGCGGGGTTCCCCTCAGGACGCTCCTGGAAACAGCGTTTGTTCAAAAGGGGGAGACGGCCTTTTCGAAAGGGGTGGACCTGGCCGTCCGCGTCAGGAGCCGTGACGGGAAACAGGTGGCCCTCTCATGGGGGGAAATCTTCTACAAGAACCCCGGGAGGATTCTCCTGGCTACCTCGGCCCGGCCCATCATGCCGCATCATGACTGTAAAACCTGTCACACGCCGGAGGAGTATAAGCCGAGACTGGATCAGCTGCATCGGAAGATCGGATTCCCGAAACTGGTGGTCACGGGGGATGCTTACGCGGATCGCTGTCTCGAGAACGTTTCCGCCATCGAAGTCATTGACCTGTGTCCCGGCAAACCCGCCGCGAAGATGAAAAAATTGTTTTCTCCTGAATGCACCGTCACGGGCAGGAATGTGAAGACGATCGTCCTTCGAGACCTGTCCAATCGTCCTCAACGGACCTTGCGGGTTAAACACCTGGGCGAAGGCAAAGGATATCACGGGGTTAACGGGTTCAGCGGGGTCCCTTTCAAATCGCTCTTTGAAGACGCTGGTGTAAGAGCAGATCTCAGTCTTGTTTTTCTGGTCTCTGCGCCGGATGGGTATCGTTCTCTTTTTTCCTACGGGGAAGTATTTTTGGACCCCTTGGGGGACCGCATCATCCTGGCTGACAAAATGGATGGCAAGCCATTGAAGCAAGGGGGTAAATTTTTCCTGATTCCCCCGGACGATCTCATGGCGGATCGGGATGTCCAGGCGGTGAAAAAGATAGAGGTTCTCTCTCTCAAGAAGAAACCGCAGGTTTTTGTGATCGGCGTGGGCTGCGGGGACACAAACTTGATCAGCCTCGAGGCTGTCTCCTCTTTGGCCAAGGCGGATGCCTATGTGTGTCCTCCAGACATACAGAAACGCTTCTCCCGATACATGGGAAACAAACCGGTCTTGTTCGATCTCTATGAGTTCGCTCCCCCAGTCCTGAGGAGAAGGCATCCCGGGCTTTCTCAGGAGGGCCTGCAAAAAATGATGAAAGAAAACCAGATTCGCGCGGCAGGAATGATCGAACAAAAACTGAAGGAAGGCGCGACCGTCGCCATCCTCGATTACGGTGATCCCACGATCTGGAGCGGATGGAGCTGGGTAAGAGAGTTTTTCAAAGGGGATGTCCTTGAAATTATCCCTGGGCTGAGTTCTTTTAATGTGTCTAACGCCCTGCTGGGAAGCCGGATCGACTGCAATGGAACGATCGTCCTGAGCACACCGTGGGAGATAAAACAAAGCAGGCCTTTCCTTAAATCCCTGGCAGAAGAAGGTCAAACGGTCTGTATCTTCATGGGCCTGAAGGATTTGCCCGGCTTGGTTCCCCTGTTTGAAGAATATTACAAGAAAGAAACCCCCGCGGCCCTCGTTTACAAGGCTGGATATTCTGCAAGTGAGCATGTGATCCAAACCACGCTCGATGGGCTCCAAAAGGCTGCTGACGAGTACCCGGAGAAGTTTCTCGGCCTGATCTATATCGGTCCCTGTCTTACCGTAAGGGCGGGGAAGGACTGCGAGTAGGTCGAGGTTTCGCATGATCAGGCAAGCCAAGATACAGCAAATCCCGCTCGGTCAATTGGGGCTCAAGAGGGGTATGGGTTTGGGCTCCGCAACGATTCTTGTGATCGCCAACATGATCGGTACCGGGATTTTCACAACCTCCGGGTTTATCATGTCTTCTCTTCGAAATCCCCAGGCCATGCTCCTCTGCTGGTTTGCGGGGGGAGTACTGGCCCTTTCGGGAGCGTTTTGCTATGGAGAGCTCGGGGCCATGTTCCCCAGAGCAGGGGGGGACTATGTCTTCCTCAGGGAAAGCTTGGGGCGGCTCATGGGATTTCTCTCCGGCTGGATCTCGCTCATCGTCGGCTTCTCAGCCCCCATAGCGGCCGCTGCAATGGCCTTTTCCACCTACTTTTCCCACAGCCTGCCTGCCGGCGCCCATGGCTGGACCACCCTGTTTCTTTGGAAAGTCGGCCCGGTAACGCTTTCTCCCATAAACGTTGTGGCCATCGCGGTCATTATCATTTTTTCGCTGGTTCACTGGAGGGGCCTCCATTTCGGCAGTCGCGTCCAGAACCTGCTCACGGGCATCAAGGTAGGGGCAATTTTCGCTTTTATCATAGGAGGACTGGTTCTCGGCAAAGGCAGCACGGCACATTTCTCTTCCGAATTGCCCGCCGACCTGATTTTCTCGGGACCCTTCGCCATCTCCCTGATTTTTGTCTCCTTCGCTTATAGCGGGTGGAACGCGGCCGCATACCTGGGAGCAGAAATTAAGGATCCGTCACAAAATATCCCGCGATCCCTTTTGCAGGGTACTCTTTTGGTGATGGTGCTTTATCTTCTTCTGAATGTGGTTTTTATCTACGCCCTGCCCGTGGAAGAAATGAGCGGCGTTCTGGAAGTGGGAACAAAATCGGCCCTCTCCCTGTTCGGACACTCCTCGGGGAGCGCTTTTTCAATGGCAGTTACCGTCTGTCTTCTGTCCGTCATCAGTGCCATGATCATGGCCGGTCCTCGTGTCTATTACGCCATGGCAAAGGACGGGACATTTTTCAGGTGGTTCGGAGAGGTCGGCAGCCGCCCGGCGACTCCGGGCCGATCCATATTCCTGCAGGCTGGCATAGCCGCACTCATGGTGATTACTTCGGCCTTTGACAAGCTCCTTCTGTATATCGGTTTTACGCTTTCCCTTTTCGCCATGTTGACGGTTCTGGGGATGATGGTTCTCCGTTACAGGTGTCCCGATTACCCACGTCCCTATCGAACCTTCGGATATCCCGTGACACCTATTCTTTTTATGCTGGGTAATCTGTGGATCATCATCTTTTCTTTTAGCAGCAATCCCATGGTGTTCCTGTACGGCGGTGGAACAATTTTGACAGGCCTCCTGGTCTTCCTATTTTTCGACCGAATCACTCGCCGGCCTGTCGGTCTCGAAGAAGATTTTTCCGGCGCCTGGAATCAAGAGGATAGCGACCTTTCCTGCCATGAAAATGAATAGATCTATCTTGGGCATTGTGATTCCTGTTCTGGTGCTGATCTGGTTGCCCGGTCGTTCGGTCTGTGCAGCAGAAAGAGTGGTGCAGAGAGATACGGACAGGGACGGTAAAATCGACCAGGTCGCCCACATCGCCAAAGACGGCGAGATCAAAAAACTGGAGATAGACATCAACGCCGACGGGATTATGGACCGTTTTCAGTATTACCGGAACGGGCAGGTTGTCAGGATTGAAAGGGATACGAACGGAGATCGAAAAACGGACACCTGTGACTATTTTAAGGGAGGGAAAAGGGTCAGGCAGGAGCGGAAATCCGTTAAGACAGGCCGCGTAATCCAGATTGCCTGGTTTGATGACCAGGAACGCTACCTGAAGATTGTAAAGGATTCAGAAGGGAAGGGGCGTTTGGACCTCACGTATTATTTCAAGGATGGAAAGCTGATCTCCTCGGAAAGGGATACCGATGGCGATGGAAAGGTGAACGTGAGGCTGTCCTATCGAAATGAGAAACCCTTAGAAAGATGGGCTGATACTAATGGAGACGGCCGGCCCGAGAGCATCATCATGTACGGAGAAGACGGACTTCCTACCAAGAGCCGGCACGACCTGGACGGCGACGGCGAGATGGAAACCTTTCGAACCTACCGGAACGGTTTCATCTTGGAGGAGCGAAAAGATGAGGATCATGACGGCCGGCCGGAGATTGTCACCCGGTTCAAAAAAAACAAGCCCGTTGAACAGCAACAGGACACGAACAAGGACGGTCGATTTGACCTGACTATCCACTTTAAGGACGGAAAGCCGTTTTACCGGGAGTGCGACACGAACTTTGACGGCAAGAATGATCGTTTCATCTCTCTTGATGATGCCGGCCGGCCGGCTAAAATAGAGGAGGACACCCGTTTCAAGGGCCGGATAGACAGACTCAGAACTTTCCGGCATGGGGAGCCGCTCAAGATTGAATACGACGGGGACGGCGACGGATACAGAGAGACGGCGACCTTTTTCAAGAAGGGAAAACCTTATCTCCAGACGCAGGATACCAACGCGGACAAAAAGCCGGATGTATTGATCCATTTCAATGACAAAGGCGAAAAAGTTGAGGCTGAGATCGATGCGGACTTGGATGGACGGGTAGATACCTGGGAATATTACCGGGACGGGAAATTTGTGAGGGTCGAGAGAGACGAAGAAGGGAAAGGGAAAGTGAATGTCAAGGTCTTCTACAGAGACGGCAAGAAGGAGAAATTGATGAGGGATTCGGATCATGACGGCCGATTCGAGACGACGGAGTGGTTTGGCAAGGCTCCCTGGTCCGTTGTCGTGGAACAGGACAGAGACGGAGACGGCAGGCCTGAGAGGCGTTACTGTTACAAGGAGCGAGTTCTGAGACTGAAGGAGATCGATGAAGACAGCGATGGAGTGATTGACCTGCGGCAATATTTCAACGAGCATGGAAAATTGGCCAAAAGTCAGGAACGCCGTGATGCAAAAGACCACATGGATATTACCTGGTTCTACAATGAAGCCGGGGAGGCTGTCCGAGGGGAAAGGGACAAGGACGGGGACGGCCGCCCTGAGATTTGGTACTTCTACAAGAATGGGAAAGTGACGCGTGTGGAGGAAGACACGAACGGCGACGGGAGGCCCGACATCTGGGAGGAATACGATGGGGCGGAAGCCCTTGTCAAGCGATCAAACGACTTGAATTTTGATGGAAAAGCGGATCTCGTAAAGACGATGGATGGAAATGGATTGAAGTAAGCCGATGCCGCCGTTGCGGCAGCAGAAAGGTCTGGAGAAAGTATGATTGAATTTCTTTCAAAAGGGGGCATCCTGGTTCCGCCCATTCTCTTGTGCTCCGTCCTCGCCTTGGCCATTTTTCTTGAAAGGCTTATCCGGTTTTCAAGACTGCGCGCCAGGGGACGCGATGTGCAGCAACGGGTAATCCGGTATCTTCAAGACGGCGAGGATCAAAAAGCCTTGGATGCGGCTCGTTTAAGCAACACCCCTGTGGGCCGCATCTTCAGCAAGGCCATGGAAGTGAAAGACCAGGACCGGGAAACTTTTGAAACGGTGCTCGTTCATGCCGGCGACGAAGAGATTAGAGGTCTTTCACGGTATCTTACTGCCCTTGCCACCATAGGGAACATTGCACCGCTGCTCGGCCTTTTGGGGACGGTCCTGGGCATGATAAAGGCATTTATGGCCATTCAGCAGATGGGGGGGAAGGTCAATGCTTCCGTCCTCGCAGGGGGTATCTGGGAGGCCATGCTGACTACCGCTCTCGGCCTGGCCGTCGCCCTCCCTACCATGGTCGCTCACAGCTATCTGGCCTCCCGGGTTGACCGGTACGAGGCCCAACTTCAGGATGGGAGCGTCGCCTTGCTGAAAACCCTGAGCAAACGGTCGTGAGGGAGGTCTGCCATGCTTGTACACCGGAGGAAGCGGAACAGATTGCAGGTGCAGGCCCCACTGACCGCGCTGATCGACATCGTTTTTCTCCTTCTGATCTATTTCCTGCTTACTACCAATTTCATGGTCGACGAGGGCATCAAGATTAAGCTCCCGCAGGCAAAGGCTTCCGCACCCCAGACCGAGAAGGTCATTACCGTCTATGTTGACAAAGAGGGAAGAGCCTTTCTGGACAAGAAAGAGGTCTCGGACGCCCAGCTCTTTGACCGGCTCAGGCAGATGATAGGGAACGAGGCGAACAAAATGGTGGTGGTGAGGGCCGACCGTGAGGTCATCCTCAATAAGGCGGTAAGAGTCATGGATATCGCCAAAGCCGCGGGGGCAGGGCGACTCTGCCTGGCTACTGAGAAGGACTTCTGATTTGAAGACATCGAGAGGAGCTTCTTTGGAATCCATTCCCCGGAAAGATACAAATTGGTTATTGGTTGGATTGATTGTTCTTTCTGTGGGAGTACACATACTCCTTCTCATCCGCATCGCTGGGGTCTATCGTTCGGAGGCCCTTGCGACTATCGAGTTGACCCTCAAGGACGTTTCCATGCCGGTTGGAAGGAGCATCCCCAGACCGCCTCGCAGACTCAACATGTCTCCACTGATCAAGGAGACAGAACCCCCGAAGGCAACCGAAAGACCGATCCCATCCCTGAAACCCCTCAGAATCGAGCCGGTGGCGTCCGTGCTCTCCACCGGGCCGGTTGAAAAAATCAATGTACCGGCAGTGCCGGATGTATCTGCTCCGTCCATTGCCGCATGGCGCCCGGAATCAATCGCGGAACCGATGGCGGGACCAACGGTGGCGGCACCGATCGCGGTACCGTCCGCACCGGTTGCCACGAGGGCCGGCTATTTCGAGTTGGTCAGACAGGCCATTGAAAGGAACAAGAAATATCCGGAGGTTGCCCGCACCGGCAGGATCGAGGGACGGGTGAATGTGGGATTTATGATCACTCCCGACGGGAATATCAGGAACGTTTGCATCGTCAAGAAATCCCGTTCAAAATACCTGGATGCGGCCGCCTTAGATGCAGTAAAAGAAGCTGCGCCCTTTCCCAAGCCTCCAAAGAGTCTCTTCAAGAGATCCATCAAATTGGTGATCACCATTGTCTTCGAATTAAGATGAGATGTCCTTAGACTTGTGAAAGGAAGGTGTCATGAGAAGAATTCGATCCTTTGTCTCCGTCCTTGTTGTGTTCCTCTGCCTCCCTGCAGCGATTTCGTGCGCAGAGGAGCGCGGCTGTCTGAAGTTCGACGCCGTTTATGGTCGCGGAGATCGGTCCATCACGGTAGCCACGGGAAGTCCCGGTGAATTGGGCCTCTTGAAGTCACTAGCGGAGTCCTTCAGCAGGGAAACGCCCTGCCGCATCCGGTGGATCAAGATGGGGAGCGGGAAGGCGCTCGACACGCTCAAGGCGGGAAAGGCGGATACGATCTTGGTGCATGCGCCGCAGGCGGAAAAAAGGGCGGTGGAGGAAGGATGGGCCTGCATGAGAACCCTACTAGGGGGCAATGAATTTTATATTGTCGGCCCGAATTTGGATCCAGCAGAAATTCGCGACGCTGAGTCGGCGGCCGATGCATACGCCAGAATTGCTAAGAAGAGGGCCAGATTCTTTTCTCGAGGAGATGGGTCGGGCACGCATAAGAGGGAGATGAAGATATGGGAGATGGCAGGCATAAAGCCGGAAGGGGATTGGTACATCGTAACCCATGAGTTTATGGGTCCGACGCTCAAGCGTGCGGATAAAGAGGAAGGTTATTTCATGACCGATTCGAGCACGTTGTTTGTAAATCGAGCAGACCTGAAAAATCTGATCATCCTCTTCAAAGGAGATCCGATCCTTGTGAACGTCTATCATGGGCTTCTAGCCTGTGCCGGAGATCGCGGTTCCTCTCGTCGCCTGTCACAAAAGTTCCTGAAGTTCATAGTGTCTGCCAAAGGGCAGAAAATTTTGAGGGACTACGGTAAGAAAGAATACGGCGCTCCGCTCTATAATGACGCGGAACACGCACGAGAATGAGATAAGCAATTCACTCGTCCCTCACCAGAGGTTCACTTCCTTCTTTGCATCCATTTTGCGTTAGGCGTATGATGTTCAGCGTTTGTGGTTTCCTTTTGGTCTTAAAATCCTTTAGGATACTATCATCGCGTATTCCCGGAGAAGGAGGTAAACCGATGTTGAATATCGAGTAGAGGACTGGGCTTTCGGGTGAAAAAGTAATCCAGAAGCTCAAGAAGTTTTTCGGGAGTGGGGACTGAAGCCCATTATGCTCGAGGCCACCAAGGCACGTCTTAAGACCATATCCTCCACTGACCCGCAAAAGCACTTCCAAGGAGAGCTGGCCATCAACGACTACAAGGCGATCTTGGACGTCATCGACCAGGTCAGCAGGGAAAAAGGCCTCGACATGGAATGAAATGATTCAAGATGGTAAGAAAGGAAAAGTTATTTTGCCGCTCGACTAATGTGGCTTTTCAGCTGTGGAAAAATAGTATTGACTTGCAAGTACATAATTGTTCTAAATAATGAGGAAGAGGGGAACGATTATGGAAGAGAAAAAACTGTTGAATACTAGGGAGGTTGCACGGTTCCTGGATATCAATGAAAAGATGGTCTATTCGTTGATATCCGAGAAGGGGCTCCCCGCGACCAAGGCGACCGGAAAGTGGCTTTTTCCGCTGCACCTGGTGGAGCAGTGGCTGGAAAACCAGACCATCAACTATCCAAAATCCTCTCATCCCTTGCCGCCGTACCACGGACTGCTCATCATAGCAGGAAGCAATGATATTCTGCTGGACAAGGCTATCTCCTTTTTTAACAAGAAATACCCTGATCACCTGGCGGTCTTTGGCAACCTGGGAAGCATGGGAGGGATCAGAGCTCTCAGGCGGAATGTCTGTCACGTGGCGTCCAGTCACTTGCTGCAGGAAAACGAGGAGGAATACAACTTCGGCTTTGCGGAGGAGGAACTGCGACAGATGCCCGCGATGGTGAATTTTTGCCAGCGTGAACAAGGGCTTCTCGTGCAGAAGGGGAATCCCAAAGGCATCAAGGGTGCAGGAGACCTGGCGGCCAGGGATATCTGTATCGTCAGCCGTCCCCCCGGGACTGGGACACGGCTGCTTCTTGACCGCGAACTCGAAAAGGCTGGGATCAGCGGGATCAAGGTGGAAGGATATAAAAATGAGGTGGCACGTCACATGGACGTGGGCCTGGAAGTGCTTTCCGGTCGCGCGGATGCCGGGCCGGCAATAAAGGCGGTCGCCTCTATGCTGGACCTGGATTTTATCTCATGGCGCTGGGAACGATTTGATTTTCTTATTTCCAAGGAACGGTTTTTTGATCATGGGGTGCAGCTTTTCTTAGGCCTCTTGCATGAAGAGGCTTTCCACAAGCTCGCAGGGGAACTGGATGGGTATGATTTGAACCTGTGTGGAAAGATGGTCTTTCCGCAAGAAGGTCAACAAGAAAAGGGAGATCAATCGTGAAGAATTTTTTTTCAAAATCCGTTGGAATTGTATTGGTTGCGGGTATTATCTGTGTTTGTCTTCTTACAAGCCCTTTACGAGCAGATGAAGGCAAGAAGCTCATCATCTTTCACGCCGGGTCCCTTTCCATCCCTTTCAGGGAAATGGCAAAGGCCTTTGAGGGCCATCATCCCGGAGTGGAGGTGATCAGGGAAGCGGCCGGTTCCAGGACCTGTGCCCGGAAGATCACCGATCTTGACCGTCCCTGTGATGTGATGGCCTCTGCCGACTATACGGTGATCGAGAATCTCCTGATCCCCGACCATGCCTCCTGGAACATCTCTTTTGCCACCAACGAGATGGCCATCATGTACCGGCCGGATTCAAAGTATGCAAAAGAGATCAACGGGCAAAACTGGTATCGTGTCCTCTTGCGCAAGGGCGTGGAATACGGCCACTCTGATCCGAACAGCGACCCCTGCGGGTACCGGAGCCAACTGGTCTGGCAACTGGCGGAAAAATATTACCATGTGCCCGGGCTTTATGAAAAGTTAAAGAAGGGCTGTCCTTTGAGGAATGTGCGGCCCAAGGAGACGGATCTGATTGCCCTGCTGGAGGCGGGGCAGATTGACTACCTGTTCATCTATCGATCCGTGGCCATGCAGCACAACATGCCCTTCGTCAAACTGCCGGACCACATAAACCTGGGCTCTTCAAAATATGCCGACTTCTATAAACAGGCCCGCATCATGATAACGGGCAAGACGCCCGGCAGCTTTATTGAAAAGCAGGGCAAGCCCATGGTCTACGGGATCACGATTCCGAAAAACGCTCCCCATCGGGATTTGGCTATCCAGTTCATTTCGTTTTTGCTCGGTTCTGAAGGGAAGGAGATCATGAAGCGAAACGGCCAGGCGCCGCTTTCGCCGCCGCAGGCAACCGGCAATGTCAGGAAACTGCCTGACGCGCTGAAGTCGTTCATACGGTGATAGAGAAACATCTGAATTAGGGTGAAATATTCCATCTGCGATTTGTTCACCACAGAGCCACTGAGAACACAGAGAATAACCTTCCTTGTTAGTCCAGAACATATTCTGAACAAACAAGAAAACAGCACATCTCAGCTCGGAGTTCCATAGAAACGAATCAAGAAGAAAGTGAAATATGAGAATGAATTGTCTTCGAACCCTGAGGGACAGTTGTGTTTTTGTCTTTTTGACCGATCGGGCTCTCGCGATCGGTCAAAAGAAGGAAACACTGTGTCCTCTGTGACTCTGTGGTAAGAGGTGTTTTTGGGGACATGAAAAGCTTCAAGATCGTCATATGGGGCCTGGGAACGATACTGGTTTTGATTGTCGTGGTTCCCTTGTTCAGGATGATCCTGGCGGCGGATCCGAACGTCCTCAGGACAACCGTTGCTGATGCCGAGGTCATGCGATCCATCATGCTGACCCTCAGGTGCGCTCTATGGGCCACCCTTGTGTGCGCATTTTTCGGGATCCCCCTTGCCTATATTCTGGCCCGCTACCGTTTCCCGGGAAGGAGCCTTGTCCAGGGGATAATCGACCTTCCCGTGATGATTCCTCACACAGCCGCCGGGATTGCCCTCCTGATGGTCTACGGTCGCAGGTTCTTTCTCGGCAAGGCCTTTGCATCCGTGGGCCTCAGCTTTGTGGGGACAGAGGCGGGGATCAGCCTGGCCATGGCCTTCGTCTCACTCCCTTTCCTGGTGAATGCTGCCAGGGATGGATTTCTGTCCGTCAATCCAAGACTTGAACGGGTGGCACGAACGCTCGGGGCGTCTCCGTGGAAGGCCTTTTTTAAGGTCAGCCTGCCCCTGAGCTGGCGGCCCATGCTCTCCGGCGGCATCATGATGTGGGCACGGGGCATTTCCGAATTCGGCGCTGTGATCGTTCTCGCCTACCATCCCATGACCGCCCCTGTGCTGATCTGGGAGCGATTCGAGTCATATGGCCTCAAGTACGCGAGACCCGTTGCCGTAGTCCTGATTCTGCTGTGCCTGGTCATATTCGCCGTACTCCGCTCTATTGCGGCGAAACAAAGGGAGGTGTAAGGTGCTTCGCCTCCAGGAAATCTGGGTTACCCTCGGCGATTTCAGGCTCAAGGATATCTCTCTCCACGTAAAAAACGGGGAGTATATGGTCCTCCTCGGGCCCACGGGAACCGGAAAAACCGTGCTTCTGGAAACCATTGCCGGTATGCATCGAATAGAGAGAGGGAGCATTTCCATCCGTGGGAGAGATGCCACCCGTTTACCCCCGGAGAAGAGAAATCTGGGAGTTGTTTACCAGGACTATGCCCTTTTTCCCCACCTCACCGTTCGCAAGAATATCGCTTTCGGACTGCACCTGAGAGGAAAGCCGGCGCGAAAGACCGGGGAGGCGGTGGAACGAATGGCGGACTTTCTTGATATCAGCACGATCCTTGACCGCCGTCCCGGTAATCTCTCGGGAGGGGAACGGCAGCGGGTCGCCCTGGCCCGGGCCCTGGTCCTGAAGCCCTATGTCCTGCTCCTGGACGAGCCGTTAAGCGCGCTGGATCGTTCCACACGTGACCGTCTCCGGCGTGAGCTCAAGAGAATCCACCAGGAAATCGGCGTCACGATTGTTCATATCACGCACGATCTGACCGAGGCCTTTTTCCTGGCAGACCACCTGGCGGTCATGAAGGATGGGAGCATTTTGCAGCAGGGCACCCCTGAAAATGTGCTGAAACGACCCAGGAATCGCGCGGTCGCGGAACTCCTGGGCATAGAAAACCTGATTCCCGGAGCAATCGGAGAAAACGGCGGATTCATCACTCCCCTGGGTCGCGTGGATATCTCCATACCCTCTTCCGTTTCATTGAAAAGTGCCGGCGACTGTTTTCTCACGGTTCCGGGATGGTGCGTGGAAGTACTCCCCGGAAAGGCCGGAGATCACTATGCCTGGAAAGGCAACATGAAGGTCGCGGGCATCCATGGTATGGATGGCCAGGTAGAACTGGACCTTGTCCACTTTAGCGGAGAACACCTTCGTACCTTTCTTTCCCGGCGTGAGGCCGGTGCCCTGCCGATCTCTCTTGAGAAGGGAAGGGAAGTGCCGGTGGGCATTCAGAGAGACGGTGTATATTGGGTCCCGCCAATCGACCATCCTTTTTCCTACCAGTAGGTGGCGGCCTTTCGCCGTCCCTGGCTTCACTCACTGCGGAAGTTGGCCCTTTCCCGCCCATGGCGGGACTCCAGGGCCAACATGCGCCGCCTCGGAAACATCCCGTACCGTTGTTTTTCCAGAAAACCGATTTTGGACAGAGTTGGTCTCAAAATATCCTTGAATGATGAGGACGCAAGAGGTATGTCTTGTGGGGCTTGAAATATGATACGGCGGTCGCAAGAGCCGATGGATGAGCTACAGGGCGGAGCGCAGTTATCAGGAAGATTTGATTGAACGGAGACACTGGCGAATGAGTGAGAAAATGAATGGCGAAAAGTTGAACGGAGCAGTCAAGAAAAGATGGACATGGGTCATCATTTTGGCCGTTATCGGCGTCCTGCTTGCGGTAGGCTATTGGTGGCGGTACATGCGGGACCGGGTTTCTACGGACGACGCGTATGTGAGGGCCGACAGTGCCGCCATAAGCAGTCGAATATCCGGAAGCATTGCTGAAATTCATGTGGAGAATGACGATTGGGCGGAAAAGGGAGATGTCTTGGTCAAGCTGGATCCTACGGACTATGAGGTGAAGGTTGAGGAGATAAGCGCTTCACTGGAACAGGTTGAGGCGCAGTTGTCTTTTGCAGAGGTCAACCTGCATCTTACGGACAGGCGAACCAAGGAACAGGTGGACGTTGCCGCGGCACAGAAGAAGGAAGCCCAGCAGACCCGGAAAGAAGCAGGCCATCGTGTCGAAGAACTCAAAAAAATGCGAAACGGTTTGCTGGCCGAACTGGAAAACGCCAGGAAAAACTATGAAAGGTCCGAGCGGCTTTTTCGAACAGGGACGGGATCGGAGAGTGATCTGGACGCCAAGCGAACCCGCTATGAGAAGGCCAAGGCGGCACTGTCAGCAACGGATCAGGGTATCGCCGGAGCCGGCGCGTCAGTGGGTGCCGTGGCCGAAAAAGTGGACCAGGGTACTGCAAATCTCAACGCCGCAAAGGCTTCGCGCCTTCAGGTTGAAATGGCGCGATACAAGCTTGCCGCACTGAAGGCCCAGCATTCGGAGATTGAGGCGAAGTTAAAGCAGGCAAGACTTAACTTGTCCTATTGTACCATAAAGGCCCCCATCTCCGGCTACATTGCACAAAAGAGTATCCAGGTAGGGGATTGGGTCCAGCCCGGCCAACCGCTTTTTGCGATCATTCCTCTGCGACAGATTTATGTGGAGGCCAATTTCAAGGAAACCCAGCTGGGAAATATCCGCCTGGGACAACCCGTTGCCATCGACGCAGATATCTACCCCAACTATACCTATCATGGAAAGGTGGTTGGAATTCGAGCCGGCACGGGGGCGGCCTTCGCGCTTCTTCCTCCTGAAAACGCCACGGGAAACTGGATCAAGGTGGTCCAAAGGGTACCGGTAAAAATACGGATTGAAAACCCGCTGCCTCCGGAATATCCCCTGCGGGTAGGACTCTCCCTGAAAGTGACGGTGGAGACTTCCGACAAGAGCGGCAGGCGATTGGTTTCAGAACTTCGCGAAAAGCAATAGGTCCGGCACGTGGAAAGACAAAATCCTGCGGACGTGAGCAAATGGATCATAGCCATGACGGTGATTCTGCCCACGTTTATCGAGATCATGGACACCAGCGTTGTCAACGTGTCGCTCCCCCACCTCCAGGGCAGCCTCAATGCTGGAGTGGATGAGGTGACATGGGTGTTGACCTCGTACCTGGTATCCAACGCCATCATCATACCCATTTCGGGGTGGCTGTCGAGCGTCTTTGGACGCAAGCGGTATCTCATCTTCTCCATCGTCCTCTTCAGCACTAGCTCCGTTCTCTGCGGGTCCGCTCCCACCCTCGCGATTCTCATTGTCGCGCGTATTCTGCAGGGAATAGGGGGTGGAGGATTGCAACCCATCTCCCAGGCCATTCTCCTGGAATCGTTTCCGGCAAGGGAACATGGAATGGCCATGGCCGTGTTTGGAATGGGGATTGTGCTCGCCCCCATAGCCGGTCCGGTGGTGGGTGGGTGGATCACGGACAATTGGACCTGGCGCTGGGTGTTCTATATCAATGTACCGGCCGGCATCCTGGCGGTCATGATGGCCATGGCATTTATCCAGGATCCACCGTATGTTCGAAAAAAGGGAATTCGTGTCGACTATCTGGGCCTTGCATTCTTGATCGTCGGCCTGGGATGCCTGCAGATGCTTCTGGATAAAGGGGAACGGGCGGACTGGTTTTCATCCGATTTTATTCTGACGCTGGGGATCATATCGGCAGTTGCACTCACCAGTCTCGTTTTTGTGGAGCTGCGATCCAAAGACCCGGTGATAAACCTCAGGGTGTTTCGGGATCGCACATTCACCGTGGGAAACCTGATTATGTTTACGGGTTTTCTCACTTTTTTTGGCGCGATCGTCATGCTGCCTCTCTATCTCCAAAAGCTCATGGGGTATACCGCGATCTGGGCTGGCCTTGTGCTCGGCCCGGGTGGTCTGGCAACGCTGCTGGTGATGCCGCTGGCCGGAAATCTCATGAAAAAAGGGATCAAACCCCAGAGGTTACTGGCTCTGGGTATCCTGATCAGCGCTTATTCGCTCTTTCTCATGTCACGATTCAACCTGGAGGCGGATTTCAACGCCGTTGTCTGGCCACGGGTGGTTCAGGCGGTGGGAATGGCACTCTTTTTTGTGCCTCTGGCGGCAGCCACCTATGTGAATGTCAGGAAGGAAGATATGGGCAATGCCACCGGAATCTTCAATCTGCTGAGAAACCTGGGAGGGAGTATCGGTGTTGCCTTCGCAACCACCATTCTTTCCCAACGGTCGCAGTTCCACCAGACATCTCTTGTGGGGCATTTGACACCTTTCAACCCGGCTTTTCAGATCAGGATGCAACAACTGCTTCGCCACAGCGAACAAGGGGGGGCTCTCACGACCCAAAGCAAGAGCCTGCTCGCCTTTATTTACAGTCAGGTCTTGCGCCAGGCAAGCATGCTGGGCTTCAACGATACGTTCTGGATGCTTGGGATGCTCAGCATGTTGCTGATACCGCTTCCCTTTTTCATGAGATCCAGAAGGCGGGCGTTCTCTAGAAAGTGAATGTCAGATGAATCCCGACGCTCAGGGGGGAAGCCTTTTCTTTCGTTCCAGGGCTCCGGGCTGGTCTTTTCAGTGACTTGCCAGCGTGGGATAGCTACCCCCTCCGCATTCTCGACTACGTCGAGCTGCGGGTTCCCCCACTGATAAGTGACGAAAAGACGGCGCCCTCTCACCGGTCAGTGCAGAAAAGGCTTCCTCCCTGAGCCCCCGGTGAGGGCCACCCGGGGCTTCCCGCTCTGCGGGAGGTGGGTCACTCACAGCTGGTTGGAGACATGACAAGGAGGTGCTCTATGGCAAAACAAAAGATCCCTTCAACCCAGGCAATCAGGGAACTGAAGGCACACCAGATTGATTTCACCCTGTATTCCTACCGGTACGAAAAAAAGGCTGGTGTCGCGGTCGCAACCGCGGCTGCTGTCGCCGTCGGGGTGGATGAACACCAGGTTGTCAAGACGCTGGTGATGATGGATGAGCGTTCTGAGCCCTTCCTGGTCCTGATGCACGGGGACAGGCATATTTCCACCAAGGCCCTTGCCAGGGAGCTTGATGTAAAAAAGGTGCGTCCTTGTGATCCGCAGGAGGCAAAAAAATACAGCGGGTACCTCGTGGGAGGCATTTCCCCCTTTGGAACGAAAAAGAAGATGAAGGTCTACGTGGAATCATCTATCCTGACCCTGCCGAAGATGTATATCAATGCCGGGAAGCGCGGCCTTGTGGCCTCCATGGCCCCCGACGTACTCACCCGGGTGCTTAGCGCAATCCCCGTCAATGTCGCTGTGTGATCAGGCGTACCCAAATCCACCGTCAATTTTTTCATCATGATTTTTGACCGGGTGATTTGGCGAAATTCCTGATCACCAGGTGTCAGGTGCAAGGCGCCAGGGAGCGACGACTGAGACGTATAAACAATACGTCGCAAGGAGGAGAGAGCAAAGGCAACGCGGCTTGAGCTCCGCGAAATCCCGTCTGGGCGGGGAGATGATACCCCGATAGTGGATCAGGGTGAGATGAACATTGTTGCCTCTTTGCCCAAAGAAGGGTATCCTGTGTCTGCTCATAAGGAGAAACTGAAGATGGAAGGTGGAATCAGGTGTCTGAATTGAAAAATGACGCACAGTGCAGGCTTTTGCGCTGTATGCGGTAGAGAAAAGATGATACGGGAGATGTTTCCCGCTTTGCGGGAGGGTAACTATTG
>Ga0307419_10000722_pt1 | contig 17029 bp, 14 predicted proteins | sample SalMarWE160230MG_2_FD_202512 | JGI IMG/M metagenome (GOLD analysis project Ga0307419, IMG submission 202512) | Salt marsh sediment microbial communities from the Plum Island Ecosystem LTER, Massachusetts, United States - WE1602-30 | ecosystem: Environmental > Aquatic > Marine > Intertidal zone... | reverse complement strand
GAGGTGGTCGACGAGTGGCTGTCGGACGCCTTCTTCGGGGAGCCACCCCCGAGGACGACCGGCCGGGAGCGCTTCGGATCTCGGCGTCTGGAGCCGTGGCTGGAGACGCGTCTCGCGGCGGGCCATGCCGCCGAGGACCTCCTGGCCAGCCTCACGGAGGTGACGGCGCGCGCCGCCGCGGAGTCGTTGCGCTGGATTCCGTTCGAGATTGATGAGCTCTACCTGTGCGGCGGAGGGGGCCGGAATCCAGAGCTCGCCCGCCGTATCGCCGACCGGGTGGCGCCGCGCCCGGTGCGTCCACTCGAGGCGCTCGGCTGGGACGGAGACGCTCGCGAGGCGGCCGCCTTCGCGCTCCTCGCCCGCCAGCATGTCCTCGGGCACCCGGCCGGCGCCCCGTGGGCGACCGGCGCGCGCGGCGCCCGGATCCTGGGCAAACGAGTGCCGGTGTGACGGAGCCGGCCCGCCTCCTCCTCCATGCCATCCGCCTGGACGGGCCGGATCCGGACAACGAGGCGGAGAGGGCCCTCGAGGCGGCGGCCGAGGGCGTGGGCGGCTTCCTCCTGTTCGGCGGCACCCGGGCCGGGGTGCCGGCGCTCGTGGCGGAGCTTCGCCAGGTGGCCGGTCGGCCCCTGTGGGTGGCGGCCGACCTGGAGCGTGGGGCCGGGCAGCAGGTGAGTGGCGCGTCCACCCTCCCGCCTCCGGCCGCCCTCGCGTCGCACCCGCGAGCGGAGGAGGCCGTGCGGCTGGCAGCGCGCCTGACCGCCCTGGAGGCGCGGGCCCTCGGAATCAACTGGGTGCTGGCTCCGGTCCTCGACCTGGATGTGGAGCCGCGGAACCCGATCGTGCAGACGCGAGCGTTCGGCTCCGATCCGGTGCGGGTCGCCGCGCTGGGCCTCGAATGGGTACGCGCCTGCCAGGCGGTGGGTGTCGCGGCCTGCGCCAAGCACTTCCCAGGCCACGGGCGTACCGTGGGCGACTCCCACTCCGAGCTTCCCGTCGTGGGCGACTCACGGGCGGAGCTGGAGCGGGACCTGGTGCCGTTCCGGGCCGTGGCGGGGGAGGTCGCGTCCGTCATGACGGCCCACGTCGCGTACCCGGCGCTCGGCTGCGAGGGACCCGCGACGCTGAGCCGGCAGGTGCTCGAGGGTGTGCTGCGCCGGGAGCTCGGCTTTGGGGGGCTGGTGGTGACCGATGCCCTCGTCATGGCCGGCCTGGCCGGGGCGGACGACGCCGGCGCCGCCGCCGAGGGCTGGAGGGCCGTGCGGGCCCTGCGCGCCGGCTGTGACCTCCTGCTGTATCCGTCCGACGCCCGTCTCACCGCGCGGACGGTCGGTCAGGCCGCGGCCGCCGATCCGGCCCTGGCCGGTCGCCTCGAGGCGGCGGCGGAGCGGAGCGCGGCGGCGCTGGTGACGTACGGTTCCGTGCCGGGCCCCGGATCGCTCGACGGGGCCGCGGGCGACCCGGAGGTGCTCCCGCCCTTCGATCCGGAGGGCGAGGCCCTCACCCGGCTGGCGGCGGCCTGTATCCGGCCGATCGGGCCGAGGGCGCCCGAGCGGGTCGACGCGTGGCTGGCCGCGACGGGCGGACGGGTCCGGGTGGGGGTGGTCTCCGACGACGGGCCCGCCGGGGCGCCGGCGCTGGGCGAGGCCTTCGCCGCGGAGCTCGGCCGCCGCGGGTTCGAGGTGGAGCGAGTCGGCGGGCTCGCCGGCGCCGGGGCGGAGTCCGCCCGCGCAGAGCTCCGGGCTGCGCGTGGAGTCGCCGCGGTGCACCGGGGAGCACGGAGCGAAGGCGCCGGCTCCGATGGGGTCGCCCCCCTGCTCATCCTCATCGAAGCTACGCCACGGGCCTGGAAGGGAAGGGCCGGACTCTCGGAAGAAGCCCGGCGCCGGCTCCAGGCGGCGGGGCGCGGGCGGGCTCCCGTCCTGGTGGTGGTCCTGGGCCATCCGCGGATCGCGGACGAGCTCGGGACCGCCGCCGTATGCGCGTGGGCCTCGGAGCCGGTCATGGAGCGCGGGGCGGCAGCGTGGCTGGCGAGCCGTGCCGCCGGCCGGGGGAGCTGAGGAGCGTTGCGATCGAACGCGGGCACGCCGCGGCGCTTCGGGCGTGAGAATCCCGCCGACCCTAGCTTGGGGCCCGGATTCGTAGGTGCCGTAGCTGCCCACGCGGACGGGAGGACGATGAGCGGATCGGAGAGTCGGGGCCGGTGGGTACGGGAGGTCGCTCGGGGACTTCCCGGAGTCGGGGCGGCGCGCGGAGCGGTGCGTCGGGTGACGCTGGGCGCCGCCGTGGTCCTGGCGGCGAGCGCCGCCGGCTGCGCCACCGGCCGTGGTGCGGCGGCTCCGGGTCTGCCGCCGATACCGCGCGTCACGGGTCCCCTCGCGCTCCGCGTCGCGTACCCGGACTCGCTGGCCCGTATCGCCGTACGGGACTCGAACTTCCTGTTCGGCTCCACCGGCTCCGGGGACGTCGAGCTGACGATCGATGGGACGCCGGTCCCGGTCGAGCCGAACGGGGCGTTCCTGGCCTGGCTCCCCGTGCCGGCATCGGCCGCCGGCGACACGGCCCGGTACGAGCTCGTGGCCCATCGGGGTACGAGCGTCGATACCCTGGTCTGGCCCGTACTCCTTCCTCGCGAGCCCTTCCGTGGCGTGGGCCCGGCCTGGATCGACACGACCACGCTGGTCGGCACCTCCGAGCGCTGGGCCCGTCCCGACGAGGAGGTCCGCCTCGCGGTGCGGGGCGCGCCGGGCGCGGAGGTCCGTCTCACGGTGGGGGAGCGCGGGTACCGGCTGCGGGAGGTGACTCCCGGGCGGTACGAGCTCCGCCTGCTCGCCGGGGAGCTCTACGGTGACGCCCGGCCGGTCCTCCGCGCGAGTCCGGTCGATACCGTCACGGCGGCCGCATCGGAGCCCCCGGGGACGCCGGGGGAGGGCCGAAGGATCGGCTCGGCGCCGCTGGACACGATCGGCTGGAAGGTCGAGCTCGCCGCCGGGGGCGACACGGCACGGGCCGCCGGCTCACTCCCCCTCCGGCTGGTGGATCCCCGCTCGCCTCCCGTCTTCGAGCTGGCCGAGCCGCCGGACACCGTCAACGGCCCGGCAGAGGTCGTGGTCGGCCGCCCGCTGCCGGAAGGGCCGTACATGTGGAGGTTCCCCGACCGGACGGTAGCGGCGGTGGACGGCAGGGTCGGGGACCGGCTTCGCGTGCGGCTCGGCCCGGACCTCGAGGCCTGGGTGGACACGTCCGACGCACGGCCGCTGCCGGACGGGACGCCGCCGCCCCGGGTGCGGGTCGGAGACGTGCGTATCGTCCACAGACCGGAGGGGCTGCGAATCGACCTGTCGCTCGGGAGCCGGGTGCCACTGCGGGTTCGGGCGCGCGGCCGCACGCTCCGGCTCACGCTGTACGATGCCCGCGGAGGCACCGACCGGCTCATGTACGGGCCCGAAGACTCGATGCTGGTGAGCGCCGGCTGGGAGCAGCTGCCCGGACGGCGCTGGCGACTGGAGCTGGCGCTGGCGCGTCCCGTATGGGGTTGGCGCGCCACGTGGATCGGCGGGGGCGACGCGGCGCCGGCCTCCGGGACCGGGACCACGGCGCCCGGCTCCGACGCTCTCGTTCCCGGCGGAAGCGTGCCGCCCGGTGCCTCCGACCCCGCGGACGAGACCGACCGGGCCCGTCCGGTCGACACGAGCGGGACGCTGAGGCTCGAGGTGCGCCGGCCGCCCCACATCGACCCCGGGCATCCTCTGCGCGGCCGGGTCATCGCCGTGGATCCGGGTCATCCGCCCGCCGGAGCGCACGGACCCACCGGTTTCTACGAGGGCGACGCCAACCTGGCCGTGGCCCGGCACCTCGCGGCTCTCCTGCGAGAAGCGGGAGCCGTTCCGGTCCTGGTCCGAACCGATACGCTGCCTCTCGGCCTGTACGAGCGGGCCCGCCGAGCGGAGCGCGCGGGCGCGGAGCTCTTCGTATCGATCCACAACAATGCGCTCCCGGACGGCGTTCGGCCGTTCGGTCAGGAGGGGACCAGCACCTACTACTACCATGCCAATTCCCGCGAGCTGGCGGGCGATGTGCAGCAGGGACTACTGCGCACGATGGGCCTGCGCGACCTCGGGGTCGGATGGGGCGACCTGGCGGTCGCGCGCCAGACGTGGATGCCGGCCGTGCTCGCCGAAGGCGCCTTCATGATGATGCCGCGCCAGGAGGCGGCCCTGCGCACGACGGGCTTCGAGGAGGCCTATGCGCGCGGCGTGCTGCGGGGCATCCGCGAGTTCCTGGAATCGCGGGCCGGAAGCTGACGGGGAACCGAGACAGGGAGAGCCCATGGATCGCGAGGAGCTGACTACCCGCGCGTCTCCGAGCATTGCCGATTCCGCGTTCGTGGCGCCCTCGGCGGACGTGATCGGCGACGTGGAGCTGGCCGAGGACGCGAGCGTCTGGTACCAGTGCGTCCTGCGTGGGGACATCGCCCCGATTCGTGTGGGGCGGGAGACCAACATCCAGGACCTGACGATGGTGCACGTGGATCCGGGCACGCCCTGCCTCATCGGAGATCGGGTGGGCATCGGGCACCGGGCCATCATCCACGCCTGCCGGATCGAAGATGACTGCCTGATCGGGATGGGCGCCATCGTCCTCTCCGGCGCGGTGATCGGTCGGGGCTCGCTCGTGGCCGCCGGAGCGGTCGTGACCGAGGGGATGGAGGTCCCGCCCGACAGTCTCGTGGTCGGGCTCCCGGCGAAGGTGATTCGCACGGTGGACGATCGGCTGCGCAAGCGCATGCGTAGGACGGTCGAGGACTACCGCGAGCTCAAGGAGGGTCACCGACGCGGGCGCTGGTCGACGGCGTGAGCCCCGATCCCCCGGTCGGAGCCGGTGGCGGGGACGCCAGCGGCGGCCGGCCCCCGACGGCGCCTCAGAGGGAGGAACACCGGGGGCCCACGCACGCGTGGCCCGGCAAGCTCCTGGTCGCCGTCATGGCGCTGGGGGGCCTCGGCGCCCTGCTCGCCGCCGTGTGGTCGCTGTTCGGCCCCCCGCCCGGCACGGTGCGCATGTTCGGTCTCCGGGGCCGCGGCTGGATGCTCACCGCGTTCATTCCGCGCCTCGCCATGGCGGCCTTCGGGACGGCGCTCCTCGTCTCCTCCTGGGGACTGGTCGCCTGGCGCCGATGGGCGTGGTGGTCGTCCGTCGGGTTCGCCGCACTGTTCGGGCTCGGGTTCCTGGCCCAGCTCCTGGCTCCGATGTGGGGCGGCGCGCCCGCCTCGGCCCTGGATCTGTACGCGCTCCTGTACGTGGTCTGTCTGCCCTACCTGATCCGGAACCGGAGATTCTTCCAGGGCTGAGGCCGCCGCGCCGGAGCCGGCCGGGATGGCGCTCGATGCCTCCGCTTCGGGGCCCCGGAGACCCCGGTTCGCGCGGGTCTTCCGGCGCGTCCGGGGCCTTCCGCGCCGGCTTCGCAATCGGGCCGAGATTCGCCCTTGACCACAACATCTCGTGGTGGTAGACTTCGGATACCCCAAGATATTGGGGCTCTGTGCAAAACGATGTGGAAAGCAGTGAACAAGTCCGGCGGGGGCGTGGACAAGTGCGGATGATGCGGTGATGGGAGCCCCCGCCGGACCCCTTCCATAGAAGGTCGTTCAACAGCGAGACCTACCGCCCCATGGCGGTGTAATTCCAGGAGGAGCCCGGTGGCCTCGCGCCGGTCTGAGCTCGGGAATCGCGCCGCGGCGATGGGACGGATGCCTCATACAGACCGCGTCGACCGAACCGGGCCGGCGCTTCGCGACGGGACCCGCCCCGCGGGCACGCTCCTCCGGGGAGCCCGACGGGACCCGACGCGAGCGCCGGTTCCGTCTCGGCACCGGGCAGCCGCGTGGCTCCCGGCCAACCGACCCGGTCCGCGAGAACAACGAGCCGCGAACCAGCGAGAGAAGGACGAGCCACGATGAACCCACCCGAGACCGTCGCCCGGGCCATCGGCCAGACCACCGCCGCGGACGAGCTTTCCGATCCGCGGCTCACCGAGAACGCCCGTACGGTCCTCGCGCGCCGGTACCTCAAGAAGGACGCGGATGGCCACCCCACCGAGGAGCCGCGCGACATGTTCTGGCGCGTGGCGCGCGTCATCGCCGCCGAGGACGCCGGGTACGGTGCCGATCACGACGAGGTGGAGGCCACGGCGCGCTCCTTCTACGAGCTCATGGCCAGCGGCAGGTTCGAGCCCAACAGTCCCACGCTCATGAACGCCGGCCGCCCGCTCGGGCAGCTGTCGGCCTGCTTCGTCCTGCCCGTGCCGGATGCGCTCGACGGCATCTACGACACGCTCCGGAACATGGCGCTCATTCACCAGTCCGGGGGCGGCACCGGCTTCGGCTTCAGCCGATTGCGCCCGCGCGGAGACGTGGTCAAGTCGACGATGGGCGTGGCCTCGGGGCCCGTGAGCTTCATGGAGGTCTACGACGCCTCCACCGAGGCGGTGAAGCAGGGCGGGACGCGCCGGGGCGCCAACATGGGGATCCTGCGCGTCGACCACCCCGACATCCTCGAGTTCATCGACTGCAAGAGCGAGGGCCACAAGATCACCAACTTCAACATCTCGGTGGCCGTGACGGGCGCGTTCATCCAGGCGGTGGAGGCGGACGAGGCCTACGACCTGGTCAATCCGCGTACCGGGCAGCCGGTGGAGCGTCTGCGGGCCCGGGACGTGTTCGACCGGATCGTGGCCGGCGCGTGGCGCAACGGGGAGCCCGGCGTCTTCCTGATCGACGAGGCCAATCGCTACAACCCGGTTCCGCACCTGGGCGCGTACGAGGCCACCAACCCCTGCGGAGAGCAGCCGCTCCTTCCGTACGACGTGTGCAACCTCGGGTCGGTCAACGTGGGCGCCTTCGCCCGGGACGGGAAGATCGACTGGGAAGGGCTCGGGGAGACCGTGCGCCGCGCCACACACTTCCTGGACAACGTCATCGATGCCAATTCCTACCCCCTCGAGGAGATCGAGGACCTGTCCCAGCGCATTCGTCGCATCGGCCTGGGCGTGATGGGGTGGGCGGATCTCCTCGTCGAGATGGGGATCCCCTACGGAGCCGAGGAATCGATCGAGCTGGCGCGCAGGGTCATGGCCTTCATCGACGAGGAGGCCAAGGTCGAGTCGGAGCGGCTGGCCACTACGCGCGGCGCCTTCCCCGAATGGGACCGCTCGATCTGGGGTCCGGACGCGACTTGCACGCGCGACGCCGAGGGCGAGCGGATCCGGCCCTGCCGCCGGCTCCGGAACTGTAACGTCACGACGGTGGCGCCCACCGGAACGATCTCGATCATCGCCGGCTGCTCCGGTGGGATCGAGCCGCTGTACGCCGTGGCCTTCATGCGCAACCAGGCCGGGACCCTCATGCCGGACATCAACCCGGCCTTCGTGCGCATGGCCATGGAGGAGGGCTGGTACACCGAGGAGCTCATGCGCCGCATCGCGGACGAAGGGCACATCCACATGGACGACGTGCCGGCGGGCATCCAGCGGCTGTTCGTCACGGCGCACGACGTGACCCCGGAGCAGCACATCCGGATGCAGGCCGCCTTCCAGGAGCACGTGGACAGCGCGATCTCCAAGACGTGCAACTTCTCCGAGACCGCCACGGTCGAGGAGGTCCGGGAGATCTTCCGCCTCGCATTCCAGCTCCACTGCAAGGGCGTCACGGTGTACAGGGACGGCTCGCGCGATGAGCAGGTGCTCTCGACCGGCAAGACGGCCAGGAAGGTCCAGGAAGCCGCCGGGGCGGTCGAGGAGGCGCTGGAGCTGGTGGACGACCCGGGTCTCGCAGCCGAGCTCGCCGGGGCGATCGAGCGCCTCGAGGAGCTGGAGCTGGAGCGGGACACGCTCGTCGAGGAGCGCGACCGGGCCCGCCACCGCATCACCGAGCTCGAGAGCGGCATGGTCAAGCACCCGATGGTGCGCGAGCGGCCCGACGTGCTCACCGGCCGGACCCGGAAGATCGAGTCGCCGCTCGGGACCATGTACGTCACGATCAACGAGGACGAGAAGGGTCGCCCCTTCGAGGTGTTCGTGGCCCTGGGCAAGGCGGGCGGCGCGGCCATGGCGGACGCGGAGGCGATCGGCCGGCTCATCAGCCTGGCCCTGCGCTCGGGCGTCCCGCTTCGCGAGATCCACGCGCAGCTCCGCGGGATCTCCTCGGACCGCGCGGTGGGCTTCGGCGAGAAGAAGGTGCTCTCCAGCCCCGATGCGATCGCCCAGATCATCGAGAGCTACCTCGAGGAGCGGGAAGGCATCCAGCGGGAGCTCCCGATCCGGGAGGTCGGGCACGCCAAGAAGACGAACGGGGGGACGCAGACGTCGGCCCGCCCCGTGATCCAGCGGTTCCACGAACAGAACGCGCGCGCCTTCATCGGCACGTGCCCCGACTGCGGGACGAGCCTGCAGTTCGCCGAGGGGTGCGTGAAGTGTCTGGCGTGCGGTTACAGCGAGTGTGGCTGAGCTTCCCGTGACGGATCGATCGAGCCCCAGGTGCGGCGGGGCTTCCGTCACGGCCGCCCGGACACGGGGGCCCACCTTCCCCATGTCCCGGTGCACGAACGAGCGCCCGGTGCGGGTCTTCCGGGCCACCCGGCGTCGGGGGGACGGGCTCCGCGAGCCCGTCGTCGCGGCGTTTCGCCCGTCGTTCGTACCCACCACTCACCAGGAGTGAGCACCATGCCCACCAAGAAGGCGGCGAAGAAGACGGCCAAGAAGCCCGCGAAGAAGAAGGCCGCGCCGAAGAAGAAGGCGACGGCCAAGAAGAAGACGACCGCGAAGAAGAAGAGGTAAGCGCGGTCTCCGGGAGCTTCCTTCCGGACTCGAACGACGCCCGGTCGTCCCTGCGGACGGCCGGGCGTCCGAGTTTCTCGGGGCGGGCCGCCCTCCGGCGCCCCCGTGCGCACGTCCGCCTCGGGTCGGTCCGTCCTACCGGCGCTACGGGACCACCGAAGCGCCCGGCTCAGCTCCCGCCGGTGCTGTCGCTCGACGACCCACCGGCCCGGGTATAGATGAGGAGGACGCCCGTATTGGAGCCGGTCCCGTACCGGGCGCCCGCGTCCACGGCCGGCACGAACTGCATGCGCTCGATGCTCTGCGGATCCAGGTTCTCGAGCACGGTCGCGGCCTCCTCGCTCGGCACCGGAGCGTCGTCGATGTATACCTGGACCATGGCGCACCGGTAGTCGCCGACCGAGCCGCGGAGGTCGGGGGTCCCGTGTGTGGTCGACACGCAGACTCCGTGCATGGCTCCCGCTGGGGTGCCTCCTCCGCCCGAGAAGATCGAAGGACGACCCGAATGGGCGGCGATGGGGACATCCATCTCCTCCACCAGGAGGCCCGGGACCCTGTGCTGCATCTGCTGGAGGAGTCCGGTCATGTCGGGCACGCGTGTGAGCACGCTGTCGATGGCCACGCGGTCCATCTCGTACAGGCGGCGGGAGCGCCGGCTGAGTCCCTGCTCGGCGCTTCGCATGACCACGACCTGGATCGGCGCGGCCGCCACCACCTTCGTGGGCAAGCGCACCTCCAGGTCGAGACTCTGGCCGGAGGCGAGCTGCACGGTGTCCAGCGCCGGCCCGTAGCCCTGGAGCTCGACCTTGACCTCGTGCGCTCCCTCGGGCACCTGGTCGAAGTGGAAGCGGCCGTCGTTGGCGGTGGTGAACTTCCCGGAGCCGGCCAGCTCCACGGTGGCGCCGGCGAGCGGGCTCTGGTCTCCCGCCGAGACCACGCGGCCCACCACCCCGGCCGGGGCGGCGGAGGGAACCGACACATCGCGCTCGACCGTGCTGCCGGCGGCCAGGCTCAGTCGCAAGGTCGCCGCCGGCCGTCCGGGGAAAGTCACGGCCAAGCCGAGCTCCGAACCCGCCGGCACGCCGCACATCTTGAAGGCGCCGCTGCCGTCCGTGCGGCCCTGGGCCAGGAGACCGGAGGCGGCCGCGTTCCCCGTGGCCTCCTCCGGGCCCCGCCGTAGGGTCAGGCGCGCGAACGGTAGGGGCACCCCGCTGGTCTCGTCCCGGAGGATCCCGACCAGGTTGGCGGCGTCACCGGCGGGCTTCGGGCATCCGGCGGCCAGGGCCTGTTTCGGCGACGGGATGGCCAGGGCGACGTGCGTGGTGCTCCCCTCGGCCAGCTCCACGGTGGCTTCCGGCGCGCCGACCCCCAGGCTGTCCAGCCTCGGGTGCTCGAAGGTGACCTTGAACTTGCCGCCCGGGAGGTTGGGGAGCTCGAAGTGGCCGTCGGCGTCCGTGGTGTCGGAGTAGGGCGTTCCCTCCAGCTTCACGACCGCCCCCACCAGGGGCGTTCCCCGTGAGCTGTCGGCCACGAAGCCTGACAGCGCGGCCCGCTCGTGATCGAACAGGTCGCGGCCCGAGGCGTCGGAGACGTGCAGGATCTCGCCCCCCTCCTCGTGCCGACCCGTGAGCACATACTCGTAGCGCTTGGTGGGATCCCACCATGCGTCGGTCGCCCCCATGACCGGGAGTGCCACGTGCCAGTCGCGGATGATCCACCGACCCGAGGGCAGGCGCCGGAAGGTGAGCTTGCCTCCCAGCCAGTCCGTGCTGGCGTTCCGCGGCCGGGGCATCATCCCGCCCGGGATCCCCTCGTCCTTGCGGTGGCGGGGCGCGACCGGGACCTCGACGTTCACGTAGTGGAAGTCCATCTCCCGGAGCTCCGAGCCGTGCTCCGTCATCCACAACGTGCCGGAGATGTCCGGGAGCGAGCGCCCCTCCGCCGGCTTGAAGTCGAGCCCGATCCAGCGCTCGCCGTCCACGTCGCGGTGGTCGCCCAGCTCGATGCAGTGGGTCTCCAGGAAGGGTCCGGCCAGGAGGGTCTCGACGCCCGGGATGTAGTATTTCCGCCCGGACTGGACGTCTCCGGACACGAAGCCGTTCCGCGCCAGCTGCTCGGCCGGCTGGATGGGATAGGGCGTCGCCTGGACGGTGGTGTCGATCACGGTCTTCTGGTCCGTGACCTTGTGGCCGCTCTCGTTCAGGTCGCGGGTGTCCTTCTCCCGCACGTACCGGTACTGCTGGCCCTCGCGGCTCAGGACCGTGACCCGGAGCGCCTTGCGTACCTCGTCCCACAGCAGGTACGTGGCCACCCCGAGCTGCGGCTCGAGCCGGCACTTGCGGTCCGCCTGCACCGAGAGATCGGAGGCGCTCACCGCCTGCGTCGACACGTGGAGCAGGCGGGTCACCTCCTGGCCCGCGGCCAGGTCGAACGGATCGGAGGTCCAGTTCCGGTAGCCGATGCGCTCGGTGTGGAGCGTGAACTTCCCCGCCACCGGAGCCTTCAGGCTGAATCGGCCGCCCGGATCGCTGAGCACCCGGTCCACCACCGAGTCCCGCGCATCGCGGAGCTCGACCAGCGCCCCCGGAACCGGAACCTGCGTGCCGGCCTCCACCATGCGTCCCTTCACGGTCTGGGCGTGGAGCGGCCCGGACAGGGAAGCCCCGACGAGCAGGGCCGCCGCGACCGGCAGCCACCGGGCGCCCCGGAGCCGTCCGGGTTCCGCGGTCGCGCGGGCCCGGGCTCGGCGTCGGGAGGCGGGGGCGCGCGGAGGCGCGACGGGGTGCGGAGACGGCGCGGACGTCCGGGCCATGGAATTCCTCCTCGGCCTAACGGGAGAAGCGGTGGTGCTCCGACTCCCCAACGGGCGAAGGGCAAGATAGGTTCGCTCGGACGAAATCGGCAAAGTTTCACGGCCCCGCCAGGGGACGGGAAGCGAGCGGAAGAGAGCCCGCATGCGCTACACGAGGCTGGGAGAGACGACCCTCGAGGTGTCTCGAATTTGCTTCGGCACGTGGCAGTTCGGCGGAGAGTGGAGCGGCCTGGTCCGGGATCGGGCGGTCGCGGCCGTCCACGAGGCGCTCGACCGCGGCATCAACTTCTTCGACACGGCTCAGGCATATGGTTTCGGGGCGTCGGAGGAGCTCCTGGCCGAGGCGCTGGGACGTCGGCTGGGTGAGCACCGTGACCGGCTGGTGCTGGCCACCAAGGGGGGACTCCGCCGCGCGAGCGGGAGACTGGTTCGCGATGCCAGCCCCGACGGGCTCCGGCGGGGGCTCGAGGAGAGCCTGGAGCGCCTGGGGACGGACCGGATCGACCTGTACCAGCTCCACTGGCCGGATCCGGCCACGCCCATCGACCGGACGGCTCGCGCCCTGGACGATTTCGTCGCCGAGGGCCTGGTCCGCCGCGTCGGGGTGTCCAATTTCGACGAGCGCGGGATGGCCGCCTTCGAGGAGACGCGGAAGCTGGATGCGCTCCAGCCGCCCTACAGCATGCTGCGGCGGGACATCGAGGAGGCGGTGCTGCCGTATTGCCGGAGTCACGGGGTCGGGGTGCTGTGTTACGGGGTCCTGGCGCACGGGCTCCTCTCCGGGACCTACGGACTGGATGCGAGCTTCCCCGAGGAAGACTGGCGTCACGAGAGTCCCATCTTCCGGGGGGAGTCGCTACGCCGAAACGTGGACGTGATCCGGCGGCTGGAACGGATGGCCTCCGGGCTGTCGTGCACCGTGGCCCAGCTGGCCGTCTCCTGGACGCTGTCGAACCCGGACGTGGACGTGGCCATCGTCGGAGCCCGGAGTCCGGAGCACATCGCCGCGGCGGCGGCGGCGGCCGACCTCGAGCTCGGCGAGGCGGAGCTGGCCGCCATCGACCGCAACCTGGAGGATGCGGCGCCGATCGGCGGGCCGACTCCGGAGGGCCCTTGAACGGCGGGGCGTCGCGGAGGCCCGCCATCGACCACGTCACATGGGCCGGTCCCGACCTGGCCGGGCTTCGATGTGCCTTCGCCCGATGCGGCCTGCCCTCGGCCCCCGGCGGTCGGCACTCCAATGGAGTCACCCACATGGCCGTCGTCGGCTTCCCCGACGGCTCGTACATCGAGCTCATCTCGACCGTCGAGCCCGGCGCCGTCTCCCCGGTGTGGGATGCGGCGATCCGCACCGCGGCCGGCCCCACGGCATGGGCCGCCCGTACGGGGTCCATCGCGGACGACGTGGAGCGGCTCCGGCGCGCGGGGATCCCGGTCCGGGGACCCGAGCGCTGGTCCCGGCGGACGCCGGAGGGACGGACGGCGGAGTGGGAGCTGGCCTTTCCCGGCACCGGACCGCCCGGATCGCTCCTCGCGTTCCTGATCCAGGATACGACCCCGCGCGAGTGGCGCGTGCGGCCCACGCCCGGAGTCGAGGACACGGGGCTCCAGGGAGTGGGCCACGTCATCGTGCTGTGTCCCGACGCCCTGGCGGCGGGGAAATACGTGGCGACGGCGTACGATCTCCCTGAGCCGGCGCCGCAACCGCCCTTCGCGCTCGCCGGGATGGGGGTACGGCTCCAGTGGATCTCCGGGTCCAGCGTTTGCCCGGCGGCTCCTGCCGTGGGGCCCGAGTCCGGCCGCCGGGTGGTGGAGTGCCCGGACGAGGCGGCCGCCGCCGAGGCCCGGGATGCCGCGCACGCCACGCCCGCGGCGGACGCGCGGCGTCGTCTGCGCGCGCTGGGCGTGGCGCCGGCGGCCTTCCTCCTGCGGCCGGCGGAGAGAAGGGTGGTCGAGCGCGCCCTCCCCCTCGGCCCCGAGGAGCCGTGGCCCGGGGGAAGCGTACGCTGGATCACCGACACGGCCCTCGGGGGCCGTCGGCTCGGAGTGGGCTGGAGCGGGTGGCCGGCGGGCGCGTGACGCGCGATGCGGGCACGAGTCCGGAGGCTCGTTCGCCCGGGATCCGGGCCGTCTCCTGGGGACGGCTCGAGGTCGAGGGTCGCCGGGAACCCCTCAAGGACGCCAAGCTGTGGCCCGGAGGGAGCCGGCCGTGGGACTGGTCCGAGACGGGCACCCGACACGTCCCGGGCATCCAGCCCGCCGATGTGCGCGAGCTCCTCGAGCACGGGGCGCGGCACGTCGTCCTCTCGCGCGGCATGTGGGGCCGGCTGCAGGTTTGCGAGGAGACGCTGTCCCTGCTCGAGGAGGAAGGCGTGAGCGTGGATGTTCTTCACACGGAGGAGGCCGTACGCCGATACAACGAGCTCGCCGGCCGGGAGCCGGTGGGGGCCCTCATTCATTCCACGTGCTGATCGTGCGCCACCCATCGGGTCGCGGGGACACGTGACGGCGGGCGACCGATCCCGCTTCGCCCCTACCACCCGCTTCTCGAATCGGGTGGAGGACTACGTGCGCTCTCGTCCCGATTACCCGGACGCGGCCATCGACTGGGTGGTGTCGGAGACCGGACTCGGGCCGGGCTCGCGGGTGGCCGACCTCGGGTCGGGGACCGGCCTCCTGGCGCGTTCCTTCCTCCAGAGAGGTATGGTCGTGTTCGGGGTCGAGCCGAACGCTCCGATGCGCCGCGCCGGCGACCGGGAGCTCTCCGGCTTCGCCGCCTTCCACAGCGTGGCGGGGACGGCCGAGGTCACGGGCCTCCGGGACGCGTCGATGGCCCTCGCGACCGCGGGCCAGGCCTTTCACTGGTTCGAGCCCGCGGCCACCCGCCGGGAGCTGTGCCGGGTCCTGGAGCCGGGAGGTCGGGTAGCGCTCATCTGGAACACGCGGCGCCTGGACTCGACCCCCTTCCTGCGTGGCTACGAGTCGCTGCTGGAGCGCTGGGCACGCGACTACCGTGAGGTGCGCAACCTGTATGGATCGCGTGAGGCGCTCGAGAGCATCTTCGGACCGGGCGGCTGGCGAACGGGCAGCTTCGAGCACGAGCAGCGCTTCGACTTCGAGGGGCTTCGAGCCCGGGTCCTGTCGAGCTCGTACACGCCTCCCGCGGGCGATCCGGACCGCGAGCCCATGCTCGGTGCGCTGCGAGAGCTGTTCGATGCGCACGCCAGCGGAGGCGCCGTGCGCTTCGAGTACGACACCCGCGTCTACCTCGGGCCGCCGTCCCGCGAAGAAACCCCAGCCAGTGGAGCCTCGCATGCCGACTGAGTCCCACCCCCCCGCGGACGCCCGAGGACGCCTGGAGGCCATCTGGCGAAAGCGCGCTCACCGGGGACCCATGGACCCGCTCGAGCTGGCCGAGCTGGTCACCGAGCGCGGGCTGGACGGAAACGCCAACCAGGGTGGACGTCGACAGGTCACGATCGTGGACGCGGCCGCCTGGGAGCGCGCGATCGCGGAGCTGGGCCGTTTCGTGGATCCCGCGAACCGGCGCGCCAACCTCCTGGTGCGCGGCCTCGAGCTCCGGGAGACCCGGGGCCGAACCCTGCGGGTGGGCGCCTGCCGCATCCTGGTCGGTGGCGAGACCACGCCGTGCCACCGGATGGACGAGGCCGCCGACGGCCTCCAGGAGGCGCTGCGATCCGAGTGGCGGGGCGGCGTGTTCGGCCGGGTGCTCGAAGGCGGGACGATCGCCGTCGGCGACCCGGTGCGCTGGCTCGACTGACCCTCCCGCCGGTGGGTCCGCGGCGCCTCCGGCCCGGGCGGGTGCCCGCCCCCGGTGGAGCGCGGGTCCGCCGGTCCACGATCCCCACTGACCCGGAGGTGTCCATGTCCGAGAAGAGCGGCGTTTCGGCCACGGCGTCGTCCCGGCGCCTGGAGATCGACAGCGGCATGCCGGGCTCGGCCCGGGTCCCGGTCCTGGGCGGAGAGCTCGAGGGGAAGGGCGAGCTCGTCATCGAGATCGGCGACGCGACGCAGGCATCGCTCACCTTCGACCACGTCGCGCGCGACCGTCTCGTCCTCGGCATCCACTCGGCCGTCGGCCTCCGGCTCTCGAAGACGGGGACGCTGAAGCTGGAGGGTGGGGCGAAGAAGGAGCTGCTTCAGGGCGAGCTTTCGGGAGAGGTGCGGGCCCGGCTCACGCTGGCGCGCGCCGTGGATGTGACGGTCACCCAGAGCTTCCGCGCCTCCGGCCCGACCACATCCCTGCGGGTGAAAGTGCGGCTCTGAGGCCGCTCGCGGGGCCGGCTTCGCCGGCACCCGGGGTCGCCGGCGGGCGCTCCGTTGCCCGTCGCTCCCCCTCCCGCGACCTTCGCTCCCGGAATCCGATACTGCCGGGAGGCGATGTGAACGAGCCCGTTTTCGTGCCGCTCAGAGGATACAGGGAGTACGCTCCCGACCAGGTGCGTTCGCGGGCGGCGGAGTTCCGGCGCGAAATGGAGCTCCGCCGCACCGTCCGGGAGTTCTCGGACCGGCCCGTTCCCCGCGAGGTGATCGAGGACTGCCTGGCGGCGGCCGCGCGGGCGCCCAACGGCGCCAATCGCCAGCCGTGGCATTTCGTGGTCGTGGGGGACCCGGCGATCAAGCGGCGCATCCGAGAGGCGGCCGAGGAAGAGGAGCGGGCCTTCTATGCCGAGCGCGCGCCCCGCGAGTGGCTGGAGGCCCTGGCCGTTCTGGGCACCGACCAGCACAAGCCCTTCCTGGAGCGGGCGCCCTGGCTCATCGTCGTGTTCGCGCAGAGCTTCGAGGTCACTCCCGACGGGCGGAAGCTCAAGAACTACTATGTGCAGGAGTCGGTGGGCATCGCGACCGGGATCCTGGTCACGGCCGTCCACCACGCCGGCCTCGTCTCCCTGACCCACACGCCCAGCCCCATGGGCTTCCTGAACGAGCTCCTGGACCGGCCGGAGAACGAGCGACCCTTCCTCATCCTGGTCGTCGGCTACCCGGCCGAGGACGCCCGCGTCCCGGACATCGGCAAGAAGCCGCTGCAGGAGATCATCTCATGGAGGTGAGGCGGGGGCCGTGGAGGAACCACCGGTCCGGGGTCCCGGCCCGTCTCCTCGCCCTGCTCCCGCTCTTCTCCGCCGTGGTCGCTTGCGGGGGCAAGGGCATGGATGCGGCCGAAGCCGAGGGGAGGGCCCTCCGCTTCGCCGAGGCGGTGGGAGGCCGCGACACCGCGGTGCTCCACCGGCTGGTCACGGAGGACTACGTGTTGCATGCGGCGCCGCTGCCCGGCGGCCAGCTACGTGGTCGCGGCGCCTTCCTCCGGGGCATCGCCGCGGACACGACGGCGTGGCCCCGGGGCCGCATCACCGTCGCGACCACCG
>Ga0307419_10000721_pt1 | contig 17048 bp, 14 predicted proteins | sample SalMarWE160230MG_2_FD_202512 | JGI IMG/M metagenome (GOLD analysis project Ga0307419, IMG submission 202512) | Salt marsh sediment microbial communities from the Plum Island Ecosystem LTER, Massachusetts, United States - WE1602-30 | ecosystem: Environmental > Aquatic > Marine > Intertidal zone... | reverse complement strand
GCCGGCACCGACCCGTGGTCGTGGATCTCCGATTCCGCCCGTGATGGACGCTCTCCATCCCACCGGCTGCTGCCTCACTCGTCTGCTCCTGCAGGGAGCCTGGCCTTCGTTGTCGCGAGCGCCGCAGTAGGCATCGACTCCGCGCCGGCCGGCGCCCACGCCTTGCCCGCGTCGCCGCCCGTCCCCATGAGTGTGCCTCGCTCCGCGACCTTCCGAATAGGGGATTCGATGCCGACCGGACCGCGCTACCAGCGCCCTTCCGCCTCCCTCCCGCGCCGGGTGCCTGGCGGGGTCGTCGTCCGCGCCGCCATCGCGGCACTCGCCCTCCTGGGCCTGGCAGCCACCGGAGCCGCCGCCCAGGCGAGCGCCGCGGCCCAAGCCGCGGGGGCCGCCCACTCCGTGGCTCCGTCGCCCACCGCCGCCACCCGCCTGGCCGCCATCGCCCGTGCCGCCGCGGTGGCCAGGGAAGGCGCAGGCCGGGATGCGCACCGCCTGCTCGACTCCCTGGTCGCCGCCGCCGGCCTCCCGGGCCTCTCCGCCGCGGTCGGCGTGCACGGTCGCATCGTGTGGGCGGAGGGCTTCGGGTTCGCGGACGTCGAGAACCGCATCCCGGTGACGCCGCTCACCGAGTTCCGGGTGGGGAGCGTCTCCAAGTCGCTCACCTCCGCGGCGCTCGGCCTCCTGGTCCAGGAGGGGAAGATCGACCTGGACGCGCCGGTCCAGCGCTACGTCCCCTCGTTCCCGAACAAGCGCTGGCCGGTCACCACGCGGGAGGTGGCCGGTCACCTGGCCGGGATCCGCCACTACCGCGGCGACGAGTTCCTGAGCTCCCGGCACTACCCGTCGGTGGACTCCGGCCTGTCGATCTTCGAGCACGACACGCTCCTGTTCGAGCCGGGAACGAAGTTCCACTACTCGACCTACGGCTGGGACCTGGTGAGCGCGGTGATCGAGGGGGCCTCGGGCCAGGCGTTCCTGGACTACATGCGCGAGCACGTGCTGGAGCCCCTGGACCTGCGCGAGACCGTGGCCGATCAGCCCGACAGCCTCGTCCGCTACCGGGCCCGGCCCTACGACATGCGCGACGACGGCACGCTGTTGAACTCGCCGTGGGTGGACAACAGCTACAAGTGGGCGGGCGGGGGCTACCTCTCCACGCCCTCCGACCTGGCGCGCTACGCCACCCGGCTGGACGACGGGGACCTGCTCGACCCCTCGACCGTCCGACTCCTGTTCACTTCCGAGAAGACCTCGAGCGGCGAGGTCACGCACTACGGGATGGGCTGGTTCACGCGGCCGGACTCGGAGGGCCGCCGCACGGTCTACCACAGCGGCGGCTCGGTGGGCGGCACCACCTTCCTCCTCCTCTACCCGGACGAGGGGGTGGCCGTCGCCTTCACGATGAACGTGACGCCGTCGCGGGCGGTGGGTAAGGCCATGAAGGGCGCGTCGCTGGGGGACTTCGCGCAGGCGCTGGCCCGGCCCTACCTCGCGGCGGTCGGCGGCCCCACCACGCCCTGAAGCTCGACCCGCGGCGCCGCCGCCAGCGCGGCCAGGAGCGCGCCCCTCGATTCGAACGGTCCGGCCGGGAGCTCGACCGCCTCGACGGCGATCGGGAGCTCGGTCGTCTCCAGCGAGCACGGGTCGACCACCACGCGGCCTCCCTCCCGCAGGTCGACGTGCCAGTCCCCGTAGGACTGCTTCTCCTCCCACCCGGTACAGAAGGTGAGCGAGATGAGATCACCGAGCCGGAGGTACGTGTAGTCGTGCGCGAGCTCGTCCGGCCGTCCTCGGGCCGCCCCGACGTGCGCGTCCCGAGACGACTCCATCGAGGCGAAGAACTCCGACCACTCCGGGTCGCCCCGGAAGCGCCCGTAGACGGTGGCGGCGTGATGCGCCACGAGGGCGGCGGCCCACGGATCCTCCTCGAGCCTCCGCACGCCGCGCGGCCACACGCCCTGCCGGATGCGCCGGTCCACGTGCACGAAATCGGCGATGCGTCCCTCCTCGTCCAGCCGCGGCCGGGCGTCGGGCTCGCGCCAGCCGTTGTCGTGACCGCCGATGGCGTGCAGGATGGAAGCACGCCGCGGCTCGTCGTGGAGCGGCATCCAGCGCTCCATGATTCGTCGCGCCAGGGCGGCGTGGTCGGGCTGGGTGATGAGGTGCGAACGGTCCCCCGCGCTGCGTACGATCAATGTCCACTCCGGTCCGAGAGGAAGGGGGAGGCTCGATGAAGATCGGGATCATAGGCGCGGGACAGATCGGCGGCACCCTGGCGCGACGGCTCACGGAGCTGGGACACGACGTCTCGGTGGCCAACTCCCGCTCTCCGAGCACGCTGAGCGACCTGGCCGGCGAGACCGGCGCGCGCGCGGTGTGGGCCAGGGAAGCCGCCCGCGCCGGGAAGGTGGTGGTCCTCACCATCCCGGAGGCGGCCGTGCGGGGCCTGCCGGATGACCTGTTCGATGGCGTTTCCGGCGACGTCATCGTGGTCGACACCGGCAACTACTATCCCCGCCAGCGGGACGGCCGCATCGAGCCGATCGAGAAGGGGATGGCGGAGAGCCGCTGGGTCTCCGAACGGATCGGCCGCCCCGTGGTCAAGGCGTTCAACAACATTTACGCGCGGCACCTGCTGGAGATGGGACGGCCGCACGGGGCCCCGGACCGCATTGCCCTGCCGGTGGCCGGCGACGATCCGGAGGACAGGCGAGTGGTCATGGAACTCGTCGACCAGCTGGGCTTCGACCCGGTCGATGCGGGGACGCTGGACGAGTCCTGGCGCCAGCAGCCGGGAACGCCCGTGTATGCCGCCGACCTGGACGAGGAGGGCGTCCGCCGCGCGCTGGCGGCTGCCGAGCCGGAGCGGCCGCCGGAGTTCACGGCGACCGAGCACAGTCCCGGGAGCTTTACGCAGCCCGCGTAATGGGCGGGCGTGGTCCACTTCTCGTCGCGATATCGCTCGGCACCGGCTGCCCCCCACCGCCCCGGGCCAGATGACGGTGTCCGAGCGCCCCGGAGCCGGCACCCCCGTCCGCGTGTTCATCGGCAAGGGAGGTGTCGGCAAGACCACCTGCTCGGCCGCCACCGCCCTGCACCTGGCTTCGGGCGGCGCTCCCACTCTCGCCATCTCCACCGACCCGACCCCCTCCCTGTCCCACATCTTCGAGATCGAGCGCCGGGAGGGGGCGGGTCCGCGGCAGGTGCGGCCCGGCCTCACGATCCTCGAGCTGGGCCGCGAGGAGGTCCGGCGCATGTGGGACGAGCGCTTCGGGCGCGACGTCTACCAGGTGTTCTCGGCCTTCGTGGACGTGGACTACCGGACCTTCGTCTCCTTCATCACCTCCGTCCTGCCGGGGCTGAACGAGGAGTTCATGGTGGACCACGTCCGGGGCCTGGCCGCCGGCGGCGAGCACGACGCCATCGTGTGGGACACGGCGCCACTCGGGCAGACGCTGGCCCTCCTCGAGATGCCGGCGCTCCTGGGCGAGCACCTTCGCATGGCGCCCCGGATCTACTCGAGGATCCGCACCTCCGGCGAGAGCCGGGAGTCCATCCTGGACGTGCTGCGCCGCTGGCAGGCCCTGGCCGAGGCCTGCATGGGCTTCCTCCGGGAGGGGGTGCGCTTCACCATGGTGACGATCCCCGAGGCGCTGGCCGTGGACCAGCTGGAGGAGGTGTTCTCCGACATGGGGGCCCGCGGACTGTTCGTGGACCGGCTCATCGTCAACAACGTCGTGCGCGACGCGGACTCGGATTTCCTGCGGCGCAAGGCCGAGGGGCAGCGCGCCCAGCTCGACAGGCTGCGGCAGATGTACGGCCATCTTCCGATCCGGGAGCTGCCGCTCTTCCCCTACGAGCTCCGCGGCCCGGCGCGACTGGAAGAGGCCGGCGCGATCCTCTTCCGGTAGCCCCGCGCCCGGCCGGCACGTTCCAGCCCTTCACTCCGGCCGTGAGCTGCGCGGCCGCGAAGGCCGCGATGCCGGGCGGCAGCTGGGCTCGCCGGGGCTCTCCGGCGGCGGCAACGGGGCCCGGCGGACCGCGCGGCCCCGGCTCGGCTACTCTGCGGCCTGGGCCATGCGGGCCGAATTCGCCGCGCGCGCCGCCATGGCGGCGATGAGCGCCTCGAGCTCCTGCGGCGGAAGCGGACGGTAGAACAGGTATCCCTGCGCCAGGTCGCAGCCGAGCTCGTGCACGACCGACCGCTGGCTGGCGTACTCGACTCCCTCGGCGACCGTGCGGATGCCCAGCTCCTGGGCCAGGGCCACGACCGCGCGGATGATGGCCGAGTTCCGGGGGTCCGCGCCCAGTGCCGCCACGAAGGACCGGTCGATCTTGAGACTCTGCACCGGGAACTGGTGGAGGTAGTGCAGGGAGGAGTAGCCGGTGCCGAAGTCGTCGATCGAAATCTCCACCCCGACCTCGCGCAGACGCTTGAGGGAGCGCAACGCGAGGTCGGCGTTCTCGACCAGCATGGTCTCCGTGATCTCCAGGTTGAGCCTCCCCGGGGGAAGCTCCAGCTCCTTGCAGATGGAGGCCACCTCGTCCACGAAGGCGGTCCGGGCCAGCTGCCGCGCCGAGACGTTGACCCCGACCGAGAGGCGCTCGGCGGCGGGGTAGCGTACCCGCCAGGCCGCAAGCGCCTGGCAGGCTTCGCGCAGCACGAAGGACCCGATCTGCTCGATGAGCCCGGTGTCCTCGGCCACCTCGATGAAGTGGCCGGGGGCGAGCAGCCCGCGATCGGGATGCCGCCAGCGCACCAGGGCCTCCATGGCCCGCATCGACCCGTTCTCCAGGGACACGATGGGCTGGTAGTGGAGGAGGAACTCCGCGCGCTCGAGCGCCCGGCCGAGGTCGGTCTCCAGTGCCAGGCGCGTGCGGGCTCGCTCGTGCATCGACCGGTCGAACACCTCGAGGCGGCCCTTCCCCTCTCCCTTCGCCCCGTACATGGCCGTGTCGGCCTGCGCGACCAGCCCCTCCGGGTCCGTGTCGTGCTCGGTGCCCACCGCGATGCCGATGCTGGTGCTGAGCTGCACGCGGTGGCCGGCGATCTCCAGGTCCGTCTCGAACGATTCGTGGATCCGGCGCGCCACCACCTCGGCCGCGTCGCGGTCCACCACCTCGTCCAGGAGGAGGACGAACTCGTCGCCGCCCCAGCGGGTCACCGTGTCCGCGGCGCGGATGCAGCGCTCCAGGCGGCGGGCCACGCGCTGGAGCACCTCGTTGCCCGCCTCGTGGCCCAGGCTGTCGTTGATGAGCTTGAAGTCGTCCAGGTCCAGGAAGAGCACGCCGAAGCGCGAGGCCGGACGCCGGGAAGCCTGGGCGATGCGGTGCGTGAGCCGGTCCAGGAAGAGGCGGCGGTTGGGCAGGCCCGTCAGGTGGTCGGTGAAGGCGGTGTCCCGCAGCTTGTGCGCGGTCCGCCGCGCATACAGCGCCAGGGCCGCCACGCACACGTCCGAGAAGCTCGTGGCCAGGGCCAGGACATCGGAGGTCCCCGGCGCCTGGCCGGCCAGAACGGTGGCCGCGAGGACGTATTCGCCCAGGAGCACCAGCATGACGCTGATCAGCACGGCCGGGAGCGCGCCCCAGAATCCGTTCCGGTAGGCGAGGATCGCCACCGGCACGAGGTGTACGCCCCACAGCCAGCTGGTGTCGACGCCGGTCAGGGAGGTGAGCGCCGGGTGCGCCAGCGGAAGCAGGTAGAGAGCGACGAGGGCGAGGAAGAGGAGCATTGGCGCCGTTGTCCGGGCCCGGAGTCCTGTGGGCCCCGGGCGGGCCGCCGGTGGCCGCCCGCACCAGGTACGCTCGCTACGGCGAGCACACGGGAAGCTCGCATCTCCGGGGTCGATCGATCAAGTGGGGAGCCAGCGACCGGCGTGGCCCTTGCGGCCCTGGCGACTCCACGGCCACCATCGTCCAGCCATCAACCAGAGAGGAAGACCGATGCCGACGAGATCTTCGCGAGCGGAGTGGAAGGGTGACCTGAAGGGCGGTCATGGTCGCATGACCATCGGCCGTGGGGCCTGGGAAGGAGACTACTCGTTCCGATCCCGCTTCCAGGAGGGTGAGGGCACCAATCCCGAGGAGCTGCTGGCCGCGGCCCACGCCGGCTGCTTCTCCATGGCGCTCTCGAACCTCCTGGGCCAGGCCGGCCACCCGCCCGATTCGGTGCGCACGCGGGCCGACGTCCACCTCGAGACCGGGGAGAGCGGCCCCTCGATCTCCCGCGTCGACCTGCACGTGGAAGCGAGCGTGCCCGGGATCGGGGAGGACGAGTTCCTGGAGCACGCCGAGGCGGCCAAGAAGGGCTGCCCCGTCTCCAGGCTCTTCAACGCCGAGATCACGCTGGAGGCGACGCTGGGCTAGCCCCGCGCGTGCCAGGCGGCGAGCACCCGGGCCTCCCGCTCCGGCGTGAGGCCCGCGTGCAGGTGCGTCCGGCGCTCCGCCGGCAGGCCCTGGAACCAGGCCAGCGTGTCGCGCGCGGTCTCCCGGAGGGGGCGGAAGGTGAGGCCCGCCGCGAGGGCCCGTGCGATGGACACGCGCGCGAAGCCGGCCGTCTCCTTCGTGTCCGGTACCCACACGGGCATGTCCGACCACGGCTTCACGTCCTGGGCCGAGAGGAAGTCGGCGCTCGCCCACGTGAAGGTGGCCTTGGCCCCCAGGGCCGAGCGGATCCCTTCCAGCAGCTCCCCCATGCCGCGCGAGTGGCCGGTGGCGTTGAACGTGCCCGGCGTGTCGTTCTCGGCCAGCCGGATCATCCACGCGGTGAGGTCCCGGGCGTCGATCACCTGGGTCGGGTCGGCCGGCGTGCCCGGGGCCAGCACTTCGCCCCCGCGGTGGATCCGCACCGGCCAGTAGGTGAACCGGTCCGAGGGATCCCGCGGCCCCACGATGAGCCCGGGGCGGACCACCGTACCAAGATCCCCGAACACCCGCAGCACCTCCCGCTCGCACAGCGCCTTCTGGAGACCGTAGGGGAGATCCTTCGCCGGCGTCGTGTCGCTCACCCCCGCGCTCTGGTAGGTGTAGGTCGGCGCGTCCTCGTCCGCTCCCGCCGTGCTCATGTCCGAGTAGGCGCTGATCGACGAGACGTAGATGTACCGGCGAACGGCGTGCTGGAGGAGCGGCGCGCTCAGCCTCACCCACGCGATGTTGGAGGCCGAGTTGTCGATGCAGACATCCCAGCTCTTTCCCTTCAGGGACTCGAGGTCGCCGTTCCGGTCCCCGCGGAGTTGCTCGATGTCGGGGAAGAGGCCGGGGTCGGTCTTGCCGCGGTTGAACAGGGTGAGGTGGTGGCCGCGGGCGCGCGCGTAGTCGACCTCGTGGGGGCCGATGAAGCCGGTGCCGCCCAGGATGAGGATGCGGAGCGGGCTGGCCGCCCGGCCCGGCTGCTTCCCGCCCACGCCGCTCGCCGCGGGGCCGTGTCCTCCGGCCCCCGGCGGCCCACCCGCCGTCGGCGCGGGCCAGGCTCCCAATCCCAGGGCGCCCGCGGCGAGGGCGGAGCGCTTGAGGAAGTCTCGGCGGCTGGTGGGGTCGGTCATCGAGTCTCCTGGTCGGTGCGGGCGGCCTGTCCCGCCGTCATTGTGGCGGTGCGGGTCTCGCCGGACAACGCTCCGGGCCGTCTGGCGGATCCAGGCCCGGGGAGCGCATCGTGTCGGGAGCGACCGAGCCGCGCCCGCCGGACGCGGTCACGCGCGAGGAAGCGCCGTGGGTGGCACGCGGCCAGGGTCCGGGAACGCGGAGAGTCCGAGCACTCCTCTGGAGGTGCATTCATGCCGGTGGACTGGACGGGACTGGCGGGCGTCATCATGGGCACGCTGATCATCCTCATCCCCGTAGCGGGGCTCACGGCCCGCTTCGCCCTCAAGCCCATCGTGGAGGCGATCGCCCACATCCGGCAGCAGCCGACGGGGCCCGAGCGCCTGCAGTCGATCGAGTCCAGGCTCGCGCTGGTCGAGGCGCAGCTGGAGAACGCCGAGAAGGAGATCGACCACCTCATGGAGGAGAGGGAGTTCCAGAAGGAGCTGGGCCGGGGCGGGACCAGCTGACCGGTCCCGCCGGCCGGCGGGTGTGATCAGCGCGCCAGGTTCACGTTCAGGTACTCGGGCTCGCCCGTGACTTCGCGCACGACGTAGGGGGCGAGCCAGGCGGGCGGCTCCGGGACGATGTCCGCCGAAGGGAGCTCGACCTCGGCGAGCCACAGCTCCCGTCCCTCGAAGGCGTCGATCTCCCACGTCAGCCGCCCGCCGGAGACCCGGTAGCGGAGCTTCGACACGCGCCGTCCCTCCGTGAGCGGCCACAGGGCCTCGAACAGCTCTCGGTCCGCCTCCTCCTCGACCTCGACGCGCTCGACGCCCCGTCCGAGCTTCACGGTCCGCGTGTAGCGCTCGCCCGCGGCGCCCCGCGTCCGCCGCACACGCTCCTGGAGCTTCTCGCCCGGCAGATAGCCCTGATCGATGGCCACCGGATCCACCTCCCTCGCCGCGGCCGGCAGCCCGGAGAGAAGGTACTTCCGTTCGATCTCGGTGGTCGGGCCGTCGCTCACGGCTCGCCCGGCCTGGCCGGAGACACCTCGACCTTCCGCCGCAGCGCCGCCGGGAGCTCGGTCACCTCCCAGTCCCGGGCTCCGTGCGGCCGGGTCACGTGCACGACCTTCATGGTCCCCTCCGCCGCCGTGACCGGGCCGTCGTCGCTCCGGAGGTCGAACCGCACCTCGTAGCCGATGGCCTTCGGCGTCTTCTCCCGCACGGTGAGATGGACCTCCAGCACGTCACCGTAGCGCACCGGCCGGCGGTACTCGCACGAGACGGACACGCGGGGCATCCCCTCCACGCGGTCCTCCCCCTGCCGGTAGGCGTACGAGCCGAGCGAGCGGTAGAAAGCGTGCTCGGCCTCCTCCATGAACCGGAAGAAGGCGCTGAAGTGGGCCACGCCCGCGGCGTCGGTGTCGGCGAACTCCACCCGCCGGACGTACGTGAACTCGTGGGCCATCGCTCCTCCCGCGCGGCTGGCGCGTTCACCGGCGCCTCGGGTCGCCCCCGGGACTCCGCTCCATCCTGACCGCCGACGAGCGCCGGCGCGAGGGGCAGGGGCCGCGACGGGACCGGGGCGAGGGGTATCCGGGGGTCCAGCCGCCCCGACCCGCGGGGCCACCTCTGGACGACGGCGCGGTCGGGTCGCGATGTTGGGACACTTCGCGTCCGACCCTTCCGCCCTCCGGAGCGAGCCGCATGGCCTCGAAGAACGACCCGAGGACGATCTTCGGCTGGGCCATGTACGACTGGGCCAACTCGGCCTACGCCACCACGGCCATGGCCGCGCTCCTGCCCGCCTACTTCACGCTCGCGGTCGTGCCCGAGGCGGGCTTCGCCCTGCTCGGGCACCGGGTGAGCGGCGAGGCGCTGTGGGGATACCTGGTGGGCGGCGTCACCTTCGTGATCTTCCTCGTGACGCCCATCCTGGGTGCGATCGCCGACTTCTCCGCCTCCAAGAAGCGCTTCCTGCGGGCCTTCGCGTACGGTGGTGCGCTGTTCGCCATCCTGCTCTTCTTCGTCCGGCCCGGCCATGTGGTCCTGGCGATGGTGCTCTTCCTGTGCACGCAGACGGGGTTCGTGGCCGCCAACGTGTTCTACGATGGCTTCCTGCCCGACCTCACCACGCCGGACACGATCGACCGGGTCTCGGCGAAGGGCTACGGGCTGGGCTACGTGGGCGGGGGACTCCAGTTCCTGCTCGCCCTCCTCCTGGTCGTCCTGCACGGCCGGCTCGGTCTCTCGCAGGAGCTCGCCACCCGGCTCGGGCTCGGGACGGCGGGCCTGTGGTGGCTCGGCTTCTCCGCGTTCGCGTTCGCCCGCTTCCAGGAGACCGGAACGGCCCGGGAGCTCCCGCCGGAGATGGCCGGCCTCCCCCGTCCCCTCGCCTACGCGCGGCTCGGCTTCGGGCGTGTCCTCCACACGCTCGGGAAGCTCCTGGGCTTCCGTCAGCTCCTCCTCTTCCTCCTCGCCTACCTGGTGTACAACGACGGCATTCAGACGACGATCAACATGGCCTCCGCCTACGCGGTCGGGACGCTGAAGCTGGGGCTTACGGCCGTGATGGTCACGCTCCTCATCGTGCAGTTCGTGGCCTTCGGCGGCGCCCTCCTGTTCGGGTGGCTGAGCGGACGGGTGGGAACGCGTGCGGCGGTCCTGGTCTGCCTGGGAGCCTACGCCCTGGTGGCCGTGGCCGCCTTCGGTCTCCCCGAGGGACGGGCCCTCCCCTTCTTCGGCCTGGGCGCGGCCGTCGGCCTCGTGCAGGGCGGAGCGCAGTCGCTCAGCCGCAGCCTGTACGGCTCCATGATCCCCGAGGATGCGTCGGCGGAGTTCTACGGCTTCTACTCGGTCCTGTCCAAGTTCTCGGCCATCTGGGGTCCCCTCCTGTTCGGCTTCGTGCTGGACACGAGCGGCTCGGGGCGCTGGGCCATCCTCTCCCTCGTCGTGTTCTTCGTGGTGGGCGGCACGCTGCTGGCCCTGGTGGACATCGACGAGGCCCGGGCCTCGCGCGAGAGGTGGTCGTTCGAGGGCGAGGAGGCGCGGGTCCGCGCCTGAGGCGTGACGGCCGGGAGCCGTCGCCCCGCCCCTACTCCCCCGCCAGCCTTCCGTGCGGGTCCAGCAGGCGATAGAGGCCCGGGAGCAGGAAGAGCACGATGGGGCCAGAGAGCACGAAGCCTCCGATGACCGCGATGGCCAGCGGTTGCATGAGCTGGGATCCCTCGCCGAAGGCGATGGCCAGCGGGGCCAGGGCGAAGGCAGTGGCGAGGATCGTCATGGCCACGGGTCGTAGCCGCCTCCGGGAGGCGCGCGCCCACGCGAGGTGCACCGGGACCTCGCGCCGTAGCTCCTCGCGCGCCTCGTGGATCACGAAGATCGCGTTCTCGCCCACGATGCCGACCATCATGATCGCGCCGACGTAGCTGGAGATGTTGAGCGTCACGCCGGTCAGGTGCAGCGCCAGCAGGACCCCCGCCAGCACGGAAGCGGCGCAGGCGGAGGTCACGATCGGCGCGCGCCAGTCGCCGAACTCGAACAGGACAACGATCGAGACCAGGACCAGGCCCGCCAGGAGGATGTAGAGCAGATTCCGGAAGGACTGCTGCTGCTGCTGGAACAGGCCGCCGTAGCGAATCGAGAAGCTCGCCGGAAGGGTGACCTCGCGCCGGATGCGGCTCCGGATCTCGGCCATGGTGCTCCCCAGGTCCCGGCCCGACACGCGTGCGGTCACGCCCACGTAGGTGGCCAGGTTCTCGCGGTCGATCTCCGTCTCCGGCTGCCCGGTCGACACGGTGGCTACCGCGGAGAGCGGGATGAGGCCGCCCGATGCCGTGCGGATCCTCACGTCCCCGAGAGGCCCGGCGTCCTTTCGGAGCACTCTCACGTCGTACATGCGGTCGCCGATGCGGATCTGGTCGACGACGGAGCCCGTCACGGCGGGTGCCACCTCCGAGTGGACCTGCTGCGTGGTCAGGCCGTAGCGGGCGGCGGCCACGGGGTCGACCCGGACCCGGAGCGCCGGACCCGCGATCACGATCCCGTCGAACGCGTCCTCGACGCCCCGCACGCTCGAGATGACGCGTGCGATCTGGCGGGCCTTCTGCTGCAATAGCTGCTCGTTGTCGCCGAAGATCTTGATGTCGATGGGCTGGGGCTCGCCTCCCGTGAGGTCCCCGATGTTGTCCTCGAGGAGCTGTCCGAAGTCCGTGCGGATGGCCGGCTCCACGCGGGCGATGCGGGTTCGCAGCTCGTCGATCACCTCCTCGATGGGCCGTCGCTGACCCCGCGGCCTGAGGTTGATGACGTAATCGCCGCGGTTGGGCTCGGTGATGAAGAAGCCGAGCTGGGTGCCCGTCCGGCGCGAGTAGCTCGAGACATCCGGAATGGAGAGGATCACCTTCTCCGCGTCGTCCAGCATCCGGTTGGTCTCGGTCAGGGACGTCCCGGGTGGCGTCCAGTAGTCGAGGATGATCGAGCCCTCGTCCATGGTGGGCAGGAAGTCGGTACCGATGCTCCGGTACAGCTGATACGCGACGGCCATCAAGGCCAGGAGCAGCGCCACGCTGAGCGCGCCGTGGTCCACGAAGAAGCGCGCCACGCGGTCGTAGCCGCGCCCCGCCGCGGCCGCCCCCCGTCGCAGCACCTCGCGAAGGGGCTCCGGGATCCCCTTCCGGAGCCAGTCCCTGGTGCTCCCCGCCTGCCGCCCGGTGGCGTGGCGGCCACGGAACCCGAAGCGGCTCGCGAGCACCGGCACCACGAACGCCGCGAGAAGGAAGGAGACGACCAGGGCGAGCGCCATGGTGAGGGCCAGCGGCTTGAAGAAGGCGCCCACCACGCCGGTGAGCAGGGCGAAGGGGAGGAGGATGACCGTGGTCGACAGGCTGGAGCCCACCAGAGCGGGCAGAATCTGCCGGGTGCCCTTCTCGGCCGGATCGCCCTCCTCGCCCGGTCGGTGGTGGCGCTCGATGTTCTCGATCACCACGATCGCGTCGTCGGCGATCAGGCCCAGCGCGGCCGCGATCCCGGAAAGGGTCATGAGGTTGATCGTCTGCCCGGTAGCGCCCAGGGCCAGGCCCACGACGGCCACCGTGGCCGGGAGAGCGGCCACGGCGATGGCGGTGAGCCGGAAGCTTCGCAGGAACACGAGGAGGACCAGGGCCGCCAGCAGGACGCCGATCACGATCGCGTCGCGCGTGCCGCCCACCGAGTTGGACACGAAGCGCGACTGGTCGTAGAAGGTCGTCCAGCGCACGCCCGAGGGAATCAGGTCGGGACGGTCCTGGATGAGCTGCCGCACGCCCCGGGCGATGGTGACCGTGTTGGCGCTGGGCTGACGGACGATGTTCACCAGCACGGCCGGGTGGCCTCCAGCGGTCGTGCGGATGTAGGAGACCTCGTTGGCCACGTCCAGATGCCCGAGGTCCGCCAGGGTCGCCGGCGGCCCTCCCGGCACGGGCACGGAGATGCGCGACAGGGCGGCCAGGCCGTGCACCCGACCATCCACGAGGGTCAGATACAGCTCGTGGTTCTGCTCGGTGAGCCCGGCCGAGAGAACGTCGTCGTCCGTCTGAATCGCCGCCACGACGTCCGAAGGCGCCAGCTTCCTGGACCGCAGGGCCGCCGGATCGAGCCACACCTGGAACTCCCGCTGCCGGCCGCCCTGGATCTGCACCTCCGAGACGCCGGCAATCCGGATGAGGGCCGGCTTGAGCGTGTACTCGGCCAGCTGCTGCAGGTAGGCCTGCGAGCGGCTGTCGGAGGTCAGGGCGTATCCCATGATCGGGAAGATCGCCGTGTTCATCCACTCGACGTCGATGCGGGTGCCCGGCGGCAGGTCCGGGCGAATGCGCTGGGTCTCGGCCTGGGTGCGCTGCAGGGCGATCTGCATGTCCGTGCCCCACTCGAACTGCGCCGAGATCTCGCTCGATCCGCGGGAGGTCGTCGAGCGTACCAGGCGAACCCCGGGGACCCTGTGAATGGCCTCCTCCAGGGGCCGCGTCACGGTCGGCATCATGCGAGCCGCGGGCTCCTCGCCGGCGTCCGCGATGACCTTGACGATCGGAAAGGTGACGGACGGGAAGATCGAGGACGGCAGCCGCGTGGCCTCGTACACCCCGGCCACGCCCAGCACCACGACCAGACCGAGGATGGCCGCGGCTCGCCGCCGCGCGCCGGACAGCAGGTTCACGGCTGGATCCTGACCCGGGTGCTGTCGGGCAGGCCCACCTGTCCCGAGACGATGACCGGGCTGCCGGCCTCGAGATGCGGGGACACGATCTGGACCGTGTCGCCGCGCTCGAGTCCCGTGCGCACCTGTACCCAGATGGCCCGCCCCCCGGACACCACCGCCACCCTCGTCGTTCCGTACACGTCGTCGCGGAGGACGGCGGCCGCGGGGACGACGGTCACGTGCTTTCGGACACCGACGACGACCGTCACCTGACCGAAGAGGCCGGTGGCGACCGGAGCCCGTCCGCGCGCGAAGTCGATGCGGACCGGAGCGCTCAACGTTCCGCTCGAGGCCGCCGGCAGGATGTCGTGGACCGTTCCCGTCAGCGCTTGCGGCGCCGCGGTGAGCTGGATCCGGGCCGACTGGCCTTTCCGGACCTTCGGTACGTCGGCCTGAGCGAGCTGGGCCACGAACACGATCGAGGAGCGATCGGCGATGGTGACGAGGGTCTCACCCAGGTCGACCAGGTCCCCGGCGCTGGCAGAGTGGGAAAGGACCACCCCCGCGGCGGGCGCGCGCAGCGTCCCCTGTACGAGACCGGCGCGCGCGAGCTCCAGGGCTCGTTCCGCGTCGGCGCTGTCCCCGGAGGTCCTGGCATCGGCCAGCATGGCCCGGGCGCCTTCGAGCGCCGCTTCGCTGTTGCGAGACACCACGGTCCCGAGCGCCTCTCCAGCGCTGACTCGATCCCCGTCCGTGACGGAAAGGCTGGTTAGCCGGCCCGTGAACGGTACGCGAACGCGCGTCTCGCGGAGCGCCTGAGTCTCGCCCGGCGCTTGGACGGTCGCCTCGAGGTCCCGAACGGCGACGGTGTCGACCTGCACGGGCGTCCCCGACGAGTCGGCCTTCGTTTCCATCGCGGAAGGCGTCCCGGCCGACACCGAGTCGGTGGCGCCGCTCGTCCCTCCTCCGCCCCCGCACGCCGCCAGGAGGACGAGGAGGCCGAGGGGCACGGCCCGCGGGAGCGGGTGTGTCCAGCCCGACGCGGCGAACCGGGAAGCGTCGTCGGCGCGGCGCCGCGGGCTCACCGGCTCCCCCAGCGAAGCACCCGGGCCTGCGCCACGCGGTAGTCGAGCACGGCGTCCTCGTGCGCCTGACCGGCGGCCACCCAGCTTCGGTAGGCGTCGAGCACGTCCAGGGCGGTCCCCGATCCGCCCCGGTACAGGCTCTCGGCCTGCAGGTAGGCGTCGCGGGCCGACTCGAGGGCGGCTTCGCGTACCTGGATCTCGCCGTACCGCGCCAGGAGCAGGCTGGTCGCACGGTCGTATTCCAGCCGGATGGAGCGACGCGTCGCCTCGGCCACCGATTTGGACTGCGAGAGTGCGTCCCGGGCCTCGTCCACGAGACCGCTGTACACGCCGCGACTCCACAGCGGCAGGGAGAGGGAGAGCATGGCCTCGACGCCCCAACCGCGGCCGTCGTTCATGAGCGCTGGCGCCGGATCGACCAGGGCCGCCTGCCCTCCTCCCGCCACGCTCAGATCCAGGTGGGGGAGCCGCTGGGCGTGGGCGCCCGAGAGCTCGGCCTCGGCGGCGCTCACCGATGCGAGAGCGCTCTGGACGTCGGGCGTCAGGTTCCAGGGCCTCGTGGCCGTGTCCGTCGCCGGCGGCGAGGGCGCCGGCAGAGGCGCCAGCGTCAGGCTCGCCTCCGGGTCGCGTCCCAGCACGTCGTTGAGCTCCATGCGCATCTCCGCGAGGGCGTGAGTGGCGGCATCCAGGTCTGCGCGGGCCTGCAGGAGCTGAGCCCGCGTCTTGACGACATCGGCCCCCACCCCCTGGCCCGACGCCTGCCGGGCCCGGACCTCCGTCAGGTAGCGTTCGAGGCGCTGCACGCCGCGGCGCTGCAGCTCGATCTCGCGACCATCGCGCAGGTACTGGGCGTAATCCGCCCGGACCGCTAGCTCGACGTCCTTGACGGCCACGCGCACGTCGGCGCGGGCCGACCGGGTCCGGGCCCGTTCCGCCCCCACGGCGGCCCGTAGCGCGCCGCCCTCGTACAGCGGCGCGTCGGCCACGATCTGGAGCCTCGCGTCGCTGCTCTCGTAGGTGCGGGGCGAGCCGGGGTGCAGGTCGCCCGCCACCGAGAGCCTGGGCCACAGCGCTCCGCGCGCTTGCTTCAGGCGGTCGAGCGACTGTTGCAGGGCCAGGCGCGCGACCGGGAGGCGCGCGTTGGCCGCGCGAGCCTCGGTCAGGGCCGCGTCGATCGTCAGGGTGTCCGGAGGCGCCGCGCTGGTCGTGTCCGCAATCGGCGCGACCCGCGGTGGCTCGCCGCCAGCCGTCGCAGCGGAAGGAGCCACGGCCTGCGGCGCGGCCTGGGGCGGAGGCGCCGCCCGCGCCCCCGGTGCGGTGGCCGTCAGCACACCGAGGCCCGCGGCCCCGAGCACGAGGGCGAGCGCGGCCGCGCTCCGCCAAGCCGATGGGTCGGATCCGCCGCCCGGCGAGCACGAGCGCGCCCGAGCGCCGCTACCGGAGCACGACCTATCCGGGTCCTCCCTCATGCAGCCCGCCGATGGCATATGCCTGCCCGTTCCTCCGGAAGCTCGCGGAGCGAGACCGACTCTATCCCCCACAATTGTAGACGAACACGGCAAGGCTCGCAGGCGTTGACCGGTCTCGGGCGTTCGACCTCAGGAGCTGCTCGCGGAATTTCCCGGCCGGATGCTCGCCCCGTGGCGCTCCGGCTCCTCCTCGACCTCCTGCTTGATGTCGCGAATCACCCCCCAGGCCCTCCAGGGGGAGCCAAGCAGCACGGCCCCGATCAGGAGCGGGGGCAGCGTCTGCACCGCCTGGAGAAGCAGGCCCGCGGCCAGGGCGGCGGCCGCCGTCACGCCGAACGGCCCCAGCATGAACACGCAGCCGGCCTGCAGCACTCCCACGTTTCCCGGCGTCAGGTGAAGAAGTCCTCCCAGGTTGACGGCGATGATGACCGCCAGCCACGCGATCGGAGGCGCCTGGATCCCGACCGCCAGGATGCCCGCTCCATAGGCTCCCCACTGAAAGAGCCAGTTGAGGAGGGCGAGGGCGAGGGGACCGACCATGCGCCGGTCGAGCCCGATGGCGGCGGCCTCTCCCATGCGGTCGCGCCAGCGTTCGGGAAACCGCGCCAGGAGGGCCGGGAGCAGGAGCCGCTCCCGCAGCGCCGGCAGGAGGAGGAGCGCCACGGCCACCATCGCCGCCACCGACAGCGCGGCCGCCGGCAGCCTCAGGTGGCGCAGGCTGGCCGGCATGGTCACCAGCGACGCCGGGAGGAGCATGAGGATGAGCGCGATGGCCTCGGCCACGCGCGACCATGCC
>Ga0307419_10000719_pt1 | contig 17069 bp, 9 predicted proteins | sample SalMarWE160230MG_2_FD_202512 | JGI IMG/M metagenome (GOLD analysis project Ga0307419, IMG submission 202512) | Salt marsh sediment microbial communities from the Plum Island Ecosystem LTER, Massachusetts, United States - WE1602-30 | ecosystem: Environmental > Aquatic > Marine > Intertidal zone >... | reverse complement strand
TAGAGTTAGATTTTTTTATTGATAAATTTAAAGGTCATCCATAACCTGATGGATAAATAGGATAAAGTAGTTTGCATTACTAGGAAAATTGATTATATTTAATTGGTAATGGCATTAAAGAGTATTTTTTTTGTTAGCTAATTTGAGGAGGGGGTTATACAGAGTTCTTACTCGAGAGTTAGTTTTATATCTTTTTTTATTATATTTTATTTGTATGAACTTTGTGCGTGTGATCATTATTTTTCAAAGGTCCCTACTTATGTTTTAAATAATTTATTGAAAATTAAGGAGGTATGCACAGAAAAAATATCTTTTTTTCTTTTCTTTTGTTTGTCTTGTTTAACTTATTTTTTAAAACCTAAGGAAAGGAGGTTTCAGTGAAAGGATCAAGAAGGAGACGATTATCGTTATCCAGATGGTTTTTTTATGGCTTACTGATAGTTTTGTCGTTATTTTTATTTAGTCCGGAAGCGGAGGCTGCTGTTACCGGAAAAATTGCCGGTGTTATTGTAGATGCTAGAACAGGTGAACCTCTACCTGGTGCTAATGTTTTAATCGAAGGTACCGAGAGGGGAACTGCCTGTGATGGTGATGGTTATTATTACATAATAAGATTGGAGCCTGGGATTTATAGTATTCAGGCAAGGATGATGGGCTATAAGACTGTTACGAAAACCGGTGTTAGAGTTACATCCGGGCATACAAGCCTGCTTGATTTTGAATTAGAGTCGACAGTTGTGGAAGGAGAAGGTGTGACAGTTCAGGCTGAAAGAGAAGTTATCAAGATGGACCTTGCCGGAAGTTCTTTTTCCGCCGATAGGAGTGAAATAGAGGCGGTGCCTCTTATCTCTGACGTAACTCAATATCTCAACTTACAAGCAGGAATAGACGGTTGGAGTATTAGGGGTGGTGGTATGGATCAAACCAGACTGATGGCTGACGGATTATTGCTTGTCGATAATCTTTCAAATGAGCCTGTCATGATGCCCAACCTCAGCGAAATAAAAGAGCTTAATTTAATAAAAGGAGGATTCAACGCGGAATATTCAAATGTTCGTTCGGGAGTTGTAAATGTGGTTACCAGAGAAGGTTCTGCTAATAGATACGAAGGTTCTTTTGAGTTCAGATTTACTCCGGGTTATCAAAAACATAGTGGTCAATCTATATTCGACCCTGACAATTACAATAACTCGGTGTTTTTATGGAATAAGCTGGATACAGGTTACGTATGGAATATAGTGGGAGGAGATACTGTTGGTCTTGATACGGTTATTAAATATGATAGTATATGTTGGAAAGGTACTGGTAGTGTATGGGGAAACCGTAGAAGCCCGTTTTATGATACAATTAAGGCAAAATCATATCCGAGTTTCCGAGGATGGGAACTGGAGGCAGGAGCTGACGCCGATATCATCACTCCTGAAGAATATCGGGATATGTTAATCTGGCTGCGTCGTATTGATACTGAAGGAGATACTTCTTTGCCCAGTTGGGATGAACTTATGCCGGATTCGGCATATGCTCCGATCTATGAAATCACAGGAGATGATACTACAGTCGTGGGATACAATAAGTTTGCCTGGGAACCAAGAGAAGATGAAGAATGGCCATGTAAATACGGCGATAGGGCGGATTGGACCCTGGACGCTGGCTTTGGAGGTCCAATTCCCCTTATTGGAGCTTATCTTGGTGATATGAGTTTTTATGCTTCGTACAGAGACCATAATGATGCGTTTGCGCTTCCCGATAGCAGGGATTATTATAAGGAACGCATGACAAGTTTAAAACTGACCGCACGTTTTGGGAATATTAAGCTGAATTTAAGGGGCGCTTACTCGATTATAAATTCCCTTTCTCCGTGGGCTACAGGGTATCAAATGGGTAATGCAAATTATTTCTACGGTTATAACGGACAGGTTTACTTAAGAAGTGGAATGGATATGATAGACCCCACCGGGGAGTGGAATGGAATAAATCACGGGAGTGATAAATTGAGTGGCGGAAATCTGTATAGAGCAAATGCGTTATCTCCGTTAGATGTTATTTCCAGAATGTACGGTCTTACACTACAGCACGCCTTGAGTGAGAATACTTTTTATGATGTGAAACTCACCTATTTACGCACAGATAATGATGCTAGATTTTATTATGATGTGCCTCGCCGTATAATGGGAGATACGGTGGTGAGATGGTTTGGAGATATGGTGATAGGTGGAGGAGATTATGCGGTTGATAATATACCGTATGGATTTGCTGTTCCTGTTGAGGAAGATGCCGTAATTACGGATATAGGTGGTTCGAATTATGGGTCCACTCATCAACTTGGAACCTGGAATACTTCATGGTCAGAGACCTATAATGCGAGTTTTGATATAACTTCACAGTTGGATAAGTATAATCAGATAAAATTCGGTTTTTCGGTTCAGTACGATAAACTGCATGAATATTGGATTGCTACTGACGGTTGGACCTGGCCGCCAGATACTGTAGATCCAACTGAGCATTCCGGCCAACAGTATATATATACCAACTATGATGCATATCCGATTCTTGCAGGCGGCTATATTCAGGACAAGATTGAATTCGAAGGAATGTTTGCCAATTTTGGTTTGAGGTTCGATTACTCGGATCCAAATACCGAGTGGCCAACGAGTGAAGATAGATATTCGTTGTTTTATTCTAGTTACATGAAAGATTCATTGTTGGCTCAGATGCCTATGGAGGATGCAAGTGCGGCCTTTAAGTTGAGTCCCCGTCTCGGGATTTCATTTCCTATATTGGAGATGAGTAAGTTGTTCTTCAATTACGGACATTTTTACTCTCTACCGCCCAACCATTATAGGTATAAAATTATCTGGGGCGATTCTAGAAGTCCGATTATTTTCCTGGGTAATCCGTCTTTAGATATGGAGAGGACAATTTCTTATGAGGTGGGTTTCGAGAGCAGTATAGCTAGTACTTACCTGGCAAGGGTTTCCGGTTATTATAAGGATACCGATAATGAATATGCTAATGTTACCTACACTGATTATTACGGGGATGTCAATTATATCACGGTCGAAAATACCGGCTATGGTGATATAAGAGGTTTTGAATTTGAGTTCAGAAAAGCTCATGGAAGGTTTCTTACAGGTTGGATAAATTACGATTACAGAGTAGAGACTTCAGGGCAAACCGGAAGAGATGCTTACTATGAGAACCTGGTATTGAATCAAACTGAGGGCAGAATAATGCCCGAAGAGGATAACCCTATTCCTCGACCAGTTTTTAGAACCCAAATTACATTAAAATCGCCGCAGGATTGGGGAGTATTTTTAGGAGGTTATGATCTTTCATTTCTGTACAGCTGGAGAGCAGGCTGGTATGATACGTATATGGGCGATAATACAGAAGAGATGAGAAATGAATTGCGAAACAATATCCGGTGGCAGGACGAACGTAATGTGGATATAAGCCTAAGAAAGAGTTTTGTAGTTGGTGGCGCTCCGATTAGTTTGTTCTTTGATGTGCACAATGTTTTTGATTGGGGGACTTTATCTTCTCAGGGCTTCAGTGACGGCTTTGACCGAAACGATTATATACGTTCCCTGCATCTTGAGGCATTTAATGAAGGACCTTGGTTAGACGATCCTTATAGAAACGGTCCGGCGGAAGGAGAAGAACCGGATCACATCGGAGATTTACGAAGTGAAGAGAAACCATATATAGATAATCCGGACAGAGAATACCTTTGGTACCTTAACCCGAGATACGTGCAGTTTGGGATAAGGTTCTCTTTTTAGTACGAGGAAAGGAGGTTATTGAAAATGAGACAAAAGAAATTATTAATATTACTGCTAACTTTATTTTTAGTGAGTACTGCACACGCCCAGCTTTTTAAAACCATCGATGTGGGAAAACTGCAAGCTTTCATATATGATCATGGTTGTATGAGTGAAGATGTTAGAAATTGCGGTAATGTTTATTACTTTAGAGGCAGTTATGTTACCTGGGATGACATTAACTACAATGATAATTTCGAATGGCCGGGAGGGCTTCTTAAGGATGCTGGGTTGTTCTTTGGGGCTAGAAACTGGACAGATACCACCGGGTATACCTGGGATGTTCATATTACCGGGCACGCCGCTCGTAAACGAGGCAATATAAATTATCAATTTGCTGTTCCGGATGAAGAGGGTTATTATATACGCAGGTATATGAGATATCCTCTTCCGCAGATAATTGTGGATGAACTGCATTTGGAAGCTCCGTTCCCAATGTCCGGAGACGAGGTGGCGCCCGAAAGAATGTGGGGAACTGCCGATGTAATGGTTGAATCCAACGTTAGGATGTCGATGGGTGTTGATGTAAAACAGAGAGTGTTGGCCTGGAGTCAGCCAGGGCATGATGATTACATTATATGGGATTGGACATTTGTAAATACTGGTAATGTAGATAGGGATCCGGAAATCGAACTTCCCGGGCAGACATTAAGTGATGTTTATATTACCAGAGTTATAGAGGCTATGATAAACGGTACCGGGGACAATAAAGTAATGGATACCTGGGCGGGAACAACAGAAGACCAGGATACGAGACTTTCCTATCCTCAGGATGATGATTCTCTTCGGATTAATTATGTTACTCCTCTTAGAGCAAAAGGTGCGGGTTATGATAGTTATGGTAAAAAACCCGGTACAGCGAGGACTCTTATGGACGGAGCCCGTTTTGCAGGTACAGCGGTTTTATTTGCTCCTAAAGATTGCGATGTTCCTCAGAATTATCCCATTTCGAATATTGCCGCGAGTAATGACCCTGCCCAGCCAAGTATGCATACAAGTGTGCTGGGTAATCCCAGCTTTATTATATGGGATTTTCCGGGAATGGACAGCGCTGGTTACCTAAATGCTTATGAAGTGATGGTGAAGGGTGTATTTGGTATCGACTCGACAAGCCCTAATTTTCAAGATGCTTATTATATGGATAGTGTTTACAATGTTTACGATACTACTGCCTCTGGTGTAAAGACTCATTATGAACAGCCTCTGGATAGATGGGGAGAGTTGGACCCATCCAGGGGATGGATCTATATGACAGATATTCCCGAGAGTTCCGACTATCGCAGGTTTGATCAGCAGGAGCATTTTTCTATAGGACCTTACCGAATGGAATTCGGGGATACCCTGAGGTATGTATATGCTTATGTAGGCGGAGCGATAAGTAGGAAAACTTCGTACCTCCTCGGGGAAGCGTGGAATAATGGTCAGGCCGCTTCTTACAGCTGGTTGACAGAATTAGATTCGGTTCAAATGGTAGAAGAGTTGAGCAAAAGAGATCCGATATTCAATTTATATTATGATACGGATCCGGGAATAGATCCTTTACCTTCAATTAATGATATAGCTAAGGATTTAATGGTGGCGACCGGCAAAGATTCTCTTTTCAACAACGGAATGAACGCGCAAAGAAACTTTAATATGAATTACAATATACCCGCTTCTCCCGCACCTCCTACGTTTTTCGCGGTTAATTCCAGGCCCGATATGATAGATTTAAGTTGGGGTTATGAAACCGCGACTCCTTCGAATCTTGCTGGTTTTAAAATCTACAGAGCAGCAGGTGCACATGTATTTGAGAAGGCAGCGGAAATAATTATTGGCGATTGGTCTTTACAAGATTCCGTTGGTCCTGATGTAAGAACATATGCGGATACGGTGGGCATTACCCCGGGCGCTGATTATTATTATGCTTTAACAGCCGTTAGTACCGTGGGGGTTGAGAGCGGACAGTTTTTAACACAGACAACTCAGCCTGCAAGATTGACATCTGAACCGAGAAGAACTCTCGATTCCGTAAGGGTCGTTCCGAATCCTTTGAATATAAGTAGTGCCGCATTAGGGAAATATGCAGATGATGAGAATAAAATAACCTTTGTGAATTTACCCGGTGAATGTACAATTACGATTTTGACCGAGTCGGGAAATCTGGTTACAATCATAGAACACAATAGCGGTGCCGGAATTGCTCAGTGGAACGATGGTCAGAGATATCTTGTTACGGATTCCGATCAGCGTCCTGTGAGCGGTATTTACATTGCTCATTTTGAAACTCCTGATGGCCAAAGCATTTCTCGTAAGTTTGTAATAGTTAGATAAGGGGGAGGAAAGATGAAGAAACTTATTCTTTTAATATCTCTGTTAATATTTGTTCTTTCGTTTAATGTTGATGCGGCTAGCAAGGTTGCCCAGGCAGGCTGCACTTTTTTAGATGTTGCTGCGGGGGCCAGAGCTGTCGGTATGGGAGAAGCTTTTACCGTATTAGGACAGGACGCTACCGCGCTCTTTTACAATCCTTCCGGTATAGGAGAAATCGAAGGTAAGTTCGATTTATCTGTTGGACAAACACAATGGATATCCGAGATTAATTATCTTTATATGGCTGCTGTTTATAATGCGGATGTATTGGGAAATTTTGGTTTCAGCCTTATATATCCTGATTATGGTGAGATTTATGGGACTAGAGTTGTCGAGGGCGGAGCCGGATATGAGGATACTGGTTTGTTAGATGTGGCATCATTTTGTGCGGGTCTCGCTTATGCCAGAGAGTTCACCGATAAGTTTACGATCGGAGGACAAGTTAAGTATGTTGCTCAACATCTGGGATCGAATGATTTTTTGGAAGTTTCGGAAGAGGGGGATTCTTCGAGTGTATCCAGAGAAAACGAGATTTCGACTCTCTCTTACGACTTCGGGCTTCTATTTTATCCCGGTTTCAAAAGTTTCGCTTTCGGTATGTCCGTTAGGAATTTTTCTCCCCGTGTAACTTATGAGCGAGTTGGTTTTGAGTTACCTTTAACTTTTGCTCTTGGTGTTGGTATGGATATTTTGGATCTTTTTGGAGAATATCCCGATTATTCTCTTAACATTGGATTGGAGGGATTGCATCCTCGCGATTGGGACGAACGGTATCATGTGGGCGGAGAATTCTCGTATAAAGATATGCTTTTCTTAAGGGCTGGATATAAATTCAACTATTACCTGGAGGGTTTAAACGCTGGAGTTGGTATAAGTATTGCAGGGGTGAAAATTGACTATTCATACAGCAAGGTCGAGCTGTATGACATGATCAATAGGGTCTCTGCCGGATTTTCGTTTTAGGAGAAACCGATCTGCAGTTTGAGGGGAAAATACCTGGTATTATTAAGGGGAAATAGTTACTCTTAATAAAGGTTTAAACTTTTGTTAGATTGAAAGGAGTGATATATGAGTTCTGATACACAGAATGTACCTATAACTGAGAGGATCGGTTATGCTGTAGGTGATACCGCGTCGAATTTATTTTTTCAAACATTTATTCTGTTTATAACGATCTTTTACACGGACGTTTTCGGTATCTCCGCCAAAGCGGTTGGAACCATGTTTTTAATCACCAAGATATGGGATGCGGTCAATGATCCGATGATGGGTATGCTTGCCGATCGTACGAAAACACGCTGGGGCAAGTTTCGACCTTACATCCTCTGGTTTGCCATACCGTTCGGCTTAATTGGAGTATTAACTTTTACTACACCTAATCTTAGTACGAGTGGTAAGCTCATTTACGCATACGTTACATATACATTGTTGATGATGCTTTATACAATTGTAAATGTACCTTATTCGGCTTTAATGGGAGTAATTACTTCCAATGCCAGAGTCCGTACCGTAATTTCGCAGTTTCGTTTTGTAGCAGCCTTTTTTGGAGGACTTATAGTTCAATACTCGGCCCTGCGGATGGTTCAGCGTTTTGGTGCGGGTAATGATGCTTTAGGCTGGCAGAGGGCAATGATTGTTCTTTCCAGTTTGGCTGTTGTGCTCTTGTTTGTTACTTTTGCATCGACGAAAGAAAGGGTCAAGCCTCCTAAGGATCAGAAAACCCGTTTGAAGGACGATTTACGAGATTTATCTAAAAATAAGCCGTGGTTAATGATTGGCGGAGCAACCGTATTCCAGCTTATGTTTATTCTTATTCGAACCGGCTGTATTATGTTCTATTTTACTTATTTTGTGCAGGATCAGGAAGTGATGCTTTTAGGTAAGGCCTATAGTTTTTCTTATCAGGGTATGGTGTCTGTCTTCTTTATGGCAGGTTCGTTTGTCACAATTCTGGGATCAATTCTTGCCGGCTGGTTTAGCAAGGTTTTGGGTAAGAAGAATACTTATGCCGGCTTTTTAGGTGCCAGTGGTATATTCGCAGCACTTTTCTTTTTCTTAGGCCCGAATGATATTATTCTAATGTTTGCTTTTCAGCTCCTTGTATCTTTTGCATTGGGTCCTGTGTCGGTGCTGCAATGGGCTATGTACACGGATACAGCCGATTATTCAGAACTGGAAACCGGAAGGCGCGCGACAGGGCTTATAATGTCCGCATCGCTATTCGCTCTTAAGCTTGGTGTAGCTCTTGGGGCTTCTATTTTAGCCTGGATTCTGTCCGGGTATGGTTATGTGCCCAATGTACAGCAGACAGCAACATCACTTTTGGGTATAAGGTTATCGATAAGTGTTTACGCTGCTATTCCCGCCCTTATCGGCGCGGCAATAATGTTCTACTATCCTTTGACGAATGAGAAAATGGTTGAAATTGAGGAAAAATTGAATGCCAGGCGTAAAAAGGAGTAATATATGAATTCTGAAGCAAAGAAATTATCTATAAAGGAAAAAATAGGATATAGTCTCGGTGATACTGGTTTTAACTTCTATTTCCAGATGTATATCGTTTTTATGCTGTACTTCTTTACGGATGTATTTGGTATTTCTGCCGCGGTCGTTGGGACCATGTTTTTAGTTTCGCGTATATGGGACGCCGTAAACGATCCAATGATAGGAGCTCTTGCCGATCGAACAAAAAGCAGATGGGGGAAATTCCGACCGTGGGTATTGTTTGCCGCTTTTCCTCTGGCTATATCCGGTGTATTATGTTTTACCACTCCGGATCTCAGCACAGTCGGTAAAATAGTGTGGGCTTATGTAACCTACAATTTGCTGATGATGTCTTATACTGCCGGTAACGTTCCTTATTCATCGTTGATGGGGATAATGACCCCGGATTCAGATGAGAGGGTTTCTCTTAATCAAATACGTTTTATCTTCGCGAATGCGGCAATGCTAATAGTCCAGGGATTAACATTGCCTCTTGTGGGAAAACTCGGTAAGGGTGATGATGCAAAAGGTTTTATGCTTACCATGGTATTTTTCTCTTCTATGGCTTTGGTCTTTTTAATGACGACTTTCTTTACCACTAAAGAAAGAATAAAACCCGACCCAAGTCAAAAGACTTCAGTGAAACAGGATATTGCCGACCTCTTTAAGAACCGTCCCTGGGTTATTATGTTCATTATGACTATTTTTATATTTGTTTATTGGTCTTTGAAGGGCAGTATCGGACTCTATTACACTAAATACTTTGTGAATCATGAGAGTCTGAGAATGTTCTTACAGAATTTTGGTCTGGCTCGAAGTCCGGACTCGGATGTTGTAAAAGTAGGATTCACCTTTTTCAGCACTACCGGAGTTGTTGCCATGTTAATTGGTATTATATTTTCAAAGTCTTTTGCTATAAGGTTTGGAAAAAGGGATGTTTTTCGAGTATGTCTCTTTTTGGCGGGGGGGTCTACATTCGTGTACGTGTTTTTAGCGCCGACAGCGATTTTCTGGCAATTTTTCTTTAACATTCTTATCCAGCTCTCCTATGGGGTTACGGTTCCTTTGCTCTGGGCTATGGTCGCTGACGTTGCCGACTTTACCGAATGGAAGACCCGCCGTCGAGCAACAGCTATGACCTTTGCGGGCATTTTGTTCGCTCTTAAATTGGGTCTTAGTCTTGGCGGAGCAATTGCCGGAAAACTTCTTGCTTTATATAAATATGTTCCGAATGTCGAACAGAGTGCCACGACATTAAGAGGTATTCGTTATATGATGAGTATTTATCCTGCTATTTTATTCTTTATTGGTGTAGGCGCGCTTTTATTTTATGGAATAGATAAGAGCACGGAACACGAAATGGAGGCAGAGTTAATAGAAAGGCGTAAACAGTATCAGTAATATTGAAATAAAACGAACGGTGGTTGTGCGATTAAAAAGTATAGAAAGATAATTATGATAGACAATCATCGGTTAATTTTTTGCCGACTAAAAAAGAGGGCTAATTGCTCTGTCGGCAGTGTAAACCAAAACCAGCTTTTGATGCGTTAATCGAAGTTGGCAAAAAGAACAAATAAAAATTACTGAAAAGGTGTTTTACTTTCAATAATTTGTCAGTAGGGTAATTTTTGTTCTCGATTTTTAGGAGGTAAAATAAATGAGCAAGTTTGTTGTATTAAATGTGATTATATCATTTTTGTTTATGATTATTTTGACGAATTGTTCGGTAGAATACAATGATACTTATACCAATCCGGTTATTCCGGGAGGTTTTCCGGACCCGAGTATATGCCGGGTTAATGATGATTATTATACTGTTCACAGTTCTTTTGAATATTTTCCCGGAGTACCGGTTTTTCACAGTAAAGACCTGGTGCACTGGAAACAAATTGGATATTGCCTGACACGTGAGAGTCAATTGCCTCTTGAAAAGATGAGGCCTAATGGAGGTATCTATGCTCCGACTATCCGTTATCATAAAGGATTATTCTATATGATTACAACAAATGTCGATGGTGGGGGTAACTTTTATGTAACCGCTAAGCACCCTTCAGGGCCATGGTCTGAACCTGTGTGGCTCGACAGGGAAGGGATAGATCCTTCTTTGCTTTTCGATGATGATGGTAAGGTTTATTATACTCGCCATGTAGGCCAAGCTGATGGATATATAGCGCAGACTTTGTTGAATGTTGAAGAAGGTAAATTAGAAGGTGAATTAAAGAAAATATGGGGAGGTACCGGAGGAATATGGCCTGAAGGACCTCATCTTTACAAAATAAACGGAAAATATTATTTAATGATTTCGGAAGGTGGTACAAGCTATGGCCATATGATTACTATAGCCAAAAGCGATTCTCCATGGGGCCCTTTCGAACCTAATCCCGATAATCCAGTTTTGACACATAAAGATAAAGAAGGAAATCAGTTTCGGGCTCTGGGACATGGGGATTTAGTCGAAACTCCCGATGGATGGTGGATTGTTTTTCTCGGAATTCGCCCCCAGGGTGGTCATTATAACCATCTCGGCAGAGAGATGTTTCTGGCTCCCCTAGAGTGGAATGAAGAGGGTTGGCCTGTTGTCAATGGAGATAACCCTATAGAAAAAGCAATGAAAGCGCCGAAATTACCCAAATATACTTTTAAAAAAGATCCTCCTAAAGATGATTTTGATAACCCGAATCTTGCTCTTTGCTGGAATTATATAAGAAATCCGTACGAAGAAAATTATTCTTTAAAGGAACGTCCGGGTTATCTGCGTCTCTTGGGTACAGCAATAACTATGGAGGACCAGGATTCTCCTACATTCCTGGGACGTCGTCAAACTGCAATGGAGTGTAAGGCGGCTGCGAAGCTCGATTTTGACCCTAAAAATGAAGGAGAAGAAGCGGGTCTTGTTATCAGGGGAAACGAGGTGAACCGCGCTGAAATAGGAATTACGCTTAAAGATGGAAAACGAAATGTCTTTTTTAAGAACATTGTTAAAGGTAAATTGGTAGAGCCTGTTCGTTATGAAGAAATAGGTGAGGGGGATGTGATACTTTCGGTGGAAGCAGAACCTTTATCGTATGAACTTTTCTATCAGGTAAATGACGGAACACCTGAAAGTATGGGTAAGGTAGAGACAAAGTACCTGACTTTTGAAGAGGTTGTAGGCTATCTCTTTACAGGAGTATATATTGGTATGTACGCTACAGGTAACGGAAAAAAGAGCACTACTCCGGCTGATTTTGATTGGTTTGATTTTATCGTATATGAAAAATAAAATAAAGAGGACAAAATGAATGATTATAAAAACATTGCGCTAAAGGATATCTATAAGGATGACTTCTATATTGGTGCCGCATTAAGTCTGGACCAGATTGAAGGCAACGACCCGGATGGTATAGCCCTTGTAGAAAAACACTTTAACAGCATTGTAGCAGAGAATATTCTGAAATGGGAAGAAATACATCCGGAATTAGACAGATACAATTTTGAACCGGCAGATAAATATGCGGCATTTGGAGAGAAGAATGATATGTTCGTAGTCGGGCATACTCTTGTTTGGTTTTATCAGACACCTGATTGGGTGTTTGAGGATGAAACGGGCAATTCATTGGACAGGGAATCACTGCTTGCCCGAATGAAGGAACATATCTTTACCGTGATGGGTCGTTATAAAGGTAAAGTACACGGTTGGGATGTGGTCAACGAAGTGATTGTTGAAGATGGGTCTTTTAGAAAATGCAAGTGGTATGAAATTATCGGAGAAGATTACGTACAGAAAGCATTCGAATACGCGCGTGAGGCCGATCCTGATGCTGAGCTTTATTACAACGATTATGATTATTATAAAAAACCTAAATGTGAAGGTATTATTAAGCTTATAGGGGATTTGCAATCGCGAGGTATCCGTGTAGATGGAGTAGGTATACAGGGACACTGGTTTCTGGAACATCCGGATATAGGTGAAATTGAGGAGTACGTTCTAACCTTAGGAAAATTAGGTGTAAAAGTTATGATTACGGAAATGGATGTGGGAGTTCTTCCTTTTTATCCCTGTGATACTCCGGTAAGGGACTTATCCTCTTTTGATTCTGAGACACAGAAGAAGTACAATCCTTACACGGATGGCATTCCGGATTCCGTGCTGAAGGAACAGGCAGATAGATACGCGGAGTTATTCTCTTTTTTCCATGAATTTCGCGATAAATTTAGTAGGATAACATTCTGGGCCGTCCATGATAAACAATCCTGGCGTAGTTATTTACCCATAAGAGGAAGAACTGAATATCCCATGTTGTTTGACCGCGAGTGTAATCCGAAGCCGGCCTTTGATGCCGTTGTAAAAATAGGCCAAAATTAGAGAGTAAATTTAAAATGTTTAACAGATTGTTGGACTTGACATCAGGAAGTTATTTTATATTATTTTACAAAATTTATACACAAGGAGATTGAAATGACAAATGAAAAAGATCTTGAAATCGTAGCTGCGGGGCATACCTGCCTTGATTTAATACCGGCTTTTACAATCGAGGGGACAGTTGATAAGATGACTGATGTCCTTGTACCCGGTAAAATGATAAATATGGGTGAATGTGTCGTTGTGGGTGGAGGACCTGTTACTAATGCAGGAGTATCTATAAAACGTCTCGGAGTTAAAACAGAACTTATTGGAAAGATTGGTGATGATGATTTCGGCAAACAGATTCTTAGTTGGTATGAAGAAAAAGAAAGCCATTTTGAAGGGATTAGAGTGGCTAAAGGCGAATCAACATCATACACCATAGCTATTTGTATTCCCGGAATAGACCGTTTTTACTTACATCATTGCGGAGCAAATAATACATTCGGTTATGATGACATGGATTTTGATATTGTTCGACGCTCAAAGCTTATGCTTTTCGGCTATCCGCCATGGATGAGTAAGCTTTATGCAAATAAAGGCGCAGAATTGACAAAAATACTTGAAAAAACCAGGGAATTAAATACAACGATAGCTCTCGATCTTTCTCTTCCTGACGTAGATGGCTATGGTGATAGTATCGACTGGTTTGCTATTGTTGAAAATTGGATTCCTCTATCGGATATTATGGTGCCGAGTGCGGAAGAAATTTTCTATTTCCTATATAAGGATAAGTTTCTTGAGAAAAGAGCGAATCTAAAGGATAAGGAGACTGTACTTGATAATATGAGTGTCGAAGAAATTTCCAGGATAGGTAAAGATTTAATTGAAATGGGTACGGGAGTTGCGCTGGTTAAATGCGGAAACAGAGGGTTATATGTAAGAACTGGCGGTGCTGATCGGCTCGAGAAATTTGGGGCTGCGGGATGCTCCGATCCTGATAACTGGGCTAACCGTGAACTCTGGTTCCCGGTATATGAAGAAGAAAAATTCGTAGGAGCTCTTGGTTCCGGTGATTCGGCAATTGCCGGATTCCTTTCTGCTTTTGTGTGGAATCACTCTGTTGAATCTTGTCTGCGTTACGCAAATGCGGCCGGAAGTATGAATGTTACCGTTCCGGACGGACTTACATGGAATAAAGGATTTGATGATTTAACAAGACGTATCGAGGCTGGCTGGAAAACAAAAGAAATGCAAATCGATGAAAATGGTTGGAAATTAGAAAATAGTTTCTGGGTTGGGCCGGATAATAGTGGAAAATGGGAATCATAAAATAAAGAGGAGATAAAAATGTCAAAAGAAAGAGATAAATTTATAAGTAAGCAGCTTTCAAAAATGACTTTAGAAGAAAAAGTAGGGCAGGTTTTAACATTTACCTGGCGAGGTACGATGTTTACTCCAAGTGGAATCGAACAAGTTACAAGGTTGCACTGCGGCGGACTTTGTCTGGAACCTTACGCGATAGAAACATGCAAGAATCTTTACTGGGGTAATTCACAGGTAGATAAAACTTTCAAAAAACCGAAAGATTATTTCAATATAGCCAGCACTTATTTCGCGGGTTCGGATTTTGGTATCAGCATAACACCGGAAGAATACGCTAAAAGACTCAAAAGATGGCAGGAAATAGCTATGAAACGCCCTTCCGGAGTTCCACTGCACATTACCATCGATTTTGAGGGTGACTTTAAAAACGATTATATGGCTGGCGGGATCAGGCAGTTCCCGGGTCCGATGGGTATGGCAGCTATTGGTGATAAAAAAATAACTTATAAAATCGGTGAGACTATCGGAAAAATGTTATCTGCTATGGGTGTTACCCAGATGTATTCACCGGTCTGTGACGTGAACACAAATCCTAAGAACCCTGAAATAGGAGTAAGATCATTTAGTGATGATCCCGAAGTCTGCGCGGAACATGCGGTCGCTTTGATCAAGGGTTTACAGGATAATGGAATAGCAACGACTGCTAAACATTTCCCGGGAAGGGGCAGCTCAGGTACCGATGCTCATGATGTTCTGGAAGTATTAAACTTAAGCAAGCAGAGAATGTGGGAAGTCGATCTGGTTCCTTTTAAAGCCGCTATCGACGCGGGTACGAAAGCTATTATGACAGGTCATTCTGTTTATCCTGCTTACGATAAGAAATATCCCACGACTTTATCTGAAAATATACTTACCGGGTTATTAAGAGAAGAATTAGGATTTAAAGGCGTTATTGTTTCTGACGCGATAGGTATGGCTGCTATTCTTAAGAAATGGCCTTTGCCTCTTGCCTGTGTAATGGCATTAAATGCGGGATGCGATACGATTCTTCTGAAAGCCGATGATGAATCCAGGGCTCAGACGTTCTTTGGAATTAAACGAGCCGTTGAAAAGGGCGAACTATCCGAAGAAAGACTCGATGAAGCAGTTGGTCGTCTTCTGGCGATGAAGTATGATCAGGATTTATATAAAAAGGCTCCTAAAATTAGTGCTGAGAAAACTTACAAAATCACAACTGATAAAAAAGTTGTTGATTTCTCATGGGATGTTGCGAAAAAAGCCCAGATAATAATGAGAGATGATAAAAAATTGCTGCCTTTAAACAAAAAACAGAAAATACTGGTTGTTGAGCAGAAAATTCCTTACGAATTCTGCGGGAAAGATCCTTATATGCATATGCATATGTTCATTGAAAGAATGGTGGATCATTCCGAGAATTTGATTATTATGGATACAGAGTTCTCCGCATTTGAAGAAGAGATCAAAGAATGTATGGAACTTGCAAAGCAGGTGGACCTTGTTGTTATGACCAACTATTTTGCTCGAATAGTAAAAGGCGGTAACAATCAACTGCTCGTCAAGAAACTGAAAAAAGCCGGTCACAAGGTTGTTGTTGTTACCAACAATCCGTATGTTGAAGGGACAACCGCCGAAGCCGATGCGGTTGTTTGTCATTTTAGCGCGACGCCTGATTCTATAAGGTCTTCTGTTGATTTACTTTTTGGTAAGTTTAAACCTCGTGCGGCGACTAAAGTGCCCGTTAAACTTGGAAAGCAGAAATCTACTCCTGAGAAAAAGCTGAAAGCCAAGAAGAAATCAAAAAATCCTTTGGATTTATCATACTGTTAAAGGGGGCTATTATATGCCAAAATCTTCTAGTATAGAGATAAAAGACGTTTTTACGATTAAGGGAGCACAAATATCGGAGATTTATGATAAGAATAAAATGTCAGTTCATTTTCAGGGGATGTCAAAAACTCTCCTTTTTCCTCACACCATTGCTATTCAGGGTGCTCCTACTTGTTCTATAGGAATATCTCCCGATGGTTTATACAACAGGCTTAATGATGCGGGTAGATTGATTCTTATGAATCAAAACGCAATTCAATTTGCTTCTGCTCCGTTTATCCGTATTGTGGGAGAAGAAGAAGAGGAAGAAGAAAAGGAAAAGGAAGAAGAAATTTTAGAACAAGAAGGAACTTTTATGCTCACTAGAAGGGATCCTGAGAAGGTGGAAGGGATCGATGATGTACCGGCTTTAAAGAATTATTATCATGCACCGGTACCTGAAAAAGACATTACGATCTCTATCGCTACGCCTTCTCTGGAGATGGTGTATAAACTTGGTAAAGTTAGCGTTACACGAAGATTGATTTCTCCTTTGTTTGCCGAAAGAGACCAGGCTTTAATGCCTCTTGGTGTCGAGGAATATGAGGTTATTAACAAGAGTGACGAGGAGAAGAAGATTACTCTTGTTGTACCGAGGCCTTCCCTTGTTAATCTTCAAGAAAAGGAATTGAAACCTACGGATCAGGACACTGTGTATGTTTGTTCGGCGCCTGTAAAAGGTCATGTACATAAAGAATTTAGTTCGGAAGGTGTTAAAGGTGTTGTGATGGCGAGTAAGGAATGTAAAGACAGAATGGTTATAGCTACTACCAAGACGAAAGGTGTAAGTGTCGATACAAATCCTTATTTTTGTCTTAATTTCCTCAAACAGGATTTATTGCTTAATGACGACGGCAGTTTTTACAAGAAGAGGG
>Ga0307419_10000716_pt1 | contig 17073 bp, 13 predicted proteins | sample SalMarWE160230MG_2_FD_202512 | JGI IMG/M metagenome (GOLD analysis project Ga0307419, IMG submission 202512) | Salt marsh sediment microbial communities from the Plum Island Ecosystem LTER, Massachusetts, United States - WE1602-30 | ecosystem: Environmental > Aquatic > Marine > Intertidal zone... | reverse complement strand
GTGGATTTACAGGATCAAGCAGATTAATGATAAACTGGTTGCCAAGATCTACAGATGCAACTGCTGCCCCAAAACCACTCAACGGGATATTCGCCTTATCCAGGTCTACATTCGCTATCGTCCCATCTAATATCTCTGTCGTCTCTACTGCCCCAGTGGCTATGTCTTCCGCAAGGATCGTCTCATTCAGTATCTCCGACGTCTCTACTGCACTCGTCGCTATGTCCTCCGCAAGGATCGTCTCATCTTCTATCTCTAATGTCGTTACTACACCAGGCTGTATCTGTGCGTCACCTAATGCACTCACATCTATGTCCCCAGTGATATCCACACTGGTAACCGTCGTCCCATTGCCTACAAGCATATACCCAAGGCCCGACGCATCTACCATACTCTGGTTACCTGTTGCATCTCCTACCCAGATGTTGCCCTCGTCAAGATCATTCTCTGCATCTACCGCATCGTCTACATAATTCTTCGTCGCTCCATCCTGTGGATTTACAGGATCAAGCAGATTAATGATAAACTGGTTGCCAAGATCTACAGATGCAACTGCTGCCCCAAAACCACTCAACGGGATATTCGCCTTATCCAGGTCTACATTCGCTATCGTCCCATCCAATATGTCGTTGGTTGTTACCTGGCTATAAGTAGGTGCTCCCGCTGCATTGCCATGCAATACCGTTGTCGTCGTCCCTGCATTACCCTGTATTATCGCACTTCCGTTTGAGATCATTATCGACTGTCCCGATAACGCCACCCCTGAATTCGTACCTCCATTGGCTATTGGCAATATCCCTGCCGTCGATGGTAATAAATTCAGTGTCCTCCAGGAAGGTGCCCCTGCTGCAGTATTCATCAATAATGCTCCGGTAGTTGCACTAGGGATAAGCAAATTCACTACTCCGGTGCCATTACCATAAATCAGGTTGTTGGCAGTAATCGAGGATCTTCCCGTACCACCATTTGCCACACTGAGAATTGTCTTCCATGTCGGTGCTCCGCCTGTTGTTGTAGTTTGCAAAAACTGACCCGGTGCCGTCGAGGGTGCAACCCAGGTAAGATTGTCTGCTGAAGAGGTATAAAGTACTGTATTGTTTCCTCCAAAGGTGTTAAGCCCTGTTCCACCACTTGAAACACCCAGAGGAATAGTTGTCAGCGTCAGGCCTGCAAATGTCGGTGTCGCGCCTGAGTGTATATCTTGAATTGTATTCAGCCAAATATTGTTGGCCGTATGAAGTACTGTGATATTTGCACTTTCATTTAATGTCTTGTATTCATTGGCATTACCTGCATTATTCATGCCGAGGAGCTGATTGGATGTACCCCAGCCCACTGATACTGACGGGAAAGCTTTCCAGCCAGCCGGAGGGGTAGCATCATAATACCAGAACGATTTGGTATCGGTATCGTAAATCAATAATCCGTTCGCCGGACTGCCTATTGCTAAACGCTCGACAGTCTCTAAGCGCGGAGCAAGAAATCCTCTCACAGTGGACCTTAACTCCAGGATCGCCGTTCCGTCAGGTGTGATCGCCGCCTCGCTGATCCCTACTCCCTGACCAAGGACCTTCTGGTTTCCGAATGCCAGTACAATAAGTACTGAACACAGAACAATTTTGAAGCGTGTCATTAATGTACGCTTCCCGGAATTCCGGCCGACATCCGAAATCCCAAATGGTTTGTTTTGCACCGTTATCATGATATACCTCCTCATTTATATGGTATTTCTTTTATTTCCAATGAAAATGAACTGCCCTGCAGAACAGAGGGTTTGTTTTGAAAAAAAATCCGGTAAGATAACCGCATATGACATTGAATCAATAGTATATAACTTCGTTACTATCTTCTTAATTGTTACCAGTATATATAACAAAATATCTTCCGGCATCAGTCTCTTTTTTTTTAAATGCCGACCAATTTATTATTTTATCACCACGCCCGTACCTCACAAATTCAAACGGACTTGTATATATCTTTAATGACTTTAACCTTCCAAACAAGGTTGCTTTGCTGCAACCCCTATAAAACTTTTAAAGATAAAGAATATTTCAGCATCTAATAATTCTTTTTGACCAGCTGACCTATTTAATAAATGAGCGGGGGTTTTTATAAAACAAAAAACCGGATATGCTCCAGAAATCCGGTTTAAAACCACCCTCCATCCCCCCTAAAGGGGGGCTAAAATTTTTACAATATTTTATCACAAGCTCTTGGTTTAAACCCCCTTCAGGGGGTGCCGCGTAGCGGCGGGGGTCCATACCTTTATATCACCAGCATCGCGTCTCCATATGTGCCGAACCGGTACTTCTCCTTAACGGCTGTTCTATATGCATCGAAAAGAAGTTCAAAGCCTGCAAATGCGGCTACCATCATGAGAAGTGTGGAATAGGGAAGATGGAAATTGCTGATCATCATATCGGGCACCCTGAACTCATAGGGGGGGAAAATGAATTTATTTGTCCAGCCGTCAAAAGGTTTGAGTAAGCCTCCGGTAGAAACTGAGCTTTCAAGTGTCCTCACGACAGTGGTCCCTACAGCGCATACTCTGTTTTTATTTTCTTTTGCCCTGTTGACAATTTCTGCAGCTTCGTTATTGATCCTGATCCTTTCCGAGTCGACTTTATGTTTTGTAAGATCCTCAACATCAACGCTTCTGAAGTTGCCAAGTCCGACATGCAATGTTATCTCCGCAAACTCAACACCAATTATCTCAAGCTTCTTCAGGAGCTCTCTGCTGAAATGCAATCCTGCTGTGGGAGCTGCTACAGCACCTTCATATTTCGCAAAAATTGTCTGGTATCTCTCATTATCCTCAGGCTCCACGGGTCTGTTGATGAATTTCGGAAGCGGTGTCTCTCCAAGGCTGTATAGAGTTTGCTTGAATTCCTCATAAGTGCCGTCAAAAAGAAACCTCAGCGTTCTGCCTCTTGATGTTGTATTATCAATCACTTCAGCTACCAGCATGTCATCCTCCCCGAAATAGAGCTTATTCCCTATCCTGATTTTCCGGGCCGGATCAACAAGCACATCCCACAAACGTTGTTCCCTGTTCAGTTCGCGCAACAGGAAAACTTCAATCTCAGCACCTGTTTTCTCCTTGTTTCCATACAACCTTGCCGGAAAAACTTTTGTGTTGTTGAATACCAGGACATCTTTTTCAACGAAATAATCAATAATATTTTTGAAGATTTTGTGCTCATATTTCCCTGTCTTCCTGTCAACAACAAACAATCTTGACTCATCCCTGTTTTGCGATGGATAAAGTGCAATCAGCTCCTGCGGCAGATTGTACCTGAATTGAGATAATTTCATAGCTGTGTATAAATTACGAATTCCTTTATACGTAAAAATTCCCGTTTTGTTTCATTTGAACAATTACTTGTTCAAATTTTTCTATGCTCCGGGCATTTTCAAGCCTGTATGATCCTATTGCTGTCCTGGTAAGTCCCGACAGGTAACAGCCGCTTCTCAATGCTAAACCGAGATCCCTGGCAAATGATCTTACATAAGTTCCCTTGCTGCACAGCAGCCTGATCTTCGATTCGGGGATCCCAAATTCGAGAAGTTCAAGCTCCCTGTAAAAAATTGTTACCGGGTCCAGCTTCCTGGTTATTCCCTTTCTTGCAACCTCGTAAGCTCTCTTCCCGTCAATGAATTTCGCTGAATAAAGAGGTGGTTCCTGCTTCTGCTCTCCAATGAATTTATTTAAACAGCTATTAATCAATTCAGGCGTGACATGATCTGTCGGATAACGTCCGTCAGTCTCGGTCTCCAGGTCAAACGAAGGGGTTGTTTCACCAAAATGGAGTGTGGCAACATACTCCTTATCAAGATCCTGAAACTCACTTATCCTTTTTGTAGCCTTTCCGGTGCATAATATCATCAAACCGGTGGCCAGAGGATCAAGGGTGCCGGCATGCCCTACTTTGATCTTTTTAATCCCGAATGTGCTTCTGATCATTATCCGTACCTTGTTTACAAGGTCGAAGGAGGTCCAGTAAAGAGGTTTATCAAAAAAGAGCACCTGCCCCTCTGCAAATATGTTGCTCTTCTCATCTTCCATGTTAACCCAGTAATACAGCCAGCAAGCCTATAATTACACAATATATTGAAAACCAGATCAGTTTGCTGCGTTTCACCAGCTCTACCATCCATCTGCAGGCAAGGTAGCCTGAAAAAAAGGCTGCAAAAAATCCGATCAATATTATGCCGGCTCCGGAACTGCCACTATTTATCTCTCCCGTAAGTATCTCCAGCAGATTTGCAGCTATAACGGGTACCAGTACCATAAGAAAGGAGAACCTTGCTATCTTATCTTTACTGTTTCCAATAATGAGTCCGGTGGCAATGGTGGCTCCCGACCTTGAGATCCCCGGAATAACTGCAAAAGCCTGTGCAATACCAATAATAAAGGCATCAAGGTATGTAATTGTCCTGTTCCTCTTCCTTATGAAATGAGCTCCTGCCAGCAACAGAGAAGTTATCAGAAGCATGAATCCGACAAATACCATGTTGCCATTGAACATTCTTTCAATCGGGTCCTTTAGCAACAGTCCTGCAATACCAACCGGGATCATTGAAACAATTATCTTAAGAACATACGTGGTCTCATCATTAATTCTGAATTTCAGGGTCCCCCTTGCAAGTGTCACTATCTCCCTCCGGAAAACCACAACAATGCTCAGCACAGTTGCCCCGTGAACAGCCACTGTAAAATAAAAACTTGCTTCAGGATTTACTCCGAAGAGTGATTTGGCTATCTCAAGATGTCCTGAACTGCTCACGGGCAAAAACTCCGTGAGCCCCTGGATCAGGCCAAGGATCATTGCTTCAAACCAGTTCATTTTTATAATTGATGTGAAATATTGAATTTATGATAAATTGTCAGCTTTTATTTTTGCTCTTCATTCTCCTTTGGTTTTCTCATTATCGCCCAGATTTCAAAAATGAATCCTGCCAGGATGACAATTGGAGCAAGAGTTATCCTTCTGAAGCTGAATATATCATAACTGAATTCGTTGGGATCCTTTGTTCTTCCGCCCAGCATAAGCAAAAAGCCAATGACTATAATGGCAAATCCTATTGCCAGCAGTATGTAATTTTCGCGTCCCAGGGCAAAATTCAATTTTTCTTTTTTCTCATTTTTTGCTGCCATGTTATTTCAATAATATAGTTTATCCTCAGAAATATCAAGATATCTGTTCACCGAAAAGAATGTTGAGACCATATTTATCATTATCCCGATTATGATTACTGCACCACCAAGGAGTATCAGTAGTTTCGTGCTTTCAACGGTGAACATCACAAAGAATTCCCGTTCAACAAAGTAAAGCAGGATCATCAGGAGGGTCATGGCAATGAGTGCTGCCAGGAACCCGTGAAATGCACTCTGTATAATAAAGGGCCTTCGTATAAATGATCTTGTTGCACCCACAAGCTGCATTGTTCTTATTATAAATCTCCTTGAATAAACCGCCAGCCGTATGGTATTATTGATGATTGTAAGCGCAATAAGAAAAAGAAAGGCGCTGATTACCAGGAGAAAAAGACTTATTTTCCTTATATTCTCATTGATGAGGAACAGAAGTGACTCCTGATAATAGACCTCTCTAACAAAAGGGTATTCAAGAATATATTTTTCAATTTTTGTTACACTGTCAGGGCTTGTATAATTTGAAACAAGGTACACATCAATTGATGATGGCAGCGGATTATCACCGAGGAAACTTATAAAATCCTCACCCAGATCTTCCTTCATCTTGGCGGCTGCCGCATCTTTTGAGACATACTCCGTGGATTTCACATAATACTTGGCATCAAGATCTTTTTGCAGCATCCGGATATCTGCTTCTTTTGCATCATCATCCAGTATCACTGAAAATGAAAGACTCTCACGAAAATAATCTGACAGCTCCTTTGCATTTATCAGTACAAGTCCGAGTATACCAAGAAGAAACAGAACGAGTGAAACACTTACAACGAGTGTAACATAAGAGCTCCTCAGCTTTGTCTTTGATGTCCCGTTTTGGTTCTTTTTCATTTGATATATTTTTACCCACCCCCAACCCCTCCCAGGAGGGGAGCCTTCCAGACTCTGTCTCTTCGAGGAGTCCTTTACTTATAGCTATCGGCATCGTGAGATGAAGAAATCAATCTCCTTTATATTCTTCTCTTTTATCTTTTTACTTTTATCTTTTATCTTATTCAACAACCGTCATCCACCCAAACTCATCATCTTCATCACCGTTCTGGATAGCAACCAGCATATTGTATAGCTTCATTGTCAACGGACCTGGTTTGCCATCCCTGCAGTATTCATATACCATGTTTTTGTCAGGATCCACAATCTTGCCTATCGGACTGATCACTGCTGCAGTACCGCATGCTCCCGCCTCGGTGAATGTTGCCAGCTCTTCAACCGGAACCGGGCGTCTTTCAGTTTTTAAACCAATAGTCCCGGCAATATCTATCAGGCTCCTGTTTGTTATCGAATTCAGAATGGATTCCGATTTAGGAGTAATGTATGTATTGTCTTTTATTCCATAGAAATTAGCCGGACCACATTCGTCGATGTATTTCTTCTCTCTGGCATCAAGAAAAATTGCACTTGCATAGCCATCAGCCTTTGCTGCCACGAGTGCCCTGAGGCTTGCTGCATAATTTCCTCCTACTTTAAAAATACCCGTGCCAAACGGCGCAGCCCTGTCTACATCTCTGCATATCAGCATGTTAGCCGGTTTAATGCCTTCCTTGAAATAGGGCCCGACCGGAGTTACAAATACAAGGAATGTATATTCAGCAGCCGGTTTAACACCTATTTCAGGTCCGCTGCCAAACAACAGAGGCCTGATATAAAGAGTCGCTCCCGAACCATATGGCGGAACAAATTTTCTGTTCAGCTTTACTGCCTGGAAAACTGCCTCCCTAAAGATTTCAGTCGGCACCGGGGCCATCTTTACACCTTCTGCAGAAAGGATGAGCCTGTCAGCATTTTCCTCCCAGCGGAACAGCCTGATCTTCCCGTCTCTACCCATATAAGCTTTAAGGCCTTCAAATGCTTCCTGCCCGTAATGCAAACCGGTGGCAGCTATGTGGACATCTATATAATCCGAGGTTGATACTTCAAGTTTTCCCCATTTGCCGTCTTTATATTTACACCTAATATTGTAATCGGTCTTTATATAGCCAAATGCCAGTTTTTTCCAGTCAAATAACTCCATAATTAATCTGTTAATATCGGGTGGTAAAAGTACATTATTAATGTATATCCTCAAATTTTCCTGACTGAAACCCGATCACTCGTTATTCAGAAAGAGGCTGGAGATCTGATCTTCAACCGACACGCTTCTTAAAAGCTGTGCTGTGTTTGTAATAAACTCATGGTCTATAAGAAGTTTCCTCTGCATATCTGTCCATTCCTTAATGTCATGCGGTTTGCCATTTTCCGATTCTTCTTTCAGCAGCTTTTCCGAAAGTATAAGAAAATCAACTCGCCCAAGGTAATCATATCTTGCATCGTGCAGAATATTGTCGGAATCCGATTCCTGAATGTTATTAAATGAGTTACCGATGATCTTTTTCACCTCATCAATATTCGCCTTGTCAAAACCATATCTGGGCAGTATCTCCTCAATGAGCTGAGATGAAGCCTCCATCGGTTTCTTATAATCGGCAATATAGCCTGTAAAAAGAAACAGCGAAGCAAGTTTCAGGTTTATGAACTCCTCTTCCGGCAGGCTTTCTGCGGTAGAAAGAAGTTCGGTCTGATTGGTGATGCTCTTTACCTGGGATGAATTGTGGAAATAAAGATCCGGCGGAGCTTCATCATCAAACATCTTGATTATCAGATCTTCTATATCCTGCAATTTTATCATCTGGATCTTCAGGATAAATTTCCTGTTTGGCCTTCCCTCCTCATCTCTCAGTTCAGGGACAATGCCATTAACAAAATACATATCCAGTTCACCTTTGTATTTTACAGGCATCTTGCCTCTGTGTTCGCAGATGAAAAAATCCTTTACAAATTCATAAGTCGTCCCCGATATGTTTATTTTACCGGCCTCCCCTGATGATTCCATCCTGCTGGCAGTATTCACGGTATCGCCCCAGATGTCGTAGGATAATTTCTTATGTCCAACCACACCGGCCACTACTGCCCCGGTATGGATTCCTATTCTGATATCCCAGTATTTCATCCCCTGCAACTGTGATGCCTCTTTCAGTTTCTTCATGTAAACCTGCATCTCGATTGCGGCCAGGATAACCTCAACGGGATTTGTGCGGTTTTTCTCCGGAATACCTCCAGCACACATGTAAGCATCACCGATGGTTTTTATTTTTTCAATACCCAGCTGCTCAACCACTGAATCAAAGTTGAAAAAGAACTTATCCAGCTCGTCGATAAGAACCTCGGGATTCATCTCCTCAGCAATTTTCGTAAATCCCTGAATATCTGAAAACAGCACGGTAACAAAGTTGTACTTGATCTTTGTCGCTTTCCCCTTTTCCATTATCTCGCTGGCTGTATTTTTAGGAAGTACATTTGCCAGGAGATTTTCGGTCTTTTCCTTTTCTATTATCAGATCCTCTGTTCTCTTATTGATGATCTGCTCGAGCATATACTGGGTACGTGCAAACCTCAGGCTCAACTGCCCGTACAGAGCCCATATTATCAGCAATGCCAGACCAACGTATAAACCGATGGCCAATGCCGAGAAGTACCACAGCGGAAGGACCCTGAAGTTGAGTATTGCAGCTTCTCCTGTATTGCCTTCCACATCACGGTACCTGACATTCAACTCATAATTTCCGTCTGGCAGGTTTGTATACTCCTTATAATTGCCCGGCAGCCATACTCCCCATTTTTCATCAAAGCCATTAAGAAAAAATGAGTATGCCAGGGTATCACCGGAGGATAGTTCGAACAACAGGTCATTATGTCTATAATCAAAAATCAGAGGTTCTGTAAAAGCAAGGTCCGTAGTTCCTGACAAATCTTTTAGAATGATGATAGAATCATTGTTAATTATTATACGTTCCAGGAAAGGTTTTTCATTCCCTGAAAACAGAGCATCAACAGAATTCACTCCTATGATCATGAACAACAGGGAGAAAATTGAGGTCTTAATACTCAGGTACCTGAATAAAACCATAAAATTCCGAATTATTCTATCCAAATGTAGCACTTAATACAGACTGCTCAAAAGGAAAGATCATTTTTAAGTATTTTTACGCGCAAAAGAAACGTGAAGAATATGCAAATAGTATTTGCCACAAATAACGCAAACAAGTTAAGGGAGATCCGTAATATCCTTGGTAACAGTTTTAGCCTGTTAAGCCTGGGTGACCTGAACATCAGGGATGATATTCCTGAAAATGAGGCGACTCTTGAAGGTAATGCACTCCAGAAAGCCCGCTGTATTCACCGGCTCCTGAAAATGAATGTCTTTGCTGATGATACCGGTCTTGAAATAGAGGCTTTGAACGGATTACCCGGAGTTAACTCGGCCCGGTTTGCAGGGGAGAATAAGGATTTTGACGCAAATATTGATAAAGCTCTCCAGATGATGGGCTCGACATCCAACCGGAAGGCAAGGTTCAGGACAGTAATTGCCCTGATTCTGGATGACAAAGAATATCTCTTTGAAGGGATTATCAAGGGAAAGATCATTAGTAAAAGAAGAGGAAAAGAGGGATTCGGTTATGATCCGGTTTTTGTCCCTCAGGGCCGTGATCTGACTTTTGCAGAGATGTCCCTTGAAGAAAAAAACAGGATTTCACACCGGGCAAAAGCTTTCATGAAGCTCAGAAGTTTTCTTCTTCAATATGATAGTCCGGACAATAAAAGAAGCTGATTAACTGTTTAATTCCCTGATGAGAAGATTGTTGCTTTACATCTGTCTGCTTCTTGCCGCCAGTAATATACGGGGGCAAACTCCGGTCGGAACCTGGACCGATCATCTGGTTTACAGTACAGCTAAAAACCTTGCAGCCGGATCAGAAGAGATTTTTGCCTCCACCGGGTCTTCATTATTTGTATATAATAAGGAATATGCAGAACTCAGGAAATTGTCACGCGTAAATGGCCTTTCAGAAACAGCTATAAGTACAATAGCCTTTTCAGAAGAAAATGATATTCTTGTTATTGCATATTCAAGCACAAATATCGATATCCTGAAAAATAATACTATTGATAATATACCGGATATCAGCCTTAAATATATTCCGGGGAAAAAAGAGATACACAGGATACGGATCCGGGGAAAATATGCATACCTGGCATGCAGCTTTGGTATAGTGGTTATTGATCTCACCAGGAAAGAGATTTATGATACCTGGAAACCGGGTGATGGCTCTGACGATCCCGAAGTGTGGGACATTGCTTTTGGCAGTGATAAGGTATATGCCGCAACGAGTGCAGGAGTATACTCCGGCAACCTGGAAGATCCCGGACTTGCATATTTCGGTAACTGGTCAATAATCAGCACATTGCCTGAGCCCGAAGGAAAATACACAGCCGCTGTTTGTTCAGGCAGCCGCCTCTATGTAAACCATACAGGTAACCTTTTCCCCGGTGATTATATTTATTGTATTGATAACGAAACCACATTGTTTTCATATGCTCCCGGCCGCTTTAATAACTCTTTTGATGAGGCATCCGATGGTTTCATTGTCTCCTCCGGGAGTTCCGCAAGGTATTACCATGATGATGGTTCGCTGTATAAAACCATTTCATCATACCCGTGGGGAACTCCAAACATTGCACAGGCAGTTGAGGACCATGGCGATATATGGATTGCAGATATCAAATCAGGGCTTGTAAAATGTGAAAACAATACAGATTTTTCCACGTTCACTCTCCCGGGACCTTCAACAAACAATGCAGTCAGTGTTATATCATACAATGGTAAGACTATAATTTGCGGCGGCGGGGTTGATGTTCCATGGAACAATCTCTGGAGACCATTTCATGTTTCCATCTATGAAGACAACACCTGGACACATATAAAAAACAGTACTGTCCGTGACCCCATGAGAGCCTTTATAGATCCTGCAGATGGCACTCATCTTTTCATTGCAACATGGGGCGGGGGATTGCTTGAATACAAGGATAATGAGCTGATAAACAGATATACTGAAGCAAATTCCCCATTGCAGACAATTGTCCCGGGTCACCCCTATGTGAGAATCTGTGGCATGGCAATGGACAGGAACGGAAATCTGTGGATCACGCAGAGCGAGGTGCCCGGATCAGTAAAAGTACTGAAACCTGACGGAACCTGGATCGTGAATCCGGTTACTGCAAGTGTGGCAACTATCGGTGACATAATAATTACCCGCAGCAGACATAAGTGGATCGTTCTCCCGAGAGGTAATGGTCTGCTCATTCTTGATGATAATGAGACTCCCGAATACTTTGATGACGATATTTACAAACAGATGTTCCTAACCGATCCTGATGGCAAAGTAATCACATTTGTCTACTGTATTGCCGAGGATCTTGACGGCAATATATGGGTCGGCACCGACCAGGGACCATTTATATATTACAATCCCGGCAGGATATTCGAAGAGGATATCAGGGCTTTCCGGATAAAGATACCCCGCGATGATGGCACAGGACTTGCCGACTATGTGCTTGCTACCGAAGCAATTACCGCTATCGCTGTCGACGGGGCCAACAGGAAATGGCTCGGTACTCAGGGCTCGGGAGCATACCTGCTTTCCCCTGACGGAACTACCCGACTGAAAAATTATAATATGCAAAACAGTCCAATACTCTCAGATTTAATCGCTGATATTTCAGTTGACAATTTGACCGGTGATGTTTGGTTCGCCACATCAGAAGGAGTTATTTCAATAAGAGGTGATGCTATAACCGGCAAGGAAGAATTTACGGGAGTATATTCTTTCCCCAATCCGGTAAGGGAAGATTTCACAGGCAATGTCACTATAACCGGGCTGATGAGAGATACACAGATTAAAATAACCGATATCAGCGGAAACCTTGTCTATGAAACAATATCTGACGGAGGTCATGCCTCGTGGGATCTCAAAACTTATAACGGCCGCCGTGTTGCAACCGGAGTCTATCTGGTCTTTTGCGCCAGTAGTGACGGATCAAAATCCTGTATAACTAAGATATTGGTAATAAACTAGTTACTCGGTCCTGGGTTCTCGGTCCTCGTTTCTCGTTTCTTGGTTTTCCGCGGAAAAGACCGAGTACCAAGCACCCAGGACCAAGTACCTTTCTATTCCGTAATCAAACTCTGTATCCTTTCTATCTGCAGCTGCTTATTCACCTCCCTCAGACTTCTTGCTGTATTGGTAAAATACTGATGTCCCAAAATGAATTTAACCTGTATCTTGTTCCAGTCATTGAGAGAGCCCATTTTGTTCTGTGCTTTCAGCTCTTCGAACAACGTATTTGAGACAGGAATAAAATCACTCCTTCCAAGATAATCGAGATCAGAATCACAGATTATTTCCTCAAGAAGATTTTGCGGTTTTGGAGGAAGCTTTGTTGACATAATTATCGAACAGATCTCTTCTATCTGCCCGGGAGAATAATTGAACTTTGGCAGCATTTCCTTCGCAATCACTGTTCCGTGATATTCATGATCATCATACGCAACGGTATGACCTACATCGTGGAAAAGACCTGCTGTTTTGAGAATAAGTAACTCCTCGTCAGTACATCCTTCAGCCCAGCCTATAAGTTCCACCTCGGTAACCACGTCGACAGTATGCTTAACATTATGATAAAACAGGTATTCAGGCAGCTCCTTTTCCAGCTTGTCGAGGATTATTTCCTGGATATCGGTAAACTGTATCAGGCCGAACTTTATCCGAAAGCCCTCGTTAGGAAGAACCCCTTTACCATCAACGGAAAATTCAGGCTTGAGGCCTTTTACCCTGTACATTTGCAGGTCGCCTTTATATTTTACCGGGAGCTTTCCGAAATATTCACAGTCAAAAAACTCTTTTACAAGCTCATAGGTCATCACTGAAATAAGTATCATACCGTTTTCCGAAACTGCCTCTACGCGGCTGGAAGTATTTACCGTATCACCCTTGATATCATAATTGACCTTCTTTTTACCGCTTATTGAGGCGGTGACCGGACCTGTATGGACTCCGATTTTAAGATCCCAGATCCTGTTGTCAGCACCTCTCTTTTTCAACTCAAAATTCTCAAGGAAACTTTTCATCTCCAGGGCTGCCATTACCACATCTATCGGATTGGTAATATTTTTTACCGGGATCCCGCCGGCACACATGAAGGTATCGCCGATGGTTTTAATTTTTTCAATTTTATACCTGGCTACTATCTCATCAAATTCATAAAGGATCTCATCAAGCTCATCCATGATTGCAGATGAATCCATTCCTTCCACCAGCTTGGAGAAACCATGTATATCGGAGAAAAGTACGGTCGCCATATTGTATTTCAGCGACTTCTCCTTCTTCGCTCCTTCGGTTATTTCCTTCAGACTTTCGGGAGATACTTTTTCATAAAGGGCTTTTATCTTTTCATAATCCCTTGAAAGCTTTTCATTCTGCTTCTCCAGTTTCTTGATATGTTCCTCAAGCTCCTGGTTTTGCTTGGCAAGCTTTGCAATCCTTTTTACAAGTTCCTCATTATTCGCTGCTACCATATCCGAAATGTTGAACAGTAAATATAATAAATTCATTTGATACAATAAATTCTTATTCAGATATACGTAATCGCCTGAATATCTTTCTTTTGCCTCTATCACTAAAGAGGGAAATTGATTTTCTTCGCTCCCTTTAGGGCATGGGGCGAACGAAGAAAATTAATGAAGGATGAACTTGCAGAACTTAATATTCATAAATTTGGGAATTATCCCGAATATATGATTGAAAAGACAAGGGGAATAGTCCTGCACCAGCTGAAATACACCGATTCGGGTATAGTGGTACAGCTTTATACACGGAAATTCGGAAGGCTCTCTTTCCTTGTCAGGGGAATGGGAAGCAGGAAAACCGGTAAACATAATGTCCTGTTCCAGCCATTGTTCATACTCGACCTTGAAATTTATTACAAGGAATCAAGGGAAATGCAGCTGATAAAAGAGTTTTCAGTTTCTTATTCGCCTGCCGATATCTTTTCAGATATCAAAAAAACAAGTGTTGCAATTTTCCTTGGTGAAGTTCTGACTTCAATATTGAGGCAGGAGTCCCCTGATGAGGAGCTTTTCGGATTCATTGAGGATTCAATAATATATTTCGATAAGCGCATTGATAATTTCGCCAATTTCCACATCGCATTTCTCGCGGGGCTAAGCAGTTACCTGGGTTTTGAACCAGGCTCCAGATCAGCTAAGAACGATTTGTTCTTCGATATGATCAATGGAGTTTTTGTCACCGTTCCCTCTCTCCATGGCAACTATACAAATCGGGAAATATCAGATATACTGGCAGCTTTTTTTTCAACATCATATGATAAAAGCATGAATATATCACTTTCGGGGGTACAGAGAAACGAAGTCCTTGAAGTGCTTGTAAAGTACTATTCAATACATCTGCCGGGACTGAAAAAGATCAGGTCGCTCGAAGTTCTGAAAGAGGTTTTCGGATAATTTCTCCTGAAATTATTTATCTTTAAAGCTAAATTTTCCGTTAAATGCCAATCATTACTTCCATCGTTAACCGGTTTAATATCAATCGCATAAACCAGATTGAGCATTTTAAGAAATTCCCCGTAAGGGTGCAGAAGGAAACCTTTGACAGGCTGCTGATGACGGCATCTCAGACCGAATGGGGTAAGAAATATAAATATTCTTCCATATCTTCTATTAAAGAGTATCCGTCGCGTGTACCTGTTCAGACATATGAGGACCTTTTCCCTTTTGTCGAAAGGCTTGGAAATGATGAGTCAGATCTTTTGTGGCCGGGTAAAATAAGGTGGTTTGCAAAATCATCCGGAACAACTTCTGCAAAAAGCAAATTCATCCCCATGACTAAAGAGGCTCTTGAAGAGTGTCATTACAGGGCCGGAAAAGACGTTCTGGCCATTTACGCTTTAAACAATCCTTCCACCCGCATCTTTTCAGGGAAAGCTCTCACTCTTGGCGGCAGCCACAGGATTGACCAGTTCAGAAATAAAGCTCTTAGCGGTGACCTGTCAGCCATACTCATCGAAAATGCCCCGTCCTGGGTTGAACTGCTAAGGGTTCCGCGGCCGAAGATTGCTCTTATTGACGATTTTGAGAAGAAACTCGAACTGATAACAAAAGCAACCGTAAAAGAAAATGTTACAAATTTTTCAGGTGTTCCCTCATGGTACCTTACACTGATAAAATATGTGCTTGCCTATACCGGTAAATCAAATCTTCTTGAGGTATGGCCGAATCTCGAGGTTTTCTTCCATGGAGGTATAAGCTTCACTCCTTATCATGAGCTATATAAGAAGCTTATCCCGGGCGACCAGATGCATTATATGGAAACATACAATGCCTCTGAAGGATTTTTCGGTATCCAGGACGATCTTTCAATGAGCGATATGCTTCTGATGCTCGATTACGGAATCTTTTATGAGTTTATTCCAGTCGATAAAGCAGACAGTGATAATCCTCCTGCATATACAATCGGCGAGGTTGAAAAGGATGTGAATTATGCCATTGTCATCTCAACCAATGGAGGCCTATGGCGATATATAATTGGTGATACAATTGTATTTACCTGCCTGGATCCATACCGGTTCAGGATCTCGGGAAGAACAAAACACTTCATCAATGCATTTGGAGAGGAAGTTATTGTTGATAATGCCGACAAGGCGCTTGAGGCAGCCTGTAAAGCTACAGGTGCAATAATTTCGGAGTATACCGCCGGTCCGGTATTCATGGATGCATCCTCAAGGGGTTCTCATGAGTGGATAATTGAATGTGAAAAGGATCCTTCTGATCCGGAAAAATTTGCGGAAATACTTGACAGGACTCTCCAGTCAGTGAACTCTGATTATGAAGCAAAACGGTTCAAAGACATAAATCTGGTGAAGCCGATAGTACGATTTGTCCCTCAGGGCACTTTCCATAACTGGCTGAAATCAAAAAACAAGCTGGGAGGACAAAATAAGGTTCCCCGGTTATCGAATACCCGTGAGTATATTGAAGAAATTTATAAAACTTTAGGCACTCCAAACTCTAGGCACTCCAAACTTTTTTATTAATTTTAGAAACCATTATCTGTAACCTTAAAACAATGCATATAGCAATAGCAGGAAATATCGGATCGGGCAAAACCACACTGGCAGGACTTCTTGCCAAACAATACGGGTGGACAGCTCATTATGAAGACGTTGATGACAATCCTTACCTCAACGATTTTTATGACGACATGCAACGCTGGTCATTCAACCTGCAGATATATTTTCTCAATTCCCGCTTCAGTCAGATTATTGATATAAGGAAATCGGATAAGACGATCATACAGGACAGGACAATTTACGAAGACGCATATATCTTCGCACCAAACCTCCATTCAATGGGGTTGATGTCGACACGCGATTTTGATAATTATTCCTCACTTTTCAAGATGATGAGCTCGCTGATCCAGCCGCCGGATCTTCTCCTTTATCTAAGAGCATCTGTCCCTACACTTGTTAACCAGATCCAGAAAAGAGGTCGTGAATATGAAAGCTCCATACGTCTCGATTACCTGAAAAGACTTAATGAAAGATATGAGGCATGGATAGAGACCTATGGCCTTGGAAAGGTACTTATAATAGAAGCCGATCACTATAATTTCCCGAATAACAAGGATCATCTTAGCGAGGTTATCGATAAGATCAATGCCGAGCTTCACGGATTATTTTAATTTATTCTGTTTTGACTCCTTCTTTAGGGATTAGTGCTACCCTGACATAATTTTCCGTATCAAGGTATTTTTTAGCAACAGCCTCCTGTTTTCAGCGTTGCAAAACCCGAATTTTAATCCTAAATGGATATCATTTGTTATTTCTAAATACATGTTTGCTAATGAATTAAAATTCAATCATTTAATAATATATTTCGGTGCGATGCACCTTTGTCTTCTATGACAATAATT